>Ga0209979_1000634_pt1 | contig 45326 bp, 39 predicted proteins | sample AnhtaG_FD_183114 | JGI IMG/M metagenome (GOLD analysis project Ga0209979, IMG submission 183114) | Deep subsurface microbial communities from Anholt, Denmark to uncover new lineages of life (NeLLi) - Anholt_01485 metaG (SPAdes) (version 2) | ecosystem: Environmental > Aquatic > Marine > Oceanic...
TCCAAACTCAACGCATCAGCCAAGCATTACCGGTGTGAGGTCACCAGAGGACATTTCTAATGAGTTAAAAGAGAGGACATTTCTAAAGAGTCTTGACATTGGAAGAGAGTAGGACTTGACAAAATATTTTATTAATGTTAGATTACAAGTTTGCGTTATGTTTATTGTCCTTCCCCCCCTTCTTATTAGCTTTAAATTTTCCTCTAGTGAACATCTTACAGTTTAAATGCCTTGCAAAGATTAGTTTTCATTTTTGTTTTGAGGAGAAAAGGTTATGGCTGTTTCGTTGATGTCTAAGCACGTGTTGGTGAAATCTTTTGCTAAGTTGCCTGAGGTGGTAGAGGTACCTGACCTAATTCGAGTTCAGCTTGATTCCTTTCATTGGTTTCAGGAAGAAGGTCTGAAGAAGCTATTTGAGGAGATTTCGCCTATCCAGGATTATACTGGTACTAGGGGGGAGCTATATTTTTCTGATTATGAGTTTCGTGAGCCTGAGCATTCCATCGAAGAGTGCCTTGAGCGAGGTATGACTTATTCCTCGCCTCTCCATGTTTTAGTTCGTCTAGTGGCTAAAGGGACAGGTGAGATTAAGCAACAGGAGTTATTTTTTGGCGATTTTCCTTTGATGACGGACAAAGGCACTTTTATTATTTCTGGAGCGGAGCGGGTAGTAGTCAGCCAGTTGACCCGCTTTCCAGGCGTTTACTTTACTTTAGAGAAGGATAGTGTGGGAAAACGAGAGTTATGCTTTGCTAAGCTGGTTGCTGAGCGAGGGGCATGGCTTGATTTTGATACTTCCGGTCGTGATGTGATTTCAGTCAAAGTGAATGGGAAACGGAAAATACCTGTTACCACTTTGTTACGCACTATAGGCTTTGGTAGCGATGATGCTTTATTAGCTCTTTTCCAAGACGTAGATGACGCTCCTGACCATTCTTTTATTCGGTCCACAATAGAGAGAGACTCTTTGATTAGGAGCAAAGCTGAAGCGTTAGTTGATGTTTATCGCAAATTATCCTCTGGTGTGCCTCCTAGCCTCGATAGTGCCCAAACGTTGCTGAAGAATTTCCTATTCAATCCTCGGCGCTATAGCTTAGGCGAGGTTGGCCGCTACAAGCTTAATAAGAAGTTAGGGGTTAATGTCCCTAAGGATTATCTTGGCTTAAAACCTGAAGATATAGTGCAGATAATACGCCACATTATTTTGATCAATAATGGCAAAGAGACTTCTGATGATATTGACCACTTAGGCAATCGGCGAGCACATACCGTAGGTTTTCTGACACAAAATCAATTTCGGATTGGGTTATTCCATTTAGAGAGAGCTATTAAAGAGCGGATGAGCATCCTTGGTCCTGAAGCAACTCCTTCTACTTTGATCAATATTCGTCCTATAGTAGCTACTATGAGGGATTTTTTTGGCCGGTCTCAATTATCACAGTTTATGGATCAAACTAATCCGTTAGCCGAACTGACTCATAAGCGTCGCCTATCTGCTACCGGTCCTGGTGGGCTCTCTAGGCAGCGGGCTGGCTTTGAAGTTCGTGATGTGCATCATTCCCATTACGGAAGAATTTGCCCCATAGAGACGCCTGAGGGTCCTAATATCGGTTTAATCGGCTCTCTAGCTACTTACGCTTCAATTAATAAATATGGTTTTGTGGAAACTCCGTATCGCAGAGTTATCCATGAAGTTTCTAATGCTGTATCAGAGTTATTAGGGAGGACGATCCGAGAGGATATAGTGGATAATGAAGGCTGTCTTATAGCTAAATCTGGCATATTAGTTACAGAAGATGTGGCGCAAAAGTTAGTTTCGCTTTCTACGCAAACTATCAAAGTGGTTCCTTTCGTTTCCAGTCAGGTTACTTATCTAACCGCTGATGAGGAGGATCAATATGCCATTGCTCAGGCTAAGGTTCCGCTAAATGAGAGGAATGAGTTTGCGGAAGAAAAAATTGAGGTTAAGATGGGGAGCAAGTATTTTAAGGAATCGGCAGACAAAATAGATTTCATGGACGTTTCCCCGAAGCAGATATTCAGTGTATCTGCCTCGCTTATTCCATTTCTGGAGCATGATGATGCTAATCGCGCTTTAATGGGCTCGAATATGCAACGCCAGGCAGTACCGCTGCTACGCCCTCGGGCTCCTTTAGTGGCCACGGGGATGGAGAGGGAAGTAGCTAAATACAGCGGACAAGTGATATTTGCTCCCGAAGATGGTGTAGTGACTTCCGCAACCAGCTCGCAAATTGTAATTGAAGAGGAGAGGGGCAAAAATCATGTTTACGAGCTAACTAAGTTCGTCAGAACTAATCAAGGAACGTGTATTAACCAATATCCCATAGTAAATAAGGGAGATAGGGTTAAAAAGGGGCAAGTCTTAGTAAACAGTACCGCAATCGATGATGGAGGACTTGCCTTGGGGCAGAATGTTACCTGTGCCTTTATGAGCTGGCGAGGGTATAATTTTGAAGATGCCGTTATCATCAGTGAAAGGCTGGTTAAAGACGATACCTATACCTCTATCCACATTGAAAAGTATGAAATAGAGGCGCGAGATACAAAGCTTGGACCGGAGGAAATCACCAGGGATATACCCAATGTAAGTGAGGAAAGCCTGAGTGATCTTGATGAGCAGGGCATTATCCGTATTGGTGCTGAGGTAAGCGCTGGCAATATCTTGGTAGGGAAGATCACCCCCAAAGGTGAGACTGAGCCTTCAGCGGAGGAGAAATTACTACGAGCTATTTTTGGAGAGAAGGTGCGTGAGGTGAAGGATAGCTCTCTCAAGGTATCGCCCGGAGGGTGGGGGAGAGTGATTGATACAAGAGTCTTCTCCCGTGATAAGCATGATGAATTGTCGGCGGGAGTTAATAAGATTGTGCGAGTGTGGGTTGCCCAAAAACGCAAGATCTCAGTCGGTGATAAAGTGTCAGGCAGGCATGGCAATAAAGGGGTTATCTCCATCATAGTGCCTGAGGAAGACATGCCATTTCTGCCTGATGGCACACCTGTGGATATTATTCTTAATCCGCTGGGCGTTCCATCCCGTATGAATATTGGACAAGTCTTAGAGGCTCATTTGGGTTGGGCAGCCCATGTATTGGGTTTTAGAGCAATTAATCCAGTTTTTGATGGAGCTGATGCCGTAGCTATTGAGGATGCTTTAGCTAGGGCCTGGATAGCTTGGGAAGCCGGCGCTGTTAGCCTTAACTCAGAAAACTTAATAGCAGCTAATCAGGAGAAGATCAAGACATGGCTAGCCCAGCATGGTTTTACTGCTGAGGAAATAATGGATGAAAAATATCGAGGAAGGGCTAAAAGGTCTTCCCTTTGTTTGTGGCTTGAGGAATTGGGCATGAATGTGCGAGATCTAAGTGACGAGGATTTGGAGCAGATGGCAAAAAGATTTTATGAAGAGCGAAGGCTTTATCCACCTATCTTTGGCAAGATAGAGCTTCGTGATGGAAGGACTGGTGAATCCTTTGACCAACCAATAACCATAGGCAATGTCTACATGATGAAGTTGCTACACCTTGTGGAAGATAAAGCGCATGCTCGCTCTACCGGTCCATATTCACTCATCACGCAGCAGCCTTTGGGTGGGAAAGCTCAATTTGGTGGTCAGCGCTTCGGTGAGATGGAGGTATGGGCCTTGGAAGGCTATGGTGCCGCACATATGCTTCAAGAAATGCTTACTGTAAAGTCGGATGATGTGATGGGTCGAGCCAAAACCTACGAGGCTATTATTAAAGGTGAAGACATCTATCAACTTGGTGTCCCGGAGTCGTGTAAAGTTTTGTTTATGGAACTACGTAGCTTGGGTTTTGCTGTTGAGCTACTCAATGAAGATGAGGAGAAAATAAATTTCTTCGCCGAGGTAAAGCCAAAATTTAAAGCTAGATTATAAGTATAGAGGTGACGAGGCGGAAAGTCAAAGATAAAAATGCAAAAATAAATCTGTAATTTTGACTTTTGATGTTTGATTTTTGATTTTCTTATCCTTTATCTGGCGAGGGACGTGAGGTGATAAACAAAGATGGTTCAATTTGACGAGCTGAGTGGTATAGGAATAAGTCTTGCCTCACCGGATCAAATCAGGAGTTGGTCTCATGGTGAGGTGACTAAAGCGGAGACGATAAATTACCGTACTCTGAAGCCGGAAAGAGACGGTCTCTTTTGTGAGAGGATCTTCGGTCCTACCAAGGACTTCGAGTGTCATTGTGGCAAATACAAAAAAGTAAGATACAAAGGCGTTATTTGCGATAAATGTGGAGTTGAGGTAGCTCATTCCAGCGTACGCCGGGAGCGTATGGGGCATATCGAGTTAGCTGCCCCAGTGACTCATATTTGGTTTGTCAAATTGGTGTCTAGTCGGCTTGGCCTTCTTCTCAATCTCTCTCCACGAAACTTAGAATCGGTCATCTATTTTGCCCGATATATCATTACCTCAGTCAATGAGGAAGCTCGCCAAGGGAAGTTTCATCAGCTTGAGGAAGAAACGTCTCGAAGGATTGCTGAAGAGGAGGAGCGTGTAAACAGGGAAGTTGAAGAATTGCAGGTTAAAGCTGAAGTGGATGAGGAGACTATAGCGAAGGAAGTGAATCAGCTCCGTGCTAAATTTGCAGAGCGGAAAACGGGACTTGAAGAGGAACTGAAGGTAAAAAAGGGAGAGATAGAAAATCTTAAGCCATTGAAGCTGCTTAATGAGGAGGGATACCAAGAGCTTAAGGATAAATATGGTGATATTTTTGAAGCTAGTATGGGTGCTGAAGCTATTCTAGAGATTCTGAAGAAAATTGATATAGAGAAGTTACATCAGGAACTCCTTGAAGAAATGCGCACCGCCTCTGGGCAGTCCCACAAGAAGATTAGCAAAAGGTTACAATTAGTCAAAGCCTTCAGGCTTAGTGGAAACAAACCTGAATGGGTGATTTTAACTGTGCTTCCAGTACTACCACCGGCACTACGTCCTGTAGTCCAGCTAGATGGCGGTCGTTTCGTTATTAGTGACCTTAATGACCTTTATCGGCGTGTCATTAACCGTAATAATCGTCTCCGTCGTCTTATAGGGTTAGGAGCCCCCGAAGCCATTATTCGTAATGAAAAACGTATGCTGCAGGAAGCTGTTGATGCCCTCATTGATAATGGACGGAGGGGGCGTGCAGTTACTACTGGCAATAATCATGTTTTGAAATCTCTCTCAGCTATGTTGAAGGGGAAGCAGGGGCGGTTTCGGCAAAATCTCTTGGGCAAGCGAGTAGACTACAGTGGGCGCTCGGTCATTGTTGTTTGTCCCGATCTTAAGCTTCATCAATGTGGTTTGCCACGGCATATAGCCTTAGAGTTATTTAAACCTTTCGTTATGCATAAGCTTATAGAGAAGGGTTATGCTAATAATGTAAAGATTGCTCGACGCCAAGTGGAGAGAGCCAGCCCTGAGGTTTGGGATTTACTTAGTGAAGTGGTTAAAGAACGCCCAGTATTGCTTAATCGTGCCCCTACATTACATCGGTTGAGCATTCAAGCCTTTGAGCCCGTCTTAATTGATGGGAGTGCCTTTCAACTTCATCCCTTGGTTTGCACTGCCTTTAATGCTGATTTTGATGGTGATCAGATGGCGGTTCATGTACCCTTATCCAAGATGGCAGTGAGGGAAGCAAGAGAGCAGATGCTCAGCCCCTACAATATGTTGCTACCAAGTTGTGGTGAGCCGATAACAGTGCCCAGCCTTGATATGGTGTTTGGTTGCTATTATCTTACTGTCATTAAGGCCGGGGCTAGAGGGGAAGGAAAAATTTTCAGCAATTTCGATGAGGCCAAACTAGCTTACGAATTGGGCATAATTGATCTTTGTGCCGAGATCGAGGTGCAAGGTGGTGATAAGCAAGGAGAGCGGATAAAGACTACAGTAGGACGGATTTTATTCAACGATGCTTTGCCCCCGCAGCTTCGTTTTTACAATGAAGTAGCAGATAAAGCTGTCTTGAGAACTCTGGTATCTGATTGCATTCGTTTATTAGGCAATGAAACTACTGCTGCTGTCCTTGACAATCTTAAGCAATTAGGCTTCTCCTATGCCACGAAGTCAGGGATTTCTATTGCCATGAACGATATAATAGAGCCCCCGGGAAAAGCTAAGCTTCTTAAGGAGGCTGATAAGCTAGTTAGTATGGCTGAAGATCAATTTAACCGTGGCTTCATTACTGAGGACGAACGTTATGAGAGTGTAGTTCAAGTATGGATGGAGACCACAGATAAAGTTACTGAGGATGTATCTCAATCCTTAGACCGCTATGGTGGGATCTACATGATGGCTACATCGGGAGCAAAGGGTAATATCTCCCAGATTAGGCAGCTAGCAGGAATGCGCGGATTGATGACCGATCCGTCAGGGAAGATAATGGAATTTCCCATTAGGTCAAGCTTCCGAGAGGGGCTGTCCCCTATGGAATATTTTATTTCTACCCATGGTGCTCGCAAAGGATTGGCTGATACCGCCTTGAGGACGTCAGATAGCGGTTATCTTACTCGGCGTCTCATAGATGTGGCCCAAAATGTCATTGTAGCTGAGAGGGATTGTGGCACCACTGAAGGAGTTTGGATATCAGGGGAGGATAGGGGAGGCTCTTTGCCTTCGTTGGGTGAACGGATTATTGGCTATCTAGCAGCAAGTCAAATTGTTGACCCAGCTACGGGCAAGGTTATTGTTGATCGCGATGAAGAAATCGATGAGGAAAGGGTGAAACGAATTATCAAGGCTGGCATCAATCAAGTATATGTGAGGTCACCCCTTAGCTGTCGCTCTCGATTTGGAATTTGTCAGTGCTGCTATGGTAGGGATCTAGCTAGAGGACGGTTAGTAAATCCTCGTACCGCCGTAGGCATTATTGCCGCTCAAAGCATTGGCGAACCGGGCACTCAGCTTACCTTGCGTACTTTCCATACAGGTGGTGTAGTTGGTACTGATATCACCAGTGGGCTGCCGCGGGTAGAGGAACTTTTTGAAGCTAGAATACCGAAGGCTAGTGCCATTATTTCTGAAATCGATGGCAATGTTGAGGTAATTGATACAGATGAGGGAAACAAGGTCAGGATTACTAGCTCTGAATTTTGTCTTGATGAATATGAATTGTCACCAGGGATGAAAGCTGCTGTAGATGATGGACAATTAGTTGATGTTGGCACTATCCTGCTTCATCCTGTCCCTCCTTCAGAGGAGACTGAGGAAAGGGATACGCAGTTGCCGGCAATAGCTGAACAACGACCTATAGTGGCTAGAGTTGCTGGTGAAGTCGTTATTGAAGATGGCCGTTTTTATATCAGATATGAGGAAAGGGAGGAAAGAGAATACATTGTTCCACATGGCACAAGGTTACTTGTTAAAACAGGGAGCAAGGTTAAAGCCGGTGAACAACTTACTGAGGGGATCATTGACCCACATGATATATTACAAATTATAGGGAAAGAAGCAGTGCAGAGGCATTTAATCGATGAAATACAAAAAGTATATCGCTCTCAAGGGGTGAACATACATGATAAGCATATTGCTATCATCGCTTGTCAGATGTTGAGAAAAGTGGGAATTATTTCCTCGGGTGATACAGAGTTCTTGCCAGGCGAGATGATCGATCGCTTTGATTATGAAGAGGTAAATGCTAGGGTGCTAGCTGAAGGGGGTGAGCCAGCAACCGCACAAGCTGTTCTTTTAGGGATAACTAGAGCCAGCTTAAGCAAGGATAGCTGGTTAGCTGCTGCTTCTTTTCAAGAGACTGGGCGAGTGCTTACTGATGCGGCGACCAAAGGCAAGGTAGATAAACTTCGTGGACTTAAGGAAAATGTTATTCTGGGCAAGCTTATTCCAGCTCGGGTGCTGGATGAGAGTGAAGGAAGGCCCTCCTATCCCTTATCTGGTGAAGGACATGAGGAAACTAAGACGACAAGCTTGCAGCTAGATACCCAGATTACCCCCTAACAATAATAAGGGAACGGCATTATGTCAAATGTTCAAGGGATGTCCTCGCCACACCCCCCTTTATCTGACGAGGGACGTGTGGTTTCTGGCAAACTGGCTAATGAGGATATATCTATCGATTTAAACCTTCGCCCCAAGCGCCTCAGTGGATTTGTAGGTCAAGAAAAAGTTAAGGGGAACTTGAAAATAGCTATTGCCGCTGCTCAGAAAAGGCAAGAGTCTCTAGATCATATCCTCCTCTATGGGCCTCCTGGTTTAGGAAAGACTACCCTTGCTTACATCATTGCTGCTGAGATGGGGGTCAATATTAAAGTTAGTTCAGGGCCAGCGATAGAACGCCCCGGAGATTTGGCAGCTATTCTAACTAACCTGCGCGAGGGCGATATTCTTTTCCTTGATGAGGTTCATCGGCTTAGTCGCATCGTAGAAGAGAAGCTCTATCCAGCAATGGAGGACTTCGTTTTTGATATCTTTCTGGGTAAAGGTCCAGCAGCCAGGAGTTTGCGCTTGAATTTACCCCATTTCACCTTAATTGGAGCCACCACTCGCTTCGCCTTATTGAGTCCCCCACTTCGCGACAGATTCGGAGCGATATATCACCTTGATTTCTATGATAAGTCGGCGATAGAGATGATTCTAAAGCGTTCTTCAGCCATTCTTAAGGTGCCAGTGGAGGGGGAGGGGCTTGTTCAAGTTGCTCGGCGTGCTAGAGGCACGCCACGGGTGGCTAATCGTCTCCTAAAGCGACTGCGGGATTATGCTCAGGTCATGGCGGATGGGATGATTACTAGGGAAGTAGCTCTGGAGGGGCTTTCAAAACTCGAAATAGACTCTGTAGGCTTGGACGATGTGGATCGCAGGGTGCTCCATATAATAATTGATAAATTTGATGGTGGACCTGTAGGTCTAGATACCATCGCTGCCTCTATTAGTGAAGAGGCTGATACTATTATGGATGTTTACGAACCCTATCTTCTTCAGTTAGGCTTTTTGGAGCGTACACCCCGGGGTAGAGCAGCTACGAGGCTTGCTTACGAACACTTGGGTTTGCCTTATAAAAAGGTTTGTCAACCTCAAGTAGGTCTGTGGAACCACGAGCAAGCTCAGACTTCGTAGCTATGACCTGGCTTGCAGCCAGGCTGGGCTAGCGAGAGCGAATAAAGAGAAGAGCAATATCAGCCAACCCCAGAAACCAATATTTCCTCTGTTTACTAGAGTTACTGAAACCAGGATTACGCTTGGCGGAATTAACAAAGTAGCAGCTTTGCACCACCTCTGCCTTACACGAGCGTATGCAAAGGTTGCCACAGCCAAAACAAGGAAACTAATAACTATCCAGGGAATAGCTGGTTGCAATCGTGCTGACAGCATGTTGCTTGGCAAGGACTCATTTATGCCTAGGGCTAATGACCAACTGAATACTACTGGAAGTGGGGCTAGCATTAACGACACATAAAGCCAATCGCGACTTGCAGTTTGTTTCATTATGTAGGCAAACGCAAATAGAGCTAAAGGAAAGTAAGCAAGTGTCGCTAACCAAACCCAGCCATGAGGCAAGTAAATTAATAGCATACCAGTAATTATTACTGGGAGTAGATAATATCCTAACCAGGGGAAAAACCACATTGGTTTGTTATGACACCAGCCATAAATTACTATACAAGTAACCGCTACTAATATGATTGATAAGCAGATGATGTTTTGCCAATAGTATGAAGCAAAAAAAAGCAAGGCAACCAGCAAATGAGACAAGGCAGCGAAAAAAGCCTCTTGCCACGTACCCTGGCTATGGACTTCGTAGATTTGCTGAGCGATTAATTGAGGGGGGCCGAAGGATTCTGTGGCGATGTTATTTGCCTCATCCTCACTAAGCCCGGTTTCCCTTAACTCTTGGCTTTTATCCTCGAGGTGTGTCTGAAGTTCACGAGTCACACTCGCCTTAACTGCCGAATCGCACTTGAGGCAGGTTTTAATACTATCTAGGTAATCGCTTAATTTGTTTGCCATCGTGGCGCTAAGTTGTTGCTGGCTGTGTAACTAATCTAACCGCGGTAGAGAAATCTTGCCACACTGCCAGCCTTTTGGCTAAAACTTGCTTTCCCCTTTTAGTTATATGGTAATACCGTCTTTGTTGCCCATTAGGTAGCATTTGCCATTCGCCCTTAATAAGCTTCTCCTTCTCCATGCGGTGGAGAGCAGGATACAAAGTCCCTTCTTTGAATTGGAAATATCCGTTGCTCCTCTTCTCCAATTCCTTTATGATTTGATAACCATATGTGGCTTGATTGTTGATTAAACAAAGAAGTAAGCAATCAGTATTCCCTTTGAGCAACTCACGTCCATAATCCATCATCTAGTACCCCCAGCTATATTCTGAATTTCTTCTTACTATAGCCAAGGATACTTCCACTGTCAATGGCAGCTATAATAGCTTCGCTTGCTAAAAGTGACCCCCAACCGCTAAAATGTTAGCTAGTTTACTTTGGAGTAAGTGACCGTGCCATGAAAGATTATTATTCTATTCTTGGTATACCTGAAGGGGCTAGCGAAGAGGAGATAAAGCATGCCTTCAGAAGGCTTGCTATGAAATACCACCCTGATAGAAACTTGGGAAACGAGGAATGGGCTGGAGAAAAATTCAAGGATATCAATGAAGCTTATGCCGTATTGGGTGATGAGGGGAAGAGGCGGGAATACGATAGGATGAGACGGGCTGGTTTTGTTGGAGCTGGATATGGTCCTCAATACACCGGTGGGCGATATTATACTCAGGAGCAGGTGTTCAGGGATGCATTTACCAATCCATATTTGTTTCAGGAGTTAGTGAGGATGTTTCAAGGAGCAGGTTTGAGGTTCGACCAGGGATTTGTAGACAATATGTTCTTTGGCGGCAGAGGATTTACCTTTGTTTTCTCTGGCCAGCCAGATTGGAGAGGTCAGCAATATTCTTCTACACAATATAAACCACCCCTCTTGTTGCGGCTAATAGGCAAGGTAATGAAATTTGCCCTTAAAAGAATGCTGGGTGTAGGGAGCTTTCCTTATCAAGGAACGGACTTATATCACGAGATTGCCCTTTCTCAAAAGGAAGCCGCTGCTGGGGTGGAGAAGAAGATTAAATACCAAAGAGGCAAGGAAAAGAAAAAGCTTGTGGTCAAGGTGCCAGCAGGCGTTACAGACGGGACAAAGATAAGGTTGAGAGGAATGGGATTGAAAGGAGGAAATTCTGGCGCCCTCTATATTACCGTCAGGATTAAGAATTAGCAGGTATGGGTGACTTTGAAGATTTTGTCACTATAATCAGGAAAACACAAACTATGCAGGCTCTCCTTGAAAGCTTCGATGAGGAGCCGGCCAAGCTCTTAGGCACAATTTGCCGGGAATATGAAACCACCAATAGAACTGTCCCTGACCACCATCTTCATTTGGCGGGATATTTTGGTGAAGCAATGCTGAGAGCATTGGTATCAGCAAATCTAGTTACTAAGGAGCCAGGAGATAGGTTTTGCCTTTATGGCTATAAGCCGACGGAAGCGGGGCTTAAGTACTATAAAGGCATGGTCGACGAAAAGAGAATTTAGTGTATAAGCTCATCGATACCCATGCTCACCTAGACGAACTAGAAAACCTTGATTTGGTACTTGAAGAAGCTAAAGAAAATGGCGTTAGCGCTATAGTGGCTGTGGGCTCGGACTATCAATCAAATGTGAAAATATTGGAAATTTCTCAACTATATTGCTCCTTCGTCTATCCGGCTTTAGGCTTGCATCCTTGGCAGTTAGCTAATCTTGGGGCTCCTCAGGTTGATGACAATTTACAGTTTATTGAGCAGAATATCGCCACAGCGGTTGCTATCGGCGAAATAGGCCTGGACTATGATAAAAGGGTAGTGAAAGCTGCGTCAAAGGAATTACAGAAGGGCGTTTTGGGGCATCTTTTAGATTTAGCTAAGAAATATGCCAAACCAGCGATAATCCATAGTAGATATGCTTGGAGGGATTCATTCCAATTAGTCCAAGATGCTGGGGTAGATAAGGCTGTTTTCCATTGGTTTACCGGTTTCTCCAGCGTTCTCAGGGATATAACTACCGCTGGCTATTTTGTTTCTGCCACGCCAGCCACCGAGTACCATGAGGAGCACAGAAGAGCAGTTAAGGAAACGCCTCTCAATAGGTTACTTTTGGAAACAGATTGCCCTGTTACCTATGGCAGAGAGGTAAAGTACAAATCTAAACCTGCTGATGTAGTGAGGAGTTTAAAAGCCACAGCTCAGCTTAAAGAAGTTGACGAGGCGACAATTGCTGAACTGACAACAAGAAATGCCATTAACCTCTTCGCTTTAGATGTAGCATTTTAAATTATTTATGGGAGGTCAAGCCAATGATACAATCAATAGTTGGGGAGGACAACTTTCAAAAGGCTGTAGTACAATCGAAATTACCGACTTTGGTAGATTTCTGGGCAAATTGGTGTGCTCCCTGCCTGGCTGCTGCTCCCATTTTGGAGGGACTAGCTAAAGAATATGCTGATAAAGTGGACTTTGCTAAAGTCAATGTGGATGGCAACAGTTCTCTAGCTGCTAAATATGGCATTGCTGCTATTCCCACTATGCTTATATTTAAGGACGGCCAGCCGGTTCAGCAAATCATCGGGCTGAAACCGAAGAAAGAACTCAAGAAGATACTGGATGACCTTTTAGAGGAGTAAATAACAAGCCTCCCGCTCCCTTGACGGGAGAGGTTTAGGGTGCAAAGAAGTCACGAATGAAGTCAAATTCCTCGGGGAGAAGCGCTAATAACAAAGGAAATTGCTCCATCAAAAGTTTTGCCATTACAGACTGGGAGATAACTCCCCCCATGACTGATAAATACTTGCTTACAATGGCAAGGACAGCGGCGCATAGCATGCTACCTATGGCGGCTCCGAGGATAAAGCCAATGAGCCTATCTACCCAGCCGAGCATCACGATGTGAACCAAGCGAGCTACAAACCAGCCGATTACGCTAGCTACAATCAAAGTGGCCACCAGGATAATAGCGTAGGCAGCTATCTTCGACCAAATAGCTTCACCGGAGGAGAGTATGCTGGCAAGTGGCAGGTAGTAATGCCCTGCTAGAGCTATACCTCCTATTAACCCGACGATACCAAATACAGCTTTGATAGCTCCTCTCCATAAGCCCAGCATGCCGAGCAAGAGAGTAACTATTATGATAACTATATCCAGCCAGTTCATGCTTCACCACATTCAAACTGATAGTCGCAGTAAGGACACATCCATGAGGGACATTTTGGAAGCTGAAGTGGCGATGTTGCTTTTTCTAGAAGTTCAATTCGTTGCCATGTCTCAGCCTTAACAGCATTCAAGTTTCTAAAAGTTACATCGTAGACCATTAGTTTAGCATCCTCTCGAGGGACTTTAGCGTAATAAAGCAGTAGCCTGCCCTGGGGATGGTCTGTTAGGGCGCACTCGAATCCCAGGCGGAGGAAATAATGAGGGAATGTCCAGGGCAAGCGTTCCCTTTCCACCAGGGAATAGAACTTTGGGTCGCGCAAGATGGTGGGCAAGTTCTGACAGACTTGGACCAGGTCAGCCAATAGTCTATGTTGTATGGGAATCCTTTCCACTTCGCCTGGAGCGCCGTAGCGTAACGCATCACGAAGCGCATCGAGAAAGCCCAGCTCGTCCATGGAACGAAGATGCTCCTCTTTTTCTTGCGGCAACCCTTGGTCAATGGCGATTTCTTGCGGCTTGGCACGCTTAAAGTATGCCTTACGGGGAAAGACGAGGTCGTTGGTTCGGAATAGTTGGGATGGCTGTGGCTTGGCAAGCTTATCAAGGAGTTGTTGGCAAGTAGACTCGTCAATTTGGATTTGCCCTGCTAGTTCAGCAATCTTGTGTGATAGCGGCACCGAACTAGTCTTGCAGTCACATACTTCTGAATAATCACATCCCCTATTAAACCAGGCACAGATAGGCAGATTACTGGGGTCATTTGAGATGAGTGCTTGTACCAGCAGCTCCCGCCTCCGCCGCATTTCCTCTCGGATTGCTTCCAGATCGGGAAAAGTAACCTGGTAGGCAATAAGCGGAGCTTGGGGTGATACCGCAGAATCGTGGCGCTGGTAAACAATAATTTTCCCCTGGGTGGAGTTGACCATAGCACAGTATATGCCCAGTTGCTCCACATAAGTCGGCCTATATTTAGCCAGGTCTCCCGTGCTTACCAGGGTTGAGGTTGTTTTCACCTCTATGGGTATATTTTCATAGATATCAATTTTGCCTACAATGCCCTCAGCTTCGACAAACTGCTCCAGATATTCTTCGCTGGAAACAGCAGAACCAAAAATCTTGTGAAACCCGGTGCCAGCCCACATAAGCTGTTGTTTTTCCAGAGGTGGAACGATTTCCGGATATTTTCTCTTAAAGTAAGCCTGCTTCAGATTAATCAGGTCAGTTACTGAGATGCGGTATGGAGGGCGGCGAGTCTTCAACTTCTGCATCAAGGCGTCCTTAACCGACCGGTTAGCCTCGATATGGGACACATAAAATGCGATATCAAAATCGGCCATTTTACTGTTGCTCTATATTATAGAGCCTTGTAAGAATAACTTCACTATGTTAGCTGCGAGCCAAATTTCCTCTCCCTTGACGGGAGAGGATTAAGGTGAGGGTGATTGGTGAAGCAATCTCACGCTTCTTGCTATAATTTTTACTGCCACGCCTTTAGACGTCTGAAGGCCTCGAGCTTCTCTTTATCTCCAATCTTGGCTTTATCTACTGCCTGGGCCAAAAATTCAATGCTAGCATCGTAAGTTTTCTTATCCACAGGATAGGGATGACCATCCTTGCCACCATGGGCAAAGCTATAGCTTGCTGGGTCACGCAGGCTAACGGGTGTATCGTAAACCAATTCTGAGATAAGGCTCAAAGCTCGAAGCGTCTTTGGTCCTATGCCCTCAAGCCCCAGCAGTGACTCAAAGTTTTGTGGTTGATGCTCATAAGCAATGGTGAAGAGCTTACTCAATCTGTCGGGATGAATATCTTCGAGGCTGATGTAAGGTCGCCGAGGCAAAGTTAAGGTTTTTAGCTTCTTTAATTGGGTTACGATATTCTCCGGCTTTTCCTCAGCAGCAATATCGGTGATGACGTTTCGCGCTTGCGTGCTCTCTGATGCCACCAAGTTTAGTGCTTCACCTCTAGCTTGGGAGCAAATAGCTGCCTCTGGCTCACAAACAAAATCAACAACTTTTTCTCCTAGCCAGTGATAACGCCGCGCATAGCGATTGATTTCATTCATTCCTTGCTGAACGACCGCCCAGGAGCCATCTTTGGTAAAGAAGAAAGTATGGTGATAAAGCTGGTAGCCATCTTGAAGGGCTGAATTATCTACTTTGGCTGACATACGACTGGCATAAACCAAAGGCGATGGATTTACCCTAAGCAGATGCCCAAAACTTTCTATCTCCGCTGGGGTTTTTCTTGAAGTCCTGCCCTTGCCGCCGGCAATGAATAAACCGAACTCCTTTTCTAGTCCCCTCGTCCCTTCTTTCAGAGCCCCGCAAACAGTAGTGGTAACGCCGCTGGAATGCCAATCATAGCCCAGGACACAGCCAAAGGCTTGAAACCAGAATGGGTCGGAAAGGCGGCGAAGCATCTCCTCGGGACCAAATTCGTCAACAATGACAATAACAATCTCCCGAGCGAGCTGAGACATCCGCCCAAAAAGCCACGGAGGCACCTTGCCATAATGCAAAGGCAGATTGGCAATCCCGGTTCTTTGCCCTGAGCTAGACATATCCTAGGCATATTATACACCCGCGTTATCCTAGCGACATTGCCGCCGTGATACGAAAGGTTGTGCGAGGTGTAACCAACTTTGGAAGAGTAAGGGCATCCAGTGCCTACGGCAATGAGCTACTGAACAAAAGAGCGAATTTCGTATATACTAAAGCTAGGCGAAAATCGCAGCAGCTTAGTATGAAAAGGAAGGTTCAACCATGTCTTTTCCCAGTCAAGAACAACAGACTGTGATAGAACATCGGGGACGACCTCTTGTGGTTGTTGCTGGACCAGGGACTGGCAAAACTCGCACACTCGTTGAGCGGATGATCCGCCTGCTCAGTGAGGATTCGACTAGAGAGGTTTCGTTTGTTACATTTACTAGAATGAGTCGACGTGACACTCGAAGAAGAATAGAAGACGTCCTGGACGCGTCGGTACTTGAAGAAAGCCCGTTTGTATTCCCCAGAACCAGCACTTTTCATACATATGCTAAGAGTCTTGTCCACCACTACGCCGCTAAGATTGGGCGGAGTCCCAATTTCTCTGTGCTGATAGAAGATAAAGGTGAGACGGCTCTACTTTTGGACGAGCTCGTCTCCGACCTTCGTCTGCAACTGGATACTAAGTCAATTCGCAAGGGCATTTTGTGCTTTCGCTCAACAAAAAGCTGGCCCGTAGATTTTCCTGCAACTTCTTCGGAACGCATCCAAATCCTGAAACACTTTGAGTCTTTGCTGCTTTTCTACAACACGTTCGACATTGAGGGCCTAGTGGTGTCTGCTTGCAGAATTCTCGAAGATTTCGCAGATATTCCGCCTCTCTACCTCCAAGTCGATGAGTATCAGGACTTGAATCCGAATGACCAACAGCTTGTCCAGTTGGCTGCCTCTCACCCTAGCTCGCAAGTTATAGTAGTCGGAGATGACGCGCAAAGTATCTACGGCTTCCGCCACGCCAACTATCGGGGCCTCCGAACACTTCGGGACTCGCCAGATTGGGAGCATGTTTCATTCTCGAACTGCTGTCGCCTCCCAGTCCATGTCCAAAATGCAGCGCGAGCTTTGATCCTGAATGAAGAATACCTCGGAAAACTGAATCCTTGCCCAGATGACGGGAGGAGAATTCTCACTCTCCAATGTACAAACAGTCATGTCCAAATGGCCGCTGTTGGGAAGAGGATTACGGATCTTAAATCCAGCGGGCAGAACCAAGAAGGTCAGTCGTTATCATACAAGGATTTCATAGTTCTTTGCCCTGCGGCTGTTTTCGTGAACGAAATCGCGACAGTTTTGCAGGATCAATTCAAAATCCCGACCAAGCAGCAAGCAAGGGCTCCCATTCCTGATAGCTACTGGAGATTGCTCTTGGTTCTCAGGATGTTGCATTTAGAAGACAGTCTAGCCTTAAGGCAATGGCTTTCCCTTTCTGGCCTGAGTAAACCGCAAGTTAGTAAGATTCGACGCGAGGCCATGCAAAAGCGTGAGTCCTTGTACTCCTATTGTGCCAAGCTCGCTGATCCAAGGATTCGTGAGATCTACGATGCTCTCTCTCGCCTGAGAGATACCAAAAATGATTTTGACAACCTCCGCCGAGCGCTTGCAGAATTCCCCAACTTGTCGATACAAGAACAAGTTCTCTCAGGGGTGGGGCTAACAATCGACGGAGCTACTAGGGAGCCGCCTGCCATTGGTTCCGTTATTCGCCTTATTTACGAGAAGTTTGGGCTGTTAGAAACAGAATCTGAGATCGATGTCCCAGAGGACGACAAAGTGTTGGTTACTACTCTGCATTCGGCCAAAGGACTCGAATCGGACTATGTCTTTGTCACATGGATGAACTCTAAATACATGCCTATGCCTCAAAGGGACGTGTGCGAACAACGGCGGGTTCTTTACGTGGCATTAACCAGGGCAAGACAAGATGTCATCTTGGCGTTCCTCGAGGAATGGCACCCCAATAAGCACCGCCGTTTGGGCGACGAAGCGATGTCACCGTTTTTGCGGGAAATAAAAAACTACCTCGACGTGAGGCGAGTCAGGGCAAGAGATGTCCATTGACATATAGTTTTTGGTGACACCTCGTACGACAGCAGATAAAGGGAAAATCTTCGATTTCGCCAAATTCGCCTATCGGCAGCCTTCTTTTGTCCACAGTATGTTATATGAAATCACTTGGCAAGAATTTAGAGAGGATGAGCACAAGAAAATCTCAAGGGTAGTATGTTATGAGTGAAAAAAAGGGCAAAGGTGTATTAGCCTCTTTTTTCGAGAATTTCATATACGTCTCTGGCTAATCTTACCTGCTCTTCTTCGTTTAAACTGAGTCCACTTTCCAGGCGGTTGATATATTCGTCGATTTCGGTATTTTGCTCTCTTAGCTGAGCTATTTTCTCATTCTGATTTGTGATCTCTAAGTCAAGTTCGCCCAAATCCAGCCCCAGGCTAAATCTCCTATCAAAAAAAGAGAGAGCGAGCTTCGTTACTGCAGGGTCTTCTCCGGCAGCGAGGTAAAATGGTATCTCGGGCCAAAGGCTTATCCCGGGGATGTCTCTCCTTTCAGCTGCCCAAAGAAGGTAACTACTTATGGCTGGTGGTCCTTCCCAGGTCATGTCCTCTAGTCCATAGCCTTGGAGTGTTTTTTGAAATTCTGGCTGATTGTAAACTGCCAATATTCTCCGAGGAGTAGTATGGGCAGTGAGAGAAACTGTCCCACTAACGGTATATAGCTCTTTGATATGACAATAATGTTGAGCAAAATCCAGGAGGCCGTTTAAAAAATTATACCATTCGTATTTAGGCTCCTCGCTTTGAAAAATCAGGAGGTCGCTTTTCTGGCAAGCACAGAATTTGCTCTCTGGAACCTGGATCAAGTTATCTTTGAACGCCGCTCCTCCTAAAAGGAAAAAGCCTGAGGGCTTGATTTCAGCGATTTTCTGCCCCCCCAGTTTCTCATTCAAAAAATGGATAATCTTAAAGCTCAACTTCCCAACATCGCGAGTTTGCCAACCGACAATCAAAGATGGATTTCGAAGCTGGGGAGACTGATAGATCTCAAACAGAGCTTTGTCCACCCGGTTCACCCCTTTTCTTAAAAAATTCATCGATATGTTCTTTAATCTATTTGGCATCCTCTTCAGTTATTCCTCTTGGCTTAGCTTGGGCAACAAATTTTCTTTCATCATATCGCTCCTTTATTTCTGGGGGGAATCCTTCATAGAGCCTCTCAACAATCTCTTCTATCTGGGCAACCATCTTATCGAGAAACCCAAAATCAACCCTAATTCCCAGAATATCAGCAAAAACCTCGAGCACTGACTTTGAGGCCTTGGGATAGGGGAAGGGAGAACCAGAAAGCCAGTCTGGTATCTCCCCCATGAGACAAATACTTTCCAATCCCCTCTTCTTAGCCACTGCCAGCAAAAGACCATTTAATCCGGTAATAACCCCTTCACCTTCTCTGCCTCCTATTTCGCTTATTAAAATTGTATTTTGATACCTTGTTACCTCCGATACTAACTTCTCAGAACTTACCACTGAAACAACTCGTGGTTTCACAGTATGGTGAATGGGTGAAACACAGGCACCCGAAGTATAAACTCTCTGGCAGCCAAACCTTTCAGCTACATCTAAAACTAGATTGGCCATCTGGTAAGCCTTTTCTCCAGTGGCATATGTTCTCTCCCCCTCGGTTGGCTGTTTTTCTCCGAGGAAAAATATTAAATCTTTCCTTTCCAGCCTCTGATAATAAAATTTGTTGCTGGGGAATTCTAAGCTTTCGAGCAAACCGTCCCTGATGGAGACCTTCTTGGGATAGAAAAAGTCCCAGGGTTCTATTTCTCCAAACTCTTCTGCTACCAGCACCCCCTTCAAGGTATCAACAGCAATTAGCCCGATATTTCCAATCCCTGGCCAGCCGCAAATCAGCTCAGGTTTTTCCAGTTCAGGCTCTTTAAAAAGTCTTATTCCCATCTTTTGGCTCTTTTGAGATTTTCCTCTTAATTATTTAAAGGCTGTTTAGTTTTGATTTCCCGTTCAATTTCAGCCATCTCAGAGGTATTTCACCCTAAATTTTTGTAGTTGCCTGATTTATCAGGCACAGTCGCCCAATAAATTGGGCAACTACATTTTTAAACACCCTCATTTAAAGGCGCAAATTGTATTTTGGAGTATAACAAAAGATATAAAATGTTACAGGCCTTTTTCAAAGAGGAGAAACAACAGCACATGATAACCATAGATGGCGGGGCAAAGTCTGGAAGCGGAACTATAGTTCGCTATTCTGTAGCTCTGGCGAGCCTGCTCGCGAAGGAAATAAACCTACAGCTAGCATTTGAATATCAGCAGTGCTAAAATCCATGTAAACGGAGCTAGGGATGAGTAATATCAAAGAGCGATATTTAGTGGATAACAATGGCAATCGTATTGGCGTGGTCCTTGATATGAAGGATTACCATCGTTTACTGCAGGAGCTTGAGGAGCTAGATTTTATTCGTGCCTATGATGCAGCCAAAGCCTCCGGCGGTGAAGTTATCCCTTTTGAGCAAGCAGTGATGGAAGTTGAGTCGTTTAGTATATACTAAGTTATACGAACTCAATTGTTGAAAATCTAACAGGAGGACAAGCATGGCAAAATTTCAAGAGCAATATGTTGTAGATGAAAAAGGACAAAAAACAGCCGTGATTATTCCAGTTGAGGAGTATCAGGAGCTTCTAGAAGATATCCATGACCTTGCAATTATTGCCGAACGTCGAGGTGAACCTACTATAACTTTTGAAGAACTCAAAAAGAAGTTAGAAAAAGATGGCCTCTTATGAGATTCGATGGAAAGGGTCAGCAGAGCGAGACTTACGGAATGTTGATCCACAGCAAATCCCTCGGATTGTTCGGGCCATTGACTTCCTTGTAAATAATCCATTTCCATCACAATGCCGTAAACTTCGAGGCTCAGAACGAGATTATCGAATTCGAGTTGGGGATTACAGGGTAATCTACCAAGTGGACGTCAAAACGAAAGTCGTGACAATTTATCATGTCCGTCATCGTGGAGAAGCATACCGTAAATGATGAGACTACTGACTGACTTTGCCTACTCAGCATATAAATAATATTGCCTCAACATGAAGGTTATAGATGGCGGCGCCAAGTCTGGAAGTGGAACCATAGTGCGCTATTCTGTAGCTCTGGCTAGCCTGCTCGGGAAAGAGGTAAAGATACAAAATATCAGGGCGAAGAGGGATAGGCCAGGGCTAAGGAGGCAGCACCTTAAGGTTATACAGGCTTGCCAGGAGATGTGCCAAGGCACAGCGAGTAATGCCATGGTGGGCTCTAAGGAGATTACCTATGCTCCAAAGGGAAGGTTTAAAGGAGGAGAATATCACTGGGATATAGGGACAGCAGGGTCAACCACGATGATGGCACAAACTCTTCTGCCTTTAGCTTGCTTTGCCGAAAAGCCCTCGAAATTCAGGCTCGAAGGCGGGCTATTCCAGGATTTTGCCCCCTCTGCCTATCATATGAAGTTTGCCTTGCTTCCAATTTTGGAACAGATGGGAATTCGTGCTGAGCTTGAGATAGTTCGCCCTGGCTACGTGCCCCGCGGCGGCGGAATCGTAGAAATTGAAGTTGAGCCGGTAAAGAAATTAAAACCTTTAAATCTTACTGAGCAAGGCAGGATTCTCAATATCAAAGGAGTTGCTCTCTCCTCTCATTTGAGGGGAAGGAAGGTGAGCCATCGGATGGCAGGGGAGTGCCAGAAGGTATTAAGCACTTATGGCTATAAGGCTGAAATCGAGGAAATTTACGATGAGAGCTCGCTTCAGGAGGGTGCTGCCCTGGCGATATATGCTAAGACGAGTTTAGGTAGCAGAATTGGCTTGGATAGAGCAGGAAGGCCGGGAAGAAGCTCCGAGTCTATCGGGAGGTATGTAGCCCAAAGCTTTATAGAGGATGTTAAAACTGGTGCCGCGGTTGATAGGTATATAGCAGACCAGCTCATAATCTATGCTGGCTTGGCTGATGGAACTAGCAGGTACTCGATTCCTAGGATTACCGAACATGTAGAGACAAACCTATGGTTGATTGAGGAATTTCTCGGTGCTAAGACAAGAATTAAGGACGATTTCATAGAGATAGAAGGGATTGGCTTTAAGTAGCAAGCCCTAAAACTGGGAAAACATCGGAGCACAGCCATTTGCCAAGCTTATCCTTTGCTGCTCAAAACTATCCGTTCCTTGGTGACCAGGCGGGAGAGGTAAATTGTCACTAGGGCTAAGACAGCGGCAACTCCTAGGGAGATAAAGACAATGCTCCATGATGCAGAGCCAAACCTTAAGACGGGGGAGAGCCCAAAGCCAACACCAAATATTAGGCCCATGAGGGCAGCGTGAATCCAACGGATGTTGGTGATTATAAGTTGTAGCGCTATCATTAAAGTAACAAGGAAAAACACTATCAGAGGCACAGCTACCAGGGTTGCTACTAATGGTGCTGCACCAGGCATGACAAATTGCCCTATTTTAGGAGCTATAAAGAATTGATTTATGCCAGCTATTGCACCAAAGGCAAATAGCAGACCCAAAATCACACTGGGCAAAAATACTGCCAAACTTTTTCCGAGGCAAATTTGCCTCAGGCTCAATGGTGTACATAGTAAAGACTCTATGGAGCGTTTTACTTTCTCCATGGTAAGCGTATAGGCGTTGATATACATGCAAAATAGCATCATCAACATCAGAGAAAGCATGAAGACAGTGGTGCCCATGAGTGGTTGAGCGGCTGAGCTTATTTCTGCTGGTGATAAACCCTTCTCTACTAAGGTATTGATTTGTCCTCTAACTGCGCCGCCCAGCATTACCATGAAGAATAAAACCATGGCTATGCTGACATAAAAAGCCTTGGTGCGCAGAGTTTCCCTCAAATCCTTTTTCACAATCACCATTATCTTTTTCATCATTCCCTTCCCTTTGTCACCTTGGCGTAGATTTCCTCCAGGGATATTTCGCTCTTTCTTACCTCCTCTACGCCTATGCTCTTCTGGGAGAGCATGGCTACTATTTCAGAGACATCGCCTCGGCCATCAAGCTGGAGACGCAGTTTTTGAGCTTCTTTGCAGCAGCTTGTCACATAAGGCAAGGCTTCAAGCTCAGCCACAAGCCCATCGAGTAACCTGGCTTCTTCCGTAGTTGTTATCCCGGTTTCTATGATTACCTCTCTTCTGCCCATATCCCTTCTCAATTTCTCTAGCTCGCCATAGAGCTTTATTTCCCCTTGGTCTATTAGAGCAATGCGGTTGCAAATTCGCTGCACTTCATCCAGGTTGTGGGAACTCAGGAAAATGGTCTTACCCCTCTGTGCTAAGTTAAGAATGATTTGTCTCACCTCTATCTGACCTGTAGGGTCAACGCCAGCGGTGGGCTCATCGAAGATAAGGAGGTCGGGCTCATGAACCATAGACCGTGCTAGCGCTAGCTTCTGCCTCATTCCCTTGGAATAAGAGGATACTTTATCCCCTGCTCTGTCGCTTAGTTCCACTAGCTCCAGCATTTCATCTATTCTTTTGCTTTTCAAAGCTGAGGGCATGCCATAAATCTGGCAATAGTAACCCAGATTTTCGTAAGCGGTCATATTGTCATACAAACCATCAGCCTCGAGAACAAAGCCAACCTTTTCTCTGGCATCATCACACCCGACATTCTTGCCTAGAATAAATGCCTTGCCTGAATTGGGTGGGAAAAGTCCCAGGATGACCCTGATAGTGGTAGTCTTGCCTGCTCCGTTGGGGCCGAGGTAACCAAATATATCTCCCTGCTCCACAACAAAGCTAATATTCTTGAGAATCTGCCGACCCGCTAGGATTTTGGTGACATTGTCCAACGTTATTACAGCTTCAGCCATGTTGTTGATCTTTTCTCAGCGGTTTTTTACATCACCCTTTTCAACTTGGGGTTGGGGGTGATGCCAGGCATTCTGCCTCTTTTGGCGATGGGTTTGCCTTCTACCTCGTGAAGGTCTGCGGTGAAATCGATAGGCGCGGCATCGCTGATATAGCTGCCAACAGCGAAGATATCAACGGGTGCCCTTTGGCTGATAAAATGTCTGATGCGCTCTGGGTTAAACCCACCACTGACGACAATCTTCACCTCTTTAAATCCCTCAAGGTCTAGCCAAGCCCTCACTTCTTTGACTAAATCGGCAGTGACCCTACCTCTTTCCGAGGGAGTATCTAATCTTACACCTTGCAACTTTCCCTGCATTGCTTTAGCCACCGCGACACTTTCTCTAACCTCATCCTCAAAAGTATCCACCAAGGCAATACGTGGCACTTCAGGAGGCATATGCTTATCAAAGGCGAGAGTAGCTTTGGCAGTGCTGTCCAAAATAATGATGAGGGCATGAGGTATGGTGCCGATGGGTTTCGTGCCAGCAAGCTTAGCTCCAGCAGTACTAGCACAGCCACTACAGCCCCCCACAATAGCGGAGTACTCCATGATACCGACTACGGAAGGGTGAACATGACGGGCGCCAAAACTAATAACAGGAATGCCTTGAGCAGCATTAACGCATTCTCGAGCAGCAGTGGCCCAGCCACTGCAATGGGCAAGAATGCCCAGATAGACTGTTTCATAAGTTCCATAGCTTTGGTAGGGGGCTTTTATCCGCAGGACTACTTCTTTTTTGTCAAAAGATTCGCCTTCGGATAGTGCCCAGACCTCACGATTATCTTCAGGAAGCACTCTGGCTAAAAGAGCCTTAACTTCCTCCATGCCACAGAGTACGCCGGCTCTAGAGGGGAAAACCTCCATAGTAGCTACGGGGTTGATTCCTTCCTTTTTGAGTATTTCCACAGTGCGGGGGAAGTAAACATCGGCTGTCTCCCCGCTCAGCCATAACTCAGGAATTTCGAAACGAGGCTGAGTTATCTCAACTTTAGGACTGATTAGCTTGGCACCAAGCACCTTCTCCATATAATCCAGAGCGAAGAAATGAGCCCTATTGTCGAAGGAAGCAACACAATCGACAGGGATTTCAACTTCATAGCCTCTGTTTCTGGCATCAATTACTGCCTGCAGAACACAAATATGGGTGCATACACCACACACGACTATGGTTTCGGGCTGGAGTGCCTCTAGTTTCTTCTCCAAAGAGGTATTATAGAAACTGCTAAAAGTTCTTTTTGGTATTATTTCACCAGGATATGGGGAAAGTTCGGGTATGATTTCAGCCTCAGGAGTACCTTCAATACAATGTGGCGGGAACATTCTGAATTCTGGATCATCAGGTGCATGATGGTCACATAGATAGAAGATTTTTGAGTTCTGCTTTAACTCTCGCTCCAGCAGTTTCTTGACATTGGGTATGATACTTTGGGCGTCGATGCCGCAGTAAAGTGGATAACCTTCCTCGAAAAACCCACGCAACATGTCTGATACAATTACTACCCTAGCCATAGCCTCAATGACCGATTATAGGACTTCTTGGGCTTCCTGTGCAAACAGCAGTTAGTGAGAAGCTCTGTATCCCTCGCTCGTCATCCTCTGGTTCAGGACCTTGGGTTGCTCTGCCATCAATGCTCAAGGTGCTCGCCTCGATAGTCTTGCTTCAAGAAAGCGATATAATCCTCTGGCAGAGAAGCTGCCTTCCCGCTATCATCCACTTTCAAAGCCTCCGAGATTCTCTGCGATATGTTTATTTCATTGTCTATCTGGTACGTCAAGCCGCAAATACTGCTACAGCAGGAACCATAATCAGCGCGATCTAGTGAGGTTGTTCAATTTCTATCATATTTTCTAGATCGGCGATGCACTCTGCCTTCTTTCCAGCGTCAGCCCATCTTTCTCTTTGAGCTCAGTGTCTGAAATGGCGGATACCGGTGAATACCATAGCTACATCATATTTATTGGCTACGGCGATTACCTCTTTATCCCTTACTGAGCCGCCGGGCTGGATAATGGCAGTAACTCCGTGGCTAATGGCTAATTCAGGACCATCGGCGAAAGGGAAGAAGGCGTCTGAGGCGAGAACACTACCCTTGGCTTGCTCGGCAGCTCTTTTTAAAGCCAGCGCAACACTTACCACGCGGCTTGGCTGTCCTGCTCCCATACCTAATAATGTTTTGTCCTTAGCAATAACTATAGCATTGGACTTTATACCTTTGACTACTTTCCAGGCGAAAAGCAAGTCTGATAGTTCTTGCTCTGTAGGTTGGCGATTGGTAACTGTGCGAGGTTGAAGCTCTGACTCGCTGAAAAGGTCTGGTGTTTGAATCAGAAAGCCGCCCTGGACATAGCGGAAATCACTGATAGCTGTCAGCTGATAGCTATCAGCTATTGGTATCTCGACAAGGCGTAAGCTCTTTTTACGTCTTAATAGCTCCAGGGCTTCCTTTTCATATTCTGGAGCAATGATAGCATCATAATGAGTTTTGTCTATTTCTCGGGCAGTGGCTAAATCTATAACTTGGTTACTAGCAACTACACCACCAAAGGCAGCTACTGGGTCTCCAGCCAAAGCTCTTCGGTAAGCCTCAGCTAAATTAGCATGGCTGGCAAGCCCACAGGAATTGGTGTGTTTCATTATGGCCACAGTGGGAGCAGTAAAGTTGCTCAGAATATTTAAGGCAGCATCAAAATCAAGCAGGTTATTGAAGGAAATTTCAGGACCTTTGAGTTGAGTTAGTGAAGCTAAGACAGCTTGTGGTTGCCTCACATTTTGCTCTAGATAAAAGGCGGCTTTTTGGTGAGGGTTCTCACCATAACGGAGGTCATAAGCTTTCTTCAAAGCTATGGTCATTTCCTCAGGAAAGGTTTCTTCGCTAAGATATTGGGCGATGGCAGTATCATAGATAGCCACATGCTGGAAAGCTTTATGGGCTAATCTTTTTCTTTCTGCTAAATCTATATCGCCCCGGCGCAGCTTTTGTAGAATGGGGTCGTAATCCTTAGGGTCGACAATTACCAGGACTGAGGGGAAATTCTTCGCTGCTGAGCGAATCATAGTTGGGCCACCGATATCGATGTTCTCTAACGCTTCGTCCAAAGAAACTTCGCTTTGGGTCACCGTATCAATGAAGGGGTAAAGATTTACTACAACCATGTCAATAGTTTCGATGTGGTTTTTAGCCAGCTCAGCTAAGTGTTGAGGTAAGTCGCGCCTTGCCAGAATGCCGCCATGAACCGCAGGGTGAAGCGTCTTTACTCTACCGTTGAGAATTTCAGGAAATCCAGTAAGCTCTGAGATACTGTGGACTTTTATCCCAGACCGTTCCAGTGACTTCTTAGTGCCGCCGGTGCTGAAAATCTCGACGCCTAGCTCCTGCAAACCTCGAGCGAAATCAGCTACACCTGACTTGTCTGAAACGCTTATAATAGCACGCATGATACTTCCTTAACCCATTATTACTCTTTCCTTACCCTTTGCCTTGACTACCTCACCAATAACCTTGGCTTGAGGTAAAGCGACTGCCAGCTTGTTTACTTGCTGCGGTGAGCACACAATTGCCATGCCTATCCCCATATTGAATACTCGATACATCTCTACCTCCTCAATATCTCCCTGCTTCTGAATAAGTTTAAAGATAGGGAGGATGTCCCAAGAACCTTTATGAAAAAGGGCAGCAAGGCCTTGAGGTAAAATACGGGGCACATTCCCCATAAACCCCCCACCAGTAATATGAGCTAAACCTTTAATCAAAGGTAAGATTGGTTTAAGCTCAGGATAATAGCAGCGGTGGACCTGGAGCAACTCCTCGCCCAAGGTTTTTCCCAGCTCGGGATAAAAGTTATTTAGGCAGGGGGGGTCATCCTCTATTCTAAAAACTCTTCGCACTAACGAGTAGCCGTTGGTATGTAAACCAGATGACGGCAAGCCAAGAATTACATCGCCTGCATTTATGGAACTGCCGTCAATGATATTTCCCTTTTCTACCACTCCAACAATAAAGCCAACCAAATCATAGCTCCCTTGGGAGTAAATGCCGGGCATCTCAGCAGTTTCACCGCCGATTAATGAGCAGCCAATTTCCTGACAAGCTTGAGCTATGCCTGTAATAATAGCCTCTATTTGCTGGGGCACAAGTTTACCCATGGCAATATAGTCGAGGAAGAAAAGTGGCTCGGCACCGCAGCAGAGAATGTCGTTAACACAATGGTTAACGATATCAATGCCCACAGTATCATTCTTATCTAAGAGCGAAGCGATCTTGAGCTTAGTGCCTACTCCATCTACACTGGAGACTAAAATAGGCTCATCATATCCTTTAATTTGAAACATACTGCCGAAGGAGCCAAAATTGAGGACTTGAGGGCGAAAGGTAGATTGGGCTTGCCTGGCGATTAATTTTTTTATCTTATCGGCTGCCTCAATATTGAGGCCAGCGAGAGCATAGGTTTGCTTATCTCTGGCTTCCAATGGGTTCCTCTTCAGGCATCGTTTCCAGGGCTAGCTTATCCATTCCCATCTGCACTGGAATGGGATAGTCTCCAGTGAAGCAAGCCAGGCAAAAAATCTCTCTGGGCAGATCAACAGCTCGAATTAAGCCATTGAGGCTAAGGTAACCAAGGGAGTCAGCACCGAGGTAATCCCTGATTTCCGGGGTAGTCTTTCTAGCAGCGATAAGTTCCCATTCGGTGGCCATATCCACACCTAAGAAGCAGGGATGGCGAATAGGAGGAGCACAAATACGAAGATGCACTTCTTTAGCACCGGCTTTCCTTAGTAAATTGACTACCCGAGGGGTGGTGGTACCGCGAACGATACTGTCATCAACGACCACCAAGCGTTTTCCAGAGATTATCCGGGAGAGGGGATTGAATTTTAACTGAACGCCAAGCTCTCTCAGCCTTTGATCAGGCTCAATAAAGGTGCGTCCCACATAGCGGTTCTTAAGTAAGCCTTCACAATAGGGGATGCCTGAAACATGAGAATAACCAATGCCAGCAGCGGTAGCTGAGTCGGGAATACCCATGACCAGATCAGCCTCAACAGGGTATTCTTGAGCTAATATTTCACCCATGGCTTGTCTTGCTGGGTAAAGCAGTTTACCTTGGATGATGCTGTCAGGGCGGGCGAAATAAATATATTCGAAAATGCATAAAGCCTTTTTATCATTCTTGCCCTTAAAACTCTTTACTCCATCGGCATTGATAACCACAATTTCCCCAGGTTTGATTTCCTTGGTGAACTGGGCGCCTATGTGGTCTAGGGCACAGCTTTCCGAGGCGATTACCCAGCCGTTATCAACAGTTCCCAAACACAGTGGGCGAACACCCATAGGGTCACGAACTCCAATGAGCTTATTCTGGGTCATGATTACCAGCGAATAAGCTCCTTGGAGGCGGTACATAGCGTGTCTAATTCTTTCCTCCCAGCTTTTGCCAGGAGAGGCCAAAATTAGGTTGGCGATGACTTCGGAATCAGAGGAGGTATGGAAGCTATAGCCATCCACGTGGAGCTCGTCACGGAGTAAGTTGGCATTGAGAATATTACCATTATGCGCCAAAGCAAGGGTCAACTCTTCTGATTTCGCTATAATAGGTTGGGCATTGGCTGGTTTGCTTGAGCCTGCAGTAGAGTAGCGGTTATGCCCGATGCCAATATATCCTTTGAGTTGAGCAAGGTCACTTTCTGTGAACGCCTGGGAAACCAACCCCATTTTAGTGTGTATTTTTATTTCACTACCATTGCTGACAGCGATGCCAGCGCTTTCTTGACCGCGGTGCTGGAGAGCAAAAAGTCCAAAGAAGATGAGACGGGCTATGTCTATTCTGTGAGCATAAACTCCAAAGATGCCGCAACTCTCATGCATTGAGGGTGCCTTCGTGGCAAATTATAGACTGTTATAATTTTTTGGTCAATTTATTGGTATACTTGATAGTCTTTACTTCTTAAAAAAAGGGCAGCTGAGGAAGATACTACTATCTTACCTCATCCTATACAGGGATTTTCCTGCTGTGATATAATGTGCCATATTATATTAGATTGAGGGGTTATATGCTAGAAAAAGAAAAGAAAGGCGATATTTTTACACAATTTAGGCTTAGTGAGGATGATACTGGGTCGGTTGAAGTTCAGGTGGCGTTGCTTACTGAAAGGGTAAAGCAATTAATGGAACACCTCAAGGCGCATTCCCACGACCATCACTCGCGCCATGCTCTTCTTAAACTGCTAGGGCAGCGCAGACGACTACTGAAGTACCTTAATAAGACAGACCCGGAACGATATGACTCACTTACCGCCAGATTAGGCTTGAGGAAATAATATGTCTCAAATTTTTGAGCGCACAATAGCCGGTCGAATACTTACCATTGAAATAGGGAAACTTGCACAGCAGGCGAATGGTGCTGTTGTTGTCCGTTATGGGGATACAGTGGTGTTGGTCACTGCCTGTGCTGCCAATGAGCCTACAGAGAGGAGGGGCTTCGTGCCCCTAACAGTGGACTATGAAGAAAAACTGTACGCAGCTGGTAAAATACCAGGTAGTTTCTTCAGGCGAGAAGGACGCCCCACTGAGGGAGCAATTATAACCTGCCGGTTTATCGATCGATGCTTAAGACCACTTCTTCTCAAGGAGTTTAACCACGAGCTACAAATTATAGCTACGGTGCTCTCCGTCGACAAGGAAAATGACCCTGATATTTGCGCCCTCATCGGTGCCTCAGCAGCCTTAACTATATCTGATATTCCATTTTCAGGTCCGGTATCAGCAGTGCATATTGGCTACATAGATGATAATTTGGTTCTAAATCCCACTTTGCCCCAAATTGAAAACTGTTTGCTCGATGTAGCTGTCGCTAGCACTAGGCAAGATATAGTGATGGTGGAGGCAGGCGCCAAAGAGGCCTCTGAGAGCTTAGCGCTTGAAGCAATCGAATTTGGGCATGAAGCTAACCAAGAGATTATTAAACTCCAGGAGGAGCTAGGGCAAGCTTATGGCAAACCAAAAGTGGAAGTCAAAGCTAGAGAGGTTGCTCCTGAACTCTCAGCTCATATCTCTACTTTGCTTGGTGACAAGCTGAACGAAGCTCTAGGGCAACCAGGAAAATTAGAGCGAGAGCAAGTTTTAGCATCGCTTAGGGATGAAGCGAAACAGAAGTTAGTTGACTCTTTCTCCGAGGAAGAGGTGGATTTTGCCTTTGAAGCCCGGCTTAAAGCAGAGATAAGGAAGAGGATTTTGCAGGGAAAACGGCATGTGGATGGCCGCCAGGCTGATGAAATTCGCCCTATCCACTGTGAAGTTGGCCTTCTACCTCGTGCTCACGGCTCGGGTCTATTCACCCGGGGAGGAACACAAACTTTGACTATCACCACCCTGGGGTCGGCAAGACAGGAGCAGTTATTGGATGGTTTAGGCTTGGCAGAAACCAAACGCTTCATGCACCATTATAATTTTCCTCCGTTCTCCTCGGGCGAGGTAAAACGAGTAGGGTCGCCAGGGAGGCGCGAAATTGGTCATGGCGCTCTAGGGGAGCGGGCTATTAGGCCAATACTACCTTCGGAAGAGGATTTCCCTTACACTGTTCGTTTGGTTTCCGAAGTGCTTAGCTCTAATGGGAGCACATCTATGGCCAGTACCTGCGGTTCAACCCTTTCATTAATGGATGCTGGCGTACCTATCAAGGCACCAGTAGCTGGAATAGCTATGGGGCTGGTCACAGGGGAGAATGGGGAGCATGTTATCCTAACTGATATTGAGGGTATAGAAGATGCCTGTGGTGACATGGATTTTAAAGTTGCTGGCACATCTAGGGGAATTACGGCCTTGCAGCTTGATATTAAAGTTGCTGGTGTGGACTCCAAAATTCTAGCTGAATCCCTAAGCCAAGCTCGCCAGGCTCGCTTGGAGATATTGGACAAGATGGCACAAACTATCAGTACTAGCCGCCCCGGAATTAGCCCCTACGCTCCCAGGATACATGAGATAACCATTGCTGCAAGCAAGATTGGCAATGTTATTGGCCCTGGAGGTAGAACCATAAGATCCATTACGGAGGAGACCAAAACAACTATAGACGTAAGGAGTGATGGTACGGTTATTGTTGGCTCCCCCAGTGAGGAGGCAGTCCAAAAGGCGATCAAAATGATAGAAGATTTAACCCAGGAAGCGAAACCAGGGGATATTTATACTGGAAGAGTAACGAGGCTGCTGAACTTTGGGGTCATGGTAGAAATCTTCCCAGGCAAGGAAGGCCTAGTCCATATCAGTGAGCTTGCTGATTATCATGTAGCTAAAGTTGAAGACGTGGTTAGAGTTGGTGATGAGATAATGGTCAAAGTCATTGGGATTGACGAGTTAGGCAGGATAAACTTATCACGTAAAGCAGTGGTTGAAGGATTTTCTCGCATACCCGGTGCTAAAGTGAAGGATTCCTTAGCCTCTGAACATCGTGGGCAGAGGCAGCCAAACTATCATCATACTCATTCGCCTAATAAGGGCGGTCGCTATTCCGATTATAATAAATAACCTATATCGACATGTTAAGGAGTGACACATGGAAGCCATAAGAATAGTTATCAATGGAGCTTTAGGCAAGATGGGGCGGGAGGTGACTAAAGCTGTGCTCAATGAGCCCGGGTTAGAGATAGTTGGCGCTGTGGAGGAGAAAGTAACTCAGCAGTATCTTCCTTTACCGGAGACTTCAGAGCTGATACCATTTTCCTCTGATTTAGACTCTCTTTTGAAGAGTTGCAATCCTGCCGTATTAGTAGATTTTACCAATGCTGCAGCTTCCATAGCAGCCGCTCACATCGCTGTTAAGCAAGGAGTTAACATGGTTATAGGTACCACAGGGCTTTCTGAGGAAAATCTGAAGGAGATTGAGCAGCTATGTCGAGCCAATAACGTTGGTGCTGTGGTGGCACCTAATTTTTCCTTAGGAGCAGTGCTTTTGATGCATTTGGCAAAGGTTGCTGCCAATTTTTTCGATTATGCTGAGATTGTAGAAATGCACCATGATAAGAAAATTGATGCCCCTTCGGGAACTGCTATGGCTACAGCAAAAGCTATGCTACAAGCCCGTGGCAAACCTTTCATCTGCCCTAAAACCGAGAGAGAAGTAGTTAGCAGCGTCAGGGGGGGGCAAATAGAGGGTGTAGCTATCCATAGCCTGAGGTTGCCAGGATTTATGGCGGGACAAGAAGTTATCTTTAGCGGGATAGGCCAGACCTTGAGCTTACGCCATGAGGCTATAAGTCGAGAAGCTTATATGCCCGGCGTTATTTTGGCAATCAGAGAAGTTACAAAGCACAAAAGGTTAATTTATGGATTGGAGGCCTTACTGAAGCTGTAGGGTTCTTTATTGTCACCCTGAGCCCTTCGCTCCTTGTTTGTCATTCTGAGGGAGCGAAGCGACCGAAGAATCTCGCTCAGGGTAAACTCCGCGAAGGGTCTTGAGATTCTTCGCTTGCGCTCAGAATGATATTTTTGAGGGGGGCGAACTGTTGCGAGGAAAGAGCATGGAAGGTTTCAACGTAGCTATTGTTGGTGACACTGGGCTTGTTGAGCGAGAATTTATCAAGGTGCTTGAGCAGCGGAATTTCCCTGCAGCTTCGATCCGACTACTTGCTCCCGAACGCTCTTCAGACATAAAATTCTTTTTTTCTAATCGCCACAAAATCGAGGTTGAGGAAGCGACACCGGAGATATTTCGTAATGTTGATATCGCTCTTTTTTCCGCTAGCGCTGATGTTAGCCGCCGCCTGTCACCTCTGGCTGCTGAGGCTGGAGCGGTGGTTATTGATAATAGCGCTGCTTTTAGAATGGCCCCCTTGGTTCCTTTGGTGGTTCCTGAAGTAAATCCTGAGGATATCGAATGGCACAAGGGGATAATCGCCAACCCAAATTGTTCTACAATCCAAATGGTAGTAGCTCTTTATCCCTTACACAAGGTTAATCCTATAAAACGAATCATCGTAAGCACTTATCAATCGGTATCAGACAGCGGTGCTGATGCTTTAAAGGAACTAACAAGCCAAATAAAGCTGGTTTTAGAGGGGCGTCGTGTTTGTCCTCATGTCTATTCCCATCAAATAGCCTTTAATCTGTTACCAGAAACCGATGTCTTTTTGGATAATGGCTATACTAAAGAAGAACAGGAAATGGTGGAAGAGACGCGGAAGATAATGCATGCTGAGGATATGGCTATCTCGGCAACCTGCGTCCGAGTCCCTGTTTACTTCGGGCATAGTGAAGCGGTGAATGTGGAATTTACTTCACCTATCACTCCGGAAGAGGCAAGGAAAATTTTGGCTCAAGCACCTGGAGTCAGGGTTCTTGATGATCCTAGCGTTAGCTTCTACCCCCTACCTTGGGCAGCTAGTGGTTCAAATCACGTATTTGTGGGTAGAATCAGAAAGGATATTTCTCACCCCAATGGATTAGTTATGTGGGTAGTAGCTGATAATTTACGTAAAGGGGCAGCGCTGAATGCTATACAGATTGCCGAGGAAGGGATAAGAAGGGGCTGGATAGGATACAAGAAGAAGCGGAGGCTCTCTCTTCCTCACTCTTTATCTAGTGAGGGATCGGGCGGGTAAAAATGGACAAGCTAGGTCGCTTATTAACAGCTATGGTTACACCCTTTGATAGTCAGGGCAAAGTTGATTATCAGCAGGCCAGGAATCTAGCTCAAGCTTTGCTTAATTCTGGTAGTGATGGTTTGGTGCTCTCTGGCACTACGGGGGAATCCCCTACTCTTAACTTCGAAGAGAAGCTCCGTCTTTTTACTGAAGTCAAGTCAGCGATAGCTAACCGTGGAACAATAGTGGCTGGGACTGGCACTTACAACACTAGAGAGAGTCAGGAGCTGACTAAAGAAGCAGAGAAGGTTGGAGTTGATGCTTGCGTATTAGTAGTGCCTTATTATAATCGGCCGCCCCAACAAGGCTTATTTGAGCATTTTAATGCCATTGCCCGAGCCACAACTTTGCCTTGTATTCTCTACAACGTACCATCACGCTCAGGCACTAATCTTGCTGCTGATACGGTAATCAAGCTAAGCCAAATAGACAATATCATTGGTGTGAAGGAAGCTAGTGGTAACCTTCGCCAAATAGCTGAGATTATACAGGGAGCCAAGGATGACTTTTTAGTTTACAGCGGCAATGATAGTGATACCTTGCCTATTCTTACTTTGAGTGGTTATGGTGTGGTTAGTGTCGCTTCACATTTAGTAGGAATCCAAATAAAAGACATGATGGAGAAATTTCTTAACGGTGAAACTCAGGAGGCAGCTAGCATTCACCGCCATTTATTGCCTCTGATAAATGCCCTATTTGTTGTTACTAATCCTATGCCCGTTAAATATGCTCTGAATTACTTGGGTTTTCCAGTGGGCAAACCGCGCTTGCCTTTGATTGAACCTGACGAAAAATCGGCCGAGATTATTAAAGCAGCATTAAAAAACTATAAAATTGACTTACCTTTACCCACCAGGGTTACCCAGGGAGAATAGGTCTCACCCTTATCGTTTGCTCTCTCCTTGATCCTACGGCGACAAAGCTAATAGGGCAGGAGAGGAGCTCCTCAAGCCGGTTGATGTAGCGGCGGGCCTCCAATGGTAGCTGGTCAAAATTACGGATTTCCCTTATTGACTCTTGCCAACCAGAGAGTTCTTCATATACAGGTTGGCATTTCTCTAGTATAGCTATATCGCTCGGGAAAGAGTCTAGAATCTTGTTATCAAATTTATAGGCCGTGCATATTTTGATGGAAGAAAAACCATCAAAAATATCAAGGTGGGTTAAAGCTATGTCACTAAAACCATTTACCTGAGTAGCGAAGCGGCCAGCCACGGCATCAAACCAACCACACCTCCGCGGCCTCCCTGTCGTAGCACCATATTCATGACCTTTCTCACGTATGAGTTTGCCAACCTCGTCCTTTAGCTCAGTGGGCATGGGTCCACTGCCAACTCTAGTGATGTAAGCTTTAAATACACCGATAATGCGATCAAATGCCATTGGGCTTATGCCGGCCCCAATAGAGCCTCCGCCGGCTAATGGTGAAGAAGAAGTTACATAGGGGTAAGTGCCAAAGTCGGGGTCAAGCAAAGTCCCTTGGGCACTCTCTAAAAAAACTAGCTCTCCTCTGGCTAAAGATTGGCGAATTATGGAGTTAGTTTCCTGAATAAGTGGAGCCAGTTGCTCCCCATAACGGCAATATTGCTCAAAGATTTCTTCTAGTAACAGAGGCGAATGCCCGTATACCTTTGTAAGAATGGCATTCTTAAATTCGAGGATTGAGCTTAGCTTGCTGTGAAATAAATCCTTGTTTGATAAGTCCCCGGTGCGGATTCCCATACGAGCAACTTTATCAGTAAAGGCAGGGCCATTTCCTCTACGGGTAGTTCCTAAAGCCCCTTTACCACGCCTTTCCTCTTCCAGTCCATCGAGAAGGGTGTGATAAGGCATGATGAGATGGGCACGGTCACTGATGATGAGATGACTTATATCTACACCGTGCTTCTTAAGGTTGGCTATTTCATCAAGGAGAACTGCCGGGTTAATAACCACGCCATTGCCGATAATACAAGTTACCCCGGGGTAAAAAATGCCAGAGGGTACAAGATGCATCCTGAACTCGCCATAGGGGTTAATAACTGTGTGGCCGGCATTGTCACCCCCTGAGAAACGCGCCACTACCTTAGCTTTCTCAGCTAGGGAATCAATTACCTTTCCTTTCCCCTCGTCACCCCACTGACCTCCCACAACAGCTATAACAGGCATTTAGTCCCCCTTAACTTTTGCTTGCTTCATGCAGATAAAGCAGCCTTTGAGCTACAGTGATATAAACAAAGACTACCAAAACCCATAAAGCAATAAAAACTTGGTTTACCAGCAAACCTACTGCTAATACTATAACCCTTTCAGCTCTGGTGAACAAACCAACTCGGCATTCCAAACCTAGCCCCTCTGCTCTGGCTCTTATATAGCTAACAAGGAAAGAGCCAATTAGAGCGGCAAAGATGAGCACAATTTCTAGAGTGGCTACTTTTGGCATATACCAAACTAAAAGACCGCAAAATATTGCTGCTTCAGAAAGGCGGTCAATCGTTGAATCTAGAATAGCGCCAAACTTTGTACTTTGCTTGGTAAAGCGAGCCAGTGCCCCATCGAGGAGGTCAAATAGCCCGGAGACCAAAACCAAAGCTCCACCAAGAAGGAAGTAACCGATGACAATGGCGTAAGCGGCACCGAGGCTTATGGTCAACTCAATAAAGGTGAGGGTATTGGGTTTTAGCCTGCTTTTGCTCAAAATCCCAACTATAGGATTAGTAATGCGGGAAGCTAAATTTCCTCGTAGCTCTGCTAAACTTGGCATCTCCACCGGCCTCGGTTAACCTGCTATCCCCTTCTCTCGCAGGAAGTTGCGGGTAAAGCCCAATTCCTTGGCTTTAGTGACAAATTCTACCATATTGTCAAATCTACCTTTAGCCCACATAGTGGTAAGGGAAATCTGGGACAACTAAACTATGCTCCTCAGCGGATTTGCCTATAGCATCATATCTTAGGATTGGAATTAACTCAAGGAAAAGCTTAAAAATAAGAGTTGCTTGTGTTAAGATATTTGATGGGTAGACGAGAATAGATATTAAGAGGGGGGATTTATTTATGTTTAGCAATAAAAGGACACTGATTACAGGTATTTCAGGATTTGTTGGTAGTCAGCTGGCAAAATATTTGCTTGATAATGGAAACGAAGTTTTTGGGTTGCTCAGAAGGAGAGCGGATGGATCAACGCCAAAAAATTTGGTCAATGAGAGAATTTATGACCAAATTCATGTAATTGAGGGTGATATACTCGATATTTCCAATATTGGATCTGCCCTCGAAGTTGCCAAACCAGACATTGTTTTTCACCTTGCTGCCCAGTCTTTCATCCCGTCATCTTTCGAAAACCCCTTAGCAACTCTGATGACCAACAGTCTGGGGACTGTGAATTTACTTGAATCCATAAGGTTGAAAAATCTCGATCCAACAGTGGTTTTTGCTGGCTCCAGTGAGGAATATGGCCTGGCATTCTCATCCCAACTACAATATAGCAGAGCATTAAAGAAATATGGATGCATAGTTCCTTCACCAGCAAGAATGCCTGAATTGCCTATAAGTGAGGAAAATCCCCTCAGGCCTCAATCACCTTATGCTATTAGTAAAGTGCAAGGTGATTACTTGATGCGAGGCTACCATAATATTTATGGCTTAAAGGCCATTGTTTCCAGAAGTTTCAATACTGAGGGTGCTGGACGTGGTAGCATGTTTGTGACTTCCGCGATAGCAAAGCAAGTTATGAGATTAAAGCTTGGGGAAAGCAATAAAATATTGATAGGGAATGTGAATGCCTTAAGGGACTGGAGCCATATAGATGATATTGTGAGAGGTTACTGCCTTCTTGCCGAAAAAGGCAATGCCGGAGAGGTTTATAATCAAGGTTCGATGCGAACAAACTCTGTTCTGAGCTATATTTTATTAGCTTTAGAAAATGCTGGGTGGGATGTGGAAAAGATCGAAACTATGAACGAAACTGACAGAAAAACTGTGCTAGATCCGCTACAAAGGAAGGATGGCGAAATATTCGGCTTAAGGTTTGAGAAAACTGAGGTTGATGAATTATTACTAACCGACGAATTAGAATTTGCCTTGGAGGACAAAGGAATTTGGGTCTATACAGACAAGGGGAAAATACCAATAGAATTTGACCCAGGTAAATTTAGGCCAGCTGAAGTTCCGATATTGCTCTCAGATACTCGGAAGATTCAGCAATTGGGATTCAAAGTTACACACAAATTGGAAGACATAATAAAAGATCAGTTAAATTTTTACTTAAAGCCAAGTGAAAGGGTTTAGCGGAAACTTTCCTCTACCTCTTTGTAAACCTCGAGAGTCTCTTTTGCTGCTTGGTCCCATGAGAATTTGACAGCTTGTGCTTTTCCCTTGGCAATAAGGCCTTTCCTGAGCTCCTTGTTAGTAAGAACCTTCTTCAAAGCAGCTGTTAATCCCCAAACATCGTGAGGCGGAACCTTGATTGCTGCCTCACCTACGACTTCGGGCAGTGAGGAGCTATTCGAGGTTATCACCGGGCAGCCACAAGCCATTGCTTCAAGCGGGGGGAAACCAAAACCTTCATAGAGGGAAGGAAGGACAAGACACTTTGCGTTAGAGTAATAAGCTCTTAAGCTCTCCTTAGAAACAACCTCTGTGAATATTACCCTTCCATTTAAGTTTAGAGAATCTATAACCTCGATGGTCTGTCTCCTGAAATCTGTCTCTTTGCCACCTGCCTTGCCTACTTTGACCAGCTTCAAATCCTTAAACCTTGGTTGTTCCTTGAGCCCTTTAAAGGCCCTAAGTAGAGTCGGCAAGTTCTTTCTGGGATGCTCTGAGCCAACGAAAAGAATATAAGGATGTTCGAACTCACTTGCTTGAGACGATGGTCTGAAAGTTGTGTGGTCAACACCTAGATAAACAACGCTTATTTGCTCGTCAGGTATTCCAAGGTAATGCATTAGGTCATTTTTTGTTGCTTGAGATACTGCTATTATTCTCGCTGCCTTTTTGATACCCTTGTAATCAAGGCTCAAGTAAAATTTGTCCCTAAGGTTAGGGCGATGAATATAAGTCCCGTATCCCTTGAGGTCGAAGTATCTGATGAGGTCATGCACAGTTATGATATAAGGTATTTTGAGGAAGTTTCCGTAGCGCCCCAAGTGTTGGTCTGGCAAATGAATTATGCCAGTTAATTTGTTGATTTTTTTAACAAAGCTCCAGTCCTCTGGGATAGCCTTTAATGCACCTCGTGAGAGCCAGGAGATATTGAATCTCTCGCGGATGCGCTGATAAATGTCTGTATAGACCTTAGGAACGTCCAATTTCTCAGCAAGTTTCTGACAGTATAAATCCATTGCTCCAGAACCTACTGTTACCACCAAGGTTACCATCTTAGGTCACCCACTTCATCAGCCTTATTAAGCCCCATCGAGCAAGGTAACGGAATAATTGACTTCTTTTTAAGCTACATAGTTTGAGGCTGGTGCCTTTGTCGCAAAAGCGGCTTACGCCTTAATCTCAACTGGCTGTGGTTCAGGTAATGAGACGGGCTCTTCCTGTTCCTGTCCGGTAATAAATGCTTCGGTCTTCAGGTGGGCTTCATCGTCGGAATATTGGATTGGCGGAGATTTCATAAAGTAGGCTGAGGGTGCCACTATAGCTCCACTTAGGCCGCGGTCTAAAGCCAATTTGCAGCACCTTAGAGCATCAATAACCACACCAGCTGAATTAGGGCTATCCCATACCTCCATCTTCAACTCTAAATTCAGGGGGACATCACCAAAGGTGCGCCCCTCCATCTTTATATAGCAAAATTTGCGGTCGGCCAGCCAGGGAACATAATCGCTGGGGCCAACATGGATGTTATCAGTGCCAATATCATAGTCTAACTGCGAAGTAACAGCATTTGTTTTGGAAATCTTCTTAGATTCCAGGCGCTCCCGTTCTAGCATATTAAGGAAATCGGTATTACCTCCAAAGTTCAGTTGATAAGTTCGCTCCAATTTAACACCGCGGTCGCGAAAAAGCTTCGTCAATACCCGATGAGTAATGGTAGCCCCAACTTGAGACTTGATATCATCGCCAATAACAGGCAATCCACGTTCAGCAAATCGGTTTTGCCAATAAGTCTCACGGGCAGTGAAAACCGGTATGCAATTAATAAAGCCACAGCCGGCTGCTAACACCTGTTCTACATACCACTTAGTGGCTTCCTCGCTTCCCACAGGTAAATAATTAAGCACTACATCGGTTTTAGTCTCCTTGAGAATGCCTACAATATCGGCTGTTGGGCCCGGCGCCTTGGTGATAATTTGAGAGAGATATTTGCCTAGTCCATCGTGGGTCATACCACGCTCGACTCTGACGCTGGTTTTAGCTACATCGCAAAACTTGATAGTATTGTTAGGCGGAGTGTAAATAGCTTTAGCTAGGTCCTTACCCACTTTATTTTTATCAATATCAAACGCAGCTACGAAGTTAATATCAGCTACATGATAGCCTCCCAGATTGACGTGCATTAAACCGGGGACAAACTCGTTTTCTTTAGCATTCTTATAATAGTAGACTCCCTGGACCAATGAAGAAGCACAATTGCCGACACCTATAATGGCTACATTTATCATTCCCATAGCTCGCCTTCCCTCCTTACTGACAAAGACACTACTTTGCTGCACTGACCTTAGCAGCTATCATGGCATAATTCTTGGGCTCAGCGCCCACATAAATGCCTCCTACCCACAACTACATAGCTTTAATTGCTTAAAAGCAAAACTAAACTTCTAATCAACCCTGATGCTTATAATAGCAAAAATCTATTAACATCGGGTTTGATTGTTGCTACTATAGGCAGCATTAAGCTAGATTACCGCGCCAGCAAATTTTGAGCTAAGATCCACTATTTCTCGCGGTGAGATTGACAAAATTTATCTTTGCTAGCTTAATCATGCCACTCTGGGAGATTAAGCCTTGCCAATTCTAAATACTTTGGTCCCGCATACAGAACAGACCCCGCGGACTGCTGGCTTTCCGTTCTTAAGGGTGACGGATGTTGGGTTTTTTATATCTCTCTTTGCCCGACACTTAAAGCAATATGCTTGCATGAAAAGCTACCTCCTTTCTGCTTGGCTAGCATATCTCTAACATAGCTTATTACAGGTGACAATGTCAATAGCCTGGGGCTGTTTCTAGTAAAAACCTAAGCTATTTAGTGTTGCTAGCCTGCTCGATTAATTTGAGTAGCCTTGCCCCCTGCTCAATAGAATTATCATAATGAAAGCTAAGCTGTGGGATACATCTCAACTTTAAATGCAAAGCCAATTTCTTGCGTAAGAATCCAGAAGCAGCATTGAAGCCGGCTAGCATCTCTGTTTTATCGGTTTCATTCCCCAGTATGCTAACAAATACTTTAGCATACTTGAGGTCAGGCGAAACTGAAACTTCTGTTACAGAGATAGAATTACTCAGCCTTGGGTCGTTAACCTCACGCTCAAGCAATCTACTGATTTCCTGCTTGATGACTTTGTTTAGTCGTTCCGTACGTCTAGACATTTGAGCCTCCTATAAATTCTTCACCCTCTGTAAGCTCTGAGCCCTTCGCCTTCTGTCATTCTACTTCGCTCCAATCAGAATGCCATTTGTTACCTTAACTTACCCTTTCCTTTCTATAAAATTCGATAATATCGCCGGTATAGAAATCGGTAAACCCTTCCATGCCTATGCCACATTCAAGACCAGCAACTACCTCAGTGACACCCTCTTTAAAACGCCTTAAACTGGAGAGTCGAGATTCGCAGACCACCTCATTTTGCCGCAATACTTTGACTTTGGCATCTCGCCACACTTTGCCTTCCTTAACATAAACTCCGGCTACTTTGCCATACTTACTAGCGGTGAATATAGCGCGTACCTCGGCACGCCCTCCAAGCACCTCGGCATAAGTTGGCTCAAGCATCCCCTTTAATGTTTTACCCACGTCTTCCTCTAATCGGTAAATTACATCATACCTCTGAATGCTTATTCCTTCTGCTTCAGCTAGCTGCTGCGCTCCTGGCGCTGGGTCGCTGTTAAAACCAATAACAATGCCTTTCGAAGCTGAAGCAAGAAGCACATCACTCTCGGTGATGCTGCCACTAGCAGCGTGTATAACCTTAGCCCTTGCCTTTTCCGTGCCCAGTCGCTCTATGGAGTTCTTTATTGGTTCTATGCTGCCCTGAACATCTGTCTTTAAAATTACATTGAGTTCCTTTACTTTCCCGGCGCTTATCTGGCTGGAAAGGGTGCTTAAACTTAAAGGTTCACGAACTCTCATAGCCGCATATTTGTCTCCAGTGCTTCGTGCTTGATGCTCATCGGTAACTACAGTAAAGATCTCTCCTGACCTTGGCACGCCATTTATGCCCAGAACCTCCACGGGAGTTGATGGCTCAGCTTTCTTAATCCTCTTTCCTTTATCATTGAACATAGCTTTGATTTTGCCCCAAGTATTGCCAGCCACTACAATATTGCTCACCTCGAGAGTACCCTTCTGAACCAGAAGAGTAGCTAAGGGGCCTTTAGTTTTATCAAGCTTAGCTTCAATGACCACCCCTTCTGCGGTACAATTAGGGTCAGCTTTTAGCTCCAATATGTCAGCAACAAGGAATAAGTTTTCCAGTAAATCTGAGATTCCTTGCTCCTTTTTAGCTGAGATGGGAACACAAACAACATCGCCGCCCCATTCTTCAATAATTAAGCCTAAATCAGCAAGCTGCTGCTTTACACGCTCAGGGTTGGCATCAGGTTTATCAATCTTATTGATGGCAACCACTATAGGCACTTTGGCAGCTTTAGCATGGTCTCTAGCTTCCACAGTCTGAGGCATAACGCCATCATCAGCAGCAACCACCAAGACCACGATATCAGTTGCCTGTGCTCCACGGGCTCTCATAGCAGTGAAAGCTTCATGCCCGGGTGTATCTAGGAAGGTGATTTTGCGTCCATCCACTGTAGTTTGATAAGCGCCAATATGTTGGGTAATAGCTCCTGCCTCGTGAGCAGTTACATTGGTTTTCCTGATGGCATCAAGAAGGGTTGTTTTACCATGGTCGACATGCCCCATTACAGTAATCACCGGGGAGCGAATTTGTAATTTATCTCCTAGTCCCTCGAGGGAAGGCAAGATTTGAAGCTCTATTTTTTCCCGAGCACTATAACCGAAATCTAGGGCTACCGTGGTGGCAGTATCAAAATCGATAGCCTGGTTGACATTGGCCATGATGCCTTTGCGCATAAGCTGCTTAATAACTTTCACCGGCTCTACTTTTAAGGTATCAGCTAATCGTTTTACAGTTATGGAAGGTGGAAGCTCGATTTGAGGCAAAGCTGGATGATTTGTTTCCTTTTGATTAGCTAGCGAGTGCATTTTTTTATTACTCAAATCCGGCTCCTCCCGGGCAAGTTATTGCTATACTCTATTAAAGCTTGGCGATTATCGAAACTAAGCTTTATTCGCAAAGCATGCTCCAAACGATTTCTTTTCAGCCCTATTTCCCAGCAATCCTTTTGGGGACATAAATAAGCACCTCTGCTTGGCTTCTTGGCAGATGGGTCGACCTCGACAATTCCACCGTCGGTGCATACCAGGCGAATCAAATCCTTTTTGTCCCTTGTCTGCCGACAAGCAACGCAAGTACGCTGCGGTATATGTTTATTCTTCCGGCCCATCCTCTTTAAAGTAAGTTTTCTTTTTTCTATGTCCTTTGCTCTTAACCTTGTCCTTCTCCAACTTTATGCTCTTCCCCCTGCTTGGTAAAATATCCTCAGCGAAGCGGAGTTGCGGTTTTTCTTCAGACCTCTCAGAAGGAGCTTTCGAGGCTAATATAAATTCTTCACTGGCTAAGAGCGTGGTTAGTTCTTTTACTTCCCCTCCGCTAACCGGCTCCGCCGCCTGAGGTTCGCTTGGCACGGTGGAAGGAAATTCACCCTCTCCAGCTATCGTTTCTAACTCTTGAGGAGCAGCCTCCGGTAAGCTTATCCTTTCTGCTTCAGCGGTAGAGGCGCTCTTAATGTCAATTCGCCAACCTGAGAGTCTTGCTGCTAACCTGGCATTTTGTCCCTCCTTACCGATGGCTAGGGATAATTGCCTATCAGGAACGACTACAGTGGCGGTCTTTTCTGCCTCGTTGAGCTCAGTACTTGCCACTTTGGCTGGACTGAGGGCATTGGAGATAAATATTTTAGGGTCGGCGTGCCATTGAATCATGTCTATTTTTTCACCATTTAGCTCGTTAATAATACTTTGTAGCCTGACGCCTCGAGGTCCAAGGCAACAACCTACAGGTTCGATGCCTTCTTGATGAGTTGACACTGCTACTTTGCTTCGATGTCCGGCTTCGCGTGCTATTGCTTTCAGTTCTACAACGCCACTGTGAATTTCGGGAATTTCTAGTTCAAAAAGGCGGCGTAGCAAACTCGGATGAGAGCGAGAAACTATTATTTGAAGCCCTTTAACGCCTTGACTTATCTCCAAAAGATAGAATTTAAATTGCTGTCCTACGTGGTAACGCTCATTAGGCACTTGCTCACTAAAGGGAAGTATAGCCTCTCCCTTGCCCAAGGTAACATAAATTTGTTTAGGCTGGATGAATTGAATCGTCCCACTGACAATCTCGCCTTCCTTACCGGCGAACTGCTCGTAGATTACCCGATGCTCTGCTTCGCGCAACCGCTGCAAAACAACCTGCCTTGCCGCTTGAGCAGCAATACGCCCAGCATCTCTGGGTGTAGATTCCACTTCCACTATTTCGCCAACTTGAATACTATCCCGCAATTTTCGAGCATCATCCAAGGAGATCTCTCGATGCGGGTCGATAAATGACTCAACCACAACTTTTCTAATATAAACCTTGATATCACCAGTATTGGGATCAATTTTGGCTGAAATATCCTGCTCGCGGGTAAAAATGTCTTTTTTATAAGCTGAGACAAGCGCTGATTCCAAAGCTGCCAAGATCACTTCTTTAGGTAAGTTCCTCTCAGCCGAGAGCTGAG
>Ga0209979_1000635_pt1 | contig 45321 bp, 39 predicted proteins | sample AnhtaG_FD_183114 | JGI IMG/M metagenome (GOLD analysis project Ga0209979, IMG submission 183114) | Deep subsurface microbial communities from Anholt, Denmark to uncover new lineages of life (NeLLi) - Anholt_01485 metaG (SPAdes) (version 2) | ecosystem: Environmental > Aquatic > Marine > Oceanic...
GCTCCGGCCTGTCCATGCCCGCTTTCTGGCTGGGCCTCTTGGTGCAGTTGCTCGTGTACTATCGGTTGGGCTGGCTCCCGTTTGGCGAGCGGATCAGCACCGACCTATCGGCATTCAACCATCCAACTGGCCTCTTTACCGTGGATGCCATCCTCGCTGGGCGGTTGGACGCCTTCGTTGATGTGGTCAAGCACCTGATAATGCCCGCCACAGTCCTGAGTCTGGAGCCGCTGGCGGTGATCGCGCGCTTGACGCGGGCCAGCATGTTGGAGGTAATGCTGCAAGACTACATTCGAACAGCTCGTGCCAAGGGGCTCAGGGAACAGGTAGTCCTCGCGCGGCACGCTTTGAAGAATGCCTTGTTGCCCACCGTGACCATGATCGGCATGCAGATCGGTTGGGCCCTCGGCGGATCCGTCCTGGTCGAAGTCATCTTCAACTGGCCTGGAGTTGGACGTTATGCTGCCAAGTCCATCCTGTCGGCTGACCATAGCGCGGTGATGGCTATCACCTTACTAATCGCGGCAACCTATCTTGTTGCCAATATGGTTGTGGATGTTCTCTATGTGACCCTTGACCCCCGTATCAGCTACTGAAGTCCAAGGCGAGGGGAAGCTGGACCACATCGACCAGTCGATCTCATGAACAGAAACCACGCCTTTGCGACATACAACGAGATAGAGGATCGGCGACTTGCCCGGCTTGTGAAAAGCACCGTCCGCTACCTCAAGAGGGATTGGTTGAATGCCTTGGGAGTGAGCCTTGTGTTGCTGGTCTTCCTGCTCGCCATCTTCGGTGATAGGGCCGCTCCTTACTCTCCGACCCACGTGGACATCGAATCTCGACTGCAGCCGACCTCAAGCGTCCACCTGTTTGGTACGGACCATGTAGGGCGCGATGTGTTCAGCCGAGTGCTCAGCGGTGCCAAGTACTCCATCTGGATGGCGACTGTCGTTCTGACTGTTGCAGTGACAGTCGGAATCGGGGTGGGTCTCCTGGCTGGTTTCGCAGGAGGGCTAGTGGGTGAACTGCTGATGCGGCTCACCGACCTGTTCTTGGCCTTTCCAGGCCTGATCTTTGCTATTGCCGTGGCGGCGACCTTGGGTCGGAGTCTCACCAGCACTGCTATCGCCCTCACCACCGTGTACTGGCCGTGGTATGCCCGCATGGCTCGAGGACAGGCACTCAGCCTCAAGAATGAAGAGTACGTTCTCGCTGCTCGGTGCACGGGCGCTTCCCTCTTGCGCATTCTCGGGCGGCATATCTGGCCAAATATGCTGCCGATACTGCTCATCCAGGTCACCTTGGACGTGGGCTACGCTATCTTGTCCACAGCAGGTCTAAGCTTCTTGGGCCTGGGCGCTCAGCCACCGCAGCCGGAGTGGGGAGCGATGATCTTGGAGGGACGGCAATACATGCGTGATTTCTGGTGGGTTGCCACTTTTCCCGGCCTGGCCTTGTTTATCACTGTGCTTGGGTTTAACCTTCTGGGCGATGGACTGCGAGACTGGCTCGACCCTCGTTTGCGCAAGGGAAGAACATAGCCGCCACGGAAGCCTGAATTGCAACACAGGGCCTGATGGTGGCCGTCAGGGGAGGGGGACTTGGCCAGTGCATTCCAATCATCAGACGTCGAAGCTACGGTTGTTTGATTGCTCAAGGGAGGTGATAGAGTGTCTGTCTCAGAAATGGAGGGAACCGTGTTCGAGTACAGCTCCATAGGTCGCGTGCTATTTGGAGTAGATGTTGTAGAACAGACGGGCATCGAAGCCGCGAACTTAGCAGAAGGGGGAAGTTGCCTGATCATTACTGATCCTGGGATTGTCAAGGCCGGTTTGACTGAGAGAATCGAGAGATCCCTGGAGAAGGAAGGGTTTCTGGTAGATGTATGTGACGAGGGACAGCCTGAACCTACACTCTCTGCTTACCAGGCCGTCTTGGAAGTGGCACAAGCCAAGAACCCAGACATCCTCGTCGGCGTTGGTGGCGGGAGTGCTCTGGACATTGCGAAGGCTGTTGCCAGGGCGCTGACCAGTTCGCGTCCTTTGGAGGAATATCTAAGAAGGGAATTCGATACTCCAGGCATTCCTTTGATCACCATTCCTACTACCTCGGGCACTGGTGCCGAGGTCACGCCGGATGCCGTTGTCCGTTTGCCTGAGGAGAAGGTGAAGAGCGGCTTCTACAATGCGCGAGCGACGGTGGCCATCGTTGATCCCACGATGACCTTGACACTGCCACCCAGACTGACGGCAGCTACAGGGATAGATGCTCTCTCCCACGCCATAGAGTCTGCTCTTTCGAAAACGGCTACCCCCCTTACTCGAGCGCTGGCCTTGGAGTCTATCAGGTTGATCTCAGCCAATCTGCGAACGGCGACGTCGGATGGGGGCAACCTGGAGGCAAGAACGAACATGGCTTGGGCCACTTTGATGGAGGGGTTTTCGGAATCCAATGCAGGGGATGTGGAGGGCCATGCGGTTGGCCACGTCCTGGGCGGATACTACTCAGTGCACCATGGGGAGGCGTGCGGCATCGCCCTCCCATATTGCATGAGGTACAATTTGCCGGTCAACGTACCGATCCTGGCTCGCATGGCCAGAGCGATGGATGAGAATGCGTCGGGGACACCAGCGGATCTGGCCGAGAAGGGAATTCACGCCGTCCATGAGCTGATCCAACAGATAGGACTTCCGACCAGCATCTCCGACATCGAAGGGGCTTCCATAGATCACCTTCCCGAATTGGTGAAGTTGTACTGTACTCACCCTGACATCACGGAGATCTTGGAACTCTTCGCCAAAAGGGGTGTCCCGTCGGAAGCGGAAGCAACTGACCTCTTCAGAGGTATGTTTGAACCGCCGTTCAGTATTCCCTAGAGGAGGTCGTTTGAATAGGCCCCGTAAGAGAACTTGCCCATCGGGTGACCGCACTGCGACGGAGTCGATCTTTTGCTTGGCTGGCTTCTGTCCGCATATGCGGTCTGAGTCGCAATTGTCCTGGCGATGTGTGGATCGTCTTGAAGCAGTGATCATTGAGAGACAGGAGGAACGAAATGCCTCATGGTTACAACGGTAAGATTCTCCACGTTGACTTGACGACAGGGGCACTTCGCGTTGAAGAGCCACCGGAGAGATTCTACCGCAGATACTTCGGCGGGAGTGCACTGGGCCTCTATTATCTGCTCAAGAACACGCCGCCGGAGACAGATCCGCTGGGGCCAGAGAACACGTTGGTCCTGGCCTTGAGCGTACTCACCGGGACAGCCATCTCTGGCCAAAGCCGGATGACTGCGGTGGCCAAGTCGCCACTGACCCGAGTCGTGGGCGATTCCCAATGCGGCGGTTTCTGGCCGGCTGAACTCAAGTTCGCTGGTTTCGATGCCATCGTCGTCAAGGGCCGAGCCGAGCGCCCAGTTTACCTTTGGGTTCACGACGGCGAAGCCGAGCTGCGCGAAGGGGATCATCTCTGGGGAAAGGTCACCGGGGAGGCAGAAGCCATTATTCGTGACGAGTTGGGCGACCGGCGAGTTCAAGTGCTCCAATGCGGCCCCGCGGGGGAGAAGGTGGTGCGCTTCGCCGCTTTGATCAACATGTGCAACCGAGCGAATGGTCGCACTGGTATGGGGGCGGTGATGGGTTCCAAGAACTTGAGGGCGGTGGCCGTTCGTGGCAAGGCCCGTCCTGCCGTGGCCGACGAGGCAGCACTGAAGGCGCTGGCCAGGTGGGGTGCTGATCACGTGGATGAGTCTGATGTCGCCGGATTGGCGCTGCTGGGCACCAGCGAAATCGTCTCGTACCAGAACGAGGCGGGAGGTCTGCCCACCCACAACTGGAGTAGCGGGGTCTTTGAGGGCTACGAAGCCATCTCCGGCGAAAGGATGAGTGACACCATCTTGAAGGAGCGGGACACCTGTTATGGCTGTGCTGTCCGCTGCAAGCGAGTGGTTGAGGTCACCGAGGGTGCCTATCAGGTGGACCCCCTCTATGGCGGCCCTGAATATGAGACTTTGGCAGCCTTGGGCGCCTATTGCGGTGTGGCAAACCTGGCGGCGGTCGCCAAGGCTAACGAGATCTGTAATGCGTACGGAGTCGACACGATCTCCTGTGGGGGTACGATCGCCTGGGCGATGGAATGCTTTGAGGAGGGGATGATCACTGCCCAGGATACAGGTGGGATCGAACTGCGCTTTGGCAACGCCGAGGCTATGGTGAGGATGACGGAGATGATAGCGCGCCGGGAAGGTTTCGGCGACGTCTTGGCGGAAGGATCTGCCCGCGCAGCCAGAGTGATCGGTCGGGGAAGTGAGGACTTCCTCACGACGGTCAAGAATGAGGAGGCACCTGCTCACATGCCGCAAGTCAAGCGATCGCTGGCGCTGATCTATGCAGTCAACCCCTTCGGGGCCGACCACCAGTCACATGAACACGACGACGCCTATGACCCGGAAGAAGGGTACCTGCAGGAGATGGCTGAGTTAGGCCTGCTGGACCCTAGACCAGCTCGTGTGCTTGACGCCGAGAAGGTACGCTATGCCTTCTACACCCAGTGTGTATATGGCGCGTTGGATACGCTCAACCTGTGCCAGTTCGTCTACGGTCCCGCCTGGCAGTTGTACGGGTTGGACCAGATGGTCGAGGTCGTACGAGCGGTGACCGGCTGGAAGGTCAGCCTATGGGAGCTAGTGAAGGCTGGCGAGCGACGGCTCAACATGCTACGGGCCTTCAATGCACGGGAGGGAATTGGACGGGAGTCCGATGTGCTCCCCAGGAAGTTCTTCAAGCCTCTCAAAGGCGGACCCACCGATGGCGTGGCCGTTGGCAAGACGGAAGTCCAGCAGGCGCTGGACACATACTATGCTATCGCCGGCTGGGATGTCGCCAGAGGCATCCCAACCCGGGCAAAACTGGAAGAGCTAGGAATCGCTTGGGTGGCTGACGACTTGGGCCTGTAGCAGAGAGGTCCAAGGGGGTACGTCACTCTCGGTGGGTTGCTGGAGGCATGCATAGCGTAGAAGTGATTCCCGTCGGCACACTGAAACGACGGCTGGGCGGGCACGAATTGCTCCTGGTCGAGCCTGGCCAGAGTGTTCGGGAACTGCTTGCGGCCCTGGGCGTGCGCTCCCGATCGGTAGTAGTGATAGTCAACGGCAGCGGGGTGACTAAGAGCTACGTTCTGGAAGCAGGTGATCGGGTGAGACTCCTGCCGTTGATCGGTGGGGGCTAGGCGCGACGTTCTTAGTGGTGCTTGCTCTCACGGAATAGTGACTCGGATATATCCCTTCGTGGTTTCCTGCACCAGTTCCCTCTGCTCGAGCCGATCAAGGTGCTTCTCAAGCATCTTCCTGTCCCAATGGCGCAGCAACTCCGGGGCGAAGGGATACTCCGCGTAGACCAATGGCGCGTCCACCATTTCCTCAAGTCGCCGCTCCTGGGAGAGGAAATCGAGTATGCGAGCGTCCCGCTGAGCGATGACGCCTCGGTAGGCCTCGAACCGCTCTTCGATGTCGTGTGTGATGACGCCCTCGTGGGAGGATACGACCGTTTGGGGCTTGAGAGCCCTCACCCGAGTGATGGAGGCCTCGAATTGGTCGATATCCGAATCCGGATGGCCGTACCAAGGTCCGAAGGGGGAGAGGTCCATGTCGAAGGAGAAGACCATATCCAGATTCGGTTCCAGAAAGCAGTACGAGTCGCTGGTGTGACCGGGGCAGTGCAAAGCAAGGAGTTCTACGGAACCGAAGTGAAACCCGTGCCCCTCGTCATAGTGGTCCGTGGGCAGGGCATCTCTGAAGCCCGTGGCCTCCCTGACGTACTCTCGCCATGCACGGGCCAGGGCCTTGGACTCCGTGAAACGCTCTGAGACCAGGTCTATCCTCCCCGTGTAGTGGAAGCTCTGGCGTGGAGCCAGTAAAGGGAGGCCGTCGAAGAGCCAGTTCCCGGGGATGTGGTCGGGATGGGCATGGGAGTTGATGACCAAATCGGGCGGGTACCGCTCTTTGAGCCGCTGAAGGCGCTCGATGCCGCACCCCGTATCAATGAGGGCGGTTACCTCGTCGAGGATGAGGATAGAGTGGGAGAACGGGAACTGTCCGCGCTTCTCTCCCTCCACGAGGAAGATGTGGGGGGCGATTTCGGTGAGGATGGTGTCCACGCTACGAGAGGGCCTCAAGACCCAAATCCTCGCCCTCTTCTACATCCATCTCGGCGATCTCCCCCGTGACAGTGAAGACCACCCGCTCGCAGATGTTGACCACCCTATCGGCGGCTCGTTCCAGGTTGTGGGCCACCCACAACAGATAAGTGGCACGGTCAGTAGTGCTGGGGTCGGCCGTGATGACTGTGAGTAGTTCCCTGTAGACACGGTTGTGGAGGCCATCCATCTCTTCGTCCTCGTCGGGAATGGCATGGGCCAGGGAAGCGTCTTCCAGCGCGTAGGCCTCCAGCGCCCGGTGGAGCATGTCGTCCGCCAAGTCCGCCATGCGCGGGATGTGGGCAAAAGGATCGAGCAAGGGTTGAGCGCCCATCATGAGTGTGACCTTGGCGATGCCCTTGGCGTAGTCGGCTATCCGCTCCAACTCCGTGGCGACCAACACCGCGGTGAAGATCTTGCGTAGGTCACTGGCCAAGGGCTGCTGCGTGGCGATGAGGGTGAGGGCGTCGGCCTCGATGGCGAAGCGTTTCTCATTGATTTCGCCGTCGGCGTCGATCAGACGGCGGGCGGCCTCGTGATCTGTGTGTTTGAGGATTGCCACCGACTGAACAATAGCATTCTCGACCATTCTTCCGAGAGCCAGGACATCATCCTGGAGATCGTTTAGTTCCCGGTCAAAGGTCTTGCGTACCATACTGGTTCTCCTCTCGCTCCTGGTCAAGGGACCATGCATCTTCACAGGTCCGCTGTCAGGTACTCGGGGCAGGGATGACTCCAGTCAGCGCAGCGGTAGTATAGTGTAGAAGGGCAATGATGTCAATGCCGAGATCGATGGCGGAATTCAACTTGACATTCATGACTCTGGTGTCATATAATGAGACAATTGGAAATCTAGAGGAGGTGTTTGTTGACATGCCTGTGCAGTCGGTTGATAGAGCGGTGAGCATCCTGGATGCCCTCACAGCAGCCGAGGGCTATCTCGGTGTGACCCAGTTAAGCAACCAGCTTGATCTCCACAAAAGCACCGTCCACCGTCTCCTGGTGTCGTTGAAGCAGGGAGGATTGGTGGAACGGGACCCGCGAAGCCGGAAGTATCGGTTGGGTGTTCGCTTGGTCGAACTGGGTTACGCAGTGCTGAATAGTCGTGGACTACCGCAAGTTGCGCTCCCCTATTTGCACTACTTGGCTGATGCGTTGGAGGAGATCACCTATCTGGCGGTGCAAAAAGGGGATAGGGTACTCAATATCCTGCAAGTGCCCGCTCCTCACCTGGTGCAGTCGGTGAGTTGGCTGGCGGGAGGCTCCCTCCACTCGACCTCCGCTGGGAAGGTCTTCCTTGCACACGTGCCGGAGAACGAACTGGAGTCATACCTGGAGAGGGGGTTGGTCCCTAGCACCGACAACACCATCACAGATGTCTCCGAACTGCGGGCCGAGCTGGAACGAGTACGTGAGAAGGGCTTTGCCGCGAACTGGGAAGAGAGTCGGGAAGGCATCAATGCTGTGGCGGTACCGATCAAGAAGCCCGACGGGACGGTGATTGCGGCCATCGGTGTGTTGGGCCCCACGTATCGCTTCACGCGGGAGAAGGCTGTGAAAGCCCCCACGATGATGGTCGGGGTGGCTAGAGAGATAGCCAAGAAGCTGGAACCGCAGTCGTTTGACATCTCTGCATAGTTGCGCCTAGGATTTGAAGTAGGCATCAGCGTGCCCTCAGCTCACGTGGGTCTCATCCTGAGCGGCTGGGGCGTGTAGTGAAGCAGCGTGTCGAAGGGTGTGGTCCAGCCGAACGGCAGGATCTGAGATTGCGCGAGAACTCACGTGCAGGTTGAGACTTGGTCAGGCGGGGAGGGCTTTGCCCTTCCCGCCTTTTGATTTGATGAACCTTGAGAACCCACCCTGGTAGTTACCTCTTGCCACACTGTGGCCTGAACGCCGCAGTGTGAGGAATGCGACCCACCGAGCTACGGCGTGAACACCCCAGAGTGCGTCCTTGAAATGGGGCCGAAGGTTGGCACGTCGGAGCGAAAGTATCACAGGGCATTCCAGTGAGCACATACGTCTTGATGAGGATACTCGAGTCCGCCCCCAGCAGGTATGACCAGGGCCTGCGCATTCTCACGCTGGGCAGGCTGGACCAGGTCTATGATCGGTTGGCGTCCCATGTAAAGCAGGGGCAGAGGGTCCTTGATCTGGGCTGTGGAACTGGCGCCCTGACCCTGAGGGCTGCGCAGCGAGGCGCGATCGTGAAGGGGATTGATGTGAATCCTCAGATGCTGGAGATCGCACGGGCGCGCACTGAGGAAGCGAAGCTGGCTGGAAGGGTAGAGCTGTGTGAGATGGGCGTTGCCGAGCTCGAGAACGAAGCGGCGGAAAGCTACGACGCCGTGATGAGCGGTCTCTGCTTTTCTGAATTGACCGAGGACGAACTGGGTTACGCTTTGAAGGAAGTCAGAAGGATACTGAAGCCAGGGGGCCTTCTGCTCGTGGCTGATGAGGTGAGGCCTGAGCACCTCCGGAAGAGGGTGCTCGCTGCTTTGGTGAGGCTTCCTCTCGTCCTCCTGGCCTACGTGATCACACAGACTACCACGCGTCCCGTGACTGATCTACCGCAAAGGGTGGAGGACGCCGGTCTACGGGTGGAGTCGGTGAGGCGCAGCAACACGGCGACTTTGATGGAGTTGGTGGCCAGCAAGCCACGAGCGGAAGGAGTATGAGTCTGCTCAACTACGTCGTGGTGAGTATTTTGGGTACGATTCTGAGGTTCTTTCCCTGGCCCTGCAAGACGGGTTTGTACCACATAGGGCAGCCTGACAGGGATTCACCCGTGCTTGTAACCTGCAACTATCGTTTGACTGTGGAAAGGGTGCGGAGGGCGTTGAGGGGGCTGGATGCCTACCTACTCGTCGCCAACAGCAGGGGCATCAACGTGTGGTGCGCTGCAACAGGTGGACTCTTCACCAATCACGATGTCATCTCCGTTCTGAAGACCAGCGGGATTGAGGAGCGAGTGGACCACCGGCAGGTGATATTGCCCCAGTTAGCAGCCACAGGTGTCGAGACCAAGGTGGTGGAGAGGAAGACAGGATGGAAGTTGATCTGGGGGCCGGTCCATGCTGAGGATATCAGCGCTTTCCTGGAGGGAAAGCTCGATAAAACCACGGGGATGCGGGTGGTCAGGTTTCCCTGGACCCAGCGTTTGGAGACGGCCGTTGCCTGGGCCTTTCCCATCTCCCTCGTCTTGGTTCTGGCGATGATACCCTTGTGGCGCGAAGCTATCCTACCTCTCGTACTCCTGGTGTGGGGATTGTCCCTATTGATCTTCCTGGCCTTTCCGCTCTATAGCCGCTGGCTTGCGTCGGAGGGGAGAAGAATCGGCTTCATTCTCTTCGACTTTGGGAGGGGCGGATTCCAGGTGATCGTGTGGGGTGGCATAATGTTCGGTCTGGTCGCTCATGCCGCGTTGGTGGGCGATCTTAGCTGGGGATTCATCGCGCGCTGGGGAGTCGCCTCCCTCGTGGTCGTTCTGATGCTAAGCCTGGACTTGATGGGCAGTACGCCCGTGTACAAGAGCGGTTTGCATGAAGATCGCTTGCTACGGGTGGTTCTGGATCAAGACAAGTGCAGAGGCGTGGGCTACTGTGAGGACGTTTGTCCCCGAGATTGCTACCACGTGGACAGAGATCGGCACACGGCAACGATGCCCAGAGCGGAGAGGTGCGTGCAGTGCGGGGCGTGCATCGTTCAGTGTCCCTTCGACGCCCTGCACTTTCGCAGTCCCAAGGGCGAGGTCATTCCTCCGGAGACGATCAGGAAGTTCAAGTTGAATCTGATGGGCAAACGCCTGGTAAGATAGGAGGTTGGAGTGTACAAAGCAGCCGTGATGGTGGCGCCGCAACAGCCGTTGGAGATACGCGATTACCCAGCACCGGCCATGGAGCCAGGGGCCATCTTGCTGGAGACGATCTACAGTGAGGTATGTGGTACGGACGTCCATCTGCATCACGGACGCCTGGCAGGGGTGCCCTATCCCATCATTCCGGGCCACGTCAGCGTGGGGCACATAGCCCAGATCGCAGGGGAGGTAAGGGATGTGGAGGGCCAGGCTCTGCGCGAGGGAGATGTGGTCACTTTTCTGGATGTGCATGAGACCTGTGGCCGGTGCTGGTTCTGCCTCGTGGCCAAGGCGGCCACCCGCTGTCCCAGCCGTCGGGTCTATGGCATCACCTATTCCGCCGAAGAGGGGCTGCTGGGTGGCTGGAGTGAGGCCATCTACCTCAAACCGGGCGTGAAGGTGATCAGGCTGCCTGAGGAGGTGACGCCGGAGAGATACATCGCCGCAGGCTGCGGCCTTCCCACCGCTACTCATGCGCTGGAGCGAGCGGAGGTCCAGTTGGGGGACAGTGTGGCTGTGCAGGGTTGCGGGCCGGTAGGCTTGAACGCGGCCATCCTCGCTCAACTGTCGGGCGCCACACAGATCATCGTTCTCGGGGCGCCAGAGACGCGGCTCCAAATGGCTTCCGCGGTGGGTGTGGATCACGTAATAGACATTGAAGCATACGGGCCTGAGGAACGTGTGGCGCGCGTGCAGGAGCTGACCGGAGGGCGGGGCGCTGACGTCACCATTGAGGCCACAGGCAACCCCTCGGCCATTTCCGAGGGAATGCGCATGACCCGCGACAATGGGCGATACGTGGTGGTGGGCCAGTACACCGATGCTGGCGCAGTGGAGATCAATCCTCATTGGGACATCAACCGCAGGCATCTGGAGATACGGGGTTGCTGGGGCAGCGATTTCAGTCACTTCTATCGCGGCCTCAAGGTGCTGGCCAAGCATGGTGAGAGGTTCCCCTACGAGGGATTGATCACGCGCAGGTTCGGGCTGGATGAGATTGACGAGGCACTGGCTGCCGTGGAGGAGCTTCAGGTGGTGAAGGCGGTCGTGCAGCCATGAGACGGAAGCGGTCTCCGGCGGCAGCACCGCTAGGATTTTGTGGATAGGGTAGGGGCAGGTTTCAAACCCGCCCCTACGATGTTCTACTCATTCTCTCCTGTAGAGAACCAGGATTAGGGCCAGGATGACCATGACCACGATGAGCGCCAGCACGCAGCACGCGCCGGAGATGAGCAACTCTGCGATGCCGATAGAACTCAGACCCCCCATTCAGTTCTCCCTTCCCCACGGAGTAGCCTTGTCGTTCAACCCACAAACTCCTTGATCTTCGCCACCACGAAATCCATCTGTTCAATGAAGGGCATGTGCCCGCAGTTGGGGAACCACCACCAATTGGGAACCAGGGATCAATTGATGCACGCGTCTCGTCCCCTCCGCTAGGCTGGGCATGTCGAACTCTGAGGTGATAACGAGAGTAGGTGTCTTGATGTTGCCGAGGTCCTGCGTCAGATCGGCGCGAGAGGAGTGCTTGATGGCGTTGAGGGCCACATCCTTGGGCGTTTGCAGGGACATAGCCACCAGCTCGTTCAACAGGTTGGGATCGCCCGGTGGTTGGTGGAAGAAAGCCTCAGACTGTTTGGCGAACACCTTTTCTGGGCTGATCCGATAGAAAAGCATGATCATCTGCCACTCGATCCAACTCCGCCAGGAACCCAGCAGTTTGGCCGAGCTATTGGCGATGATCAGCTTGTCTAGTGTTTCGGCATACCGTATCGCGTAGTCCACAGCGATGAGTCCGCCCATGGATTGACCAAAGAGAACTACCTCTTGTTGTATCCCCAGCGCCTGAAGCAAAGCTCGGGTGTCGTCCGAAAAGGATTGTATCGTGTACTCCCCTTTGGGCTTTGCCGACTGGCCGTGGCCGCGCAAATCCGGGGCGACGACACAATAGTTCTCAGCCAGAGCCGGTCCGAAGTCCTTGAAGAGCAGGCTGGCGCCGGTCCAACCATGAAGTAGGACAATAGGTGGTGCATCCTCGGCTCCCCACTGTTCGTAGTACAGCTCTACACTGTCGATCTCTTGCTTCGGCACCTTCCTTCTCCTTTCAACGCGGTTGCCTTGCTGTACTAGGACTCTGCCCGATGCATTGTACTGCTTCCTGCAACTCCTTTTCAACCTCCTCGGCGTGCAACCGTTCTGCTCCCTTCTAGCCATCATCTTGGCCTGGCCATCCCCTTGCCAACAGGCCCTCGGCGATGTACAATGAAAGTAGGAGGGACATGGACCTCTTTGAGTACTCCCTGAGCGATCAACTCAGTAAGGACGCACCTCTAGCGGCGCGTATGCGGCCTCGTACCCTGGAAGAACTGGTGGGGCAGGAGCACATCGTGGGACCGGGGAGGCTGCTTCGGCGGGCGATCGAGGCCGACCGGCTGGGATCCATCATCCTGTGGGGTCCTCCAGGTACGGGAAAGACCTCTCTGGCCTCGGTGATCGCCAACACCACCGAGAGCGCCTTTGAGGCGATGAGCGCTGTCACCGCCGGGGTGAAGGAGCTGCGCCAGGTTATCGCAGCGGCCAGAAACCGGCGAGTAATGAGGGGTCTGCGCACGATCCTCCTGGTGGACGAGATTCACCACTTCACCAAGACTCAGCAAGATGCGCTGCTGCCTCACGTAGAAGAGGGCCTCATTACGCTGATTGGCATCACCACGGAGAACCCCTACTTCGAGGTCATCGGGGCGTTGGTCTCTCGTTCACGGGTCTTTCGCCTGGAGCCGTTGAGTGACGAGGAGATCGCTCTCATTCTCGAGCGAGCCTTGTCCGACGCGGAGAGGGGTCTGGCAGACAGCGGTGCTGAACTCGACCAAGAGGCGCTGGCTCACGTAGTCCGGGTTGCTGGAGGAGATGCACGGATCGCTCTCAACGCTTTGGAGCTCGCCGTGGAGACAACCGGCCCAGACGACGACCAGGTGATCCGGATCACGCTGGAGATAGCGGAGGACTCGATCCAGCGACGAGCTCTGCTGTATGACAAGGATGGGGATGCCCACTACGATACCATCTCGGCCTTCATCAAGAGTCTGCGCGGTTCTGACCCGGATGCGGCCCTCTACTGGCTGGCCAAGATGATCTATGCGGGGGAGGACCCCAGGTTCATCGCCCGGCGGATGATCATCGTCGCCTCCGAGGACATAGGTAACGCCGATCCCCAGGCCTTGACCGTGGCCATGTCTGCGGCCCAGGCCATGGAGTGGGTCGGCCTCCCTGAGGCGCAGTACAACCTGGCCCAGGCGGCGATCTATCTGGCCACTGCCCCCAAAAGCAACTCCACGGGAGCCTACTTCAAGGCGCTGGCGGATGTGGAAGAGGAGGGACTTGTCGAAGTCCCTGATCATCTCAAGGATTCCTCCCGTGACCGCAAGGCATCGGGCCATGGGGAGGGATACCTGTATCCCCACCACTACCCCGACCACTTTGTGAGACAGCAGTACCTTCCGGATCGCATACAGGGACGACGCTACTATGAGCCGTCAGATCAGGGGTACGAAAAGAAGATCAGAGAGCGGTTGGAGGCCTGGCGGCGGCAGGATGCAGAGGGCCAAGAAGCGTAGCCCACGCTGTTCCAGAGTCGTGTAGAGCAGCATCTAGGTAGTTGCATATTACTATGTGAAGTCGACCGTGAGAAGCGATGGTCATTCGTTGCAAACCGTCAGTACCTGTGGTATAATATGGGGCGCTGATAGGAGGGCTACGTGCCAGGCGAGATTCCGTGCGCAATGTTCATCGATTACGAGAATATCCACATCGGCCTTCAGAAACACTTCGGGCTTGCATTCTCTCCTCCGCGTCTCGTTAGTACGCTGCGATCCGATGTCATAGAGCGTGCTCGATTCCTAGTGTGCAGAGCATACGCGGATTGGGATCGCTTTCCTGGCGTTCAGCGGGAAATGGAAGGCGCCGGAATTGAACCGATCTATGCAGGTTCAAAAAGGTGGTATCTTCTCAAGCAGCAATCTGGGAAGAAACTCGACGAAAGAATCGCCGCCAATACGGCAGATGTCAAGCTTGCCTTGGATGCCCAGCGGGTAGTACTGACAAACAAAAACATCCAAGCTGTACTGCTAGCCTCTGGCGACGGCGCATTCCTTTCGCTCGTTCAGGACTTGAGAGAGACAGGGACGAAGGTATTCGTGTGTGCTGTGAGGGCAGATACCAGCCAGGACCTTCAAGAGGCCGCGGATGAGTTCCTTGCCTTGGAGGATCTATTCGGCGTGGTTGCCATACCCAAGATGAGTCTGCTAGAAGGCGTCGATTGGGAAGCGTTTGTTGGTCAGGTTTCTAGCTTGGAGAGTGCACTTCCGTTCGTTGGGCTAAAGTACTACCGTAACCAGATTCTGTCCGAATCGATAGTTGGAGATCAACCCAATGCCAAGGTGAAGTGCATCAATGACGCAATTGCTCAAGGTATCATTGAGGTCTACAAAGTTGACAATCCAGAGCTACCCCAGTTTCAGACGAGCGCCATCCGCCTCAAGAGAGAGTCGCCTATCGTGCAGCTGATCTTGGGTGAAGAAGAACCAGGGGCGACACCCGTGGACAGTGCAAAAAACGGGGCTTGACAAATAGTATATATTAGTGTATCATAAGGAGAGGACTATTCTATACTATACTATTCTATGAAGTTGGGGGGTCAACTGCTGGTTGATCCCTCAACTTATTTGGGGCCTTGGGATCTAAGCTACTCTCCTAATACTCTTTCTCACCTCGCCCAATGCGTCTCGCTTTGCGTTTCCCAAAGCCATCGCTTGCATCACTATCACTGACAAGAGACAGTGCAGGTCAACCTTTTCTAGGCCCCTGAGAGTCACGCAGTCTAGTGCCCTGAAGCCCTTTAATCTCCCAAAGACTCTCTCTACACTCCCACTTAAGTTGTACAGTGTATCCCACTCGCGGGAACCTCGCGCTACTTGGCAGAATCGCCTGTAGTCGTCGCTGATCTTGATGCGAACTTCTTGCTTGTCCGGATCAGGGCACCTGTCCAGCCGAGTGCACCCAGCTTGACCGAACAGTTCAGGGCAACCGTAGATCAACTCACCAGTTGATTCGTCAAACCCGGTAGCCACCATAGCGAACCCATTCTTGCAGTAGGTTTCTTTCCTTCTTGGTGTTTCCCTTGCCTGCTTCCTATTCACGGGTTGCATTTTGTGCCTCTTTGTCATATTCTGAGGCAGGCTCCCTCTCTATTGACGGCAGCAAAATGATGTTCACGCGATGGTCTACGGCGGCAAATGGATAGACTGCCCTATGCCTCCTACCATCAGTACATATGCGAAATCCGAACGCGCGGGCTTTTGCCGTATCTTCCTCGCCTATTGTGATATGCCCGTATCCATCCTCATGCCCGCAACAACTGTCATAGGCCATGATTCCAGCGTCGTTCAAAAACTGCACTAAGGCCCTGAAGCAAGTATCAACTTTGACTACATAGGCTTGATTCGTCAGAACAAGAGATTGGTCGCGATACTGACGCATAAACCCTCCCATTCAACTCTCCGCTTGGAACCGGCGGGCGGTTCTAGGATGAATCCCTGAGGGGAAGGAGTTGCCATGTCCACAACATATGTTCAGGCGAAAGATACTGACACTTGGCATTGGTGCAAGAATTGCACCCAGTATCCTAAACCAGAGAACATCAAGAACACCACCACTACGAGACCATCTTTTGACCTCTGCAACCAATGTAAACGCAAAGAGCGCGACGACGTCTGCGAAACTGATTAGCCGCAAAATCGCCCGCTGGTTCCGTCTTCCTTGCCTAACTACCCTAAGGGCAAGAGGTCACTCTCAGAGCTTGCCATTCCTGTTGCATAGCAACGGTTTGTTCGCCCCACTTCACGTACGATTACACAGCAGGCTAATCCTCATCAGGGAGATTGACAGCCGTGCCAATTCATGATATACTACGGAAAATGGCGCTATTGAAAGGAGGTGAATTCGATGGCGACCGTCGGAACTAGAGTCAGCGTAGGGAGCGATGCCCCTGAGACGGGCAGATATAAGCACACGGCGAAGGGATGCCAAAACACCATCATTCTGAACAAGAACAACAATGTCCCTCCGTGCCAGCTTCTTCGGTGTCCAGACAAGGGCGCGGACTGGGAGCTGGTTGAAATCTTGACTTAGAAAATTCGCCGTATTGTAGAGGAGATGGGTTTGTTTGGCTCATGTCCTGTATACATTTGGCTATGTCTTGCTCGCTATAGCCATACATCTTTCCGCACCCCCACACCGAAAAGGGCTTCCCCAAAATGGCCCCCAGAGGCGCCTCAAGAGTCAGGACAACTTCCGCTAAGTAGAGATATCGGAACAGAAAGATTAGCACCCTCTCGTGCGAGCAAGGTAAGATCAAGAACTGAAGTCCTTCACGTTCAATCAATTCTATGGCGTGAGCCGCTTGTCGCCTCAGCACAACACACGATGCGACGGGTTTCGAGCCAGTCTTTATTGCCTCGATATATACGGCCAGGGCACCATCCAAGTCGCCGTGAAGATACTCTTCCGAAACTCTATCGCTGCTCATTCATTTTCCTCCCACCAACTTGACATAGCATTACGCAACTAGCTAAGCATCGAAAAGTACTGTTACTGTCCAGTGATTCTGTCACCCTAACTGAGCAATGAAAGTGTCACCATCTTGATTATACGTAGGATGCAGGTATGATCAAGGCACAGCCAAGGAAAGGCAAGACGAACCATCCATTTGGTACGGTCTGTGTTGCCTTCTTGTTTGGCTAGGCAGGTTCTACGATTCATCCAGTGCTGTGCGATATCGGGTAACGCCGCCAAGGGTGGTTAGGAGCCGGTTTATGCGGCTTGCGTGGTTTGGGTTTGGAGGCAGGCTGCTCTGGCTGCGTCAGCTGGGGTGGGATTTCGGGACAGGGAGCCGGGCTAAACTTGCCCACCCTGATCGGCTCTTCAGCAGCTGGTTGGTAGACGACCAGGGTTTCACCTTTGTAGCAGATGGCCAAGCTGCCATCAAGGTTCTGATGGACATCCACGTGGGCACGGGCATAGCTGATTCGTTTGGGACCGGGCGGGATCTGTAGGCGCTTCCCATCGAAAGAGATGGTATTGTCATTCTTTACGGCGCGCCGGTGCTTGAAACAGAAGGCGTGCTCAGGCTGCAAGTCCTCGGGCCAGGGACGGTAAGCCGACCCGGGCTGTGCTTGGGGGACAGAGAAACGAGCATTGAACTTGGGTAGATAAGCCATTAGCACTTGATTGGCTTGTTCCAGAGTACAGGCATTTGCTTCCCGCAGTTACTTGACCAGGCGATCCTGCAAGGTGCCAAACAGTCGTTCCACACGGCCTTTGGCCTGCGGTGAACGGGCCTGGATCAATTCAATCGCCAGTTCGTCCATCAGCCGCCCAAATTGACTGCGCGGAAGCTCTCCGGCTAACTGCTGTTCAATCGTGGCCTTCGCTGGGCTCTGGAAAATGGTATGTCGATCAGCATATACTGCTTGGGGTAGACCGTGGGATTGGCTAATGGCCTGCATCAACTCAAAGTAGCCAGCGGCATCTTCTGCTTCCCGAAACAACGCATAGGGCACCTCATTGGTGGCATCATCGATGGCAGCGATCAATGCTAGAGTGGGACCACGCCCTTCCAACCAATCGTGAGGGCTGCCGTCCAACTGCAGCAGCATACCTGGTTGAGCATACCGTTGCCGTCGCCTGCGGTGGCGAGGTGGACGCCGTTTGCGTGGACTGCCTTGCCCAATAGAACGTCGTAACCGCCTCACGGTGGAGCGAGACACGCGTATGCCATGCTGTTCCGCAAGCTTCTCAGTGAAGTGGGTGTCGTTGTAGTCTTGGTAATCACTCCTTGCTAGCTCAAGGATGCGGCTCTGCACCTCCTCCGGCGTTGTCCTAGAGGATGGACGACCGCGATTGCCGTGTGCCAGTCCCGCTGCGCCCTCCCTTTGATACGCAGCAATCAATCTCCTCACTTGCCTTAGGGACAATCCGAGCACCTCTGCGGCTTCGCGGCCTATCATCCGCCCAGCTTCGACTTCCAGGACCACTACCAATCTCTTCTGCTCTTTCACGGACAATGTCACTCCTCTCATGGGGTGACATTTTCACTGAACAGTTAGCTGGTGACAAATTCATTGAACAATAACATAAGCATCGAAAAGTACTTGACTTTTGGCCAAGTATGTGGTATAATGGACGAGTCTTAGCTCTTTGTCGCAGGGTTGTGCGAACGCGACCATACTGTGCCGAGCGGTGGCTGGCGCTAGTTCATGCCTTCCTCGCCATCGTTTCGGTAACCTCTTGCGTGCCATCAGACCCGCCCTATGTCTGACGGTGACCCCTTGCCAGGCTAGACCAGGAAAGTCAACACTAGGGCTACGCGTGTTGTTCCCGGGGCTTGGCGGTGCCACGTGGTAGACAGACATCCTGGGCAGCCGGGAGTATCGTGGACCGAGAGCAACGAGGGATGGAGATCGAAGGACAGCGAGAAGTGCAACTCGAGGATGGACGGTTCGGCACGGACGAACGACGTGCTGAAGCGCGGACATCAGCAACGGAACCTGGACTGGCCGAGGGCGGGCCCGACAAGGAGCGTCGCTTCATGTCCAGGTCCGCGCTCTTTGACAAGGTCGGCGCGTTGGTGATGATCATCGACCGCCAAGGCCGAGTCGTTTGGTGCAACCGGGTCGTTCAAGAGACAACCGGCCTGTCGTTCGAGGATGTATGGGGCAAGCATGTGTGGGAAGTGCTGGCGCTTCCAGAGGATGCTGATGCTGTCAAGGGTGTGCTGGACAACCTGCGGACGGGCCGTTTCACGCGGGGGTACGAAAGCCATCTGCTGACCGAAGACGGCAGTGTGAGAGTGATCCAGTGGTCAACTGCCCCGCTCCTGGACGGTGATGGGCCGGTTGAGCACATCGTGGGCGTCGGCGTAGATATCACCGAGCGCAAGTGGGCTGAGGACGCGTTACGCAAAAGCGAAGCCCATTATCGGCGACTGGTGGAATCGTCACCTGACGCGATTCTGGTCCACAGCAAGGGCAACATCGTCTTTGTCAATAGAGCGGGGGCTTCTCTGCTGGGAGCATCAAACGCTGGCGAGATCATCGGTCGGCCTGTGCTGGATTTTGTCCCGTCTGGGAATCGATCGGTCGTGAAGGAGCGACTGCAAAAGGGCCTGGAGCACGACACGGAGCTGGCGCTGATGGAGGACAGACTCGTCCGGCTCGACGGATCTGAAGTCCGTGTGGATGCCCATTCGATCTTCCCTTTCATGTACCAGGACAGGCCCTCGGTGCAGGTGGTTGTTCGTGAGGTTGACGTCACCTGGAAGGGGGAGGGTGAGCTTATAGACCAGCAGCGGATGTACGACACGCTGCTGAGAATCTGCACAGATGCGGTGATGGCGACTGATCTGAGGGGACGTATCACCCACGTTTCTCGCCGAACGCTGGAGTTGTGGGGATTCGAAGGCACTGATGACCTGATAGGAGGCAGTACCTTTGAGCTCGTTACCCCTGAAGACCACGAGGAGTACATCAAGAGCCTTCAGAAAACCTTCAGAGAAGGGGTTGTTAGCGACATAGAGCTCACTTTGCTGAGAAAGGACGGGAGCCGCTTCGACGGCGAGCTGGACATGGCGCTGCTCAGGGATGTGCGAGGCAAACCTGGGGGCTTCATTGCCACCGCCAGAGAGGTGACCCCGAAGAAGGCACCAGCCGGCGATTTGGAAGCGTCGCATGGCGAGGGCGAGGAGTCCACGGCACTTCTGGAAGCTTCTCGCGCGGTCTTGCGATATCGCGACTTCGAAAGCGCCGCACGAGCCATCTTCACTTCGTGCCAGAACCTGGTCGGAGCTGGCGCCGGATACCTCGGCCTGATGAACGAGGATGCCACCACAGACGATATCCTCTTCTCAGAGCCCCTTGAGTTCTCTTGGGCGACAGGGCTTGCCAGGTCCAGGCCCATGAGAGAGCTGCGTGCTGAGGCATATCTCACTGGCGAAGCCATGTATCTCAACGAATTGGCCCCGGGTGAGGGGGCACTCCGCGAAGCGGAGGACCAGCCGAGCGTTGATAGTATCCTCTTTGCCCCGCTTTCTGTGGGTGAGAACACCGTGGGCCTGCTCGGGTTTGCCAATAAGGCGGGCGGTTTTACCGAGGCGGACGCTCGCATGGCATCAGCCTTTGGCCAACTGGCCGCGGTTTCTCTGGAATCCAGCCGTGCGCTGGAGGCGCTGGAACTGAGTGAGGACCAACTCCGTTCCGTTACCGAGACCACCGGCGACGCGATAGTCACTTTTGACAGCGACGAGCACATAGTGTCGTGGAACCGAGGAGCGGAGGCGATTTTCGGGTATTCTGCCGAGGAGATGATCGGCAAGCGACTCACGCTGGTCGCTCCAGGCGATCTGAGGGACGCCTACAAGAAGGCGGTGCATGAGGTCGAGTCGTCGGGCGACTCCAGTACTCTCGAAAAGCCAGCGGAGATGATTGGCCGTCGGAAGGACGGCAGCACATTCCCCCTGGAGCTGTCCTTCGCAGGCTGGAGGACTCGAAAGGGCGTTTTCCTCACGTGCACCATCCGGGACATCACAGAGCGCAAGTTGGTTGAGCACGACTTGAGGCTGCTGGCGGACCACGACCATCTAACCGGTCTCCCCAACCGCGCGCTCTTCCGTGACCGTCTGACCCAGGCGCTGGCCACCGCGAATCGGGAACCGCAGCGGATCGGCGTGATGATGATCGACCTGGACCACTTCAAGGTGATAAACCAGGAGCTGGGCCCGCAGGCCGGGGACCAGCTCCTACAGGGCGTTGGAGATCGCCTTGCGGGCCTCGTCCGTGGCGGCGATACCGTCGCCCGTTCGGGGGACGATGAGTTTGCGTTGCTGTTGGTGGGGATAGGAGAGCAAACACACGCGAGAGCAGTTGCGGAGAGGATGCTCCAAGCACTGCGAGACCCGTTTGCACTGAACGGCCGCGAGGTGAGGATCACGGCTAGCATCGGAGTTGCCCTCTACCCCGAGGATGGCACCGACATCGATACCCTGATGAAGAGGGCAGACATCGCCTTGTGCCAGGTGAAGGTGCAGGGGCGCGACAGCTACCAGCGGTTCGTTCCGGTAGGGGATGGAGAGACTCCAGACCAGTCGTTGACGCGAGGACCGCACCAGAAGATCCCGTCGAGGGCAACGGCCTGACTCATAGTCGGCCGCGCGTGCCCGTTTCTTCGTCATCACACCTCTGCCTCTTCCGTTGCATGCGACTCACGACTTTGTGTGGCGCCCGAAGGAACTTTGCCTTCTCTGCTGCTGGCACTGCTGAATACCGCGTTGAGTCCCCGCAGCCATGTGGCTCCATCGTTGACAGCCCGGTGCACCCATAGTATAATGCGCTTGCATGGTGCGAGGGAGCACGGTAGAACTCCCTATCCTCGGCCAAGGCTCGCCTTGCATGTAGGCGGGCCTTCGTGGTATGACGGTTCACTGTGCCAAGTGGATAACGCACAACAGCGCAGCAGCTGCACAGAAGTGCAGCCGCCGGGTTGGTGGGCTTGCTGTTGTGTGCGGCTTGTGCGTTGGCTTGGCGGAAGACACACTCAATGCGGTAGCAGAGAAGGTCGCTTGGTTGATGAGAGCCGTGCGGCACTAGGTGGGCTTGTGGCGAGCCGAAGCATGAGTCCGGACGGGAGACATCGAGACTGTGACAGAGGGCAGTTACGACATTAGCAAGCTTAGGGCCGATGGTAGCCACTATGCGGGCGTGGCCTTCGATCTCCCCTACTGTCTGCATCTTCCCTACGACCACTACGCGGTGAGGATCGAGGCTGGCGGCCGCACCGTCGTTGTGTCGGTTCAGTTGGAGTCTCACCGGCGAAGCGGCGCTGGAAGAGGTGGCTTCTTCGTTCCGCCCGAGAAGGCCGAGAAGTTCGCTGATCGTCACGGCACCTATCGCTATTCGTCGGTCGTGGTGTACATCCCAATGAGATCCTCGGAGCCTGAGACGCACGGGGACAAGGACCGCATGTGGAAGCGCGTTGATGCTCGGCGAGACTGGCTTCTGGACCAGAGCGTCTGCGCCGTGAATCGGCTGGTCAGCATATACCGATTCTGTACTCAAGAATGTCACGTTCGACCATTGTCGGGATCCGATCTTTGGTTCGACCACAACTTGATGCTCGTGTTCATAGACTACGAGCCGGGTAGCCCTACCTCCAAGGCTTCGATCAACCATGTTCCCTTGTACTACGATGGTGACATTGTACCGCAGATCCTCCCTGTCCCGCAGCAGGTCCAAGACGAGATCCGAGAACTGCTAGTCTCCCCTTTTCAGGTGCCTCTGTGGGAGGAGTTGCTCCTCAATGCGCATGATCTGCTGTACGTAGGGAGCCAGCGACTATCTGTAATTGAAGGAGAAACCGCCTTTGAGATGGCGCTCTGGGACCTTGTCCGCCACTACTACAGGAGCATCGCCCATGCCGATGAGGAGATCGACGATATCTTCGCCAAGCTACCACACAGCTTCACACAGGCCCTTCACAGGCAAAGCGTGCAGGATGCCTTTCAGGGTCTGGGGAAGCAATTCTGTCGACGCACCATCTTCTACGAACTCTGGGAGGAAAAGGTGTGGCGGCTGCGAGGGGCTCTTGTGCATGGGCGCCTCACACAGACATCGCCGCATCAGGCCCAGGAGGCGGTTGACACCATCGAGGACACGCTCCAGTACCTTGTCGACCGACCGAGGACGAAGCCTTGGAGGCATGTCGCCTATCCACCTATAGAACTGTGAGGCGGATCGGTGGGTAATGACCGCAGCACAGACTGGAGCCGCTGGGACTGCGGCGGTCGCGAGGGACAGTGAGGGCGACTGACCGATGAATCTGAAGGGGCAGTGCAGACCATGAGTGTCTGGGGAGCGGAGACTTGAATACGGAGAAGGTAGTCCGCGAGCAAGCCCCGAGGATCGCCGCAGCCTTCAAGAAGGCCGCCGCTGGCGCTCGGAACGAGGCGGAGTTCCGGACAGCAGCGACTCGCATCATAGCCGACTACGCCGAGCAGCTCGATCTGACGCTCGACCTTCGCGAGGAGTACACCCTCATCAACGGGCGCGCCGACGCGGTGTACAACCGTTTTGTCATCGAATACGAGCCCCCAGGTTCGATGAAGGACAGCAACCGGTATGGCTCCAATCAGCACGCCCTGAGCCAGGTGAGACAGTACCTCGAAGAGCTCAGCCGTGTGGAAAGGCAGCGCCGCAAACGTCTGGCGAGGGTGGCGACGGATGGCAACTACTACATCTTCGTGCGCTTCCGCGATGACCACTGGCACGTGGATGACGCTGTACCGGTCGCGCCGGCCTCGACGCAGAGGTTCCTACGCTACCTGACCTCCCTGAGCACCGAGCTTGCCCTGACTCCCGAGAATCTCCTGCGGGACTTCGGCGAGAGTACGGCGGTGGCGAGGACGTGCGTGGGGACGCTGCACGGGGCGCTTGCGACCACGGAGCACGTCAAGGTGAAGACGCTGTTTGGGCAGTGGCAGCGGCAGTTCAGCGAGGTCTGCGGCTGGGAGAAGCAATCGTCCCGGCTGGACATACCCACGCTGGCAGCGAATTTCGGGGTTACCGTCACCGAGCCCGACCCGCTGCTCTTGTTCTTCGCCATCCACACCTATTACGCCACGTTCATCAAACTGCTGGCCGTGCAGATAGCCTCCTACTACGCTTTCCCCAGGCTGGGCACTGGCCTCCACCAGGTGGCGGCCTACCGCAGCGAGGGACTGCGCGCGTACCTGGACAAGATGGAGCGGGGCGGGGTCTTCAGCGATTTCGGCATCAACAACTTCCTGGAAGGCGATTTCTTCGGCTGGTATCTGGATATCTGGAGCGAGGACTTGGACGAGGCCATCCGGCGCGTCATCACCGAGCTGTCCAACTACTCGCTGGTCACGCTGGACGTGGACCCCGAGGAGACCCGCGACCTGTTGAAGAAGTTGTATCAGAACTTGATGCCCAGGAAGCTGCGCCACGCTTTGGGAGAGTACTATACCCCCGACTGGCTGGCCGAGCGGCTCTTGAACCAGCTCTGTGGTGCGCCCAGCAAGGGCGAGAGGCCCACGATTGACCCCAAGACGCGACTGTTGGACCCGGCGTGCGGTTCTGGCACCTTCCTGGTGCTGGCCATCAGGCGGATGCGCAACTGGGCCGAGGAACAGATGATGCCGGAGCACGAGGCGCTGGAGAAGATCCTGGCCAATGTGGTGGGCTTCGACCTGAACCCTCTGGCGGTCATCTCCGCTCGTACGAACTACCTGTTGGCCTTGGGCGACTTGATCCAGCATCGCCGAGGCGAGATCAGCATCCCGGTCTACCTTGCGGACTCGATCATGACGCCCACGACGGGGGAGACCCTCTTCGAGCAGGGGAGCTACACTTTCAACACGGCGGTGGGCAAGTTCTCTGTGCCACGGTCCCTGGTGGATGCCCAGGCGATAGACCGGCTGGCAACGATGCTGGAGGAGTGCGTGGACGCGGAACTGACCAAGAAGCAGTTCGAATCACGCGCAGAGGGGACCTTCCCGCAACTGGCGGAGGACAAGGGCCAACTGAGCGTCGCGACGGAGCTGTACGGACGCTTGAAGGAACTGGACGAGCAGGGGATCAACGGCATCTGGGCGCGGGTGATCAAGAACGCCTTCGCGCCGCTGTTCCAGGGGCGATTCGATTATGTGATGGGCAATCCGCCGTGGGTGAACTGGGAGAGCCTGCCGGAGGAGTACCGCCAGGAGACCGTTACTCTGTGGCAGCACCACGGGCTTTTCCCACACAGCGGCATGGACGCCATCCTGGGCAAGGGCAAGAAGGATATCTCCATGCTGATGACATACGTAGCGATGGACAACTACCTGAAGGACAGAGGCCGGTTGGGATTCCTGATCACGCAGTCGGTTTTCAAGACAACAGGGGCAGGGCAGGGCTTTCGCCGCTTCCAGCTCGGCAGTGGGACACCCGTGGCTCCGGTGACGGTGGACGACATGTCCAGGCTCAAACCGTTTGAGGGAGCAAGCAACCGCACGGCGATCGTGGTGTTGCAACGCGGACGACAGATGAGCTACCCGTTTCACTCCTACTCGCTGTGGTACAAGCCAGCGGGCGGCAGCGTTATCCCCGAGGACGTAACTCTTCGGGAGGTTGAGGACGAGAAGATCGCCACGTACAGGCAGTTCGATGCCCTGCCCGTGGACGAGCGCGATGCTACATCACCATGGATCACCGGCCGGCGCAGGGCCTTGGAGGCGGTGCAGAAAGTCCTAGGCCCATCCGACTATCAGGCCCATGAGGGGGCGAACAGTGGTGGGGCCAACGCAGTCTACTGGATGGAAGTTGCGGGCACGCGTCCGGATGGACGGGTGGTAGTGAGTAACCTCACAAAGGGCGCGAAAAGGAAGGTCGCCGAAGTGCAGGTCGCCATCGAGGGTGACCTTCTCTACCCGCTGCTACGCGGGCGCGATGTCCGGCGATGGCACGCCAGCCCTTCAGCACACATCCTGATGGTGCAAGATCCGGAGAAGCGACGGGGATATGAAGAGGACTGGCTTCGCCTTGAGTATCCGAAGACTTACAGGTACTTGAAGCGCTTCGAGGCGGAATTGCGTAGTCGGTCGGGCTACCGCCGGTATTTTCGCGAAACCGATCCGTTTTACTCGATGTTCAATGTGGCCCACTACACGTTCGCGCAGTACAAGGTGGTGTGGCCCTGGATCTCTCAGGTCCTAGCGGCGGCAGTAGTCAGCGTCAATGACAGCGGGAAGGTAGTTGTGCCGGAGCACAACACTTCTCTGGTCGCTTTCGATGATGCCGAAGAAGCGCACTTCTTCTGCGCATGTTTCAACTCGGGCGCGGCCGGCTTCGCCGCGATATCGTTATACTCAGGTGGTGCGGGTGGTATTGCATCACCCAGTGTTCTGGATCGGATACGTGTCCCACGGTACGACCAAAGAAACCCCGGTCATCGCCAACTCGCAGCGCTCTCGCAGGAGGCGCACGAGGGCACCGCGGCGGGGGACACGGCGCGGGTGAAGCAGATCGAGGAGGAGATTGACGAACTGGCTGCGGAGTTGTGGGGTCTGACGGCTCAGGAACTCAAAGAGATCAAGCGCAGCCTGGCGGAACTCCAATGAACTCCCGGACACCGGCCTTGGCGCCAAAGGAGTCACTGCCTGTGTTCAATCTCAGCGTAGGAAGAGGATAGTATGCAGAAGGTCTTGGTTGCGGGCGCCACTGGATATCTTGGGAAGTTCGTGGTACAGGAGTTCAAGCGGCAAGGGTTTTGGGTCAGGGCACTGGCACGGGAGCTGGCCTTCCAGTATTCGGGGACTCCCAGTTGGCAATTATGGAGGCGGGAGGAGCGGTTGTTGGCGCGGGATCGGCGTCGCAGGCGGTCTATCAGAGCTCGGAGCATTATCGGTTGGTGGGCTCGGAGTTGGGGGACGTGCTGGCGACGATGCGGTCGGGGTCTTTCAGTTTGAATCAGGGACTGGCGGTCGAGGCCGAAGGTGCGCCATCGATGGTGAGCGAGAGCTATCGAGTGGGCGGGATCGTCAGGTATTGGCATAGTCTGCCATTGGTGCTAAAGAGGTACACATGAGACGTGATTTCCTCCCCATGAAATGGCGGGTTCATGGCGAGCGCGTCTCTGCGAATTGAACCCTGGAAGGAGAAAAGGTGTGTCGAAAGCAACAGTAGGTCCCTACGGCTCTTGGAAGTCGCCGATCACCTCGGATTTGATCGCCCATAGGACGATGGGAACGATGAACCCCGTCTCCTCTCTGGGACAGATCGCGCTGGATGGCGATGATGTGTACTGGAACGAGATACGTCCAGCAGAGGGCGGACGGTACGTCATCGTGAGACGAACACCCCAGGGGCGGGTCACCGACGTCACATCTCCCCCCTTCAACGCTCGCACACGCGTGCACGAGTACGGCGGAGGTGCCTTCGCCGTCAGCGAGGGCACGGTCTACTTCTCCAACTTCTCCGATCAGCGCTTGTACCGACAGGGTCCTCGTGGCGAGCCGACGCCCATCACGCCAGAGAAAGAGTTCCGCTATGCAGATCCAGTGATCGACCCCCGACGGGGTCGCCTGATCTGCGTGCGCGAGGATCACACCGTCTCTGGGCGAGAGGCGGTGAACACGCTGCTGAGCCTCGATCTCGAAGGGCGCGACGAAGGCCGGGTGCTCGTCTCTGGCAACGACTTCTATTCCACGCCCCGCCTCAGTCCCGACGGTTCCAGGCTGGCGTGGCTGACGTGGAACCATCCCCAGATGCCCTGGGACGGCACGGAACTGTGGCTGGGTGAACTGGAGAGCGATGGCTCTCTGGGGAGAACGGAGCGGGTTGCGGGAGGCGTTGACGAGTCCATCTTTCAGCCCGAGTGGTCTCCGGACGGAGTACTGCACTTCGTCTCCGACCGGACGGGATGGTGGAATCTGTATCGCTGGATAGACGACCGTGTTGAGCCTCTTCATGAGATGGAGGCCGAGTTCGGCTATCCCCAGTGGGCCTTTGGCCTGTCTCAGTATGCCTTTGAGTCAGCAGGTCGCATCATTTGCGCCTATGCCGACGAGGGCGTGTGGCATCTCGCGAGTCTGGATACAGCCTTGAGATCGCTGGAGTCGATAGAGACACCGTACACCGAGATTTGGAGTGTAGAGGCGGCGCGCGGGCGTGCCGTCTTCGCTGCTGGCTCCCCAAACGAGCCGCCGTCAATCGTTCAAGTGCATCTCGCCACGGGTCAACTCGAAGTGCTGCACCGCTCGAGCGATGTCGCTCTGGACGAGGGTTATCTGTCCCGTCCCGAGGCCATTGAGTTCCCCACTGAACACGGGCTGACGGCCCACGCTCTGTTCTATGCTCCACAGAACCCCAACTATGTGGGGCCAGCGGGTGAGAAACCTCCGCTGGTGGTGATCAGCCACGGCGGCCCGACGGGCTCGACGTGGACCACGCTTCGCCTGGAGATCCAGTATTGGACTAGTCGTGGCATAGCAGTGCTGGACGTGAACTATGGAGGGAGCACGCGCTATGGCCGGGCGTATCGAGAGCGGCTCAAGGGCCAGTGGGGAGTCGTTGACGTGGACGATTGCGTGAACGGCGCCCTCTATCTCGTCGAGAGAGGGGAGGTTGACTCTCAGCGGCTGGCGATCAGGGGAGGCAGCGCTGGCGGCTACACGACACTATGCGCCCTGACCTTCCGCGACCTGTTCTCTGCCGGAGCGAGCTACTACGGGGTGAGCGATCTGGAGGCTCTGGCCGAGGAGACACACAAGTTCGAGTCACGCTACCTGGACAGCATGATCGGCCCCTACCCGGAGCGGCGGGATCTCTACCGGGAGCGATCGCCGATCAACTTCACCGAGCAACTCTCGTGCCCTGTGATCTTCTTTCAAGGGCTTGAAGATCAGGTGGTGCCTCCCAATCAAGCGGAGTTGATGGTGAAGGCCCTTGGCGCGAAAGGGGTGCGGGTGGCGTACGTCCCCTTCGAAGGGGAGCAGCACGGCTTCCGCCGCGCAGAGAATATCAAGCGCGCCCTCGACGCGGAGCTGGATTTCTATTCCAGGATCTTCGATTTCGAACTCGCCGACCCCGTCGAGCCGGTGTCTATTGAGAACCTGTAGACCAGAGGGGTCGTTGTCTGCGGCTGAGCGGGAAACCGCAGCGGATGTGGGAGTCCGAATTGAAGGCATGCGTCGAAGGAGCCGTGTTATGCAGATCGGCCATATCGACAGGATGCCGGAAGGATGTGATTGTGTTCAAGCCACTCTTGGAGAAGGAGAAGATCGTCCAGACCGTCAGGAGTGTGCCCCAGGGATCCTTCACCATTCTGGATCTCATGGAGGCCTTTCGGTCGCTGTACCCAGAGGACTGGACACGACTGGTGCAACGATACGGCGAGTTCGGCGAGAAGCGAAGATATACCGTGACAACCCACCTCTCCAAGCGACTGGACCTCTAGTCCAGAGAGCCTGGCTCGCTGCTTCTTCCTCTGTCACCGTGCAGCGAGGACAGAACCAAGGACTACACAAGGAGTACAGAAGGGGGCCGGAAGCGCTTCGGCAGTTCTTGGATCGCCGTTTTCAGGAAGAGAGAGGAAGGCAAGAAGTAGGGAATGGCTGAACGACAGGCGAAGCTAGTGGCGTTGGGACGGGGGCGGCGATGAGTCAGACCTCGTCCGATGAGAGGTTGGCGGAGATAGACGTGCGCCTGGCGGAACTGAATGAGCGTTGGGAGGATTGGGGCCGGGAGCTGGCCAAGGAACAGCAAGAGCTTGAAGATCGCGGCAAGGGTTGGTGGGATGCCTTGGAGGCTATCCATGAGCGGAGCATGGAGAGGATGAGGAGGGGCGATTCCCCGGTTACTTTTGATGAGCTGCACGAGTTGTTGGATGAGCTATGCGGCATCTACCTGGAGGTGGATGCTGCGCGGCGTGCCGCCATACGCGCCTTCTTTGACGAGAAACAGAGGGTGTTGAAGTATTTGCACAGTTACGTTGGGGGAAGGGCTGCTCCACTTGCGGCCTCCACTGGAGATGTCAAATGGCTTCGCCTGGGACTGGCGGCTGGGTCCATCGCGGACCGAAGGGTCGACTACCGAGATCTGCTGATCTGTCTGGGGGAGCTCTGGCTGGCGGCCGAGGTGGCTGGTATCGCTCCCGCGCGGCATTTCAGCGCCGTGGCGAGGATCTCGAATCCAGAGCCGCGACCTGGTGAGCGGTCCACCTGTGATCTCCTGCGAGGCTTTCGAAGGTCCGCACATTTGAGGTCTATCAAGCGGAGAAGCAACAAATCGTGACGCGAGCCGCATGTAGGATGAGGTGGGCCACGCTTTGGCTTCCAATGACTGTGAAGGGAGGTGGTGACATGTAGGTTGGGGAGGGCGCTAGGAAGACTTCCGATTTGCGTATCTGACCCTGTCTAGAATCGTTCCAACCAAAGGAGGCAAGGGAAAAATGATCCAAGCGGTTTGGGTACTAATCGTTCTGGCAGTCGCGGTACTGCTGGCGCTGGTCATCTGGTGGTGGCTCACGCAGAGCGAGAAGGAGAAGGTCAGCCCAGTGGCCGAACCTGTGGTAGCAGTTGCTCCCTCCGTCGCTGAGGCGCCAGTGCCTGATAATCTCAAGCGCATTGAGGGGATCGGTCCCAAGATCTCGGGTCTCCTACAGGAGGCAGGCATCGCCACATTCGCGCAGTTGGCGGCAACGGATGTGAGCCGTATCCAGGAGATCCTAGCAGCGGCTGACCTCCGTGGGCTGGCAGATCCGACCACCTGGCCTGAACAGGCCAAGCTGGCGTCTGAAGGGCAGTGGGATAAGCTTGGGGCTCTGCAAGATGAGCTCAAGGGTGGTCGGCACGTGTGACGGGATTGGGCCCAGTTGAGCTGTTTGTCATAGACGGAGGTAGACATGTGGGAGGAGTTCAAGGAGTTCGCCGTCAGTGGCAACATGGTTGACGTGGCGGTAGGCATCATCATCGGCGCTGCCTTCGGCACGATCGTCAAATCGCTGGTGGATGACGTGATCATGCCACCCATAGGGCTAGTGCTCGGTGGCGTGGATTTTGCCAACTTGTTCATCTTGCTGAGCGAAGGCTCACCGGGCGCACCTTACGCGTCCCTGGGCGATGCGCAGGCAGCGGGTGCCGTGACGGTCAACTACGGTGTGTTCATCAACGCGCTGATCAGCTTCGTCATCGTCGCTGTGGTGACGTTCTCGTTGATCCGGGCCATGAACCGGCTGAGGCGGCAACAAGAGGTGGCGCCTGTGGAGACGACGAAGGAATGCCGCTATTGTCTGTCGGCGATTCCCATCCAGGCCACCCGTTGTGCACATTGTACGTCTGATGTGGGGTAGGTCGCTCCCAGCACGTGACACATGCTGGCAGAGTTTCCGGTGGGGGATAACCATCTACCAGCTCGTTTTTGAACGTGCTTTGAGGATGTCTGAGTGTGTGTAGCGTCGGGTTTTTAACGCGATGGGAACTGAAAGCCCGTCGCAAACCAAGGTGGAACTTCGACGGAATCGGGGTGCAGTCATGAAGTACAAGCCATGGAACTCAGGCGAGACAATTCGGGAAAAGGACTACTCGAAGAGGGTTATCTTCTCCAGCGACGACTTTCGAGAGCCTGGGCAGCTCCTTCAGGTGGTGACGATTCCGCCCAGGACCAGGCAGCGACTTCATTTCCACAGAGAGCAAACCGAGGTCTTCTACATCGTTGAGGGCGAAGGCCTCATCTCCGTCAGTGGCAGGGAGTTCCTGGCCGGGCCCGGTGATGCCTTCATCTGCAGTCCAGGGGATACCCACAGCCTCTGGAACCAGTCTGATGAGGGTTTCAAGGTACTCGTCTTCAAGATCAACAAGCCCGAGGAGGATGATACCGACTGGCTTGAGGATCAAGAATCTTGAGCACTCGGGTCCAATCCTGTAGAATCTGAGTCTAGGCGAATTTGCGCATCACGGCACATTCTAGAAGCTCTGGGAGGTGATCGATGAGAGGCACGATCTTCCTGATTCATTGGAAGGCTACGGAAGCCCACAGTTATGCTGCGGAGCTGCGTTCATCAGGATGGGAGGTCGAAGTCGAGTCGGAGGACGGGGAGAAGGCCTACCGGCGCATCAAGGCCAATCCGCCAGATGCTGTTGTGATATGCTTGTCTTGGTTGGCCTCCCACGGACGCGACGTCGCCCGAAGTCTGAGAGATGTCAAGGCGACGAGCGAGGTACCCATCGCCTTCGTGGATGGTGGCGAGGAGACAGTGCGCAAAACAAGATCAGTCGTGCCCGACGCCACGTTCACCGTCGGTTCCGAACTAGTTGACGTCTTGGAGAGGTTCTCGAAGCCTGACACTCATTATCGCGGCCGCATATGAGAGCGGAGGCAGGGATGGACAGGATCATTCATCAACGAGCGGAATTGCAGTGCGACGTCCATCGAGCGTTCAAGATGTTCACGGTCGATGAGCTCGTTCAATCATGGCTGGCACCGCTTGCGGAGGTGGAGCCTCTGGTGGGCGGCAAGTACGAGCTTTTCTGGGACCCTGGCGATAGAGAGATCAATAGCACCATGGGATGCAAGGTGACGGAGGTCGAGAACGACAGGGTCCTCTGTTTCGAGTGGAAGGGACCAACCCAGTACCAGCACTTCATGAACGACGCAGATCCATTGACTCATGTTGTGGTCTTCTTCATACCCTGTGCCGACCATCGACCACCCTGCACGGAGGTGCATCTGGTCCACTCTGGCTGGGGCAGTTCAGCCGAATGGGAGGAAGCGCGGGAGTGGTTTGAACGGGCCTGGGGCGCAGCTTTCCAGGAGCTTGAGACGGTGGTGAATAGCCGGTAAGCACGACGGGGATCAATATGTCACTCACGGTCTGCCGGCCGTTCTTCACCGCGGAGCGCGCGGAGATCGCAGAGGTCTTGGAGCATCTCGTGGCATTCTCGGCGGTGGGATAGCGTCCGAGGATTGACATAGACGTCGTCGCTGCTCGCCATCAATGGACAGTCACAGCATACTGGTGGCGCATAACTGGGGTGCGTGACAGAAAAACGGAGGTGATTCGATGGAAGAGTACGATCTTATCGTCATAGGTTCGGGGGGCGGGATGAACGTGACCTCGAAGGCGCTACAAGCGGGGATGGAGGTGGCCATGGTTGAGCATGGCCTCATGGGTGGCACATGCCTCAACACGGGCTGCATACCGTCCAAGATCCTTCTCTATCCCGCTGAAGCAATACGGGAGTTGAACGAGGCCAAGGGAATCGGCGTCGAGGGGACCATAACCAAGGTGGACTTCCCGTTCATAATGGAGCGCATGCGCTCCTACGTCGAAGATGACAGGGTGCAGATGGAGCAGAGTATTGCGGCGGTCGATCCCTTGGAGTGGTATCGCGACACTGGTGAGTTCGTCGGAGACTACGAGTTGAAGGTGGACAAGCAGACGATAACCGCTCCCAAGATCGTGATCGCCTCTGGGGCAAGGGCCCTGGTGCCGCCCATTGAGAGCCTCGAGGAGACCGGGTACATCGACCATGTCTCCGTTCTCGCACTGGAGGCGTTGCCCGAGAGTCTGATTATCGTCGGTGGAGGCTTCATCGCCTGTGAGTACGGGCACTTCTTCTCGGCCCTGGGAACGAGAGTGACCCTCTTGGAGATGATGCCCCGGCTTCTGCTGCCGGAGGATCCGGAGATATCGGAGATAGTGGAGCGGCGCTTCTCCAAGTATGCCGAGATCCACACCAATCACAAGGTGGTGAAGGTCGCCAGGAACGGCGATCAGAAGGTCGTCACAGCATTGAGCGGTGACGACGACAGGACCTACGAGTTCACGGCTGAGGAGGTCATGCTGGCGGCTGGGGTGCGGTCCAATGCCGACCTGCTCAAGCCTGAGAGGACGGGCGTGGAGACTGACCGGCATGGTTGGATCAAGGTGAATGAGTACCTGGAGACGAACAAATCTGGTATCTGGGCGCTGGGGGATGCTCTGGGTAAGCACATGTTCAGGCATACCGCCAACTACGAGGCCGACGTGGTGTGGACGAACGCCTTCACCGATCACCAACACCCGGTTGACTACCATGCCGTTCCCCATGCGGTGTTTGGCTACCCGCAGGTCGGCGGCGTAGGGATGACGGAGGGAGAGGCCAAGGCGGCAGGACACGAGATACTCGTGGGCAGGGCCAGGTACATGGACGTCGCGAAGGGGTATGCCATGGGCGAGGAGGATGGCCTGGTGAAGGTGATCGTGGAGCAGGGGACCAGGAGGATCCTGGGTTGCCACATTGTGGGCTCTCACGCGGCGATCCTGGTTCAGCAGGTGGTATACTTGATGAACGCTGGTGCCCAGGACTATATGCCAATGGCCGACTCCCAGGTCATACACCCCGCGCTCAGCGAGGTGGTGATCACTGCTTTTAGCAACCTGGCGCCGGCTGAGCATGGTCATGCGCACGGATGAGATCTGGACTGGACAGATCCTTGATTGCAGGTCGTTCCCCAAGGGTTTGAAGTCAACCATGCCGAACGTCGTCGCGTGAGCCTCTGGCCGTTCTTTGGTAGGCCACGACACGAGTTTGACAGACACTCTGGAATGATGTATCATATCTGTTGTACGAAAGAGGTGATACATATGGCTGTGACTATTCTGCCTACAAGCGAAGTACGAGACAAGATCGCCTCGGTCTTGAACAGGATTTCGGAGACGGGGGAACCTGTCTTCATCACGCGCTATAGCAAGGCTGAGGCAGTCCTCGTCCCCATCGAGCGGTACAACGTTATGATGGACCTCCTGGAGGATCGCGAGGACGAGCTGGACACGGCGCTGGGCCGAAGGCTTCTTGAGGAAAGAGAGGCCTACGCTCGCGGCGATGGCCGGGATCTCGAAGACGTCGTCGCTGAGTTGGACTGAGGGCGTGTACCGGGTTGAGACCGCCTCCCGCAGGGTCGAGAGAGAAGTTGCTGGTCTTCCCCGCAGGGTGAGGGATCGAGTGATCCAGGCGGTCCGGAATCTCCACGAAGACCCCCGCCCTCGGGGAGCTCGGAAGATGCGCGGCGAAGTGCGTGGTGCGTGGCGGATCCGAGTTGGACACTACCGTGTGATCTACGATGTGGATGACGATCAGCGGCTGGTGGTGACCCTGGCTGTCTTGCCTCGTCGGGAGGTCTATCGACGCGGATGAAACAACTGCTGCGAGCGGACAGAGAATCCATAGAGCGCACCTGAAGCGGTGCGGGCAGTTATTGGTGCCTTTGCCGGCTTCGGATGTGGCGATGACTCCCGGCAGCAGAGGGGGTTGCCGCGGGTATCTGCTGCGACCATCGATTCAATCGGCTTGGAGGGGTGGACCGAGAAGCGGAGGTATCAAGGAGGACACCAAGTGAAGAGTCCCTACTTGAGGAGCATAAGCCTGGCTGCCATTCTGCTGCTGTTGACGTGCGGCGTTGCTCTGGCGCAGCTGACTCTCAATATCCAGCCTGACTGTATAGAGTGCTGTCCATTGCCAGGACTTGGGCCGTGTCCGGGCTATACTGCCGGGTCACCAGCAGGGGCTGGGACCATTTCGAGAGACTGAACCTGATCCTGACCGGTCCTGGTCCTGCGGGACCTTTCGGGACGTTCGGTTTCTTTTCCGCCGATGACCGAGGCAGGTTCGAGCTTCAGGTGATTCTCTTGTGCGAGAACCCTTGGGACGTTGGGGACGAAGCAACTGTCCAGTTTGAGGAGAACTACTGGTGGATACACCCCGAGTGGCAAACTGCCGACTATGGACGGTGGACTTTGGACATCAGTGGCGAATCTGGCTCGGCCAGTGGTTCTTTCCTGTTCGCGGAGGACTGCGACTTGCCCGAGTTCGTGCCGGAGCCGGCGACGATGGTGCTCTTGGGCGGTGGTCTGACGGCACTGGCGGGCTACGGTGGCGTGCGCTGGCGCGGCCGGAAAGTGTAAGGTGACTTCTCCAGATCGCTGACCGGTACTGCGATACGCAGATTCTGGCGACCTGTCATTCTGAGGAGCGAAGCGACGAACCATCTGATTCTTGACGGACAGGCGTTGCTCCGCGTAGACAGCGAGATTCTTCGCCTGCGCCACGCTCCGGCCCAGAATGACAGTTCCTCGTTTCCTCTGTGGTGGGATCTAGTCTGTCATAGATTGAGACTTCATTAGGTGGGGAGGGCTTAGCCTTTCCCGCCTTTCAGCTTGGCCAGCAACTCCTCGCAGGACAGCGTGTTGACGACGTTGGCCGGCTCGGCCCAGCCGCGGCGAGCGGTGACCACCCCGAATCTCATCACCCCCAGCCCTTCGGCGTGGTGGGCATCGCTGCCGAGGGCCAGCATCACTCCTTGCTCTATTGCCCTCCGAGCTAGCTCCCCACCGAGGTCCAGCCGGCTTGGCTGGGCGTTGATCTCCAGCATGGTCCCTGTCCTGGCTGCCTCGCTCACCACGGCCTCGAAGTCCAGCGCAACCCCCTCCCGCTGTCCCAGCAATCTGCCCGTGGGATGCGCGATGATGTCCACGTGGGGGTTGCGAATGGCAGCCACAATGCGACCTGTCATCTTCTCCTCATCTTGATGGAGGCCAAGGTGTACCGCGGCCACGACCACGTCCAGCGCAGCCAAGACCTCGTCGGGGTAGTCCAGAGCGCCATCGGTTCTGATCTCGAGCTCGGTTCCCGCCAGCACTCGGAAGGGGGGCAGCTTCTCGTTGACCGCCGAGATCTCTTGCCTTTGGCGGGCTAACTCCTCTGGGGCGAGGCCTCCTGCCACACCCAATCCCTGGCTGTGGTCGGTGATGACGATGTACTCATAGCCGTGAGCCATGGCCGCCCGGGCCATCTCCTCGATGGTGTTGGCCCCATCGCTGTAGATGGAGTGCGCGTGGAGATCTCCTCTGATGTCTTTTTCCGTGATGAGGCTGGGAAGCCGCCCTTCTCGGGCCGCTTCCAGCTCTCCTCTAGCCTCCCGCAGCTCAGGCGGGATCCAGTCCAGGCCCAGGGTGTTGTACACCTCCTCCTCGGTGGCACAGGCGGTTACCGTACCGTCTGCGTGCCGGAAGCCGTATTCGCTGAGGCTGAGGCCTTGCCTTCGAGCCAGGCCTCGCAGGCCCGCGTTGTGGTCCTTGGAGCCGGTGAAATGTTGCAGCAGTGACCCATAGTGGCCCTCCTCCAGCACCATCAGGTCCACCTGGAGTCCCCGGTTGAGGATGACGGTGGCCTTGGTGTCACCCTGGGACCGTACGTCGTAGACTTGGGGCAGCGAAACGAAGTGATCGATCACTTCCTGAGGGTTCGCCGAGGCAGCTAGGATGTCTATGTCGCCCACGGTAGCTGCGCAGCGACGTAGGCTGCCGGCAGGGGTTACGCCCTCAGCGGCAGGGCACTCCCGCAGCGCGGCCACTATCTCCTCGGCCACTGGTAGTGCCGTGGCCAGGAGATGCCGCCCAGAGATACGATGAAGCATCTCTATCCCCTGCAAGATGCGCTGCTCTGACTTGGGTCCCAGCCCCTTGAGATGGCGCAGTCTGTGCTGGCGGGCAGCGGCCTCCACATCGGGAATGCTGACCAGACCCAACTCCATGTACAGACGGTGGACGGTCTTGGGGCCCACGCCAGGAATACCCAGTAGCGACACTACGCCATCCGGTATCTCGGTCTTCAACCGGTCGTAGAACTGCAACCGTCCTGTGCGCAGCATCTCGTCGACCTTGCCCGCGATGGCCTTGCCCACGCCAGGCATTTCCTCCAGCCGGTCTTCCTCCCATAGGGTGGTAAGCTCCTCTGGATAGTGGGCCATAGCCTCGGCGGCGCGCCGATAGGCTCGGACACGGTACCAGTCGTCGCCCTTGATTTCCAGCATGTCGGCTATGTCGAAGAAAACCTGGGCTATGTCTCCGTTGTCCATGATGCGATCTCCGACGGATGAACTCGAATCAGGAGGTGTGTCACCACACGCCTTGAGCGGAATTCCTGGTCAGGTCTAAAAGCGAAGTCGGGTCCTGTGGCCAGCCCTTCCGCAAGGTCATGACCGGGAGCGGCAGCTACCGGCTACGGGGGTGCCTTCGTGAGGTATTATAGCACAGAGTGCGGAGGTTGGTGAGGATTGCCTTCGCTCTTCGTTCGTGCTATAATGAGGTTGCAGCGACATGGCGAACCGGCCATGCGTGCGAGCTCGCAGGTCGTCACGTCGGTCGGCGGGCTCAGGACAGCCCCTTCGGCAAGCCAAGCACAGGGAGAGGAGGACGACTGTCATGGAGGAGGAAATAGGCATCCAGCATTGGATGGTACTGGCTTTCTTGTTCTACCTGGACGTCGTCGTGCTCGGCTGCTTGTTCTTGATCGCCATGAACAAGATATACCTTCTTCCCTGAGGGAAAAACCCTCCCAGTTCATCCATCCGCCGTAGTGATCCTCATGATCTGGTCCCACTGGACTTCCCCCGTCTCCGTCTCGCGTGCTGGACCGAGAACTCTGCCCCCAGCAGAATGATGAAAGCGCTGAGATAGGACCAGACCAACAAACCGATGACGGCCCCGAGCGACCCGTACACAATATTGTAGACAGCGAAAGTGCTGAGGTAGAAAGCGAAGCCGATCTTGGCCACCTCCCAGCCGAAGCCAGCCATCAGTGCAGCGGGCAGAACCTCGGCCCACGCGACGCGCGTGTATGGCAGGATACCATACAGGATCGAGAATAGCAGCGCCGTGAAGAGGTAGGGCAGAAGCCTGCTCAGCAGGTTCACGGTTGCGCCAGGGGAGACCTGCGACTCGCCCAGAAGGACGCTAGATAGACGGGTCACCAGTTCGAAGGCCGCGGTGGAGAGCAGGGAGAGGCTGAAGAGTAACGCGATGAGCATCACCATGCCGGCGGCCAGAGCCCTCTCCGCCCAAACTGGTCGGGGGTGCTCCACATCCCAGGCCTGGTTTATCGCTCGACTGAGGCTACCGAAGACGCCCGAGGCGGCCCAGATGAATCCCACGATACCGATCAGGCCGGCCGTGCCTCTCGACTCCAACACCTGCTGGATGTTTGTCTGTACGAGCTCCACGGCGCCGGGCAGGATGGCGCCAACCGCGGCCAACGCGGCCTCTTGCGCCTGCTGCGGGTCGAGGAAGAAGCTTGCCAGAGCAATGAGAAGCAGAGTGAGAGGGAATACCGAGAATAGCGTGTAGTAGGCGACGGCAGCAGCGTTGGCGTTACCCTGGTGCTTGAGGAAGCTCTTGTGGGTCCGCTCGAAGACGCCGAGCCAGCCGCGGCTCCTGCCATCCAGGCGAACCCAGATGCGCACGAGCTTCCCTCTGGTCTCCCAGTAGATCTCGTTCCAACGTTGTTGGGCTTGCGACAAGCGATGCATGGTGTCAATACCCTTCTGCAAGATGTCATTCTACGTTAGGGCAACCTCAAAGCCAAACCGTGCGCGAATTGCCAGAGAGGCTGGCCTGGCGAGTCACCTCTGTGGCGGTAGATCCACCGGCAGACGCCCCCTGGGGGCCTGTAGGCCGAAGAGCACTTCCGCCAAGGCCTCTAGAGAAACCGGAGCGCGACCATAAGTCACCAGATAAGTCGAAACCTGGGGATAGCTCAGAAGATCGTAAGGCGAATCCAAGGCCACGGTGATGAGAGGATGGTGCCCGTGTAGGGACTCCACGAGCCGAGCCTGCTCGGCAAACCTTTGGACGTTCGATGTGCCCAGCACCACCACATCTGCGGCCTGCGCCTGAACCACGACTTGTTCGACCTCTGCAGTGGACGGCCTTTGGCTGACCTCCAACACACGGATGCTTGAGCCATGTCTCTGCATCGCCTCCCCTAGTCCCCTCCCGCCTTGTGGATATACTACCAGTGTAGAGAATTGGGGATCCAGCGGGAGCAAACCGTCTTCGTCTCTGACCAGGGTGATGGAGTCCAAGGCCACCTGCTGAGCTGCGGCCAGGTGCTGGGCGGTGCCCACCTGCTCAACGATCTGATCGACAACCACCGGTTGCCAATCGAGGATGCCGCGTCTATCCTTCAACAGCAGAATGCGCCGGACAGAGTCGTCCAGCCTGCTCATGGGGACCGTACCCTGCTCCACGAGTTCGAGTACCCTTTGGTAGGCCACTCTTTGCTCCGAGGGGTCATGACCAGGGTCATCGCCAAACATCAGCAGGTCTGCCCCGGCCTGGAAAGCGAGAACGGCTGCGGTGGCCACCTCGTACCGATCGGTGATGGCCCTCATGCCAAGGGAGTCAGTGGCGATGAGACCCTCGAAGCCCATCTTCTCTCTCAGCAAACCCTGGAGTATAGGGGGAGAGAGGCTCGCTGGGCGGTGGGGGGTGGGATCCAAGGCCGGCACACTGATATGCGCGGTCATGATGCAATCGACACCGTCTAAGATCGCTGCCCTGAAGGGCACCAACTCCACCGTCTCGAGGCGCGCCAGATCGTGCAGAATGATGGGCAGGGACTGATGGGAGTCAAGGCTTGTGTCGCCATGCCCTGGAAAATGCTTGGCCGTGGCAATGCTCCCTTGCGCTTGATAAGCCTCGATCATCGCCGTCCCCAGGCGCGAGACCAGTTCCGGAGAGGAACCGAAGGAGCGGATGCCGATGATGGGATTGGCCGGGTTTGTGTTGACGTCCAGCACCGGAGCCAGATTCATGTTGATCCCCACAGCCCTCAACTCGGCGGCCATGACCGTGGCCACGAGTTGCGCGTCCGTCACGGAGCCCGTCGCGCCGATGGCCATGCTGCTGGGGAAAACCGTGGCGCCCTCCCACAGCCGCAGAATGGGCCAGCCCTCTTGGTCCGTGGCCACAAACAGGGGGATCTCTGGCTCGGTGGTCACGGCTGCGCTTTGGGCCTCATTGATCAGTTCCGCTAGGTTTGACAGGGTCGTGACGTTGCGTCCGAAGATGATGATCCCGCCGATATGGTACTGGGTGATCATCTCCTCCAGGGCTGGTGAGAAATGGGGGTCAGTGAAGTAGACTACGAACAACTGTCCCACCTTTTGCTCAGTGGTCATATCAGCGAGCAGTGCCTCGACCCTGGCCTCTTCTGGTGACACGGTTGGCGCAAGTGTGAGTGTCGGAAAGGGCGTGGCGCTGGGCAAAGGCGAGAGCTCGGGTGCGCAAGGGGTGACGGTGGTGCTTGGCTGGGAGCAGGCGGTAGATGCCAGGAGTAGAAGCAGTGACGCTACTCTATTCAGCAGGAGTCTGGTGGGGAGGGGAGCCTGTGCAGGGAGCCCTATGCCCACTCGACCAGCTTCAGTCCACACCGCGCCGCCCAGTTCCAACTCGGATCCCCCATGTTGTTGGTGATGAGCTGCACTGTGAGACGGCCCTCTCGCGGCAGAATCGGTTCGTGGCCCTCGATACGCGCCCACCCGAACTCGGACCTGTCATCTTGGAGGAGCAGTCCCTGATTGACCCGCACTTTGAATCTGACAATGTTCCCCCGCGTACCAGGGAATTGCGAGCTCTTTACGTTGCCGTCGTCATCTTTGAACTGCTCCATGATCCCGTAGCAACCTTGTAGCCTCAGGGCCTTGACGATTGGGTCGATGCCGGTGATGACGCATTCTATGACGGTCTCTCCCTGGTCGGCTGGGTGCTCGAAAATCGCTCTCCCTAGGGAAGTCACAGAGACTGCATCTGTCACCAGCTTGACCACTTTGCCCTTCGCCGAACCCGTCGAGTAATCTGTGACGGTGTTGTCCTGGAAGTGCTCAATGAAGTCGTACTCCCAAGGCCGCCGCTGCAAAGCTGAGGCCATCACGACCCGGAAATGTGATGGGAGCGCAACGAGTGTCCTTAGCGATAGCCTGAGGCGCGAGCGGAGGAGGTACGCGATGAAGAGGGGCGGTACGATAGCGAGCAGGCCAACCAGAACATCACCACCGAGCAGCGCCGCGGCTGTGAGCGGAGCAACCGCCGCCAACAGGGCCAGAACCGGCCACGCATAGCTCCATATGCGCGCAACCCTGGTCCACTGCCGGTACACGAGGAACGAGAGCAACCCGATCAACATCACGAACAGCGGCATTAGGCGTGCTGAGGTCAGCAAGCTGGTTCGAGCAACGAATGCCTCGTCGGAGATCTTGCCGGCCGTGTAAAGGTCGACGGCCGCTTGATGGAGATCACCGAGAGACATATACCAGAGAGTGGCCACCACCCCGATAGCCGTCACTGTAATGCCTATGGCAGCCCACTTGCGGTCAGCACTCATTGCGTGCCAGCCTCCGGACGCAGCTCGGCAAGGAGTTGCAGGGCTCTGACGTCTGTCCCTTGCGTGCATATTGTAGCATGCCTTAACCGACTCAGCAACTTGTGTTTGTATCACGCAACCCAGGCTCCTCTGTGTGGAGAGAGGGTCTGGGATCTAGCGCAGTGGCCTGTAGGCCTTTCGAAGCACCGCTTGAAGTGCGAGGAGGAGTTCTCCTGTCCCCCGGTTCCCTTTTCTATCCCCAGACGACTGGAAAACCACTGCCTCACTCGCATCGCTGCGACCCAGTGGGGCTTCCTGATTGGGAAGGCACGTTGCAGAGTCTCGCGGACCTGGTTGCGTCATTTGTGAAGCGGGTGTCTTCATGTATACTAGATGGTGGGAGGCAAGTGACGAGAGAGCAAACATGAGGGATGAAGGCACTCCCCCGAGGCACACTGGGTCCATAGTAGTCAATCTGGCAGTGCTATCCTTGTTGCTGGGCATCATCGTGGCCTTGGCCATGGGGCCCATCTTCGCCATGGGAACTCAGGTTGCGCCGTCGCCTGAGGACGGGCCTACCCTCGAACTGCCCACTGAGACGCCGCGAGGAGAGCATGGGCTGGGAATGGTGCCGTCGGACCTGGCCAAGCTACGCCTGGTGAGGGCGCCTGCGCAGATGCCTTCGGTGAGCGAACTCCCCTTGAGTGTCGATCTGAGCCAAGCGCCTCCGGCCATTGGGGAGCTGTCGGAGGACGGCATACCGCCTGTGGGCTACCAGGGATTGACCAAGACCTGTGTGGGCTGGGCCACCAGCTACTACTATAAGACCTATCAGGAGTGGCTGGAGCACGGCTGGGAGGTGGAGGACGGCGGCCCCAACTACGATCACATCTTCAGCGTCAACTTTGTCTACAACCAGATTACGGACCACGACGTGGAGTGCGATGACGGAGCGCAGATCGGGGACGCTCTGGACAAGATCGTCACCGAGGGCGATGCACCGTGGAGTGTTATGCCCTGGCACACTTACTATTGCGATACTCAGCCCGAGCCGTGGCAAGAGGACGCTGCTCTTGAGTACACGGGCATCGACTATGCAGCCTTCTTCATCACTACTGGGCCTCCCGGTGGACCAGAGCAGAATCACGACTTGACTCCGCTGAAGCAATGGTTGGCCGACGATGACCCATTCGTGATCGGCATCCCGGTGTATGACGAGTTCTATTGGGCTGGCCCGTACGTGTGCAACGTACCGATCGGGCCTCCCTCAAATCCGACCGATTATCATGGGCTGCACGCAGTGGCTGTGGTGGGGTATGACGACTACTTCGGCGGTGTGGGAGCATTCAAGATAGTCAACTCCTGGGGCAGCTATTGGGGCTGTGACGGCTACGCTTGGCTGTCCTACGAGTTCGTCCGGAAGTATGCCTGGGAGGCGTGGTGGATGACCAGCAACAGGCGACCCTGGATAGACCCGCACGTTTCTGATCGCTATAGTCCCGAGGTGGGTGCCATGATCGAGATGGACCTCACGCCGTACGAGAACGACCGTGAGGACAGTGGTCCGGACCTGAAGTGGTATGTGGAGGGCGCAGATCACTGCATGGTCCTCGGGGAGGGGAGCGCTGACGATGTGCTTCGCTTCCAGCCCAACCCGAGTAGCTACACAGGGTACGATGAGATAACCTTGCGTCTGGAGGATTCGGAGGGTGGCCAGGACACTCAACAGATGACGCTGGGCTGGTTTGACCTCTCCATCTTGAACCATCTCCCCCTGGGCATGCGGAACTACCCCGACTGACCATAACTCCAGCAGGCTCATGTGGCTGAACCGTGGCCAGGCGCGCCGCAACAGTGAACCCCCATCCTAGCCCCACTGTCGATGCAGCGTAGGCGGAAGTGATGCCAGACCACAGGCATCTGAGTCGCAGCAAGCTGTACTGGCGGCGCCCGTGGCATCCCCGCAGGGTCCGGGAACGATGTCGCTCAGCGAGTTGTTCACACAGAACCGTCGATAGTTCCTCATGGCCGTGTGGCGGAGGTCTCTGGTATAATGTCACCGTCCTTCCTGCCTCTCATATGGCCAGGCGATAGCTGGCCTGCGGTGCGGTGGTGAAGATGCGGCTCAAGGAGTTGGTTTCGGCCCTGCCTTGGAAGCTGGGTGAAGAGATAGGGGATGTCCCGGTGGGGGGCCTGGCCTTCAACTCCCGCCAGGTCGATTCGCGTGACCTGTTTGTGGCTTTCAAGGGGCTGGAGTCTGATGGCCACGACTACATCCCCCAGGCCATCGAGGCTGGAGCGGTCGCACTCGTGATCGAGGACGAGCGCTGCCGGAGAGCATCATCAGGTGATGCTTGGGCGGTACCCTGCGTCCTCGTGCCTGATTCTCGGGAGGCCCTGGCTTACCTGGCCGCAGCGTTCGAGGGTTTTCCAGCCAGGGAGCTGCGCGTCATCGGCGTCACCGGCACCGATGGTAAGACCACGACGGTCAACCTCATCTGGTCGGTGTTGAGGGCGGCCGGTCACACAGCCGGGCTGATAAGCAGCGTCAATGCGCTGATCGGCGATTCCTTCCACGATACCGGCCTCCACACCACAACCCCGAACGCTCTGGAAGTCCAGAAGTATCTGTCGCAAATGATGGCGGCAGGGGCGGAATACGCTGTGCTTGAGGCTACCTCCCACGGACTGGCACAGCACCGGGTTACGGCCTGCGAGTTTGACGTGGCCGTCGTGACCAACATCACCCACGAGCACTTGGACTACCACGGCACGTTTGAGGAGTATCGGGAGGCCAAGGCTAGCCTCTTCCGGAGCCTGACGACGTCGGCTCGGAAACCAGACACGCCGAAGGTGGCGGTCCTGAATGTTGACGATCCATCCTTCGCCTACCTGAAGGACATCCCGGCCGACGAACGGTTGACCTACGGGCTGAACGGGGGCGCTCAGGTCACTGCTGGGGGCTTGACCCTGTCCCCCTCTGGGATTTCATTCACTGCTCTGACGCCGCAGGGCGATTTCCCGATCGCCATGCACCTGGTGGGTCGGTTCAACGTGTACAACGCGCTGGCGAGCATCGCCGTGGGCCTGTCTCAGAAGATCCCCGTCGCACAGATTCAGCAGGGCATAGAAGAGGTCCGCCAGCTAACGGGTCGGATGGAGAGGATGGAACTGGGACAGTCCTTCCAGGTGGTCATCGACTTCGCCCACACCCGCAACTCGCTCCAGAACGCGCTGGAGGCGGCGCGGGAGATGGCGCAGGGTCGGATCGTGGTGGTCTTCGGCTGCGCAGGGCTACGGGACCGCGAGAAGCGGCCGGTGATGGGGGAGATAGCGGGACGGCTGGCGGACAGGATAGTGATCACGGCCGAGGATCCCCGTACGGAGGACCTGGACCAGATCATGGCTCAGATCGCCGAGGGGTGCGAAAAGGCAGGCAGGCGAGAGGGAGTTGATTACTGGCGCATCGGGGACCGGGGCGAGGCCATTCGGT
>Ga0209979_1000636_pt1 | contig 45244 bp, 33 predicted proteins | sample AnhtaG_FD_183114 | JGI IMG/M metagenome (GOLD analysis project Ga0209979, IMG submission 183114) | Deep subsurface microbial communities from Anholt, Denmark to uncover new lineages of life (NeLLi) - Anholt_01485 metaG (SPAdes) (version 2) | ecosystem: Environmental > Aquatic > Marine > Oceanic...
GCTACCGCGGAGGATTTCGAGGCCGTCGCGAAGACCGTCACCGTCCGTGTCGTCACGTTCGGGGTCTGTTCCAGCGGAACCTTCATCTTCGTCAGAGAGAAGGTCACCGTCCGTATCGGGGGAGGAGCCACGCTCGTAGCATCCTATATCGGTCCCCTCCCCGGCGAGGCGGCAATTCCCCTCCAGGTCACGGTGCGGCCATGGATACCAGTAGTGGCCAGCCCCTCGGTCAATACAAGGTGAGTTGGCCTGAAGGTGGTAGTCGCCTGCTTCGGGATCAACAAGAAGAGGGTCTTGGGTGATATTGCCAATTCCGCCGCCAGCCCAGTCCTGTACGCAACTGAAAGTAGGATTGTTCGATTCGTAAAGCTGGCCGCCCCCGCTCGCTGCTGTGTTTTGCCAGATGATGCAGTTCAGAATGGTACCGTGACAGTACGCAAGCCCGCCGCCGAAGTCCACCGCCGAGTTCCCGAAAATGACGTTGTTCTGGACGGCGCCATTGCAGTCAAAGAGACCACCACCTTCTTTGGCCGAATTGCCATAAATCAGGTTGGTCCGGATTGTGCCGTCGCACTGAGAAAGCCCTCCTCCGCCAACCTGGGCCGAGTTGTCTTTTATCACATTCTTTTGGATCACGCCGTCACAGGAGCTCAATCCTCCCCCGTGGCTTCTGGCCCCGGCAACCGAGTTCCCCGAAACGATGTTCCCCTCGATCATGCCGCTGCAATGTGACAGGCCACCGCCGGAGCACTCTTCGCCCTTCGCCGAGTTCCCCACAACAATGTTGTTCAGGATCATGCCGCGGCAGGAGGCGAGACCGCCACCACTGCTACGGTACTCTTCCCTGGTTTGGTTTTCGCAGACCACATTGTTCCGAATTGTGGCGTGAGACCCGCCGCCGTAGATCCCGCCGCCATAGTAGTAGCCGCGGCCATTCCGGATGGTGAAACCGGCCAGAACGCACGACTCATCCTCCTCACCGGAGAAGGTGACAACAGAGCCGGATTGATTGCCGTCAATGATGGTCTTGGCGACGACGGTAGGGTCCTGGGGATCGGTGCTGGTGAGGGTGATGTTTTTGCCGTGGAAGTGGATGTTCTCGATGTAGGTGCCTTCGGCGACGAGAACCGTGTCGCCATCGGAGGCGGCGTTGATTCCTTCCTGGATGGTCTGGAAGGCGGTTTGCCAGGAGTCGCCAGTGCCGGATGCGGACACTGAGTCATTCACGTACCACGTAACGCCCGTCGCCATGCGCCAGAGGAAAAGGCACAGGCAGAGGGCGAATGTCCCAATGCGCATTTTCATTGTTTACTGCCCCCAAGATAGTCAGTCCTCAGTTTGCTTTGCTGCCTGCGATGACAGCCGAGCAAAGAGTCACAAGGGCATTCTATCCTATTGTCGCTGAGCGGGCGACTAAAAAATCTCTTTGCCTGGTATCCCTTTTTTGACCATTTTGTGCACAAAAAGTGTCTTTTTCTGTATCGTAACCCACTGGACTACAGGTGGATATGTGTCTTCCTTTTAACCCCAAAAAGGGCTCGAAATTCCAGTAAATTCCAGCGCTTTCTCGACGAGAGCGGGTACTGGAATACCCATTTGAATCCGGCGATTCGAAGAATCCATCTCGACACGCTATGGTAAGATTGTATCACATTGCCTGCTATTTGTCAAGAACGGAGGAACCAAACTTGCAGTCGGAGCACCATCTTCTCACTCATCTGAGTGTAGCCCCTGACCATCAGGACGGCGCCCCTGGCTATGGATTCTCAAGGATGCGATAGAAACGGCGGGGAACGAGTGTCGGCGCAACACCCGTGTTCGACCCATCATCAATCCAGAAAGTAGTCTCGTTGCCCGCTGTAAGGACACTGTCATCGGCATGATTCCAGTTCAGAAGATCCTCGGAATAGAGGATCGAGTACGTTTTGTCGGCAAGCGAACTCCATCTCAGCGTCGCCTGCCCCACTGTCGGCTCCAGATTTACATCGTTGACGTAGTACTCATACGCCCCCATATCCACCGTCAGGCTCTTCCCGCCGAACATGATCCTGTGCATGCCAACAATGTCCGTCTCCGGCAGCCCTGGGTCGTTGAACCCCGCATCTATGCACGGCGAGGAAGGTAAGAGCCGGAAGTCGCCGACATCGGCATCAGCGAATCGCGGGTCTCCCACGGTGTTCCCCTCGCCGTATTCAGTCCATCCCTGGATGCAGGAGTAGGTGGGTTTACTCGAATCCTTGAGCTGGGGGCCGTGCGGCGCGCTGTTTGACCAGATGATGCAGTTGCGGATGGTGCCGGTACACTCGCACAGTCCACCACCGCCAAACCAGGCGGAATTGGCAACGATCGTGTTGTTCTGGACGGTGCCATTGCAGGCGTACAGGCCGCCGCCAAGCCGATGCGCATAATTTCTGGCAATGATATTGTTCTGGATCGTGCCGTGACACTCAGCCAGCCCGCCACCCCAACGAGTCGTGTTGTCTGCGATGGTGTTGTTCTCAATTGTGCCGTGACAACCGTAGATGCCGGCGCCGTAATTGTGGCCGCCCGAGTTGCCGGTGATCAGGTTGCTGCGGATCGTGGCGTGAGTGTCTTCACCCTGGATTCCGGCACCCCGGCCACCGCCCCAGCCGGCTACGCCATTCTGGATCGTGAATCCCGAAAGGACGCAGGTTTCGTCTTCGCTGCCATCGAAGGTGACGACGGCACCGAGGTGGCCACCATCTATAATCGTTTTGGCAACCACGTTTGCATCCCATGGGTCGGTGCTTCTCAGGACAACGTTCTTGCCGCCGAAGACGATGTTCTCCGCGTAAAGACCTGGATAAACCACGATCTCGTCTCCATCGGCGGATTCCCATAGAGCAAGCCGAATACTCTGGTATCCCAACCCTTTCGTCTGGTTCTCGGCAAGGGTCTCCGAAGCCGTCCTGGGGTCCCAACCATAGCGGTGCTCTATGAGGTTGGGAATGCGGTCCGCATCCGGGTCAAAGGCTCCGTCGCCCTGAAGTTCCCCGAACCAACGGAGTTCCCAGTCGTCGGGCAAACCGTCGGAATCCGTGTCGAGGGACTTGGAAGCGGCCTCCGGGGTGTTTCCATACACCCCTATGTTCACGCAACCTCCATTCGGCTCCGGCTCGTTGGAGAAATCGAAAGAAGGATCGCCGGCGTCTATACAGGGTGACCAAGAGCCGAGATGGAAATCGCCGTTCTCGGGATCAACGAAATGAGGGCTGAAGGGGATGTTTCCTTCGCCTCCCTCAACCCAGTTCTGGATGCAGGAATAAGTCGGTTCGCTCGAGTGGTACATCTGAAAACCCGGCTTGTCGGTGTTGCCCGAGATGATGCAGTTGACTATCGTCCCATCGCAATCATGGAGGGCGCCGCCCATGCCCTGTGCGGCCGAGTTTCCGACTATGGTGCAGTTCTGGATGGCGCCGTGGCAATAAGCCAGCCCACCGCCATAGGCGGCTGAGTTTCCGTAGATCGTGTTGTTCTCGATGGTGCCGTTGCAGTTACCAAGCCCGCCGCCCTGATCCGCGGAGTTGCCGGTGATGACGTTGTTCCGGATGGTGGCGTGCGCGCCCCCACCGCAAATCCCACCGCCGTAGAATCCCTCGCCATTGCGGATCGTGAAACCGGACAGCACACAGCTTTCGTCTTCCGTGCCCGCGAAGGTGACGACAGGTCCCAAGCCGTTCCCGTCAAGAATCGTCTCGGCAACGATCTCTGAATCCGAAGGGGCAGTGCTCCTCAAGGTCACATTCTTGCCCAAGAAAAGGATGTTCTCGTAATAGACCCCTGGGTGAATAACGATCTCATCTCCGTCATCAGATTCGCACAGAGCGTCCTGGATCGTCTGGTAGCACAGGCCCTTGTTCAGGTTCTGGACAAGGGTCTCCGAGGCTACAGTCGGATTCCAGGCATACCGGTACTCGGTGCTGTTAGGAATATGGTCTCCGTCGGGATCGGAAGCGCCCCCGTACCGGAGGTCCGTGAACCAGTGCAGCTCCCAGTCGTCCGGCAAGGCGTCGCCATCCGTGTCCGGAGACCTGGAGGCCGCCTCTGCCGTGTTGCCGTAGGCGCCCATGTTGACTCGACCGCCATTTGGTTGCGGCTCCTTCGAGTAATCAGATGCAGGATCGCCCGCGTCAATGCAGGGCGACCAACTGTTCACGTGATAGTCTTCGCCCTCGGGATCAACAAAGTGGGGATACTCCCTAGTATTTCCCTCGCCGCCTCCGGGCCAGTGCTGGACGCATGAGTACGTCGGCTGGCTTGACGTGGTAATCTGGGGCATATGCGCAGGGGCATTTCCCCAGATGATGCAGTTGCCGATGATACCTGTGCAATTGGCCAACCCCCCGCTTGCCCAGTTCGCTGAGTTGTTGACTATCGTGTTGTTCTGGATTGTACCGTCACATCCGTACAGACCCCCGCCACTTCCGTGAGTCGAGTTACCGCTGATGATGTTATTCTCGATCGTGCCGTCGCAATGAGCCAACCCGCCGCCGCCGTCACATCTCGTCTTATTCCCTGCAATCAGGTTGTTCCGTATGGTGCCATTGCAGCCGTACAGCCCGCCACCAGCCGACTCGTCCTGTTCGGTCCAATTGCCGGTGATCACGTTGTTCTGGATGAGGCCGCCACAACCATCCAACCCGCCGCCACCCCCATGACCCATGTTGTCGGAGATGATGTTGTTCTCGATCGTGCCGCCGCATCCCCACAGACCGCCGCCTAAAGCTGCCGAGTTATCCGTAATCGTATTGTCCCGAATGGTGCCGTCGCAGTGGGCCAGCCCTCCTCCTCCCCATGCCGAATTGTGAGTAATCGTGTTGTTCTCGATCGTGCCGTCGCAATAAGCCAGCCCACCACCTTCGCTCCCGCAGTTGCCGGTAATCACATTGTTCCGGACCGTGGCCCGGGTGTGATTGTCCTCCGTGCCGCCACAAATTCCTCCTCCGTTGGCGCTACAATGACACCCGGCGCCGCCGTTCCGGATGGTGAAGCCTGACAGGACGCACGTCTCATCCTCTGTGCCTGAGAAGGTGACAACGGGGCCGGGGCCGCTGCCATCAATAATGCTGCCGGCAACGACGCCTGCATCCGATGGGTCGGTGCTCCTGAGAACAACGTTCTTGCCAAAGAAGTTGATGTTTTCGCTGTAAATGCCCGGATAGACCACGATCTCATCTTCGTCATCGGCTTCGTCGAGGGTAACCTGGATGGTCTGGTACCATTCTCCCTTGGTCAGATTCTCCACGCGCCTCTCCGCCGGAGCCAGGGGATCCCATCCGTAGCGGTACTCCGTGATATTCGCAATCCCGTCTCCATCGATGTCATAGGCCCCGTCCTTCTTAAGAGTTCCGAACCAGTGCAACTCCCAGTCGTCTGCCAAGCCGTCAGCGTCGCTATCCGGGGATTTCGAGGCGGCCCCCGAAGTATTTCCGTAGGCGCCCATGTTAATTCTTCCGCCGTTCGGCTCCGGCTCATCGGAGAAGTCGGAAGCAGGGTGACCCGCATCAATACAGGGCGACCAGCTCTGCAAGTGATAGTCCCCGGCCTCCGGATCAACGAAGTGCGGGTAAACGGAAATGTTCCCCTCGCCTCCTCTCGCCCAGTGCTCTATGCAGGAATAAATGGGGTCACTCGTTGCGAAAAGTTGATCAGCTCTGGACTCCGTGTTCCCCCAGATGATACAGTTCACTATCATCCCGTTGCACTCACGCAGCCCCCAGCGAGAATTCCCCGCGATGGTGTTGTTCTGGATGGCACCGCCGCAACCGGTCACCGCGTCGCCGGAATTTCCACTGATCGTGTTGTTCTGGATGTTTCCCGCGCAGTTGTAAAGCCCGCCAAATTCGTTCCCGCTGATCGTGTTTCCCTGAATTGTGCCGTGACAGTAAGCCAGCCCCCCGCCACGTTCCGACTTGTTGCCCGTGATGACGTTGTTCTGGACGGTACCGCTGCAATGGTCCAGGCCACCGCCCCCATCGCGGCTGGCCGAGTTGCCGGTGATCGTGTTGTTCTGAACCGTGCCGTTGCAGTAAGCCAATCCGCCGCCGGACGAATTCATGCTCCAACTCGAGTTTCCCCTGATGACGTTGTTCTGGATCAAGCCGTTGCAGAAAGTCAGCCCGCCGGCAGCATCCTCGGCGAAACTGCCGTTTCCACTGATCACATTGTTCTGGATGACGCCGTGGCAATCCGTCAGCCCACCCGCGGCGTTCCAGGACTTATTACCCGTGATGATGTTGTTCTGAATCGCGCCGTCGCAATAGGCGATCCCGGCGCCCTGGGCGGCATTGTTATCGGTGATGGCGTTATTTTGGATCGTCGCGCGGGTATGGTTTTCCAAATCCCCGCCACAGATTCCGCCACCGTTGCCGCCGTTCCGGATGGTGAATCCGGAAAGGACGCAGGTCTCGTCCTCCGTGCCGGAGAAGGTGACGACGGGATACGAGTGGTTCCCGTCAATAATCGTTTTTCCGACGATGTCGGCATCCAGTGGATTTGTGCTGCGGAGGGTGACGTTCTTGCCGTTGAACTGGATGGCCTCGACGTAGATTCCCTCAGCCACGCTGACCGTGTCGCCGTCGGCAGATGCGTCTATTCCCTCTTGAATGGTTTTGAATGCGGTTTGCCAGGAGTCGCCAGTGCCAGATGCGGGCACTGAGTCATCCACGTACCAGGTTGTGCCCACCGCCGTGCGCCAAACGCACAGGCATAGGCAGAAGGCGACTGTCCAAGTGCGCATTCTCATTTTTGTTACCCTCAGGGAAAGTTGGGGCCTGCGTTTCGGCGCGTTGCTCACGACGCCGTCCAAGCGAGCGGTCCTAACAAACATTTTACCATATCACGCGTGAAAGGGCTTGCAAAACAATCATTCTGCTTGCCACCATTTGTGGCCTTTTTATGCACAAAAAGTGTGATTTTCTGCATTGCAATCCGTTGCGCCACAACCAGATGCATGTTTTGCCTTTAAACCCGAAAAAGGGTTGAAATTCCAGTACTTTCCAGTAAGTTCTCGACGAGAGGGCATACTGGAATGCTCCTGACGAAGCGCTAACCGCAGAGGTCGCTGAGAACGCAGAGAAAAACGGAGGCTTCGCCGAGGGCGACAGCTTCGTGCAAAGGTCTCGTCAAGTCTTGTGTGTGATTATGGCATACTGATTGCCATTTGTCAAGAAAAAGTGCTACAGACGTGTCGGAAGGGAAGATGGGGGTGCGTCCGTATTTGGATGGCAGGCTATGGAGAAATCCCTTGTTCGAGAAGCCGGGCTAAAGCCCGCTCCCGCGATGGATGTGGCGTATCCCGTGACCACCAGCTAAAGCAGGTGGCTAAGAATGGCGCCGGCTGAAGCCCGGCAATCATGGCGAGAGATTGGGTGCGATGAGAGTGAGGGAGATGCGCCTGGCATGTGGCGGAGACGCGAGCAGGCGCAGCTCAGATCGAGTGTTGACCGGAGGCGTGGGCGAATATTTGGCGAAAATTTTCTTGACTTGGGGTGGGACTCGGGGCATTATGGTGCCGGTGGAAATCACTGCTGCGTGTCGCCTGTTCTCCCCAAACAGCAGTTCTCATCGGAAGCCAATGGAAGTCAATCGGCACAAACAGATCCTTCACGTGGACATGGACGCTTTCTTCGTCTCGATTGAGGAGAGTCTCAATCCGGAGCTGCGGGACAAGGCGGCGATTGTGGGGGGCGATCCGGATGGTAGAGGAGTTGTCTCGGCGGCTTCGTACGAGGCGAGGAAGTTCGGCGTTCGCTCCGGCATGGCGCTTTCGCAGGCGAAAAATCTCTGTCCGCAGGCGATTTTCCTGCGAGGCGATTACGAGAGATACGCGATTGTCTCGCGGAAGGTCTTCAAAATCCTATCGAAATACACGCCAGACATCGAGGTGGTTTCCATTGACGAGGCGTATCTCGACCTGACGGGGTTCGGAAGAATCTACGGGCACACGCTCAGCACAGCCCAGAGGATCAAGAACGAGATCAAGGACAAACTCCGGCTCAACGCCTCCATAGGAATCGGCGCGAACCGTCTCATCGCTAAGGTTGCCTCGGACTGTGCGAAGCCGAACGGAATCCTTATGATCTTCCCCGGATACGAGAAGGCTTTTCTGGCGCCGCTTTCTGTGGAGAGGCTGCCGGGCGTGGGCAAGAGCGTGAAGGAAAAGTTGATTGATTTCGGCGTGCGAAAAGTATGGATGCTGGCTCAGGTGGATAAGGACCTGTTAGTGAGGACGTTCGGGAAGTGGGGGGTGGTCCTGCACGATAAGGCCCATGGGATTGATCGTTCGGATGTCGGTGGCAGATATTCCGGCCCGAAGTCCATCAGCAGGGAGACGACGTTTGGGGAGGATACGATTGACAGGAAGGTGATTTTCTCGACGCTGTTCTGGCTGGTGGAGAGGACCGCGAAATCGCTGCGGGAGGAGAGACTTCAGGCGAGAACGATCACGCTGAAATTGAGATATTCCGATTTCTCGACGGTGACGCGGTCCATGACGCTGCGGGAAGGGACGGACCTTGATAAGAAGATATATCGGTGCGTGGAGGCGTTGTTCCGAAGGGCCTATACCCGGAGAGGGAGGGTGAGGCTGTTGGGGGTGTGCCTGTCGAAGTTTTGTTCGCCGGAATGGCAGGAGAATTTTCTCGACGAGGAAAAGACGGGGAAGCTCAAAAGCTTCTATCAGAGCGTGGACAGGGTGCGGGACAAGTATGGCTTCCATGCGATCCGGATTGTGAAGTCCTCGCCTGATCCTGGGCCTTAGCTTGAGCCCCCTATCATCCTTCTCTACTTACACGGGCGGGACGCCCGTGCCACAATTTAATGGGATGAATCCTTTGATCGAGAAGCCCGGCTGAAGCCGGCTCCGGAAGCACACGGCATGCGCCTGGCCACGGACTGAAGCCCGTGTCTAAAGCTGGTGCCGGCTAAAGCCCGGCAATGATAGAATTCCATCGCCTTCTCGCAACCAACCGATGACTACGGGCGGAACAGGAGAATGGACGATGACTCAAGACGAACAACAACCACAGAAACGCGACATAAGGGTGCCATGGCCCAGGAAGGGAGACAAGTTATTCCGCGCGCCCGACGATATCGGGTACGATTGGTGGTTCAATGCCTGCCTCAACTTCATGGACGCGGCGGCCCAGCGATACGGCTATGCGCGCGGATATAAGAAAGCTGCGGATGTCTTAGTCGAGTATGTCGGTCGGGCAAAGCGCCATCAGGATGTGCTCGTTTACCCCATTGTCTTTCTTTATCGCCACTATATTGAGCTTATGCTCAAGTGCCTCATTCACGATGTCAGGGTACTGCTGCGCCGTCCAGCCAAACTGCCGATGCACCACAAGCTGAAAGAGCTATGGGAAGAATGCGCACCCCTTCTTGCGGAGGCCTTTCCCGATGAACCTGAGCAAGGCTTCGAGGCGGTGGCGGATTACATCGAGCAATTCAGCAAGGTAGACCCTGCGTCGACGGCGTTTCGTTACGCGCAGAACAAGAACGGGGCACCCTCAGTGCCCGGGCTCAAGCACATAAACCTTGCGAACCTGTGCGATGTGATGGACCGGCTCGACTCTTTTCTTGACGGCGCGAGCTCTGCTACCGATCATGCCCTCGAAGCAATGCTCGAATCAGGTTCGTTCTCTGGTCCTCCCTGATCCGTCCCTCGCCCAAATAGCGTTGTGCCAGCTCAATCGGGATCGCCCCGCACGCCCACTTTCGGGCAGAGGCGGGTGAGGATGCAATCGGGGCAGTGGGGGTTTCGGGCGGTGCAGATTCTGCGGCCGTGGGCGATGAGGTTGAGGTGAAAGGGGTACATTTTCCTCGGGGGAACGAGCTGCCCCATGATCTGATGCGTGTGCTCGCGGGTGGCTTTTTCGGGGACGAACCCGAGGCGCTTCGACAGCCGGTGGATGTGCGTGTCCACGGGGAAGACATGTTTTCCCAGGGTAAACAAGAGGACGATCTTCGCTGTTTTCAGTCCCACTCCTTTGTATGAAAGAAGCGCTTCTTCTGCTTCCTCGGGCGGAAGGTTGCGGAGAAAGGAGAGGTCGAAATCGCCGTGCTCCTCCTTGATTGAGGCGAGGATTTCCTGAATCCGCTTGCTCTTAATGTTCGCGAGGCCGCCGGTGCGAATGGCTTCTGCGATCTCTTCCTCCGACGCATCGTGAATCTCCTGCCACGATGGGAATCGCTTACGGAGACCCTGATAAGCTTTGTCGCGATTGATGTCGTTCGTGTTCTGGGAGAGGATGGTCACAATGAGGCTTTCGAGGGGGTCTCTGCGGCGTGAACGACGGGGAATGCCGTACTCCTGCTCCAGAAACTCGATGATGCGGCGGATTCTTGTTCTCGCTTTGTCAATCTTCCCTGCGGCGACTCTCCTTTTGTGAGTTTCCATCTGATGAAGCTTTCGATGTTTTTCCACCCGCTGAGTTCAATTACACATCCGATGGTCGGGCATTCTATCACGTTCCGATTAAACCTGCCGCAAGATAGAGGGCAATCGCAATGATGGTCACGGGTGCGAAACCGACAGACATCGCCAGAGTCGTCGCGAGGACGGTGCTGAGGACGGAGGCACAGCCATTGATCCCCCAGCACCAGGGGACAAGAGGAGGGGAGGTATCGGAGACGTTCTGGAGTCCCCGAGGGAAAGGCATTCCCATGAAAAAAGCGAGCGGGGCCAGTAAGATGATCGAGGCGATAATTCTTCCGACTGTCGGCAGGGGTGATAAGGCGGAGAAGATGCGCCCCAGAAGGGCGAGGTAAATCAGGGAGATGACGACAATGGCGATGAAGGGAGTCAGGCGTCGGATGCGTTGTTTCGCAGTCCTACGCATGAACTTCCTGGCGGACAGGCTGCCCAATCCGGAGAAAATGAGAAACGAAGCGATAACGACGGTGATGGAGTAGATGGGGTGGCGGAGGAAGAGGACGAATTTCTGCATGGAGGACATTTCGAGCAACATGAACGCCAGTCCCAAGCAAAGGAAGTAGACGAGACGGCGGGTCTTCCTGGTCGTGGCTTTTCCTCTGCGCAGGAAGAAAAGCGGAAGGACGATAAGCACGACGCTGGCGAGGGCCGCCTGGACGAGGGTGGCGATGAGGAGGACGTATCCCCAGGGTACCCATTGTCTGCCCATGACCCTCAGGAGCGTACGGAGGGATTTCCATTTCAAGAAATGGAAGAAGAACGGTTTGTTGTCAGTTGCCGGGCGGACGTCGAAGAGATAGTCCTCATAGAGGCGTCCCCGATCGCCTGAAAGCAGCGATGCGCACGCGTCGTGGTACAAAGGCTGGGGAGTGCCGGGGCGCTGAGGGTCGCTCAGGATGTTGAACTTATTGGTTTCCTCTCTGGTGATGCCGGGATAGTATGCCACGTCAAAGGATCTTTCCTTGCAGAACTTCCGCACGGTCTCAATTTCATCCTCGCTGAACGGCGATCCTTTGACGAGGATGGTGCCGGTCTTCCAGCTCCGAATGAAGACGATGTGTTTGCCTGGATCGGCGATGCCGACACGTTCTAAAGCCTGGACAGCCGTTGCGAAAGCCTTGACGTTGTCGCGCGGTGGAAACTGAATCCAGTTGGTGACGGAGAGGATGCCATCCGGGGATAGGTGGTCAAGGTAAGCCTGGAACGCGTCAACCGTGTAAAGGTAATTCTCGGTCAGAGCATAAACTCCCGCTGCGGATGCTCCATAAGAACCAATTAGGGCGATTTCGATGATGTCGAATTTCTCCCTCGATACTTCGATGAAGCCCCGTCCATCGGCGACGGCGACTCTGACATGAGGCAGAGAATAGATTGCCCCGGAGTAGTCTTCATACGTTTCTTTGACGAGATGGATGATCTTGGGATCGAGTTCGACGGCACTGATGCTTTTGGCGTCATGTAGAAGTGCGAGAAGAACGCCGGAGCCACCTCCCGCACCGAGGACGGCGACCTTTGGTTTGGCAAGGAGGTGATAGGGAAGAGCCTGAGAAGTATAGTCGAGATGTTCAGCGTTTTGGATGTTGTCACCGAAGTTCGTCATTACCGTGACCGCGTCGGCATCAATGACAATCCCACGGACGGGAGGAGGCTCTCCCTGGAATCGGAAGCTCAGTCCGGGTGCGGGGTTGAATTTGATAGCGGGACTGTCCACAACGTCAATTCGCCCCAGCGGACTGAATTCGGTGTGGAGGATTTTCGTTCCCACTGACCCGCGGATGATGCTGAGGGTTTTGTACTCGGAGATTGAGAGGCTTAAGGGGAAGAAAGCAAAGAAGGCGGCGGCGGCGACACAAAGAGTGATGATCGCGGCGAGTTTTGGCCCACGCAAATGTATCCCGAAGAGGAGCGGAGCTATGAGCGAAGCGATGCCGACGGCTCGGACAGTGGCTGTGGGTGTCAGCAGAAATAGCAGACCAACGACAGCGAGGGCACCGACGCCCGACCCCAGGAGATTCGCCCCGTACACAGCCCCGATCTGCCGACCGAATTTGAGAAAGGCGATGCCAATGCATGTCGCTCCGAAAAAGAACGGAATGAAAAAGACGAGGTAATAAAGCAGGAGGTTGAGGAATTGATGCCAGTCCCGGATGAGGAGGAAGAGGTTGAAAGGAACCGTCTGGCTCCACGACAGACAGACGATCAATGAAACCGAAAAAAGCAGCGAAAACAACAGAAGAAAAAAGTGGGCGTGTTTCCTGATGCTTTTCTGGAACAGCGACAGGAAAGTCCCGCTGGCCCCGAATCCCAGTAGAGCGACGCTGATGACCATGTAGGCAAGGTGGTGCCAGTGCGTGATAGAGAAGATTCGCATCAACGCAATTTCATAAGCAAGCACCGAGGCGGAGATGATAAAAATTGCGAAACCGATTGCAAACATATGCTGTTCTCACTGTCAGATTGCCCATTTTCGGGATCAGGGGGATTGTGGGCCCTCGACCCCAATGATAACAGGACGGCGCTGTCTGACCAAGCGGTTCCGCCGAGGGAAAGGATCACACTTCGCTGCTTTTGCTGACTTTGTTGAGCGCCAGGAAGTCGGTTGATGGTACAATTTGTGACCGTGGTGAGTCCGGCTTCAGAATAAAGGGCCTGGATTCCTGAGGATGACGTGCGGATGAAGGTACATGATGGATGAATCGAGACAGGCGAGTTCCCCTTGTTGCCCCCCAGCGGAAGGCGAGGCGCTTGCTCCGTGCTGTTGCGGGCTACTGCCTTCGGTCGAGGCCAAAGCGCCTGAGTGGAGCGACGCCCTCTGGATCGAAGGCGTGGTGAGCACGGTTGTCGGTGATGTTCCCCGCGTGAGCACGACGCTGCGCTTCGCTGACCGACTTGGCGCCTGGAAGGCGCGGTGGGGAATCGCCCGAATGCGTTATCGGGTGGAGCCAGGGTTGTACGCGGTTGGAAATCCGACGCCGGATTCGCCGGTGTTCGTTTCGGCGAACTATAAGATGAGTTTTGACCGATTGCGTTCAAACTTGGGTGGAATGGACGCGTGGATATTGGTTCTCGACACAAAGGGCATCAACGTCTGGTGCGCGGCCGGCAAAGGGACTTTCGGCACGCAGGAGATCGTGAGGCGCATCGAGGCCGTTCGCCTAAGCGAGGTTGTCTCTCATCGGACTCTAATTGTACCGCAGCGTGGGGGCCCAGGCGTCAGCGCGCATGATGTGCGACGACTTAGCGGATTTCGCGTGGTGTACGGTCCTCTGCGAGCGGAAGACTTACCCGCGTTCCTGGATGCAGGGATGAAAGCCACTCGGGAGATGCGGAGCATACTTTTCCCTCTCCGCGACCGTGCGGCGCTGATTCCGGTCGAGCTGGTCATGTGGGCGAAGTATGTGGTACCTGTCGCGGCGTGTTTCCTGTTATTGGCCGGCTTGGGTACGAGCGGCTACTCGTTTTCACGTGTGCTCGCTTCCGGCATCCAAAGTGCGGCCTTGTTTCTCGGAGCGTACCTGGCTGGGGTGATTCTGCCGCCGATATTGTTACCGTGGCTGCCAGGGAGAGCCTTTTCGGCCAAGGGGATGTGGGTTGGCCTTGCATTCGCCGTTGCCCTCGGCGTTTTTGTCTGGCGACATCCAAGCGTATTCCAGAACCTGCCAACCGCGGCAGCGTGGTTTCTCATGATCCCGGCAGTGACGAGTTTCATGGCAATGAACTTCACCGGCGCCTCAACATACACGTCGCTGTCCGGGGTTCGGCGGGAGATGCGAGTTGCTGTGCCTATTCAAGCGATTACTGCGGTAGTGGGCCTGGGACTGTGGCTGGCAGGGAGATTCGTCTGAAATGAGATTTCGCCGCAATGGCTATGGAGCTCGGAGACCGACGGACAGCTTACGCCCGCATGACGTCCCTCATCCCTGTGCATTAGGAAGGAGGAAGCGATCTTGAAGTTACGGTATCTTCGAAACGTTGTGACTCTGGAGTTGGATGCTGAGAAATGCACCGGCTGCGGCATGTGTGAAGAGGTCTGCCCCCACGGAGTTTTCGTGGTCGAGAACGGAAAGGCGAGGATCGTGGACCGGGACGCCTGCATGGAATGCGGGGCATGCGCTATGAACTGCCCGGCGGAGGCCCTGTCCGTGAATGCCGGCGTGGGATGTGCGACGGGCGTCATCATGGGAGCCCTGAGGGGAACTGAGCCGTGCCGCGGCTGCTCGGACAACTCGACCTGCTGCGGCTGATCCTCTTTCCTGCTGTTTCTGGCAAGCTCAACATTTTCAGCCGACTGCAACAGGATGTTGACGACTCGCATACACTGTCTGAGGTATTCCGTCCCCCGAATTTTGCAACCTTGCCGCACATAACCCTCCTTTTCTCCCCTTATGACAATACTCGATCCCCTTGAACGTCTCACCGTATCCGGCGTTCCTGCAACTTCGTCTACACTCGATGGCCCGTTAATGCTAATATTCTTCCGCTATTGTGGAGTCTGCGCTCCGCAGGGTTCGGTTGACCGTGCAGAGAAGCTATCAGAACTGCATATGTTACTGAGGTGAGGAAGGGTGAGATGAAACTCTTTGTACCGGGTCGAATATGTCTTTTTGGGGAGCACTCTGACTGGGCAGGTGGGCACAGGCGGACGAACTCAGCTCTTGAGAGGGGCTACACGCTCATCTGCGGGACGGACCAGGGAATTTACGCGGAGGTCTCGCCCCATCCTTCCCGGCTCGTGATCACGTCAACGACGCCCGAAGGGGAGAAAATCGGTCCGCACGAAATCCCGATGCAGAAGGAAGCGTTGCTGCGGGAGGCGAGAGAGGGGGAGTTCTTCAGCTACGCGGCGGGGGTGGCTTACGATGTAATGACGAATTATCACGTTCGCGGGCTGCGGATTGATAATTACAAAACGGACCTTCCGGTGAAAAAGGGTCTGTCCTCCAGTGCTGCGATATGCGTTTTGGCGGCCAGGGCGTTCAACCGGGTCTACGATCTGAAAATGACCACCCGAGGCGAGATGGAGTGTGCGTACCGGGGAGAAGTGTTGACCCCCTCCCGCTGCGGGCGGATGGATCAGGGATGCGCGTTCGGCAAACGTCCCATTCTGATGATCTTCGACGGAGATCATCTCGAGGTCGTGGAGCTTCGGGTGAAGCGAGACCTCTTCCTGGTGATTGTTGACCTTTGCGCCGTGAAGAATACCCAGGAAATTCTCGGTAGTTTGAACCGCTGCTATCCCTTCGCGCAGACGGAGCTGGAGAAGGGAGTTCAAGAATATCTCGGTCCGATCAACAAGGGGATTGTCGAGAGGATAAAACAAGCGATTGTGGAGGGCGATGCGAGGCAGGTGGGGGAACTGATGACCGAGGCGCAGGGGCTTTTCGACCGGTACGTTGCCCCGGCGTGTCCTTTGCAGCTCAAGGCGCCCGTGCTGCACCGGGTTCTGTGCCACGAGCCCATTCAAGATCACATCTGGGGCGGGAAAGGAGTCGGCTCACAGGGGGATGGATCAGCTCAGTTCGTGGCGAGGGATGAGGAATCTCAAGCAAAGGTGATCGAGGTCATCGAGCGGGAGCTGAACATGCCCTGCCTGAAGCTGTCCTTGAGAGCTGGCAGCCGGGTGAGGAAGGCGGTGATTCCCGCTGCCGGCTTTGGGACGCGTCTGTTCCCGGCATCAAAGGTGGTGAAAAAGGAACTGTTCCCCATTGTGGATAGCGACGGCATCGCGAAGCCGGCGATCTTTATGATTGTGGAGGAGGCGCTTCGCTCGGGCGTCGAGGAGGTCTGCATCGTGGTGCAGGACAGCGACATGGAGACCTTCTCTTCCTTCTTTCACACCCAGGTTTCCGTGGAGAACTACAATAGGCTGCCGACCCACTTTCGAGATTACTCCAAGCATGTTCTGGAAGTGGGGCGGCGAGTCACTCTTGTGGCGCAGGAAGTTCAGGAAGGATTCGGTCATGCCGTCTATTCTGCCAGTGAGTGGGTTGGCGACGAGCCGTTTTTGCTGATGCTCGGTGACCATCTCTACTTCTCGGAAACGGACGAACCCTGTGCTCGGCAGCTCCTGAACGTGTTCGATGAGCACCAACTGAGCATCGTTGGCCTCCTCAAGGCATCGGAAGAAGAAGTCGGCATGTACGGGGTCGTCGCGGGTACGTGGCAGGGGCACGAGCGGCTACTATCCATCACCGAGTTTGCCGAGAAGCCGAGTCTTGATTACGCGAGCACGAACTTGCGAGTGGATGGGTTGGAGGAGAAGGAGTACTTGCGGCTTTCCGGACAGTACATTTTGAAGCCGGAGATATTTGAGCTACTCGCAGAGAACATTTCGCACAACATTCGGGAACGTGGCGAGTTTCAATTGACACCGTGCCTGGATCGCCTCCGCCGCGAGGATGGTTTCCTGGGCTATTTTGTCCAGGGACGCTCCTCCGATGTCGGCTTCCCGGAGAATTACCTGCGGACGCTGAGATCCCTGTAAAAGGTGTGGGGCTGCATGGGTTTGCTTACTCTGTATGGAATTGAGTCGGAGGCAGTTTTCTTGACGGTGAGCAAGGGATGGCACCCGACTTCCAGGCATCTGGTCATGCGACGGAGAAGTAAGGTATGGAAAAACGGTTGAGCGAAATGGAGAAAAGAATTTTTGAGGAGCTCGACGTTGATATCCAACGTGGTAAAGCAGGACATCACAGGGTATTCCGGGTTGATGTCCTCACCAACACCTTGCGAGTGACGCTGCGGGCGACGCCAGATGAGATTAGGAACGCCCTTGACAATCTTTTTCAGATGCAACTTGTTCAAAAGGGTATGCAGCTTGGTGACAAAGAAGTAGTGTCTATTACGGATAAAGGCCGGCAAGCGCTTAGGAGGTTGTAAGTGGCTCGGAGTTAACAAGGCCGCCGTCGCTGATAGTGCTTTTGGTGGCATCTGGTCGGAGGCCAGCCCTGTAACGTCGGTTTCCCGAAAAGCCGCCGCCGGATGGCCCAGCCGCCTGGAGCTCCCGTCCTTCGGGACAGTCAGAGAGCTTTCCCGCGCCTACCCGTGCCATGAATAGACCATGGACAATCACGCTCGGCGATACCAAAATTAAGAATCTTTGTGCCTAAGAGGTGAAGCGGCCCGGTTAGGCTCGGAAGTCGCCGCGCCTCTAAGAGGGTGAAAAAAGGAGAGATCGGGAGGGGCTGGGCTAAAATCTCCATTCTGAGCCGCAATGTCATCTGCGTAAGGCCTCAGGAGGAAGTTCAACCAGGAACATGAATCGAATCAGGGTACTTTCGGATAACGTAGCGAACAAGATTGCGGCGGGAGAAGTCGTCGAGAACCCGGCTTCTGTGGTGAAGGAGCTGGTGGAGAATGGCATTGATCTGAGGTTCGAGGTGGTGTATGCAGGGAGCTTTGAGTAATGGATTTTGAGGTATATTGCGACGAAAGCCGGCAGGAGCTTTTCCATTCGCCGGTTCCAGGCGGGCACTATGTTCTCATTGGCGGGATCTGGATAAAGGCGGAGGATCGCCAGGGCCATAAGGAGGCAATTGGGTCACTCAGGAGCCAGCATCGTCTGTACGGGGAGTTCAAGTGGAATCGCGTCAGCGCGTCGCGCCTTGGCTTCTACAAGGACTTGGTCGGATTATTCTTCTTAAGAGAGATCCGTTTTAGGACAGTCGTCCTTCGAGCTCACGAACTCGATGCGGTGCGTTTCCACCAGGCGGACAATGAGCTGATGTTCTACAAGTTTTATTACCAATTACTCCATCATTGGATACTGGACTTCAACAGATACCGCGTGTTTGTCGACACCAAGACCAACCGTCTGCATGACAGGCTAAAGACCCTCGAAGGGTGCCTTTCGAATGCAAACATATCATCGATCGTTGATGTTCAGGCCCTGCCCTCACACGAGGTGGACCTGATTCAGTTCGCCGACGTGTTCATCGGCGCCGTGAGTTACAAGTTTCACAAGAGAACCTCGAGCGGAGCCAAGCGGCAGCTTGTTGGCGAAATTGAAAGGCACTTGGGGCAAGAGATTGGGCCAACATCCAGGGCTGAGAACAAATTTAACATCTTCAAATTCAGCCCAGGTGGAGGTTGGTAGTGACTCTGCCTCCTTTGCTGAAGCTTTCCAGCGAGGCTGCGTATCGGGAACATTTCCGAAAACACTATTTGACTGGTACCCCGTTGGTCACTTTTGACGGGATAAGAATCCGGTTCTTCGCTCACAACTTTGACCATGCCTTCTTTACAGAATCGGTGAGAGGTTCAGGCATGAAAGACAGGTTCGATCGGAGCCGGGCGGAGCGGATGGATTGGATTGGAGCTGTCCTATGTAGTAGCGCCGTCGAGCTGTATCGAAGGGTGATGCCAAAAGGCAGCGTGCGGCGTATTTCTCTGGTCCCCGTGGAACGCTACGCCGCGGTCATCGCGGTCGAAAAAAAACTGAGATCGGCAAACTTCGTGACTGCTTACGTGGTCAATAGCAATTCAACTCTGAAGAAGATGAGGAGTAACCCGAAGTGGTGCAAATAAAAGACGCCGCTGATACGGTTCAGCGGCGGAAACCTTTGAGGATCCCTTACCTTCGGTAAAGGACATTAATATAATAGCACGTTTCCGCGCTATGTCAAGTCTTATTTGTATGCAACTGATGTCCCTCTTACGTCCCAGGAGGAAGTTCAACCAGGAACATGAATCGGGTTAGGGTACTTTCGGATAACGTAGCGAACAAGATTGCGGCGGGAGAAGTCGTCGAGAACCCGGCTTCTGTGGTGAAGGAGCTGGTGGAGAATGGCATTGATGCGGAGAGCACGGAGATCACTGTGGAGGCGAGGTCGGGAGGGAAGAGCTTCATTTCCGTTTCGGACGATGGTATCGGGATGAGCAGGGATGATGCGATTCTGGCTCTGGAGCGGCATTCGACCAGCAAGATTCGTTCGGTGGCAGATTTGGGGAAAGTCGGTACGCTTGGTTTTCGGGGGGAGGCAATTCCGAGTATCGCTTCAGTCTCCCGCTTCAGCATTACGACCTGCGAAAGGGATGCGCTGATCGGGACGTTTTTGAAGGTGCACGGCGGCAAGCTGGTGAACGTGGTGGAGGTCGGGCGCCCTCCCGGCACGACAGTGGAAGTGCGAAACCTGTTTTTCAACGTGCCTGCAAGGCGGAAGTACATGAGGTCCGCGGAGAGGGAGGCGGCGGCCATCTGCAAGCTGATAGACGCTTACGCCCTGGCTTATCCGCACGTCTATTTTCGTTTAGTCCATAATGAACGAGAAGTCCTGCTCGCGCCAAAGACCGACCACATAGAGGAGAGGCTGGCGAAGGTTCTGGGGAAAAAGACTGCCGAGCAGCTCATCCCGTTCGATTATGAAGAGAAGGGAGTGGTTGTCCGGGGGTATGCGGGGCATCCGAGCGTGACCCGATCGAATCGGTCGGGTCAAATGCTGTACGTGAACAACCGTCCGGTAGTCAGCCCGCCTCTGTACCATGCCCTGATGCTTGCGTACAAGACGCTGGTACCGAAGGGAAGGTATCCGCTGGCGGTGCTCTTCCTCGACATCAGCCCCGAGTTCGTTGATATGAACGTTCACCCCACGAAGAAGGAAGTGCGGTTCAAGAACGAGTGGGCGGTTCGGGACATCGTTTTACGAGGAGTCTCGGGCGCCCTCAAGGAAGCCGACCTGGCGCCTCATTTCTTCTCGGATCAGTACGAGAAGCCGCCTGAGCCACAGAGCGATTTCGAGAAAGCTCTGGCCAAACGTGAGGAGGAGAGATCTCGAGTGGCGCCGGTTTCGGGCAAGTCTTCTGATCTGTCACGAGCAGCCTCCCGCCCCGAAGCAGAGAAACAGGCAGACTTGCCATTCAAAGCGAGGCGGAGCACGTCTTTGCGCTTCCTATCTCAATTGTCAAACACGTACATCCTCGCGGAAGACGAACAAGGGCTGGTGCTGATTGACCAACACGCGGCTCACGAGAGAGTCCTCTATGAGAAAGTCATGGCGGGGCTGAAAAGCGGGAGTTGCCCATCGCAGCGGCTGCTGATCCCGTCAACCGTCGAGGTGTCCTCGGGAGAGGGCTTCATCCTGAAGGAGAACACTGAGCTGCTGAACAAGATAGGGTTTGAGATCAGACCGTTCGGGGACCGGACGTTCATTATCGAGGCCGTTCCACCGTTTTTCCCTGTAGCAGATCCGAAGGCCGCGGTGCACGATTTTCTCGCGGCCGTGCAGGAGTCGAAGAAGGCGTATGACGGGGAGCGAGAAAAGGTGTTGGTTCGCTCGGCGTGCCGGTCGGCGGTGATGGCCCGCGATCGGATGAGTCCCGAGGAATGCGAGGTCTTGCTGGCGCAATTGATGTCCGCTGAATTCCCATACACCTGCCCTCACGGCCGGCCGACAATGATCAAAATGAGCCTGAAGGAGATCGAGAAGCAATTCAAAAGGCGATGAGCGATCCCCTGCCGGAAAGCACACCTCCTGCCCCCACGACCGTTTTCCTGGTTGGACCCACCGGAGTCGGCAAGACGGAAGCCTCCCTCTGGCTGGCGAAGAGGACCAATGCGGAGATCGTTTCTGCCGATTCGATGTTAGTTTATCGAGGGATGGACATCGGCACGGCCAAGCCTACGCCCGAAGAGCGTGCGGAAGTGCGCCACCATCTGATAGATGTTGTTGAGCCGACCGAGGATTTCAGTGTGGGCAGGTATCGGGAGCTGGCACAGGCGGCTATCGAGGACATCCACCACAGAGGGAAAGTGGCGCTGATATGCGGGGGGAGCGGTTTGTACGTTCGGGCGCTGGTAGATGGGCTTTTCGAGGGGCCGGAGGCGGACTGGGAGCTGCGAAAGAAGTTGTCGGAGGAGGCGGAAAGAGAGGGGCCGGAGGCGCTCCACAGCAGACTTAGAGAGCTGGACCCTGACGCGGCCGAGAAGCTCTCGCCGAAGGACGTGCGGCGGGTGATCCGGGCACTTGAGGTTCATGGCAAGACTCGCCGTCCCATCTCCCAGTTCCAGCATCAGTGGAAGCTAAGGCAACAAGAGCCAGCTATGCTCGGGCTGATCATGGACCGCGAGGTTCTTTACGAGCGGATAGAGCATCGAGTGGAGAACATGTTCCAGCGGGGTCTGGTCGAGGAGACCAGGCGGTTGCTCGAAAGGGGGCTTCGCGGCAATCGAACGGCGATGCAAGCGATTGGGTACAAAGAGGTGATCGGGTTTCTGGATGGGCTTTACTCTATTGAGGACGCGAAAAGGCTGCTAAAGCGAAATACGCGTCGCTATGCCAAGCGGCAATTGACGTGGTTTCGCAAAGATGATAGAATTAAATGGTACAGTTTCGACGATTACAAAACCAGGGAGCAGTTTTACAGGACCCTTCTTGAGGACCTGCGCAGGATGACGTAGAAATTGCGGGGCATGTCCCGCACCAGCTATTATGAGGAGTCGTCCAACCAATCGGAACTTCCGCATAGAAACAACGCTCCCGGAGCCCCCCGAGAGAAAGGGGCTGGGGCAAAAGGAAAGGGCTCTCCTGGTCGGTGTCCAGCTCGACGGGACCAATAGGTCGGAGGTGGACGACCACCTGGGAGAGCTCAAGCAGCTCGCCCGCACGGCGGGAGCGGAAGTCGTTCACGAGGAGGTTTTCAAGCGGAACAAGCCCACCGCTGCCCACTACGTCGGCAAGGGGCATGCGGAGCGGTTGCGGGGACTTTGCCACGAAGCGGAGGCTGACCTTGTCATTTTCGACGACGATTTGAGTCCCGCCCAGCAGAGAAATGTCGAGGGGATCGTCCACAGAAAAGTCATTGATCGGACGGAAATCATCCTGGATATATTCGCCCAGCGAGCCCGCACCAAGGAGGCGAAACTCCAGATCGAGCTGGCGCAGTTGTGGCATCTGCTGCCCCGGTTGACACGCCGTTGGACGCACCTGTCCAGGCAGCCGGGGGAGATCGGGACGCGAGGTCCGGGGGAGACACAGCTTGAGGTGGATCGCCGCCGCATCAAGGAGCGCATCCATCGGTTGAACTCCGAGATCAAAGCGGTCAGGACACATCGTGCCACACAAAGGAAGGCGCGTGAAAGGGGGCTGGGGCAGACGGCTGCGCTCATCGGCTACACCAACGCAGGTAAATCCACTCTGCTCAATGCTCTGACCAGGGCGGAGGTCTCCGTCGAGGACAAGTTGTTCACCACGCTGGACCCGACCACGCGGAAATTGGTCCTTCCCAACCATCAGGTCGTATTTTTCTCAGACACAGTGGGGTTCATCCGCAAGCTTCCTCACGACCTCATTGACTCCTTCCGCGCGACGTTTGAAGAGGTCACGGAGGCAGACCTCCTGATTCACGTTCTGGACGTCAGCGGTCCGCGGGTAGACGAGCATTCCCGGAACGTGTACGAAGTTCTGAGACAAATTGGATGCGACGAGAAGCCCACCATCACTGTGCTGAACAAGATAGACAAGCTCAAGGGGCCTGCGCCCGTGGAGAAGTGCCGCCGGATGCACCTCAACTGCGTGCCAATCTCCGCCAAAGAGGGCATAGGGCTTGACGAACTTATCAAAACGTTTGAAGCTGTCCTGGCGGACTTGCTCGTTTTCGTGCGATTGAGAATTCCGCAAAGTCAATCGCGGCTGGCCTCGCGGATTCACGCCGAAGGGAACGTCATCAGCAAGGAGTACGAAGGGAACGATATCCTCCTCTGCGCGGAAGTGCCAGCAGAACTGGCCGCCACTCTCACGGACTTCGTCGAGGAGTGACCTCGTATTGGATGTATATGAGCACGAACTCCGGCGCTAAGCCGCAGCTTCAAGAACCGATTAAAGACCCAGCGAGACTTGACTGGCAAGAAGCAACCGAGGTTTCTCGCTACTACCTGGCGGTTGATGCTGTGAGTCAGCCCATGAAGATAGAGGAGGATCGGGCGCCGTACGGAGTAAGGGAAACATGATGACGCTTCGCCAGTTTTCAGAGGGACTGGAAAGCGTGCAGGCGATCACTTCATGGTACCTCGCCGATATAGCAGAAGCTCGAGGAAAACAGGAGCTCTTCGTCCACCAGTCTCCCCAGCGTCTCAAAATTTTTCGAGAGCATGCCATTGTTGAAAGCGCAGTTTCTTCGACTCGAATCGAAGGCGTGAATGTGGATCCGTCCCGTGTCAAGACGATCGTGTTTGGGAAAGCCTCTCTTCGAGATAGAAATGAAGAAGAGGTCCGGGGCTATCGTGAGGCGTTGAAGCTTATCCATGAGCAAAGGGCTACTCTGCCCTTGTCGGAGGAAATTGTGCTCGAGCTTCATCGTCTCATCCTCCCGGATGCCTGGGACGCCGGAAAATTCAAAGAGAAAAACGGGCAGATCATAGAGAAATCTGCCGATGGAAAAGTAAGAATACGCTTTACTCCCGTCTCTGCGAACAAAACGCCCGGTTCCATGAAGGAGCTTTTTGAGTTATGGACGAGAGAACTGAAGGAACAGAAAATTCATCCCCTGATTCTTGTCGCAGCACTTAACCTCGATTTCCTGTGCATCCATCCTTTTCGCGATGGGAACGGTCGGGTTTCTCGTCTGCTTCTGCTTCTTCAATGCTACCATCTCGGCTACAAGGTGGGCCGCTACATCAGCATTGAGCGCCTTATGGAAGAGAACAAAGAGCGCTATTACGAAACGCTGGAGGAGAGCTCCCGCGACTGGCATGAGGGGAAGCACAATCCCTGGTCTTACATCAACTATCTCTTCTTCATCCTGAAGTCGGCCTACCGGGAGTTTGAACAACGCCTCGGACAAGTTGCGGAGCCGAGAGGCGCGAAGACGGAGATCGTTCAAAATACCGTTGCTCGAATCGCCGGCGAGTTCTCCTTGGCCGACCTCGAGAGGTCATGTCCAACCGTAAGCCGTGACATGATCCGGAGAGTACTCCGCGACCTTCAGAAAGCCGGGCATGTCGAGTGTCTCGGGCGCGGCCCCGGCGCCAGGTGGCGAAAAAAGGGTAATGTCTTGAAAAAGGGTAAGAAAGAGGGTAATTGAAGAGGCAAACGCATCCGGGTCATACTGAAGGAGTGCAAGAGACTGATTGAGATGGATTTTCCGATTGCGGTGGTGAGCAAGCATTCGCTGAGGGAGAAATCGGTCCGGCACGCGCATCCGTCGTCTCTTAGGGGCGGTGGCATGGGCATCCTGCCCATGATTCACGGGCTGGAAGCCCGTGCCACTTCCGCCCGGGTGGTCGCTGGCCTGTGGTGCAGGACAGTTGTTCGGGGGGAAAATGTCTGAGCCAGCGAAGCAGTATTTCAAGATTAAAGAGCTGCCCGTGCACGAGCGGCCGAGGGAGCGCCTGGAGAAGCTGGGAGCGGAGGCGCTCTCCGACGCGGAGCTGCTGGCGATCTTGTTAAGGACGGGAATCCCAGGCGTTTCTGCGTTGGGTCTGGCAAATCGTGTTCTCTTCAAGTTTGGCGATCTGAAGTCTGTCGCGGGGGCGTCTCTCGAACAGCTCTGCGAGATTGATGGGATCGGTCGGGCGAAGGCGATCCAAATAAAGGCCGCCTTTGACATCGCCAAGCGGCTTTCGGAATTCAAACCTCAAGAGAAGCCGGTGGTGAGGAGCTCTCGAGACGTGTTCGCTCTGTTAGCCGATGAGATGCGGATGCAGGAGAAGGAGTGCTTCAAGGCGCTGTACCTGGATGTCAAGAACCATGTGAAAAAGGTGGAGACAATATCGGTTGGGACGCTGAACGCAAGCCTCGTTCATCCGAGGGAGGTGTTCAAGTCGGCAGTGAGGGACAACTGCGCGGCGGTGATTATCGTTCACAATCATCCTACCGGAGACCCCACTCCCTCCGCACACGATACGGAGACCACCAAACGCATCAAAGCGGCGGGCAAAGTCCTGGGCATCGAACTCCTCGACCACATCATTATCGGGGAGGGAAGGTATTTCAGTTTCAAAGACAAAGACTTGATATGAGGGGCGCTGATTGTCGAGCAAGCGAAGGAGAATTATAGCGGTCGCTGTCTTTCTCACGATTTTTGTGTTTCTAAGCCTGTCGGTGACCGTGTCCAGATCGGTCAAAGAAGTGAGCACCGGCTTTTTCGCCCCACTACTTTCCGTGATGCGTTCCGTGGGTCAGAAGATGGAGGACATCTGGGACGCGGCGTTTCACTCCAACAACATCGTCCGTGAGGACCGTCGAAAGGAGCGAGAGGTCTTGAAGTTGCGGACCGAGCTGCTGCTGGCTCGGGAGAAGATCGGGGAGTTGCGATCTGTTCATAGTCAGCTCGAGGAGTTGGCGAAGCTTGGCTTCGAGGTACTTCCGGCGAGGGTTATTGGAAGGGACCCCGATACGTGGTATCAGACTTTTCTGATGGATCGTGGAGCCAAACACGGAGTCGGTGGAGGGATGCCGGTTGTTCACGGAGAGAACCTGGTGGGACGGATTATTGAGCTGGGAGGCAGGTGGAGCCGCGTAAGGCTCATTCTTGACCCGGAGAGCGCAATTCCTGCCGTGAGCGACAGCGGGCAGGCGGGCGGAATCGTCGTCGGGAATGGTGTCGGCTCATTGAAGATGACCTATATCGAGCGCGGCGCCAAGATCAAGGTCGGCGACCTCGTGTTGACGGCACATCTTGGCAAGGTTCTCGACAAGGACGAGGCGCCGCTGCCTCAAGGATTGGTGATCGGGAGAGTGGTCAGCGTCTCGCCAGAGGAAGAAGGCCTTTATCAGTCGGCGGAGCTGGAATCGGCGGTTCGGTTTCGAGACCTTCGTGAGGTGTTCGTGGTGGTGCCGAAATGAAAGCGCGGAATGTGCTTTTGATTTTGCTGGGATGTGTTCTGTTGCAGGTGGTTCTTCCGAACACAGTGTGGCTTTATGAGGCGTTGAGGGTTCAGTTCGTTTTGATAGCAGTCGTTCTTTTCAGCCTCCAGCAGGATTGGTTTGGGGCAGCGATGACCGGCGTGGGCGGCGGATTCATCATGGACTTGTTCTCCGGTGGGCGAATCGGCGTGTACGCTTTATCGTACGGGATCGTCGCGTTGCTGATCGGGCGAATCCAGGAGAGGCTTTTCAAGGAAAACATGCTGACGATTGCCACGGTAATGGCCGCGGCGTCGCTTTTGAGCTCCATTCTCGTCTCCAACGTGCTGGAGTTATATGGCATTGAACTGCATTATCTTGGCCAGTTTGCAAGACGCGTTCTTCCTTCTGCGGCGGCGAATGCCATTGTGGGCTGTGCCGCCTTTTCCATGGTGAGGAGAATTCGGCGTGGTGTTCGAGCGGCCCGAAAAAGGTACTACTGGTAGAACCAGGACGCTGCTGCTGATCATAGGGGTGTCGTTGTGCCTGGTGGCGATAAGACTGTGGTCGCTCCAGATCGCCAACGGGAGCAGGTATCGGGAGAAAGGGCTGCGGAACAGAATTCGGACGGTCATCCTCAAGCCTCGGCGGGGAAACATCTACGATCGAAACTCCCTACTGCTTGTTGGGAATACGCTCCGCTATGATGCCTCGGTTGACTATACCGAAATGGAGAGGAACAGGGAGGCCAGGGCGCTGCTGGTCCGTGTCCTCCAGCGAGTTCTGGGGCTGTCGGAGGCGCAGATCAAAAAGAGGCTCGATCCTCGAAAAGCTATCCACTACCTTCCGGTCAAGGTGCAGCGAGGCATCACCGAGCAGCAGTTCTATCAGTTGAAATCGGTAGAGGCGGATGTTCCGGGGCTTCTGGCGGAAGTGGAGGCGTCGCGCGACTATGTGGAGGGAAGTCTGGCAGCGCACGTGCTGGGAGCAGTGGGCGCGATCTCACCAGAAATGTATCGCCGGTACAAGAAATACGGGTACCGGCGTGACGACGTAGTCGGCATCATGGGACTGGAACGGATGTTTGAGAGAGTCCTGCAGGGGAACAAGGGGAAAATGAAAGTTCAGGTGGATTACCGGAGCCGCCTTGACAGAATCATCGAGGAGAAGAAGCCGCAGCCTGGCAAAAGCCTCTACTTGACCATAGACGTACGCCTTCAGAGGACGGCGGAGAATGCGCTTTCCGGGAAGAAAGGCGCCATCGTGGCGCTCGATCCGCGAAACGGAGACGTGCTCGCCTTAGCCAGCAGTCCCACCTTTGACCCGAACGTCTACTCGTTGCCCCGAAGCGACGAGGATGTGGAGAACATCCTGGCGTGGGGGCACGACCCCAACAAACCATTGTACAATCGGGCGGTCAGAGTGGCTTATTCGCTGGGGTCGGCGTTCAAGCCGATCGTCGCTCTGGCCGGGCTCGAGGCTCGGACCATCTCCAAAAACACAACGTTCCACTGCCCCGGAGCTTTCTATCTTCCCGGTGTAAGCCGGCCATGGCGGTGTTACCACAACTATCGTCACGGCTGGGTTTCCATTGAAAATGCCTTGAAGAGGTCATGCAACGTCTTTTTCTACAACCTCGGCCGGAAACTGGGGGCGGAGGCCATGTGCGCCATGGCAGCCCGGTTGCACCTCGGAGAGAAAACGGGAATCGTCCTTCCTATAGAAGCCAGAGGAATCAATCCTGACGAAACTTGGAGGAATTCGTCAGACCTGCGAGCAAGATCTTTTGTGACCTGGTACGCCGGCAACACGATCAATCTATCCATAGGCCAGGGACCGCTGGAGGTGACTCCCTTGCAAACGGCGTGTGCCTATGCCGCGATTGCAAACGGCGGCACATACTACCATCCCAGGCTCGTGTCGAAGATCATGGGAGGGCAGAGAAACATGCTTTTCCCGGTTCGTTCCGAGCCGCTTGGCGTCGGAGAGAGCTCCCTCCGCACGATCAAGGAGGGGTTGAGGAAAGTCGCCCAGGAACCGCGAGGGACAGCCTACCGCGTGTTCGAGGACGTCTCTTTCCTGAAAGTCGCCGGCAAAACGGGCACCGCCCAGTACGGTCCCAATAACGAGCTGGCCTATGCCTGGTTCGTGGGATACGCTCCATGTGATGATCCGCGAATCGTCGTGGTTGTCCTTGTCGAGGAAGGCGAGACGGGGGGCGCAACTGCGGCCCCCCTCGCCAAGCAAGTCCTGACGGACTTCTTCACTCTCGGCGGGTGAGCCGCGCATAACGTAACGGACATGCTCTGCCCCGAGTTAAGAAAAGGCTCAGGCTCTTTGCTGAGGAAATAATGCCAGGCCAGAAGGAAGGGACAAACTGAGTAATCAATACGTCAGGGTTCTGCAAAGTCTTCTTTTGGCCTGAGAACATTGCATTCTCGCTGATAAGGAGAGCTGATCATGTGTAGAAAGAAAGGTGTTACACGTCGTGACTTTGTGAAAGGGGCAGCGGCGGCGATTGTCGGTGCGCCGTATATTGTTCGGTCGTCGGCGCTGGGTTTGGAAGGGAAGACGGCGCTGAGCAACCGGGTGGCGCTCGGCTGCATTGGCGTGGGTGGAAGAGGCCAGCACGACATGCAGAACCTCGTGAAATACGGCGGTCAGATCGTGGCCATTTGCGATGTAAAGTCGGATATGCGCGAGCGGGTCAGGAAACGGTTCAATGTGCCGTCAGGCGCCTGTTACAACAACTTCCGCGAGCTGTTGGAACGAAAGGACGTTGATGCGGTGATGATCGCCACACCGGACCAATGGCACGTTCTCATTGGCATTGCGGCGGTCAAGGCCGGCAAAGACGTCTATCTGGAGAAGCCGCTGGGAATTACGATTGAGGAAGGCAAGGCGATGAGGAGAGCCGTCCAGGGAAGCGATCGCGTGTTCATGCACGGCACGGAGCAGCGGGGCATGCCGGATGTCCAGAAGATGTGTGAGCTGGTGCGCAACGGTCGGATCGGTGAGCTGCGCACGATTACCGTGGCTTGCCCCGGCGGGCAAGAAATCCCGGCGCAGCCCGAGATGCCGGTGCCAAAAGGATTCGATTACGATATGTGGTTAGGGCCGGCGAGGAAAGCGCCCTACAACGGGATGCGCTGCAAATCGCCCTTTTTCTTTTTCATCTCGGATTATGCTCCGAGCGGATTTGTCTGCGGCTGGGGTATTCATCACCTCGACATCGCTCAGTGGGCGAACGCCACCGACGATACCGGCCCGGTCGAGATCGAAGGGCGCGGCACCTTCCCGAAAAAGGGAAGCCTGTCCGACACGCCACTGACCTGGCGCATCGAGTACAAGTACGCCAACGGGGTGAAGATGATCTTCACGGACGCATCACAGAACCCGGAAGGGATTCGTTTTGAAGGAACGGAAGGCTGGATTTTTAAGTCTTATGCCAAGCCCGCTAAATCGCATCCGCAGTCTGTCTTGGAGTCGAAGATCGGCCCGAACGATATTCATCTGTACGAGACCGACAGCGACGACCACTGTTTTCTCGAATGTATCAAATCCCGCAAGGAGACCTGCTCGCCCATCGAGGTCGCCCACCGATCCACCACCATCGGCTATCTGGGACATATCGCCATTCTGCTGAAACGAAAGCTCAACTGGGATCCCGGGAAAGAGCGATTCGTCAACGATCCGGAGGCCAACCAACTGCTCTCACGCGAGATGCGCCCGCCCTGGCGATTGGAGGTGTGACAGGGATCGGACCTGGCAACCGCGTGCGATCTTTCCATTTCTGTTGAGGCAGGCCGCAAATTTTCGGTATTATCTCTGTAAAGAGTTTTGCCCTCACCTGGAAGGTTTGGCTTATTCAAGGCCGAACCGCTCGAGACGAAACCGTGCGAGGTACAGACCGCCTGTCGGGCATCAGTGTCTGCAAAGTGGGTACCAATCGTTCAAACCCATAGAAAGGAGCACCCGCCATGTCGCGAGAGAAACGCATTACACGTCGAGACTTTCTCAAGGGGGCAGCAGCGGCGATCGCTGCGCCCTACGTGGTTCCGGCATCCGCTCTGGGACTCGAAAGAACCGTAGCCCCGAGCAACCGGATCACACTTGGCTTCATCGGCACCGGCGAACACGGGGTGGGCCGGAACCTCAGAATGTTCTTAGCTCAACCCGATGCCCAGGTCCTCGCCGTCTGTGATGTGGATACAAAGCGGCGAGAAAACGCGAAGAAGATCGTCGAGACGCACTATGCTGAGGCGATGTCGAAGGGAAAATTCAAAGGTTGTTCAGCGTACAACGATTTCAGGGAGGTCATTGCCCGGAAGGACATTGATGCAATCATGAACTCCACGCCGGATCACTGGCACGTGATCCCCTGCGTGATGGCGGCGAAGGCCGGCAAGGATGTCATGTCTGAGAAACCCTTGACGCTGACAGTTGTCGAGGGGCGCATCCTCAGCGACACTGTGAAGAAGCACAAGCGCATCTCCCAGACGGCTTCGGAAAATCGGTCAATCGCCGTATACCACCGAATGTGTGAACTTGTTCGGAACGGGCGCATCGGGAAACTCAGGAAGATTTATGTGAGATTGCCCAAGGGCCGCTGGATTCGCCAGGCAAGCATGGAGTTCGGTTCGCCTCCGAAAGGATTTGACTACGACATGTGGCTTGGGCAGGCGCCGGAGGCGCCCTACTGCGAGGCGCGGTGTCACTGGAACTTCCGCTGGGTGCTCGATTATTCCGGCGGAATGTTGACGGATTGGGGCGCCCATATCATTGACCTCGCCCAGTGGGGAAACAACACGGAACACACCGGCCCGGTCGAGGTCGAAGGAAAGGGCGTCTTCCCAATAGAGGGCATCTACAACACAGCAACTGAGTTCGACATCAACTACAAGTATGGCAACGGCGTGGAGCTGAACGTCTCATCGAGTGAGCCGGGCCTCCGGTTCGAGGGGACGGACGGCTGGATCGAGAACTCCGGCTGGACGGCGCCACTCAAGGCGCAGCCGGAATCCATCCTCGAATCGAAGATCGGCCCCGATGAGACGCACCTGTACACCTGTCCGGGCGGCGAACAGCGGAATTTCCTCGACTGTGTGAAATCTCGTAGACAGTGTTACGCGCCGTTTGAGGTCGGCCACCGGACCATCACAATCGCCCACATCGGCAACATCGCCATGATGCTGGGGCGAAAACTGAAATGGGATCCGGAGAAGGAACAATTCCTCGATGATCCAGGAGCCAATTTGATGCTCACGCGGCGAATGCGCCCGCCCTGGACGTTGTAGGACAATCCGGCAGCCGAGGAAAGGAACGAAATATGAGTTGGATAAAGGCTTTTACCGCTGTTCTCATGTCAATTAGTTGCCCTTGTTTCCTGGGCGACGCTCTCGCTGCGGGAGCAAAGGATTCGCCAGGGAAGGAAGGGCTGGCCAACCCCTTCTTTGCCATGGACACCGCCACGAAGGACGCCAAGCATCAATCGGCCGAATCCCAGGCAGCGATGGTTAAAGAGCTGGGGTACGCTGGGATAGGTTGCGATATCGCCGCCATGCCGGACATGCTCAAGGCTGTGGAGGGCAGCGGCCTGAAGCTGTTCGCCGTTTACGTCGGGGTCTCCATTGATCCCAGCAAGCCCAAGTACGATGGGCGGTTGAAGGACATGATCAAACTATTGAAGGGCCGCAACACATTCGTCTGGCTTTTTATAACAGGAGGGAAACCTTCTTCGACGGATGGCGATCCGCGGGCGGTCGAAATCGTTCGGGAGATAGCCGACATGGCCGCGGAGTCAGGACTGGGCGTAGCTCTTTACCCCCACACTGGCTTTTGGCTGGAGCGGGTAGAAGACGCCGTCCGTCTCACGAAGAAAGTGAACCGAAGAAACGTGGGAGTGACATTCAATCTCTGCCATTGGCTAAAGGTCGACAGCGAAAAAAACATGAAGCCCCTGATGAAGCTGGCGATGCCTTCCCTCTTCTTAGTGACCATCAATGGTGCCGACAGCGGCGATACGAGAAAGATGGGCTGGGATCGCTTGATTCAAACGCTGGACCGCGGAGATTTTGATATCTACAACTTCCTCGAGACGCTCACAAGCCTGGGCTACTCCGGCCCCATAGGCCTCCAGCATTACGGCATCAAAGGCGATGCCCATGACAACCTCCAGCGCTCCATGAACGCCTGGAGGAACCTTTCCGCGAAAATCGCCGCCGAGGACAAGTAGTCGGGGTTTTCGCAATCACAGCACACCATCTGTGCGAATGATGGAATCGAAAGCATGGGCATCGCGAGGCGGATGCGAGGAGAGCAGAATGGCAATGGCGAAAACCATAAATGTGCCAAACAGGGGTACTGTCCCCGCGCTGCACGCGACGCAGCGCACGACATAATCTCAGGCTGAAGCTATGTGGAACCCAATCCCGGACAATCGACGGCAACAGCGAATGCTTTCGTATTGGCTCTCGCGAGGACTTCAGCCCAGACGTTGGCTAATGGGGCACATAAACCGCGAGTTCGCGAGATACGGGTCAGCACTGAGCGAGGAGATAAAATCGGTGAAGCGCCGCCCAGCAGTTCTGGCCTTCCTGGCGCCCCTCGTTATACTTATCACCTTGCAGCTGATCTTTGCTGCGGCCTTCGCGCTGTCAGAGCTTCGGATTTTTGGCAAGGCGTTCGGGCTCAATGGCCTGCTTGATGTCGCCAGAACATGCGGGACGGTGCTGGCAGCGCTCACCGGTATTCTGATCACTATCCTTGTCTTTGCCCTTCAAATACAGAGCAGCAGGCTCCCCGGGGCATCCCTTCTTCTGCTGGCCTTCGCCAAAAGGGAGAAGTATCTGCCGATCTTGGGGTTTAACCTCAACACCATTTTGGTGTGCCTCATTGTTGTAGCGTTCGCCCGTCCAATCCAAGGCCCAGCCCTTGCTGGGCTTGCTTTAGCGACGTTTATCGAGACCGCCATTGCGATCATATTTCTGATGTACCTGACCTACCGAACGATATACTGCGTGGGGACGGTTTCCGCGGAAGAACTCCTCGAAGATCATCTGAAAGCTCAACACGCAGAATCCCTCATCTCAGCTGTGAAAAATGAGATAGCGCTACAAATCCTGCGGAACCAAGCTCGGGCACTCGGCTTCACCTTTGCTCCTTTCCACTCCGCAATGGTGCCTGGAGAGGTCAATCACTATGTACAGGGCGGCGGTTGAGTGGCCGACGTTGATCTATCAGTACTGCGCAGGATTTCGGATCGGCTTGAGCTTGAACCCCTTCCTCCACGATCGGACTCTGGCCAGCCGAGTCCACAGGAATTGCATGCCCCAAGCCTCAGCATCATGTGGGGACAAAGGCTCAACGAAAAAAGGGACACGATGGCGCTGGTTACCAGGGGGTCGGACTCAGATTCCGGGCTTCCGCGACAACTCCAGGCGCTGGTTATCACCAGCAAGAGGCGTCGTCCCCGCGAAACAGTAGATTGGGAAGAGTTCTCTCAGAGGCTCAAGTCCCACATTCTCCACCGTGAATCTGCGAGCCTAGCAGGAGCCTTCAGGGTCTTTGAGTCGATAGCGGAGAAATATCTGGATATAGTCAAGCGTCTTGGCGGACGGTACGAGACTCGCACAATATTCACGGCACCCTTCACTCGGTACAGGCCTCCTGTTGTCCAGTCGATAGAGTTGTCCGACCTCATCGAGAGCGCCGCTCCAGATACAGACACAGCGTCTCTTAAAGAAATGTTCCTTTTCCTGACTCGGCTTTGTGAGATAGCTTTGCGAGCTGGAAGCCCTGGATACTTTGATGAGGTCATGGGGCGCTTTTTCCGATTCTACTCCCTTGGAAGCCAGTGGGAGAAACTCGGTGCGGAGGTCCGGAAGATGGTCCCGGACTACTTCAGGACCGTATCAGAAACGGTATTGGGCCTACGCTTGTACGAGATGGGTGAGTCGGCGAAGGCCGTCGAGGAGCTTGAGCCGTTTGTCAAGTTTTATCTCAAAGCCACCCTCGCGACGGCAATAGCGTCGGCGGAGAGAAGAGACGTCGACACTTGGAAGACGACGCTTGACTACATGAACACGGTCTTGGAGTCGACGATTAGTAAAAGCGTACGGCACGAGTATGATAGTGAGTTGGCGACGCTCGAGTTCCATCGACAGACGAGCGCCCCTCCGTCAATTCTAAAAGAACAGGAGACCAAAGTCGCATTTCTCAAAGCCTGCTTGCGGGTAAGGGACCGGTGCAAGCTGTGCACCCTCGTTGCCGGCGCGTGGGTGGTGAATCTCGTCCGCGCCGGGAGAATGGATGCCGACGTTGCTAAGGAACTGATCAGGGAAGTGAGGCGATATTTGGGCTCGCTCACTGAAATCTTCGAAGTATACCTCTTCCGGACCGCCGAGAATCACGGAAAGAAGTCCGCAGATTCTGACCTTGGATACAAGCACTGGTCCCTGGACAGGCCGGTATCTGGACGTGTGCAGTCGTTCTGGGGCAACCCCGCAGATCAATGGATCAAACCTTTCTGGAGCTGCCTAGCGCTGATGAAGACAGCTCAAGAGACAACGGTGCCGGACCCGGCCAGAATCCGACCCCTTTATCCTGCGCTGCAAACGGAAGCGTCCAAGCAGCTGAAGAGCGAGATCGAAAGTTTCATGGCATCGAGTTCGAGCTACGCCTGGCTCCTCGGGAACACTGATCTTCCCAAGGGGAAAGCCACACTGTTTCAGCTCATCGACGGCTTCGTGGAAAAGCAGGAACGAAGGTGGCGAGAAGAGCTTGCCGAGCGATCTTTGTCGGCCGAAAAGCTAAACCACTTCAAGAAGACTTGCTTTGAGGGATATGAAAAAAAACGCGGATTTGCAAAATTTATAAGGCACTTTGGAGAGGGTGCCAACCATGAACCGGGGTGCGGATCGGAACCAGCAGGTCCTGCATTCGTTCAGCTCGAAGATAAGAATCTGTTTGTTGAAGGTCCCTATTATGGGTCGCTTGGTGGAGAAGGCGTGGGTTGGAGGCTGGCCAAAACAGAGAGCGTCCTTCACTCGGGACGACTTGAAGAACAGCTGCAAAGTGTTGGCACGGTTTCCTCGTTCGAAGAACTACCGGGCACCATCCGCGAGGCAGCAGCAAAACTCAAGACCCAGAGCTTTGCACCGGATATTGTCTTAGTGCCGCCAGATGACCGGTTCCATAGAGCTCTGACGGACGTGCCTCACTGGCAGCGAAAGCCGCCCGCGAAATTCGAGCCTTCCCCGGAGTGGGTGTGCGAACTCGATGGGATGCAAGTCTACGCTTGGTCGCACGCCGATGCAAAGTCAATAGCCGTCCTCGACCTTCGCCACTTTTGCAAGGTTCACGACGGCAAACATTTCAAGGGCAGCCCTCTGAAATTCGATTTCCGCGAGCCTACCGACCAGCAGATCCAGGAATGGCTTAGCGCTGACATTCCTACGACTGAAAAGCAGAGGCGAGAAGAGAACTTGAAGTCTTGTGGGAACGACGTCAACCTCCTGAGGAGGACTAAGGTCATAGTCGATGTCGTCGCGGACGCGTACATTGGCATAGGTGAGCCCTCGGCAGGGGCAAAGTTGGAAATTGCCCCTCAGACCATGGGGTTCGTTTTCGCTGACGGAGGGGGAGTGTTCCACCGTCTCGACTGCCCGGATGCCAAAAACATTCAGGAAAGTAGTCGGCGCTACTGTGAGACGTCTTGGATAGCAATCTATGTGGAGCACCTGGGACCATGCGATACGTGTCAACCAAACCTGAGCGCGTTTTGGGGACGATAGGGCTCGACTCGAAAACTCCTGTCACCGCATTCTGGAGACCCAAGAATACGCACGCGCATGGAGAACGGCAGAATGACTCCTGAAGTCTGGGCCTTTCTTTGGGCGGCTTTGTCTGTTGTTGGATTGGAAGACGAAGCTCGTCTTCTCCGCTATCCTTCGCGCCTCTGCGAGAGGCCCTCCTTCCTGCCGGAGTCCCGTGTCATCGCGCTTGACGTGGCACCAGAGTCGGGCATAAGGAGAGAGGGACAAAACTACCCAGCGAGTTCCTGACAAATTCTCGAGCGTTCGGGACTTAGGCTTTAACAATCGGGTATTGAGGATGAAAATGGACGTTAAATGGAAAGACCACATTGAAAGCAATCCGAATGTCTTGCGGGGCAAACCGCGCATCAAAGGCACCCGGATCCCCGTTAGCCTGATTCTCGGTTATCTCGCGGCTGGGCACAACGCGGAGCAAATCATCGCTGAATTTCCGGGTCTCAACCACGAGCAAATTGCTGCCTGCTTGGATTATGCCCGTGAGCTGGCAGAATTCGAAGCGGCTATCTGATGAGCCTGAGATTCTTCACGGACCACTGCGTCCCCAACTTGATTCGTCAGCCCATCTTTCAACGGGCGCGAGGCCTGCAAAGCCACCAGCCGCCAGAGATGCCGCACGCCCCTGCGTTCCTTCAGCCAGTTCACCTCCTTTCCACGTTGGGGGAAAGGGGGTTTTGTATTCTCCCTCTCCAAAACTTGACTCATTTCTTCAGAAGTCAACCGTTATAGACGGCTAGAGACACAGCCGAAAAGCCCCGTTTTGGGGACGGCTCGTGGTCAAGTCAGCAGTACGTGCTCATAGCCTCACGCGGGTAACGGACTTTCTTCCAGGTTGTGGCGATCTCGGAAGACCAATGGGAGCGCCAATAACAATGTGGCAACAATAAAATGGGAAGCAAGGGTGCCCATGGGGCCCGTGGCACCGGCGATGAAGGTGAGGTTGGCCACAGTCGCCGCCATGAGCACTTGGAACAGGGTTTTTCTTCGACCGAAGTACCGACTTTTTCGTATCCCCAGTTGAACCAGCCTGGCGATTCGATGCTCGACCACGACACGGAGGGAGTACTCTTCACGAAATGCAGCGGTGCGCTGGAAATCTCTCGCCTGCCCCATAAGGTCTTCCTGGGGATGCAGGGTAATGGTTCGCCCTGCCTCGCCCTTGACGCACCTGCTCCGCAGGGGACACGCGAAGCACGTTTTGGCGTTGAAAATGAACCGTTTGGTCTTTTGTTTCTTCCCTGTCACACGACAGTTAATCCAAACAACCGAAAAATTGAAACACGCGTGACCTCCTGGACATGTAACGCAGTTATTGTCCGGGTCAATCTTGAAATCCTGTTTGCCGAACTTCCCGGTGCAAGGGGGGCGAGGAACTTTGGCCACGATCTCACGACCGGCCTGGGCCAACTGCTGTCGGACAGCTCCTGTCCCGTACGCACAATCCCCGATGGTCTTTTCCACCTCTTCGCCCATGGCTTGTTCCGAACGCTCCACCACCTCAACAACCTTTTCGCTGTCGTGGGCATTCCCGGGCAGAACATCCACGTCGGTGATCAGCCCTGTCTCCGCGTCAGCCGCCACCACGGCCTTATGACCGTCGAACCGCTGAGCGGAACTCTTTCGCCCATGGCGCATCTCTGGATCGGTCACCGACACAATGCGATCCTTGGCCACCCCCTTGCGGATCTCCGCCTTCCCATCTGGCTTCTCCTTCACGTCCTGAACCAACAGCGTGCACAGCAACTCCGCCGCTAAGGAAATCGATCTACCGATCTCACTGTCCATTCCATGATCGCTCACCGCCCCCTTGGCCACTTGCAGGAGCCTTCTCGCGTCAGCCACAATCCCGGTCAAAAAGGCCTCCCGCGCGTCCTCGTCGCTCCAGTCGAGCTCCGCGGTCCCTTTGATGCTCGAGAAAAAGTACCGCCCCAAATCATGGTTCGTCGCCCAAACAGGGGGGCTTTCGCCTTCGGCCGCGGCCAATGCCCTCACCAGCTTGACGATCCCGTCAGCGAGAAGGTTATAGGTGTCCTTGACCGCTCCCCTTCCCAAAATGGGGTCGTATCGATCACTAACTTCTTCTTCCCCCTCTTCAAAAAGACGCACCGCCTTGCCTCCTCCAAAGAGGAAAGAAAAATCTCCCTCGCCTCACCGTGAAGAATCAACTGCGCGCGGAATAACTGAAAGGTGCTTTTGGCAAAGGGACGATCCTTCATCCCGATCCCCAACGCCACCTTCCACCGCATGTCATAGCGCGCCCGATTGACCGCCTCCTCATGCGAAACCTTGTCGTGAGCCTGCAGAACCAAAGCCGTGGCCAGAAGCCCCGGCGGCACGCTCTTGCGACCGTTATCGGGACAGTACAGCGACGCAAACTGCTCGTCAGGAAACAGCCGATCCCGATTCAACGCCAGAAAACCGTAAAACGTGTCTCGCCCCACAAAATCCAGATAGAGATTGTCTGCGTCAAACAGCCCTCGCTGTGCTGGTCGCTTCCCAACCATGTGATCTCTCCTCCATTTTCGTGTCCGGAGCAATCATACCACTACTTTCTCGACGAGAAAATACTAAAAGACCACTTTTCGGCCGGATCTCTAGGGGTGAATCCTATAGGAGGCCGGATCGTCGGTGCAGACAGTGCCCATGTGATTGTTTCTCTTCGGAAAGCTGGCCTTGAGATAGGGCGGTATGATGGGGACATCTATGTTGAGGCCGACGGCGAGAAGAAGACTGTCCACGTGACGTTGTTCATTGAACCGATTGGCGTTCCTCAAGGCTATCCCACCATTCAGCAGGGGATTGACGCGGCGGTGGAACGAGACGTCGTTTTGGTGTCGTCCGGGGTCTATTACGAGAACGTCACAGTCCATAATAAAAACAGGCTTAACGTTCTTGGTGCTGGAGCTGAGGAGACGATAATAGATGGTGGCGCTGGAGGAAGCACGGTAACCTTCGAGAACGTGTGCGGCGACTCCGTTCTCGACGGTTTCACCATTCGCAACGGAACGGGAGACTATCATGGGCATGGCAGTATCCTGGGTGGCGGTATCTTCCTCGAAGCATCGTCACCGAAGATTTCCAACTGCGTCATCACGGGGAACACGGCGCACTGGGGTGGAGGCATCTGCGTTCATGGACAGTGTTCCCCCAGGATCGTTGACACAGTCATATCCCACAACGAAGCGGAGAGCGGAGGCGCCTTGTTCTTCTACGGGGGCGCGAGACCAGAGGTCACACGATGTTCCATCACATCAAACACAGCTTTTTGGTACGGGGGCGGAGCCGCGGCCATGGAAGACTCATCTCTCGTTTTTGGGAACTGCTTAATGGCTGGCAATTCCGCATGGTATGGTGGGGCGCTCTACGCCAGAGACACCGCGTCTCTGGCAGCAGTCTCATGCACAATTGCAGATAATGAGGCCGAAGAAGGCGGCAGCATCTACATGGAGGCCAGCGCTTTCGCTGAAGTGTGCAACACCATCCTGTGGTCGAATTCCACAGGGTCGCATTTCGTTGGTCGAAAGCTGGTTTGGCACTGCAATATCGAGGACGACGAGTTCGCCGGGGCTCACGGCAATATCTCGGAGCGTCCCCGATTCTTCGATCCAGATGGACCGGATGATAATCCCAAAACATACGACGACAACAACTATCACCTTTCACCGGATTCACCGTGTATTGACGCAGGGGATAACTCGGCTTTCGAGCCGCCGGGGCTGGATCTGGATGGGAACTTGCGGATTCCCCTCGGAAGAGCGTTGCTAACCGTGGACATGGGAGCGTACGAATACAACTCCCAGCCATTCACCGTAAGGCAGAGACCGCTCAATGGCGCCGGCGTTCAGCTCATCTGGAACAGCCAGCCCAACGACACTTACACCGTCTGGTCGTGCCGGGACATGCGATGTCGCCACTGGGTTGAAGAGGCCACAGTCCATTCTCAAGGCGAATTCACCTCCTGGACCGATGGGGATGTCACGTCTGTACGCAAGTTCTATAAAATCGACATGAATTGACTGACGGTTGGGAATAGTCCCGCGCATATGCCATTGAAAAACCAGTTTCCGGGCGGGCAGCGTGACTCGCACTCGGGAAAGCGGGAAACTTCCACCAAAGAACAACCCTAATAGGTAAGAGCTGATTCCTGGGAATCATGGCGTAATAGACGAATGGACTCACCTCTAACGCCGTTAGATGCATTCCCATGATTTCGCGCAAGCCGTCTTTTCCTGATCCGCAGCAGTGCCCTAACTTGTCAACGCGACAGTGCCCTTTACGCAACTAAACTTTACGTAGTCGCCAAAGTCTCCTGAGCAGCTTCTGTTCTCGTCTGGCAGCCCGACAAATATGCAGTGTCGGAGGTGGTACTCATTGTTGGGAGAGCTTATCGTCCTTTTGCCATCTCCAAGACCGTTTCGCCCACAGGGGTTCAACCCACTATCTCCTGCATGATTGCGGCATCTAAAGGAGTCTATCCCTCAAAGTTGTAAAATGGAAACGCCCAAGCTGCAAGTGTCACAACGGGCACGGTTGGCATGTGGCGCGACTCACAAATTTATAATGGATCGTCGTGTTTCTCATATTGCTGCTCGAGATGGTGCAAATCCCCATAATGGGCGGGTGATTCATCTTTCGAGTTCCCCACCCCTGAATCGACCGTAACCATGCTCACGTAGACAAACACGAGTATCAATTAGCGGGTCTGATTAGAAGGTCAATCAGGCTGGAGATATTCGCAAAAGCGAGACACACAGGCAAGCCGAAGAGAACACGGGGTGCGGCTGGGTGTGCGTGGCAAAACCGAATGGCGTCGCCACCTCCCCTTCAGGGAGTGTCCCCCGTGGTGGCACCACGCCTTCGGCGTGGCCCGTGAAGGTCCATGGGCAAGATGCCCATGCCACAAGGGAAGTCCAGGATTTTCGTGCAGCGCTGCTGGCATCCGAAAGGAAATAGGCGAGTGGAACGCGAAGGACCCAGCGGCCACGGAAATACAGCCGCACCCCGTCGAAGGCCACATCTTGAGGAATCGCTGGCTGTTGCATATTATACTTGCCTGTTCCGTCCGAAGGTGATAGACTACAAAACAAGTTGGTGCCCCTTGCCAAAATCCGTAACCGGGAGGAAAGAAAGCATGAAGCATAGCATTGTCCTGGCGGCTCTCCTCTGCGCTTTTCTGGCTTCGGCAGGCTCCTTCGCTCAGACTTCCTCCCGGCCCCTTGACACGCACAAGATATACATCACTTCCTTCTTTGAATGCTCTGTCTACTGGAACAAGCGTCGTATTGCCACCCTTCCGAAGGGCACCCGCGCGCGACTGCTTCACTCCACAAAGAAGTGGATACTGGTCAGGTATTGGAGCGGGGCAAGATATATCACCGGCTGGATCAAAAGGTAGCGTTCCAGCTAACTTCAGCCGGGACCGTCCGTCGCGGATTTCTACCCACGTATCCGAATTGGGATTCAGCCCTTCTTTTCCTTTGACGTCCAGCTTGTGCTTGCTTGCGCTCTGAACGTACACTGACAGTCTTGTGTTGCCTGCGCCCTCCAAGACACACGAGGTTTCAGCTTTTCCTCGTCGGCCATTTCTGTTACCTTGTCCCCTTGCCGGCAGCGAACGGACACATTTCTTCTCTGTTTGAAGCCACCACCGCGCTGTTTCACGAAACGAAGGGAAACTTCGTGATCGATGCCGAAAAAAGATAGAATTCTGCTGATCAATCCAAACCGCATGAAGCCTCCGGTGTCTCCCGTGGCTCTCGATCATCTGGATCAATGTATCCGGGAAGCGGGATTTCGGGTGGAGTTGCTTGATATGGCCTTTTCCACGAACGTTGCCGCAGATGTCAAGCGGGCCGTAAGAGAACCACCGCTCCTCGTGGGGATCACCATCCGCAACGTTGACGACTCCTACTTCGCCAGCATGGATTTCTGTCTGAAAGATACAAAGAAGATCGTCAACCTGGTGAGATCGCACACCGATTCGCCAATTGTCCTCGGCGGCGTCGGGTACTCAATCTTTCCTCTGGCCGCGGCGAGGTATTGTGACGTGGATTTGGCCATTCAGGGCGAGGGGGAGCTGCCGCTGGTTCTGTTAGCTCGCAGGATCAGCAAAAAAGAAACCTACGAAGACATTCCGGGGGTTGTCTACCGGAGCGACGGACTCTATGTATCCAATCCGCCCTATCGGCACACCTTAGAAGAGATGTCGCTATGGCAGAGGCGGCTGGTGGACAATCCCCGATACTATCGGGAGGGTGGCATGGTCGGCTTTGAGACGAAGAGGGGATGTTTCAAGGAATGCTCCTATTGCGCTGATCCTCTGGCAAAGGGGAGGAAGGTGGCAGCGAAGCCGCCCCGCGACGTCGCCCGCGAGCTGAAGGGTTTGCTGGACGAGGGAATAGACCATTTTCATACTTGCGATAGCGAATTCAACGTTCCCGCATCTCACGCCGAGGAGGTTTGCCGCGAGATGATTCGGGCGGGGATCGGGAAGAAGGCCCGGTGGTACGCCTACGCGGTGCCCGTTCCCTTTCCGGAGAGCCTTGCTCGGTTGATGAAGAGAGCCGGCTGCGTGGGGATTGATTTCGGAGTTGATCACATCCACCCACGGATTCTCAGAACGCTGGGAAGAGACTTCACGGCGGAACATATTTTGGCCACTGCCCGGATATGTCATAAACACGGTTTCTCCTTCATGTTCGATCTGCTTATCGGGTCCCCGGGCGAAGAAAAGAGCACTGTTCAGAAGCTGATCGAGAGGATGAAGAGGGCAAATCCTTCGCGGGTCGGCTTGAGCATCGGTGTGAGGGTTTACCCCAATACCAAACTGGCCCGTGAAATTGCGCTGGAGGGGATGACACCGTCCAATCCCAACCTGTTCGGCGCTGTGGAGAACAATCCCGATCTTTTGAAGCCGGTCTTCTATCTCTCGTCGAAGCTCGGTGAGAGGCCGCACGAGTACATCCGGGAGCTGGTGGGCGGTGATCGACGGTTTCTCATCGGCGAGACCGGCGACGCCCCTGAAAACTACAACTACAATGACAACTCTTCGCTGGTCAGGGCGATAAGAGCAGGTTACCGCGGTGCTTTCTGGGACATCATGCGGAGGGTTGAAAGCGGCATTGGCCCGTGAGGTCTTGCGGGGGAGGAAGGGTTGAAGTGAGCGAAGAACAGGTAGCAAACGAAAGCCATCCACCGGAGAGCCTCCTCGGTTCTTCGTTCCAGTGTGAGTGTGGGAAAGTCCACACCGTCCCTGTTCGCAAGATGGTTCTGGAGGAGGACGCCCACCTCCGCCTGGCGGAGGTCTTCGAAGAGCTCTCCCTGCCGCGTGAGGCATGCATCGTAGCGGACGACAACACGTACGATGTTCTCGGAGGCAAAGTGCTACGGTTTCTCTCCGGGGCGAAGTATGGGGTACGCAACGTCGTCATCCCTTCTCCGCTGGAGGGGAACGTCAGGGCAGATCAGGCCACTGCGGACAAGCTGCTCTCCTCGCTCCCATCTGTTCCGTTGCTGATCGCAGTCGGCTCGGGCACGATCAACGATCTGACAAAGCTCGCAGCCCACAAGCGTGAGGTCCCGTACGTCGTGCTTGCGACTGCTCCTTCAATGAATGGGTACACTTCTTCGATTGTGGCTCTCACTGTCGCCGGACTGAAGACGACGTTCGAGGCACGTCCCCCAGTAGCGGTGGTGGCGGACCTGAATACCCTGGTTGAGGCGCCAATGGAGCTGATCACTTCCGGGCTGGGGGACATCGTCTCGAAACCTGTCAGCACAGCCGATTGGAAACTCGCGCAGATCGTGAGCGGCGAGTACTTTTGCTCTCGTCCGATAGAGCTGGTGGCGAAGTTCGAGCCTCTATTCATGGGAAATCCGGCGGGAATCAAGAACCGTCGTCCGGAGGCAATTCGCGGCCTCACGGAAGCGCTGCTGTACTCGGGGATTTCGATGGTGATTGCGGGAAGTTCTTCGCCCGCTTCGGGGGGAGAGCATCTGATTTCTCACACGCTCGACATGCAGGCTGATCTCACCGGGAGGCAGCACGACCATCACGGCACGCAGGTGGGAGTGGCCACAATTTTCAGCGCCGCCCTGTATGAAAGGGTCCTGGAGGAGGATGTTCCGTCACTTGATCTGAAAGCCCTGATTGCTGAGCGCGAGGACCGTCAGCAGGAGATTACGGAATTGCAGCGGTACTGGGGGCGGCTCGCGAAAGTGGTGGGTGAGGAGTTGTCGGCGAAGACTGTTGGACGTGCCGAGCAGCAGAGCGGGCTCGTCACGATTCAGGAAAAGTGGGATGAGATCAGGATGGAGCTTCGCGCGTTTTTGCGGCCATGGTCTCAGATCAGGGATGTCCTTCGGGAAGCGGGCGGCGCGACGCGAATCAGGGACATCGGGCTGTCGCTCGAGCAGTTTCGGGAAGCGGTTCTCCACGCGCGTGAGATGCGGCGAAGGTACACTATCCTCGACCTATCTCACGAGTTTGGGCTTCTTGAGAAGCACCTCGATGACATCATCCGCGAGACCGGTCTCTGGACGGGGTAGGTTGGCTCGCCGCAGGAACGGCCGACTCGCCTGCAAGCCCCCAGTTCTGGTTGCGGCTTTCATTCCAGGACAAAGCTCTTTCCACAGTGGCCGCAGCGAACTCGATCACCCTTCCTCGCTTCAGGAGGCAAATACACCGTGGGGTAGCAGCGAGGACATTTCGCCTGGCGCCGCGTGCCACATCCAGTTTTCGTTTACGCGGCGGAGCTATGAAGTTCTCCACCACGCGTTCCGCGTGGTTGCTTCCCGGTCCTTCCTGGTTTCTGACCACGCGGAACGCGTGGCAGGATCGTGATCTACTGGATACTTGGCGTGCCTCGAAGCATCCCCGCTGAAGGCGGGGTCATCGTGTTAGAGAAGCGCCTCTCGCACATGACCGTACGTGACCGTATTTGCAAAACCAGGTACTAAGGCATTATGCACCTCGCAAAGTTAATGTTGACGCAGCAATTCCGCAACTTGGCTTTTGCACCATGTGTAATTGGCTTTTTTTGAACCTGTTGTGACAGTTGGGTAGCCGGGAGCAAATTCGCATTCGCAAAAAAAGCTTGACAAGGCGCTCTGACTGATATGTATAATATTTGCAATAATGAAGGGAGGGATGTGTCGATGACAAGAAGTGCGAT
>Ga0209979_1000637_pt1 | contig 45215 bp, 44 predicted proteins | sample AnhtaG_FD_183114 | JGI IMG/M metagenome (GOLD analysis project Ga0209979, IMG submission 183114) | Deep subsurface microbial communities from Anholt, Denmark to uncover new lineages of life (NeLLi) - Anholt_01485 metaG (SPAdes) (version 2) | ecosystem: Environmental > Aquatic > Marine > Oceanic...
CCCGTTGGTTTGACGTTTTCGGCCTTGGCTTGCTTGCCCTTGTGTTAGCTCTGGCATACTTATAGCCTATTTCGTGCGGTCTGTCAAGTTTGTCAAGCGACCATTTGTTCTATGTCGAAAGCAGGCTTTGCGGAACAAACTCATCGCCGAACTTCTGTTCAACATCCGCTACATTGAGCGTTGGAACACCGGCATCTTGCGGATGCGTCGTTGGATGCGCGAGCATGGTCTGCCGGAGCCGGTCTTTCAAGAAGTGGGCCAGACCTTCAAGGTCACATTCCAAGGGCCGGGGGATCACATCCTGGACTTGATCCCGGAGGAGGGCGTTACCGACCTGCGCACCCTGGGCCTGAACGAGCGACAGATTGAGGCACTCAGGTTGATGGTGAATGAGAGGCAAAAGCTCACCAACCGCCAATACCGAGAAATGTTTGGCATAACAGATCGTACTGCCCTACGTGATTTCACTGGTCTGATAGCGGTAGGGTACGCTCAACGAGTAGGAGAGGGACCCAGCGCATATTACATAGCCACATGAATGTCGGGATCAGGCGAAAAATGTCGGGATTCATGTCGTGATTACCCCGGCCACCCGGCGATCAGATCGCCGTGCTCAGAGCCAAAGCCGACCCAGGTCGGCTGAACGGGACACCAGTCAGCCTGGTTCACCAGGCTTGCGCTATCAGCACGACCATCTGATGGTCGGCTGACTTCAACGTCCTGCCCCCTTCGACTACGCTCAGGGCAAGCTTTGGCCGCATGGGCAGCATCATCGGCGTGGCCCACCGCTGCGACGTCGTCGAGGGATCGGTCGGGGCGGTGGGAGAGTTGAGGCAGTAGATCTACGCGCTATCATGACCAACGTATGGAGGTAGCGGGAATGAAAGATGCTGTTGCTTTGCGCAAGGCTGTACTCAAGGTCCTGGCTGACAACGTGACAGCAGGCTACGTGGACTCGGAAACATTGCTTGGCAAGGTTGAAGTGGACAGAGACACGCTGGACAAGCAGATGTTATACCTCGAAGGCAAAGGCTATGTCCGGTTGCTCAGGGAACTAGGCTCCACCTTTATTGCTGCGGAAATCACCGCAGATGGAATAGAGATTATTTGGAGCAGGATGCTGGCATCAAAAGGCCACAGCAGCGCATCGAGACTCACTTCCACGGTGAAGTCAAAGGCCCTGTTCACACTGGCTCCGGCGACATTCACATTGATCAGTTGACCTACGGCGCCGATGAACAGACCATGGCCCAATTGAAGGCCGATCTGATTGCCCGGCTGGATGCAGCCCAATACCAGGTGGTGACTGCCGTGCTGAAACAACTACGGGCCGAGCAGGTGCAGGAGTTACAGATCTTGCTGGCTGGTATGGACCGAATCCAACTGACCCAGCAACGGATGAGCCATTGGCTGGCCACGCTACGCCCGGCGCTGGCCGAAGCCGGGGAGAAGAGATTGCTGCCGACCCCCGGCGCAACCGATATCGTGGACGCTCCTGGCCTTAGCGTGGCCCACAAGCTCAAGCTGATGCTACCCATCATCCCCTTCCTGCTGGGCTACGAGGGCCAAATCCAACTGGGGAGTCGAATGAACCTGGAGATGGCCTGGGAGTGGTTGAAGAAGAAGCTGGCCTGTTCCTGACGGGCAGAAGGATGAGACATGCTGCCGCCTGATTTCCGCCCTATACCTTTCAGGCACGATGAAGGGATGCACATCACTCACATCCACGGCCCGATCTATGGCCCAGTGCACACCGGTACTGGACACATCTACGTGGGAACGGCGGCCGAGGCTCCCAGACGCCCGGAGTTCAGGCGCTACCTACGCATGCTAGCCGTGGTGGCGGCACCCGTCGTGGGAGCCACTGTGGACGACCCACCGCCGGTCTCCCTTGACCTGTGGGCCGAGTGGCGACGGCTGGAAGAAGCCGCATGCGGTGCCTGGGACGAGGTGCGTGGCCAGGGTGCCCCCTGGGCTATCATTCGCCTCAACCCGCCAACGCGCGGTACCCTGGGCGACGCTCTGGCGGCGGGTGACCCCGACGGAGCCTACCAGGTGGTGCACTTCAGTGGCCACGGCGCACCTGATGGCTTGGCTTTCGAGGATCACCTGGGTCGGACGGACTTCGTAACGACCGACGAACTGGTGAGCCTGTTTAGCAGTTCATCCGTCCGCCTAGTCGTTCTCAACGCCTGTCAGACCGTGGCCATCGCCGACCGGCTGGTGAATGAGGCCGACATCCCGGCCGTTATCGCCACGACCGACAGCCTGCGGGACGATGAGGCTCGGTTGCTAACTGAGCGACTCTACGCCCGTCTGGCCCGGGAGCAGCGTGTGGGCGATGCTTTGACCGAAGCCCTGGCCGCGTTGGAGCGGGCCTACCGCAAAGGCGACCTGCCCATCCCGTCCGACCGCGCTGCAGACCGTGATGCCTACATTGCCGAGCGGCTGGTCGTGCCGTGCTTGCGCGGTGATCCCGACCTGCGTTTGGCGCTCCCACCCAAGGACGAGCAGGCAACCGAACCTCTCATCTCGCTGGGAGAGCCACCCTCCAATCTACGCTACGACCTGCTCGCCGGCTTTGTCGGTCGAGGGCGAGAACTTGTGGAACTGGCTGAATGGTTGCGTGATCGTCCGAGCCCTGTCGTGGTTATCAGTGGTCTAGGCGGACTGGGCAAGAGCACCCTGGCTTTGATGGCAGCCCTGCGCCAGAGTTGGCGCTTCCGAGCCGTCGTTACCCTTTCCGCCAAAGACGACCCGGCTGCCTGCAACCCCGATGCCCTGGTATACGCACTCGATTCCGTCCTGGGATTGGGGGGAATACTGAGTGCCGCGTCCACGGCGTTCGAGAGACAGCAGCGGGCACAGACGCGCCTCAACGAGACTCCGATCCTGCTGGTGCTGGACAATCTGGAGAGCCTGGATGAAGCCCAGACTCGCGCCTGGACCGATTTCCTGGCAGGGCTAGACCCACGGCGCGGCTCGACTGCTCTGCTCACCCTGCGCCCCGCAGCAAAGCATCCCTTGACTGATCTGGCTGGGCCGACACACCTGCGCCTGGAACGGCTGGCAGAACCTGATGCCTTGCGCCTGCTGACCAATGGACTGGATGCTCGCGCGCTATGGGACAAGGTGGAGCCGATTGCGAAACTTGGCTACAGTGAGCAGCAACGACTGACCGCGCTGGCGCGTCAAGCCTACCTGGAGTGGGTGCCCCTGTCTCGCCTGGCTGCGCTGGACGACTGGGCGGAGCGGGCTGGACGTCACCCTTACCAACTCCGTCTGGCTGTAGGTGCCCTGGCTTACGCGCACAATACCTGGGCTAAGGTGCGCGAGCGTCTGCATGACCTGCGCGGACGTGACTGGGAACAGCAAGCCGAAGCGTTGGTAGGGGCGATGCTGAATGATCTCGCGGCTGAAGCACCACGTACTGTCGAATTGCTCCAGGCGATGCTTGTCTTTCGTGGAGGCGCAAGTTACGAGGCGCTGCGGGTCGTGACTGATGAAGAAGGCGGGAAGAGCGCGGACCTGGATGACAGGCTGGCTGCTGCCGTGGACAGCAATTTGCTAGAGACTGGCGTGCGCCAGGCTCGCTATGACCTACACCCACTCACCCGCGCCTATCTAGAGACACGCTGCCCACCCGACTCAGCGCGCTTGCTCGCCTACCGCCGTCGTCATTCGGCATACTTCCTGGCTTATGCCCAAAAACACCGCTGGGACTTTGCTGCTTTGGAAGCGGAATTACCTAACCTGCGAGGGGGCTTTGAGTTCGTCACAGCGGAGACGACCAGGGATGAGGCAATGGTGTGCATTTACGGCGGTGTACTGTTTGACATGCTCCAGACCCGAGGTTACTGGGATGACGTGCTGACGTGGATGACCGAGGCTGCTAGGGCCAGTGAAGCGTTGGGAGATCAGGAGAATCTGTCCATCTGCTACAACAACATTGCAGGTGTCGACTGGAACCGGGGCAATTACTGGGAAGCATTGGAATGGTTGCAGAAGACAGTAGCCATAGACGAAGCGCGGGGCGATAAGGCCGGGCTAGGAAGCACCTACAACGCCATTGGAGTCATCTACAGCGATCTGGGGAAGATGGAACAAGCCCTGGGCTGGCTCAACAAGGCTCTGGCCCTGCGAGAGCAAGTGAATGATCAGCGCGGACTGGCCATAACGCGGGGCAACATCGGGATGATCTACTACGCGCGTGGAGCCTACGACCAGGCGCTGGGCTACTATGAGCGGGCTGCCCCAGTGCTGGAGGAGATCGGCGACCGCGCTATGCTGGCGACGGTGCTCAACAACATCGGGCTGATCTACTACGCGCGTGGAGCCTACGACCAGGCGCTGGGCTACTATGAGCGGGCTGCCCCAGTGCTGGAGGAGATCGGCGACCGCGCTACGCTGGCGACGGCTCAGGCAAACCTGGGCATGTTGTATCTGCAGTGGGGCAATGAGGTCAAAGCCGAAGCCTGTTTGCAGCAAGCAAGCGACCTATTTGAACAGTTGAGCTTGAAACAAAAGGGTGATGAGGTGCAAACCCTTCTTCGTATGAAAGTTCTCCTCGGTGCAGAGTTGGCTGCAAAACTCTTGTCTATTTTGCAGATGCCCGAACAGGAAGAGACTCTCTCTGCTCTGAAACACGAACTCTCCTCAATCCTTGATGGAGATATGCAAGGAAGGATCGAACGATTGAAGCAATGGCTGGCGAGTGTGTAGATGTGGGGAGTGGCCGGCCCTACGCAAATCCATACCGCAAGGACACCCTATGACCACAGAATCCCTCTTCTCCGACATCGGGCGCGCCTGCGACCCTTCGGGCTGAGCCCCCTTCACTGCGTTCAGGGCAAGCCCTCAGGGCGAAGCCGGATGCGCTTCGATGACGCACGCTGAAGCAGCGGTAGAATCGAGGACATGACCCCAAGGAAGCAAAATGACACCAGACGAATTTCTGCATCTGATCGCCCAAGGGGAAGGGCAATAGCCGAAGTGTTCCAAACGAGTTCCGATTCGCATTGATGGCAGGAGACAACCGATGAGCGAATACCAGTACTACGAATGGCAAACCGTTGACCGGCCGCTCACTCCCGAAGAGCGGGCCGCGGTGAACGAGCTGTCCAGCCACATTGACGTCACGTCGTCACAGGCGATCGTCACGTACAGTTGGGGCGACTTCAAACATGACCCCCAGCAGGTGCTGGCACGCTATTTCGACGCCTTCCTGTACCTGGCCAACTGGAGCAGCAAGCGGCTGGCGTTTCGCTTCCCCAAGGGCCTGCTGGATCCCAAGCAGATCGAGCCGTACCTGTGGGAGTATTGCGTCGAGCTGGAGCCGGTCGGCGACTACTTGATCCTGGACATTTCGCTGGACGAAGAGGAGGGGAGCGGCTGGATCGAGGGCGGCGGCTGGCTGTCATCGCTGGGGCGGCTGCGCGATGATCTGCTGCAAGGGGACTATCGGGCGTTGCACCTGGCCTGGCTGCGCGCCGCCGAGCTCCAGGACGCCGACGACGCCGAGCTCGAGCCGCCCGTCCCGCCCGGCCTGAGCAAGCTTTCCCCACCCCTGACGAGTTTCGTCGAGCTCTTCGACCTGGACGAGTACCTTATCCAGGCCGAGGCCAGCCCGCAGCGCCAACAGGCGCCTGCCATCCCGCCGGAAGAGGCCATCGCTCGCCTGTCGCCGGCCGAACGCGATGCGTTCCTGGTGCGGCTGGCGCGTGGCGAGGCACACTTGTCGTTGGCGCTCAACCGTCGCCTGCAAGAGCTGACCGGCGCGTCCCGACCGGCGGCCGGCGCGCCCCGGCGCACGTGGGGCGAGTTGCGGGCGACCGCCGACCGGCTGCGGTGCGAGGCGAAGCGGCGCGCGGCCGAAGCCGCCGAGGCTAAGCGCGTCCAGGAGCTGCAGGCGTTCGCGCGGCGCGAGGCCGAAACCTGGCGTGACGTCGTGGCGCTCATCGAGGAGAAGAAATCTGCCTCTTACGACAAAGCGGTAGCGCTGCTCGTTAAGCTGCGCGACCTGGCCGACTACCAGGGTCACGTGGCCGATTTCCAAACGCGGGTCGCGGGCCTGCAAGAGCGCTACGCAAACAGGCCGGCGTTGCGTGATCGCCTGCAACGGGCCAGGTTGGTTTGACGACAGCACGGCTGGGAGGGTTGGCATGACCCGAGACGAACTTCTGCATCTGATCGCCCAGGGGGAAGGGCAATGGCTGGAGTTCAAGGAGGTGTACCGACCATGAGTGAGCAACAAGGAGAGCGCGTTCTTACCAAAGATGACAGCGACTTGTTTCAACTCGTCAGGCGATTAACGAGCGAGCAGCCTCCAATTGAGGACATCGGGCGTGAAGCGGAGCCGATCATCCAGATCGAGCTTCCCCTCTCCCTTCTGCTCAACGTAGTGGATCGGCTTTCTGTGGACGACGCCAGTCTCTTGTATCGCCGGCTGGAGGATCGGTTGGCCGGGACGATGGGAGCGGATTCCTAGCCCTCCTCACGGAAGAGATCATCCAGCGGCTGCTCGACATCTTTCTGAGCGGTGCCAGTGTTCTGGCCGAGGAAGCCGAACGCCGGGCCTGGCATGCGTTGGAAATGGCGGCTTTTGAGCGAGCCTGGAACAACGAAGAGGATGCCATCTATGACAACTGGAGAGAGATCTACGGTGTTCCATAAGAGTGATCCAGTGAACATGTTCGATGTCGTCTGCCTTGGAATCATGGTCGCAGACATCGTCGCCCGTCCGGTAACGGGACTGCCAGCACGAGGGCAGTTGGCCCTGGTGGAGCAGATGGAACCGCACACTGGCGGCTGCGCGGTCAACACCGGCATCGCCCTGGCCAAACTGGGGCGCAAGGTGGCGGTGCTGGGCAAGGTGGGCCAGGATGGCTTCGGCGATTTCGTGTGCAACGTCCTGGCTCGCTACGGCATAGATACCAGTGGTGTGGTACGCGATCCTGTCACCAACACCGCAGCCACTATGGTCATGGTTGACCCTGAAGGGGAGCGGACCTTCCTCCACTACCTGGGGGCCAATGCTACCCTCTGCGCCGATGACGTGGACTTCGATGTGGTGAAGCGGGCTGAGATCCTGCACGTGGCTGGCTCCTTCCTCATGCCCACTTTCGATGGCCAGCAGACAGCGGAGGTGCTGAAACGGGCTCACGAACTGATGGTGAAGACCTCGCTGGATACGGCCTGGGACTCCACCGGCAGATGGTTCTCGACCATCGAACCCGTCTTACCCCACATTGATTACTTCCTCCCCAGCTTTGAGGAGGCGGTTCAGATCGCAGGCCGGGATGAGCCGGAGGATGTGGCCGATTTCTTCCTGGGATACGGGATGGAGATTGTGGCCCTCAAAATGGGAGCGCAGGGGTGCTTTGTCAAATCCACTGGGCAGGCGATCCGCCTTCCAGCCTACACCGTACAGGTAGTGGACGCTACCGGTGCAGGCGATTGCTTCGCCGCTGGATTCCTGGCTGGGCTGTCCATGGACTGGGGCCTGGAGCGCACGGCCAAGCTTGCTAACGGAGCCGGCGCCGCCTGCGTGACGGCCATGGGTGCGACTACGGGAGTTCGATCGCTGGAGAAGACGCTGGCCATCGTGGCAGATAGCAGATAGCGGATGGCAAATAGCAGGTCACATATCTTGTCATCTGCCATCTGCCTATCTTTGTGCTCTTCGTGTTTCTAGAAAGGAGCGATGATGCAGCGGACAGTTGGGCATCCAATTCTGAGAAGCCGGGCTCCGGTGAGGATTGATTTCTCCGGGGGTTGGACGGATGTGCCGCCCTTTTCCACTGAGGTTGGCGGGGCGGTGGTGAACGCGGCCATCAACCGGCACACCTATGCTACCCTCGTCCCCCGCGACGATGCGCATATCCAGATAATCTCCGCTGACTTCGACATCTTCCTCGATGTGCGCAGCTTCCGGGAGCTGGAATACGATGGCAATCTAGACCTTATCAAGGCCGCCATCCGGCGCATAGGGATCGAGACGGGCATGGACCTCTTCGTCCGCTGTGATGCCCCGCCTGGCTCCGGCACCGGTTCCTCGGCCTCCATCAGCGTGGCCCTCATCGGGCTGCTCAACCAACTGCAGGACAACAAGCTCTCGGCTCATGAGATAGCCAACCTGGCCCACCTGTTGGAGATCGAGGAGCTACACATCGCCGGGGGCAAGCAGGATCAATTCGCAGCCGCCGTGGGGGGTATCAACTACATGGAGTTCATGGACCCGGCGGTCAATGTCTCTCAGCTCCGCCTGCCCGATCGGGTCATCAACGAGCTGGAAAAGCACCTGGTGATGTGCTACACCGGCAAGTCCCGCCTGTCGGGCGATCTGATCAGCACCGTCATGGGAGCCTACCAGGCAGGGGTGCCCCAGACCACCTGTGCGCTCCACCGGCTGAAGGAGATCGCCCGGGAGATGAAGAGCGCGCTGCTCAAGGGGGACCTGGAGAGCTTCGGCGAGCTGCTCTCGGAGAACTGGGAGTGCCAGAAGGCCCTCGATCCTTCCATCACCAACGAGTACATTGACTCCCTCTTCGATCGGGTGGTGGGCGATGGAGCCATCGGAGGCAAGGCTCTGGGCGCTGGTGGTGGCGGCTGCCTGCTGTTCTACTGTCAGTCGGACCAGGAGCATGTAGTGCGGAAGGCGCTTCAGGAAGCTGGGGCGCAGATCATTGACTTCAACTTTGATACCAAAGGGCTGCAGACCTGGATACAGGGATGAGAGGAGCTACAATGAAACGAAGATGGCTGGCGATGTCGGTCCTTTTGTTTCCCCTGCTACTCCTGGGTTGCTTCCCTCCCAACAGCCTGGAGCAGCAGATACGTCTGGAGTCCACAGTGGTAGCCATGCAGACCGACGTGGCCATCGAGCTGGCTGAACTGCGTGAGCAGGTCTCCACGCCGGTGACGCCACCCACGAGTACCGCCTCACCCACTTCGCCACCTTTGATTCCCACCAGTACGCCCACGAGTGTGCCCACATCCCTCCCTGATGGCACGGTGACCGCTGATGTCCTGAACCTGCGGAGCGGTCCGGGCCTCGAATACGGTGTGGTAGGACATTTGCAGAAAGGTGACGCCCTGGAGGCCAGGGGCCGGATCGAGGCCGGCGACTGGGTGAAGGTATCCACAGCCGAGGGATTGGAGGGCTGGGTGGCCGTGGAGTACGTGGCCCTCAACGTCCCGCTGGATGGTATCCCCCTGGCTGTCGAGATCCCACCCCCACCGAGCGCTGGCCCTACGGTCCCTGTGACCCCTACAGTCTCTGTAACCCCTACAGTCTCTGTACCCCCTACAGTCTCTATAACCCCTACGGCAACCACAGTTTCGTCGGAGGAGTGACCGTGACTTCTGCTTCGAGTTCTGCCACCTAGACCAGACGGCCATAGCGCTGCAGTACATGCGCGAGCAGATCGTGGTGGTAGGATGGCCGGGCCGATGATCCACAGACGGCGGTGGGGTTCCACTTTCGATGCCCTGCGAACCCCCAACTTCCGCTGGTATTGGCTGGGGAGGTTGACCTCTTTGGCTTCCTTTCAGATGCACACGGTGGCTCAGGGGTGGCTGGTGTATGAGCTCACCGGCTCGGCCTTGTCTTTGAGCTGGGTCAGCTCCAGCCGGAGTATAGCCATGCTGCTCTTTTCCCTCTACGGCGGGTGATATGCGACCGCGTCGAGAAGCGAGACATCCTCGTCTGGGTGAGGTTGGCCAGGGCGATTGGCCACCTGGGGATTGCCCTGCTGATATCAGTGGGAGCCATCCGGGTCTGGCATTTAGTGGCCTCTTCACTGCTATCCGGCATGTTCTTAGCCCTCATGATGCCCGCTGAGGAGGCGATCGTGAGCGAGTTGGTGGACCGCCAGACGTTGCTTAACGCCGTTTGCCTCAACTCTATCGCCACGGGGTTTATGGGCATGCTCGCCGCCGGGGTGGCTGGCTTGCTGATCGAGCTTACGGGTGTGTCGGCTGCCTACTACATAGTCGTACCTTTTTCCTGCTGACCATGCTTGTTGTGGCGCAACTGCCCACCACCGAGCAGGAGGGCTCACGTTCCCGCTCGGCCTGGTTTGACCTCCAGGAGGGATTGCACTACCTCATCCGCCACCCGGCGCTCTTGGCTCTGACGGGCCTTGCCCTTTCCACAGTGCTATTCAAGCAGGCCCTACCGCACCTTCGTGCCCAAGTTTGCAAAGGAGGTGATGGGCTTTGGGGCAGGAGGTTTGGGACTTCTCGTGGCTGCATCAGGAATTGGATCCATGCTCAGCTCGCTAGCCGTGGCCTCGCTGGGGGATTTTCGGAGCGAAGGGAAGCTCTTGTTGGCCGCCGGCGTGTCTTTGGGGGTCTCCGTCTTCCTCTTTGTCAAGCTTCACTCCCTCTTCCTGGTCATCCTCTTCCTCCCCCTGGTGGGAGCGGGGAGCAACATTTGCATGGTGACCAACAGAGCCCTTTTGCAAACCAACTCCGAGGACCAGTTCCGAGGGCGGGTGATGGGCGTGTACATCATGATGTCGGGGCTGGCCCCTCTGGGAGTACTGCCCGAAGGAGCTGTGGCCGACCGGCTGGGGGTGCCCTTCGTCGTGGCTCTGCAGAGGATGCTCCTGGCCCTGATCTTCCTGGGGATGATGCTCGTCAGAGCGGAGGTCAGGCGGCTGGAGTGAGGTGGAGGGATGGTCTGGTGGTCTGTTGGCCAATTGGTCTGATGGTCTCCGGACCCGACCAGATGACTACTCGACCAAGTGACCACCTGACCAACAAGAGATTTCCTTGCGTTCCCCGCCGCTTTGGAGTATAATGGCCGCTACTGGAGCTTCAGGGTGTCCATTGGGGGAGGAGCACTCCCGTGGACGGATGGATCGAGCGCCACCGCAGCCACATTATGATCGTCCTCTGTACCCTCATCTTCTTGGGGGCGGCGGTCTTTCTGCTGCGCCGCCCGCCCTCGCCCCAGGGGCCTGTCCTGCAGATCGCCACGGCCCCACCCACCCTCACCCCGGTTCCCACATCCACTCCGGCTCCCCTGCGCGTGTACGTAAGCGGCGCCGTAGCTCACCCCGACGTGTACCAGCTTCCCCCCGGTTCCATCGTTAAGGACGCCGTGGCCACAGCCGGTGGTGCCCTCCCTGGTGCGGACCTGGCACGCGTCAACCTGGCCCAACAGCTCTTCGATCAACAGCAGGTCCACGTGCCCCTGGCCGGTGAGACCCCTCCACCTGTCAGCAGCTCTGCTCAGGTACGATCCCCCTCCTCTAGCAATGACTGCGTGGACATAAACAGCGCCACACTGGAGGAGCTCGATGGGCTGCCGGGTATTGGCCCGACCTACGCTCAGCGCATCATCGAATATCGCAAGGACCAAGGCTCCTTCCAGGATGTCGAGGAGCTCACCCAGGTCAAGGGCATCGGCCCCGCTACCCTGGAGAAGATTCGCGATCTGGTCTGCGTTCGTTAGATTATGAAAGGTCTGCCAACCATGGAGATTGCCCTGGCTGAGGAACGGATGCTGCGGCTAGTGGTTGGCATTATCTCCCGACTTGGTGCTTGGAGGCGGAATCACCATGAAGTTGGCTAAGGTGGTGGCCCGCTATAGTTGGGAGGATAAGTGAAGGTCCTGCTGATCGAGCCTCCCAAGTGGGTCTGGGACCTGATGGGTGACTGCGTGGCCCCACCGCTGGGACTGGCGCAACTGGCGGCTGTGCTGGAGGAAGAGCGCATCCCTGTGGAGCTGGCGGACTGCAACGCGCTGGAGTTGGGCTGGCGGGGGACGGCGGAGACCATCCGCCGCGCCGAGCCGACGCTGGTGGGCACCACTGTCCTCACTCCTTATTTCCCCCAGGCGATCCGCACTGCTCGCATTGCCAAGGAGGTGGACCCCGACATCGTCACGGTGCTAGGTGGCCCCCACGTGACCTTCACCGCCCGGGAGACGCTGGTGGGCCATCCGGAGGTGGATCTGATCGTGCGGGGGGAGGGGGAAGGGCCGCTGGTGGCGTTGGCCCGAGCCCTGGAATCGGGGGCGGATTGGGCGACCGTGCCGGGGATCGCCTACCGGCGCAATGGGGAGATCATCGAAACGCCCTCGCCAGCGCCCGTGGACCCCAAGACGCTCCCCATCCCGGCCTACCACCTCCTGCCCATGGAGCGCTACCACTTCGAGTTCATCGGCAATCCTTTTGGCGTGGTGCAGGCCAGCCGGGGGTGTCCCCATCGGTGCACCTTCTGCTCCGAATGGCCCTTCTGGGGAGGTGGTTGGCGGGCCCGCGATCCGGAATCCATCGTGGAGGAGTTGGAGCTGCTGGTGCGGAGATATGGCTGTACCGGCATCTGGTTTGCCGATGACTGTTTCAACGTCAGCGGCGACCACATGCAGGCCATCTGCGAGGGGATTCTGAAGCGAGACTTGCACTTCAACTGGTTCTACCAGGGTCGAGCTGACTACCTGGTGCGCTATGGGGAGCTACTGCCCCTGATGCGACGGACGGGCAATCGCATGGTGCAGATCGGCATCGAGGCCTCCACTGATGAGGAGCTGCGGGAGCTCAACAAGCAGTTGGAGGTGGAGCAGGTGCGACAGGCGGTGAGATTGCTTCGGGCCAACGACATCGTCTGCCAGGGACTGCTGATTGTGGGCACCCCCACTGACAGTGGTCGCTCCATCCAGCACAAGGTGCGCTTCGCCAAGCAACTGGACATAGACTTCCCAGTGTTCACCATCTACACCCCCTTCCCCGGCACGGGTGTCTACGAACAGGCCAGGGCCGAGGGGCTGTTGCCCGATCCGCCCAACTACGCCCACTTCGACATGGCCCATGCGCTGCTGCCCACAGAACACCTCTCGGTCAAGGAGTTGCACTCCTGGTACTGGTGGGCGGTGAACAGCTACTACCTCGATCCGCTCAAGATCCTCCGTGGCCTGTTCTCACGCTGCGACTGGAAACGCCAGATCTGGCGGTTGATGACGGCCTATAGCCTCAAGAAGATGCTGGGCCCTATTTCTGACGTCGTATGCTCAAATCAACCACCAAGGCACGAAGACACCAAGGAGAAGAGTAAGGGCATTCGGCCGAACGCGCTAAGTCGTGCCGTTGATCAAGCAGGGCATCTAGCGAGTAGTTTTGTAATCTTCGTGTCTTTGTGTCTTCGTGGTGAATATCTGACGTCAAATCGAAAGGAGACAGATGTGAGCGAGGACTTTGAGATCGAAGAGGAAAGGGACGAGAAAGAGCGTGGGGAGGGCTTTGACGAGAAGTGGCAGCGGGACCCCATCGGGGCGGCCACAGGGGGATTGGTGCTGATCCTGCTCGGGCTGGTGCTGTTCGCGGCGACTCAGGGGTGGGTCCAGTGGGGAGACTTCTGGGCCTATTTCCTGGTGGGGCTGGGGCTGATCTTCCTGGTGGAGACGGCTATCCGCTTCGCCATGCCCGAATATCGGCGGCGCGTAGGCGGGCGGCTGGTCGCGGCCCTGATCCTCATCGCCGTGGGGCTGGGCGGCATCTTCGGCTTCACCCAGCTTTGGCCATTGATCCTTATCGCCATTGGTCTGGCCATCCTGATCAGGGGCCTGCTGCGGCGGGGATAAGCAGCTCCCCATCCAGCCGGGAGCGCAACCGGTAGTTGCCACCCCATCACCCGGAAGCAGGGCCTCATGGCCCTGCTTTCTTTTTGCCTGTTGGTCACCTATGCTCCCTGCGTTTCGCTGTCGGCTGAGTGCCATGCCACCGCTGGGCGCGATTGGTGGCAGCACGAACTTGACAGCGGGCGAATTGCGAGTATAATAGAAGGTGAAGTGCACCCATCGCACAACGTACCCCATCGGCGGGCCACCATATTAGTTCTGAATGCCGACTCTCCCCAAGTAGTGCGTGGGACCTGGTCGGCATCTTTGCTTTCAGAGCATACCGACTCGATGTGGCGAAAGGGCGGCAACCACCAATACTAGCGGACTCAGACATGCACTGAGTCACCACACACAAGGAGGTAAAAGATGAAGAAACACTTCTTGTTTGGAATGTTGTTAGCGGTAGTATTGTCAGTCACAGTCGTTCCAGTGGCTCAATCAGCTTGCGAAATAGACATACCACCATCACTGATGCTTCTTGGTGCTGGAGCCAGGTGGGCCGCGCAGGGTGCAGGCCCTGCATTGTATGTCAATTGGCAGGATAATTTATACCTCCACCCTAATCCATGGGGACGTATCTATACTGAACCTAATCCAGGTGACTCGATATCGTACATACTGGAGCGATATGGTTTCGACGTCGAGTTTGCTGGGGATATACCTGATGATCTCAACAAATACTCCGTTGTAGTCATCACAGCCTACTGGGCAGTTGAACCAGCCAAAGAACCCATTATTAGAGATTATGTCTCACATGGAGGAGGGGTTGTTCTTGAGAGTGGTGTTCCACCTTATTTTGTAACTTACTGTAAGGACTGGTGGCCAGGGCCAGGTGATTTGACTCCAATTCAAGATTGGTTTGGCGCTGGTCGGTATGTAAATACTGGAGGCTATGCCACGGTGACTATTGATAACCCATTTGGCACCTCCCTAAAGAGCGGGGATATTCTTGTAGGAACAGAGGGAGCGCCGGGGGGTGGTTCCGCCGCTGCAGTTTCAGGACTACAGCCTGGCGCGGAAATTGTGGCGAAATGGGGTACTGGATATATCTTCAGCTTTACATATGAAACTACTGGTCGAGTCTACTATCTAGCATCCTGCGAGGAGATACCTGTCTTGCACTTGAACCCTGGCTGGAACCTGATTTCCTTCAACAGAGAGCCTAACGATACCACTATCTCCTGTGTCCTCTCACCCATTGATGGCCTCTATTCGGTTGTCATGGGATATGATCAAGGCGGCCTCTCTTACTACCCCGAGATCCCTGATGAATACAACACCCTCAAGGAGATGGATCCCTACCACGGCTACTGGATCAAGACCACCACTACTACAACTCTGCCTATTGGGGGAGACAAGGTGCCAGTCACCACACCTCTTTTCCTGGATGAAGGGTGGAACCTGGTAAGCTACTTGCCAGATTGCTCCCAGCCCTTGACCACCGCTTTGGCCTCAATTGAGGGCCAATATGAGGCTGTCTTGGGATATGAACAGGGCGCGATGTCAGCCTATCCGGAGCTTCCAGAGTACATGAACACCCTCCAGACCCTGGAACCGCAACACGGCTACTGGATTAAGATGAAGCAACCAGGCACTCTCACCTACTTCCCCTGTGGTGGAGGTGGATTGGTAGCAGGGGCGGCGATGGCTGCTAATGCTGCCCAAGCCCCAGCAGGGGTTACTCCTACCAACCAGTGGGTTGATTTCTATTCCTTCAACACGACGGTGAATGGCTTCCCTATTCCTACAGGTTCAACTGTCACCGCTTACGATCCGGATGGAGCGAAGATCGGTGAGTGCATAGTTAAGCAACCGGGCAGATTTGGTGTCCTTTCCCTCTACGGAGATGATCCGCTGACTCAGGAGGATGAGGGGGCCAAGCCGGGTGACACCATCACCTTCTACATCAATGGCCAGAAAGCCACGGCCATAGGCTCGGATGGGCCAGTCTGGACCACCTTTGGGGATCTCAGGAACGTGGACCTTACGGTCACCTATCACCCTGTCCACAAAGTTTACCTTTCCCTGATCCTCAAATAGCCACACGTAGAAACGGAGCGTGAAGATGACAACCCTCAAAGCGTTTAAGGCTTTGTTTGTGGGGATGTTTCTGGTGCTGGTGATTGCTCCTTTCGCCTTGGCCCAATCCCCCTTCTGGATGAACTTCTATGGAGAGGTGACCACCAAGGATGGTAAACCTGTTCCTGGGGCGGAGATAAAGGTCTACACCGACGGGCTGCTGTGTGGTAGTGGTACCTCCCGTTCTGACGGGAGGTATGGGCTTCTTCCTGTCTATGGGGATGATCCTACCACTCCAGAGAAGGACGGAGCCAGCCCGGGCGATCCCCTCACCTTCTACGTCAACGGGCAGCGGGCGGGTTCGGCCACCTGGACAGCTCATGGGGATGTTCAGCGTCTTGACCTGGTTGTCGAAGAGGTAGCCGTCGCCCCGGCGCGAGGCAAGGTCTATGTGGACGTCATAGCCTGGGGACATATTCCCATCTCCGTGGATATGTACGTGGCGGGCAAGCTATACGATGCTCAGATGACCGCGGTCAACGGCTTTGGTGAGCAACAGGCCACCTTCATCCTGTGGCCCGAATTCGACGAGCAGTGGAATATCGCGATCAGTCCCGGTCTGCCTGCTGGTCTGGATTCCAGCGAATGGACAGTGGAGGTACGCGAGGGAGGTTTAAGCACCGAGATTCAGTGGGGCAAGAAGCTGACCATCTATCTGCAAGTGGTACACCTGGGCGCACTGTAGCAACTTAATCGGACAGGGCCGCACAGCACTGCTTTCTCCCTGGGCGCTCTTCACCTATGCTCCTTGCATTTCTCTGTCGGGCGAGTGCCGCACCACCGCGGGCGGCTGGTCGTAGCGCTGGTCCTCATCGCCGTGGGGCTGGGCGGCATCTTCGGTTTCACCCAGCTTTGGCCGTTGATCCTTATCGCCATTGGGCTGGCCATCCTGATCAGGGGCCTGCTGCGGCGGGGATAGGCTGTGGCTGTGATCCCTGACAGGAAGCTGGTAGCCTTCCAGGTTGTCAATGTGGAGGGCTACCAGCTTTTATCTCATCAAAGTATGAGAAGCCACTCAGGGCAGGCGGAGGTCGAGGGTAAGCTCCGGGCCGTTGAGTGTGGTGAAGAAGCGGTTGAGGACATCGCGGCCGAGTATGGCGTGGTTCAAAGGATATGCAACTACTGATAAAGGAGGGAGACGGACTCCACCCACAGCTATGTCTACGGCGGACAACTCCAAACGCTGTCTATGCCCGTCAAACGCTTCGACTATCATCTCGGCGTAGGGTGCCAGATCTAGTTCCTGCGCTAACTGGTCCGGAATCACGGACACGTCAGCCCCTGTATCCACAAGAGCCTCGATTCGCTTAGATGTACCCGAGTCATTGGGCACTCTCACTACCACATCTGCAACCGGTGCTGGCGGATCAAAGGCCTGGCTGTAGGGGATCATGACTGGACATCCCTAGGACTCACGATGCGACGCACGGGCAGCGGCGCACCAACCTGCCGAACGTACATAGGGCCATGGCCGTGCTCCCTGTACACTCGTTGGACCAGCGTCATCTCCTCCGGATCACTGTCTATCACCTCGCGACCGCGAATAGCCACATAGAGCCCGGCGTATTTGTCCAACAGTTGAACCTCAAGCTGCTCGTAGGCTTGCCGCTCTCGCTCAAACGCCTCTTGTGTCTTCCTCCGACGCTTCTCCCACTCCTGTGTTTCGCGCCAATGTTTGAATGCTTCGTACTCCTTCACAGGCACGACCACAGCCACGGGACGGCCCTCCCGCTCAAGGATGACTGGCTCTCCGGTCAGGGTCTCCTCATCCACAGGAAGCGCATAGACAGCACGCGTCTCCTTTGCTCGCTCCCGCACCCAGTCATCCACCGTCGGGCTCCGTGCCGGCGCCAGGAGGTCATCGGTCCGCCCCAGTCTCTCGAGGGCCTCCGCTGCCTGTGCTCGCACCCAGTCATCCACCGCCGGGTCCCGAGCCAGCGCCAGGAGGTCATCGGTCCGCCCCAGTCTCTCGAGGGCCTCCGCTGCTTGTGCTCGCACCCAGTCATCCACCGTCGGGTCCCGAGCCAGCGCCAGGAGATCACCGCCCCGTCCCAGCCTCTCCAGGGCCTCCGCCAACTCTACCCTGCGCATCAGAAACCTCCTCCCTCTTCCCAATGATTTTATGATCATTCTAACGACTGTTGAAGATTTGTCAAACTTTGCTCACGAACGCAAGAGGGCCCTGATCCAGTAACAAACGCAGCCGGTAGCGCCAGTAGGCCCCCGGCCGCTCCCGGCCGATGCAGCGGTAGTAGGGGTCGCCGAAGGAGAGCAGCACGTCGCCGATGCGGTACCGGGGCAGGTCAGGGGTGGAGATGATGAGCGATCCGTATTCCCCGGCCCTCAGCTCATGGAGCATCTTGAGCGCCCGTCGTGTCTCCACCTCGAAGAAGAAAACATCATAATTGGGAGAGACATAGGGACACTCGTCGAGCTGCTGGGCGAAGAGCCCCTCAGTGGCGGCGTACATCTCCAGGATCTCGTCGGGGCCGTAGAGGGCGCGCAGGGCGGGGGCCTGGGTGGTCTGGATGCCCACCATGCTGGTGCCGATGAGCAGTGCCATTTCCGGCCAGACGTGGCGAGGCAGCAGGCGGTGCGTTCGCCTCAGCCAGCGCCCGAAATGCAGCATGGTCTGTGTGACCCCGATGAGCATGGTGATGTGCTTCTCCCTGGCCTGCTGATACACCAGCTCGAAGCGCCGCTTCCAATCAGCTTTGCTCGTGCCCCCACCCCCTTCATCAATCACCGATTGCTCCGGCCACATGCGCAGGGGGCTCTCCGCCTGGCCGAACCTGGCGTAGAGGCCGGAGGCGTAGCCGTAGGGCACCTCCTGCCCATCCTGGGTCCTCACCCTCCCCAGCACCGAGGGGAAGGTCTGGTTGAGGCGGTAGCCCTCCAGGATCTCCCAGCGCCCGGTGCGCAGGAGATAGTCGAGCAGCGCCCGGGGGCCGAGCTGTCCGCGCAGCCTGAGGCCGGAGGCGGTCATGGGCATGAACTTGGACTCACCGGTCGTGCCCCGCGTGAGCCCCCAGGCCACAGGGGATTCGGTCAGCAGCGCTGACCAATGGCCGGCCATCGCTTCGTCCAGTGTCGGGCGCAGGTCGGCATAGGTGACAATGGGGAAGGCATGGCGGTAGTCGGCGATGGGACCGACCCTTTCCGCGTCGTGCTCACGCCCATATTCTGTCTGGGCATACCCCGCCATCAGGCGCTCCAGCGTGGCGTGTTGAGCGGCCTGTGGATTAGCCAGGGCCTCGTGCCAGGGGTCAATCATCGCCTGGGCTGTGGATTCAAGGGGAAGCATCTTTCATTATGAGAGCATTCGGAAACTTCCTCAGCCGCGAAAAGAAGGACATGGACACAGTTCTCACAGATGAGCTGGACCATCGGGATCGTGCGCTCACCGAGGGTTACCCCGCCTACTCCCAGAGCCTGAAGTGGGGGTACCGGTCGGTCATCAAACCCACGTAGGCAATGACCCGGAATGCCCAGCGGTTTATTCCCATGATCAGCTTGAAGATGTCCTCATGGTACCTTCCAGTGAACAGCAGCACGCAGGCCACAATAGCGACCAGGACCGCCAACAGGCCTCCCTCGGGATATCGCGCCGCTTCCGCCTGCTGGACCCCCCAGCCAGCCAGTGCGGCAAGGACGGCATAGTGGGGGATTGCCAGGAACCACTTCACTAACACCAGCCAGCGGCTGAGGTTTTCAGGATACTCAACCTCCAAATCTGCGGGATACTCCGCGGATTCCAGCGTAAAGGGCGGATATCGGTCTGTGCCGAGAGCGGAGTAGCTGTAAAAGCCCACCCGCCAGGTCCAGCGCAGAACCCCTACATTGAAGTCGAACAGGCTCCGGGGGTACTTGCCGGTGAAGAGAATGGCGAAGAAGGCGATCACCGCAACTGCGCCGAAGGCGATCCAAAGAAACGCCAACACCACAACATGCGGAATGATCAGCAGCCACTTGACAAGCCACAGAGCCTTCGAAGGCGGCTCGCTAAGCTCTCCTTTCAGGGAAAGGGGATAGGACTTCTCCTGATCTGCCATCCATGACCTCCCTTAGGGGTTAGTTTGAGTTGCTGTTTTCCACCCTACTGGCAGTTGACGAGACGCGAAGGAGTGCCTCGACTGCCCTGAATGTAGCGCCGATATCACCTGGCCAGCAATGCTCTGGCAAATTGCGGGCATTCAACACGGCGCCAACGACCTATTTCGTTGAACAGATCGAAAGGCGAGATAATCCGAACATTACCTTACCGATCAGCTCCATTATCAAAAAGGGTCAACCGCGATGGTTGCCCCTACTTAGCGTACGGCACCACTATGAAGGGCTGCTGCAGAACGTTGTTGCCCTCGTCGGTCTCTGGAACGAGATTGTCGGGATCAACTTCGCCCCTGGCTGTGTATGGTCCCGCACTGCTGAGGCTCAGCGCCCAGACCGCATCACCCGCAGCACCTGCTGCCAGGGGTGCTACGAATGTGTCGAATTGCCAGCCGCCCACATTAAGCCTGATGTACGTCCCCACGGTGGCGTCATCACCTCCCTGGTTCTTCGCTGTGACGGTGATCGCGAAGGTGTGCCCTGCCACTGGCGTGTCTGGACTAATGACGATATCCCAGACGATGAGATCAACACCTGGTATGGGTGTGGGGGTAGGTGTGGCCTCCTTCGCTACGAAGGGGAGATAGACGAAGCAAGTAGGAGTGATTGTCGTCTCATAGGGTAAGGGATATGCTTCTGCGGGACGCAGGAGTGACAGCAGCACCAGGAGACCGGCGACGCACAGTATCACCGGGAGAGTTGTCGCTCTAGCCATCCTTGGACGGTCTTCGCCCACTGAAAGACCTCCGCGTCTGCTCAGGCTGACAGCTTCTCTCTGCTACTCAGTGAATCGCACCTCGATCGAGTTCGAAATGCTGTCCGCTTGAGCCCTCACCTTCACCAAGTCGGCCACACTCCCAGTCAGCTCCGTCTGCGCCTGTCCACTGGTGCCCGTATCAGCCATCGAAGGATTGACACTCCCCTGCCCCTCGACTACTACTCTGAAATACACCGTCTGACCGGCCATTGGATCGCCGAACTGATCGCGGACAAGGGCGTAGATGGTTACCGTCCCATTGACCGGCGCGCTCGGCGGATCCGCTGCCATATCAATGCTCGACACCTGCGGCGCCTCGGTCGGTGTGGAGGTCGGCGTCGGCGGGGCAATTATGGTGAAGGCGTTGGGCAACTGGCCAGAGGTGCCGTCAGGATTGACCACCAGCAAACTCCACACGCCCGGCTGGGCGTCAGCTATGTAGAATGAGCAGTTGATCCGACTCCCGGCGGTGACATTCACTCCTGTCCCCGGGATGTCAGGGCCACCGCCGGTCAGAGACACCTGGGGAATCCCTCGGAAGTTCTCGCCCACGATGGTTACGCTCACCCTTTCCTGAGCTGCCGAAGCGGAACTGGGATTAATGCTGCTCACTTTAGGCGGCGCAGGTGTGGGCGTCCGCGTCTCCGTCGGCGTCCGCGTCACAGTCGGCGTGTTGGTCGGCGTGGAGGTGGGAGTTGGTGTTGGAGTCGCCGTCGGCGTCGGTGTCGGTGTGCTGGTCGGCGTGGAAGTGGGGGTCGGCGTCTCCGTGGGCGACACGGTGCCCGTAGGGGTGGCCGTCGGAGTGGGCGGCACCTCGAAGACGGAGATGTCGTACACCTTGTCCTTGCCATACTGCCCCTTGTTGAGGATGGTGACCATCACGATGCTGTCCGCTGGGGCCTGGAATTCCACCCGCGAGTCGTAGCGTCCGGCTGTCACGTCATCGTTCTCCCACTGCTGTCCGCCGGCGATCACGATCAGCTTGGTGTCCACGCCGATGGCCAGGTTGGAAGTGCTCACCGCGTAGACCCGGCCCGCCTTGGCCTGGAAGCTCACGTAGTCTCGATCCCCCTCCGGTGCGAAGTTGCGCTGCACCACCTCCCCCACTGCGATCGCCAGCGGTTGCCCCTCATCCGGCTCGAATACATCGGCGCTGATGGGCGTCCGCGTCGGCCCAGGGGTGACTGTAGGCGGCTGAGGCGTCACGGTCGGCCGAAAGGTGGGTGTCGGGACCAGAGTGGCCGTCGCGGTAATCTCCGGCGTGGGGCTAAGCTGCGCAGGTAGGACAGCCGCGGCTTGCGGGACTCGAGCCAATTGCCAGAACATCAACAGGATGCCGACCGCGCCCACGGCCAACAGCGCCATTCCCAGCGCACGGGTGGCGCTGGCGGGCCGCAACCGCCCGGCCCACACCTGTAACTTGGCCAGGGCATTGCCCGACTGGAGCCGCAGCAGATCACGCCCCATCTCCTCCGCCGTCTGGTAGCGGTCGTTGGGTTCCTCCTCCACAGCACGCATCACCACCGTGTTCAGCGCTGCCGGCACCTCGGGATTCAGGTCCCGGGGCGGAACGTGGTTGCGCAGGTAGAGCTTGCTGGTGAGCATCTCGTACAGCACCAGCCCCAGCGAGTAGATATCCGAACGCTCATCCAGGTAGCCCATGCCCGTTGCCTGCTCGGGCGACTTGTAGGCCGGGGTGCCGGGGTGCCCCCTGGCCTGCTGAGTGCGACGGGTCTCGTGCCCCAGTTGGGCCACCCCGAAGTCGGTCAGTTTGGCCTGGCCCTCCTTGGTGAGCAGCATATTGGAGGGTTTGATGTCGCGGTGGACGATGTCGCGGGCGTAGATGGCGGAGATGGCGCTGGAGATATCAATGGCCACCGAGATCGCCTGCTGAGGGGGCAGCTTCTTCTGCTCGGCCAGCAACTCCTCCAGGCTCTGGCCGTCTACGAACTCCAGCACCAGGTAGAGATTGCCTTCCAGATCGGTCTCCAAAGCGTAAGCCACGACCACGTTGGGATGAGCGAACTTGCTGGTGACCTGGGCCTCTTTTACAAACCGCTTCTCGTAGTCCTCGTACTCCTCGGGGGTAAGCGACTCTCGGTCGGCCAATAGCTCCTTGATGGCTACCGGCCGCTCCATGCCGATGTCACGGCCCAGGTATACCTTGCCGAACCCCCCCTCTCCGATCTCACGGATTATCTCAAATTTGCCAACCAGAATATCTCCAGGGCGCAAGGCCATGTATTCGATCCTTACCCATGCACAGAGGCGCAACTTTTGAATGCAGCTGGAGTATAGCACACATTCCTTTCTCTGACAATCGGCCAATTCTTTGTTGACATCAGGAGTTGCCGCGACTATAATACCAACCCGCCTACGGCCGGATGGAAGCCGGGAAAGGAGTTGATCGCTGATACCACTGGAGGAACGAGTCCGGGAATTGCGCGCCCAGGTGGGGGGTCAGGACCCCCATCTCACGGCCCGCCGCAGCGGGGCCACCGTCGCAGCGGGTGCCGCCGGTGGTGTGGCCCTGGAGCTGCGGCTATGGGATACCCTCTACCGCACCACCTGGCCTGAGGCCCGTGCTGTGGAAGCGACCTCCGGCCAACCCTGCCGGGCGGATGTGGAGGCCGCCCTTCTGTATTACCTTCGCACTGCCGATGGCACGTCCCTGGCTGGACAGTGGATTGGATTTCAGGAGCTACCAGGGGGGACCTTCTACAGCCGGGCCTTCCAGGGATACAGCGGCGACCGAGTGGTCCGCCATTTTGGGGATGACCTCGAAGCCTTCCGCCGTGCGGCGGAGCGCGTGGGCGGCGATCCCCTCCCCCTGAGCGACGCAGGTTTCTCCTTCCTGGCCCTGCCCCGGGTGTCACTGGCCATCGTCTACTGGTTGGGCGAGGAGGGCATTCCCACCAAGGCTCAGGTCCTCTTCGACCAGGCAGCAAGCCACCATCTGCCCACCGACGTCCTGGCCGTCCTGGGCGCTGAGTTGATCCGTCGCATCATCCGCACTGATGGATGAGGGGTGCTTGGCGCGTGATGGATCAGGTGCGCGTATCCGTTGGCACAGCCGGTGTCTTAGGCCTGGTGGAAGTGAGGATGGACGCAGTTCCCACCACCGCCTATCTTATGCTGGGGGAGCGGTGCGCCATGAACTGCGCCTTTTGCGCACAGGCGCGGGATAGCCACGCCCCGGCCCAGGCGCTCTCGCGCATCACCTGGCCTCCCTTCCCGCGAAAAGAGGTGCTCTCGGCCCTGGCTGAAGGCTTCTGCCGCGGGATGGTCCGCCGCTGCTGCCTCCAGGTGACGGTCTCTGAACAGAGCTTTCCTCGAACACTGGCCCTGCTGCGGGAGATCAAGTCCGCCTGCCAGGTGCCGGTAGATGGCTCTTTCCTCCCCCGAAACATGCACCAGGCTGAGGCGCTCTTTGCCGCCGGCCTGGATCACCTGGGCTTCGGGCTCGACGCCAACTGTGAGCGCGTGTTCCAGGAGGTGAAGGGCGGGAGCTGGGGGCAAATATGGGGACTTATCGAGGCCACAGCCCGTCGCTTCCCCGGCCACGTCGCAGCCCATCTCATCGTCGGGCTGGGGGAGAGGGAGAGGGAGGTGCTCCAGACAGTCCAAGAACTGCACGACCTGGGAGTCGTCGTCGGATTGTTTGCCTTCACCCCGGTGCAGGGCACGCTCCTGGCTGACCGGCCTCCGCCCCCGCTGGATGTCTACCGTCGTGTACAGGCCGCCCGCTGGCTGATAGTGCATGACATGGCCTGGTTGGAGGATTTCACCTTCGGGCCAGATGGCCGGTTGGAGTGGATGGGCCGGCCCGATACCCTGAAGGGCACAGGTACCCTGAAGGGCGCAGGTTGGCGGGAGCTGCTGGCCAGTGGTGATGCCTTTCGCACCTCCGGCTGCCCCGATTGCAACCGCCCCTTCTACAACGAGCGGCCCGGCGGCGTGATGTACAACTACCCCCGCCCCCTGACCCCCGACGAGGCGGCCCTGGCCCTGGACGAGTGCCAGTTCAGGAGTTCGTACAGCAGGGAGAATTAAAGGACATCGGAGTGCAGGCGCAAGCCTGCAAATCGGAGCGGACGTGTGTCCGCACTCCGCTCCCTAGCAGGGAGAACTAAAGGACTTCGGAGTGCAGGCGCAAGCCTGCGAACTGGAGCGGACGTGTGTCCGCACTCCGCTCCCTGGCGGAGAGAGTTAGAGGACATCGGAATGCAGGCGCAAGCGTGCGAACTGGAGGCGTGCGTATGAAAGGCCACCGGCCGCCACACCTGTACCTCGACCACACCTTCTATACGATCACAGGCTCCATTCTCTACGGCAAAGCCTTTCTGCGTCCCGACTGGGCCAAGGAGCTGCTGCGCAAAAAGATGACGGAACTCATTCGCGAGTACCAGTTCCTCTCCTATGCCTGGGTTATCCTGGGCGATCACTACCATATCCTGATCAAGACGTGCGTTGGCCGAGATCTGGCAAAGCTCATGCGACGTCTGCATGCGATCACCTCACTGCATATGAACAGACGAGAGGGCTGTCTTGGTCGTCAAGTGTGGTATAGCTATTGGGATACGTGCATGCGTAACGAGAGAGACATCTGGACTCACTTTAACTACATCCACAATAATCCCATCAAGCACGGCTATGCCCGGAAGTGGGCTGATTGGCCCTATTCAAGTTATGGGCGTTACCTTGAGAGCAAGGGTGAAGAATGGCTCACAGATGTCTGGGAGCGCTATCCAGTGGTTGATTATCTAGAGGGGGATGATTTCTTAGCAGGCCCATTGCTTGATACGGAAGTAGGAGCGGACCTGTGTCCGCACTCCATGTGAGAGCATCGGAGTGCAGGCGCAAGCCTGCAAATCGGAGCGGACCTGTGTCCGCACTCCATGTGAGAGCATCGGAGTGCAGGCGCAAGCCTGCAAATCGGAGCGGACCTGTGTCCGCACTCCATTCTCTAGAGAGTTGTGAAACGGTGTGTAACAGTGCAGCAGTTCGAGGCCTCCGTACTGGCGCGCGTCACCCTTCGCCCCACCCTCATCCACCTCACCTTTGACACCTCAACCCTCGCCACACCTCCTGCCCCCGGCCAGTTCTTCATGGCCCGCTGTGAGGGAGTCTACCTCCGCCGGCCCCTCTTCGCCTGTCGCATTGAGCCAGGGCGCGTTGCCGCGCTCCTGCCCCTGGGACAGGACCTGGGCCTCACCTGGCTGGCGGCGAGGCAGGTGGGGGAGGCTGTGGATCTCATCGGACCGCTGGGGCGGGGGTTTGCGCTTGAGGGCCCCGGGGGCAACCTCCTCCTTGTTGGGTGTGGATCGGGGATCGCCTCACTCCTACCGCTGGCGGAAGAGGCCCTGGCAGGGGGCTGGGCGGTGGCGTTGTTGGCCGCCTTCGAGCGCCCCGATCTGGCGGTTCCCACGGCGCTCCTCCCTCCAGCGGTCGAATACCAGATGGCCCTTGGAGGGGCGGCGCTGGAGGAACTGGAGCTGCTCCTGTGTGATGCGCTCCCCTGGGCGGACAGGATCTGCGCCACCGGAGGGGAAAATCTCTATCCCCGGCTGGCCGCTGCGATCAGGGAGTCACGTCTGGGCCTGCGGCCCGGCCTGGCCCGGGTGTTGGTGGAGGTGCCGATGGGGTGTGGAGTGGGTGCCTGTGGGGTCTGCGCGGTGGAGACACATCGAGGCCTGCGCCAGGCGTGCCATCACGGCCCTGTCTTCGACCTGGCGGAGCTGGCGATATGAACCTGGCAGTGGAACTGGCCCCGGACCACAAGCAGGGGCTCCTGCTGGCCAATCCGGTGATGCCGGCCGCCGGCAGCTTCGGCTACGGCCTGGAGTACGAGGGGTTGGTGGAGGTCGAGCGATTGGGGGCCATCGTCACCACGCCCACAACCCTCCGACCTCAGCGGGGGCGACCTCAACCTCGATTGCAGGAATTGGAGGGTGGGCTGCTCTTGAACACCGGGGGACAGAATCCGGGCCTTGGCTGGGTGCTGCGGGAGGTCGCTCCTCGCTGGGCGCGTGGGAGGGTGCCGGTCATCCTCAACGTCGCGGGGCGTGGGCCAATGGAGTTCGCGCAGGTGGCCCGGCGGTTGGGCGACGTTCAAGGGGTCTGGGGACTGGAGCTCACGCTGCCGGACAAAGTGGGGCCCTCCGAAGCGCAGGAGATCGTCGCCGCCGTACGGGCCGAGACACTGCTGCCGGTGTGGGCCAAGCTGCCCCTCTTCCGGGCCGAGGAGCTGGCGGAGGGATGTCTGGAGGGTGGGGCCAACGCGCTGACGGTGGGACTGCCGCCCCTGGGGATGAGCATTGACCCGGAGACCAGAGCGCGTCTGCTAGGGCGGCTCTGCGGGCGGATGGTGAAGCCGTTGGCCCTGCGGGCCGTGGATGCAGTAGTCCAGCGCGTCCAGGCGCCCATCATCGCCTCCGGTGGCATCCACACCATAGAGGACGCACTGGAATTTCTGGCCCTTGGTGCCTCTGCGATTCAGGTGGGCTCTGCCACCTGGGTGGAGCCGGGGGCGATGGTGAGGATCGTCGAGGGGATTGGGGTCTGGATGGAGGAGAGGGGAGTCAAAGAAGTGAAGTGATGCAGTTTCTCCTGGCTGGTGGCGGGCTCCCCATCGCGTAGAACCGGGTTGTTGGGTGCGGCACGTTGGGTGTGAAGTTGGCCCAGGCGTTACCTCTCAGTACCACCCCGGCTGCTCACTATTGACCGTGTACTCTGGATATCGTTCGTACACCAGATCTAGCAATTGCTTAGGAGTCAGACTCCCATAAGCTTGCATCACAGCGTCGCCCCCTTGGCGGACCTCCCCATGCAACGAAGCGGTTGACTTCTCGATCAGCTTTCGTTGTTCCTCAATAAGGTAAATGTCCGTTTTCTCCCGGAGTGCGCCCTTGCCTTTGGGCGGGTGCTCCAGCCTCACCAGCCCGCTGTCCTCCAGCGCTTCCAGGTCGTCGTACAGTTGCTTGGCAAAGGGGCCATATTTGTAGGGCACAAAGTCGTAGGCTGGTTTGGTGATGTAAGGAGCGCGTGATTCGGCGATGGCCTGTTCAACCAGTTGTCCGGCCCGTGTGCCTTCCATCTGGAAGAGAAAAGCATACTTCATCGCAGAGGTGACCAGCACCGGCTTCTGAATCTGACTTGCGCCGCTCAGCATGCGTAGCAGAGCCATCTGCCGCTGGGTGAGACCAAAGGCCTCCTGCAACGTGAGGCCGGCAGTGAGTTCGCCCTGGAAGGCGCGGGTCAGCAGACTTTCAAAGAGGACGTTGAAGCGCTGATGGGATTGGGCTTGTTGTTGGCGAAAAACTTCGATCTGCTCAACCAACTGAGCAAATCGCCGCTGCAACGCTAGCGGTGGAATAGGCACCTCCATTGACTTGAGAGTGGTCTTTGTAATCTCCTTGAAAGTTGTCCCACCTGCTAACTGGATTAGTTTATCGGTGATGAGACGAAGGTAATATGCCAGGTAGACGTTGCTTAACTCAGGCCCACAGACGAGATTGGCGCATCCCTGATTTGTACAAATGGGTGCAGTGCAGACCGCAGTGACGCTGATAGTGGCTCGACTGGCTAGTAGAACTGTACCCGCTGGCAATAATCGTGCTGAGCTTTGATCAATCGCTTCCTCTGTAATGCGCTCCTTCGTCTCAGATATGTAAATGGAATTTAGCGAAGTCAAATCGCTGGGAGTAGCCCAGAGTATTGAGCCTGTGAAATACTCTGGCTTCTTTGGGCTAGGGGTACCCCCTCGCCACACCTCCTGCCCCCGGCCAGTTCTTCATGGCCCGCTGTGAGGGAGTCTACCTCCGACGGCCCCTCTTTCCCTGTCGCATTGAGGCAGGGCGCGTTGCCGCGCTCCTGCTCTTGGGACAGGACCTGGGCCTCACCTGGCTGGCGGCGAGGCAGGTGGGGGAGGCTGTGGATCTCATCGGACCGCTGGGGCGGAGGTTTTCGCTTGAGGGCCCCCGGGGCAACCTCCTCCTTGTGAGTTGGGGATCGGGGATCGCCTCACTCCTGGCGCTGGCCGAAGAGGCTCTGGCAGGAGGCTGGGCGGTGGCATTGTTGGCTGCCGGCGATGGTCAGTGCTGGCGCATAACAAGCGGAAGATAGACCTGGTGCGGTAGTATGAAGGTCGCCGCGACGGGATCGTGGTCGGAGGTGCGCCAGATAACGGTGTCGTCGCCGGTGTAGGGGTTATAGGGGAAGTCGGCGTTGTTGTGCAGCGGCGAAGCGCCCTCCAGCCAGGCCAGCAGTGCCGGCGAGACCAGCACGTGGTCCAGCACCTGTGAGACGCCCCGGTAGATGTAATTGTAGCGGGCCTCCGCCGGCAACGTGCACCAGGTGTTGGTCAGGTTGCCGATGGCGTAAAGCTCCTCCAGCGACGGCGAATCCTCAAAGTCGTTCAGGTCGCCCAGCACCAGGACGTTGGGCACGCTGGTGACGAGGCCGGCCACGAACCGGGCCTGCTCCAGGCGGCGCTGATCCGCCTCGGCCCCGCCCCGCTTGGACTTGAAGTGGTTGGCGATGACGACGACCTGCGTCTCCACGCCGCCGTACTCGACGGTGCCGGTCAGGACGACGGGCCGGCGGGAGAAGAGCGGGTACTCATCGTCCGCGGGGCAGCGGTCATCGTATGCTTCGGCACTCTCGCTGCCGTAGGTGGAGCAGGCCTGGTAGTCGGTGGACCAGTCCACATTGCTGACGCGGTCGGTGCGCCACAGGAGCGCCACGCCGTGCCCGCCGACGTCCGGGTGGGAGTAGGCGTAGTCGTAATCGTAGCCGTGGGCCGAGAGGTTGTTCAGCAGGTCGGTGATGGCTGTCTCTACGGCGATCTCCTGAAGACCCAGAAACGTGGGGCCATTCATCTGCACGATGGTGGAGACGACCTTGGTCATCTTGGTGCCGCTGGCCTCGTCGAAGTTGTAGGTGTTGAAGGTCGCGACGGTGAACTGGTTGACTGCAGCCTCGGGCCAGGTGGGCGCCGTGATGGGCAGGGTTTGGCTGTGGACCACCTGCCAGTCGTCGCCAGCCTGCGTGGTCACGACGTAGTTGCCGTAGGTGTAGGCTAGCGGGCCGTCCACGTTCGTCACCACGCTGCCGACGATGAGGTTGGGCACGCCGGAGCCGTAGCGGTTGTAGAAGCGCACGCCGAAAGGCATGCCCTCCTGCGGGGAGTGGCGCATCACGCGGCTCACCCCCTCGTCGCCGGGCACGACCATGACCGTGCCGTAACTGGTGGGGCCGACCACCGCGCCGGTCATCGGCAGGGTGACCCGCATGCCCTCCAGCGATTCGAAGTAAGCCGCCGACGCGGTGGGGTCACCGGGCGGGTCGAGCACCGTCGCCACGGGCAGCGCAACGTTGGGGCCCTTCTCGATGTCGGACGCGCCGCCGATGGCGATCTGCGTCTCGCACGTCGGGCAGGGGTCGCCATACTCGTTGAACTCCTGCACCTGACCTGTCACCGTCACCGGGTCCCCCACGTTGACGCTGACGCTGGCGGTGCCGTGGTTGACGAAGATGGCGTCGGACGTGGTGGTGATGCCGTCCCCGGCGGGGTCCTGGATGAAGAAGCCGTCGAAATTGGCGCCGCCGCTGGGCACGTTGCCCTCAAAGAAGCCGACGACCACGCCGACGGTCTTGATCATCTGGCCGTTGTACGGGGACTCGAAGCCGTCGCCCTGGATTTGGTAGATGGGGATGTAGTCGCCGATGACGGTGAGCAACGGGCTGCCGACGGTGGGGGTAGGCCAGTTGGCGGCCCAGACGGCGTAGGCGTCGTTCCAGACTTCGTTGCCGGTGTTACCGGTGGCGGTGACGACGAAGCGCACGCTCAGGCTAAGGTCGTCGCTCAGGATGCCGGTAGTCCAACTGACCACGTCGCCCGCCATCACAGTGCCGCCGTCGAGGGCGTAGGCCAGCGCAGTGTTGGCAGGCGCGGCGTCGGTGATGACCAGGTTGGTCAGGTCCAGGCCGGTCTCGTTCTGCACGGTGACGATGTAGGTGAACAGGTCGCCCAGGTTCACCGAGGCCGGAGCGGTTTTGCTGATGGTCAGATCGAGAGAGGAAACAGTCGTGGTGACGGGGCTCCCGGCCGTGAACGTCGTCCAATTGGTTGCGCGCACGCCATAGTCATCGTTGACAATGTTGACACCGCTGGCTGAACTGGCTGTCACCTGGAAGGTACGGCTAATGGTGGAACCATCAGCAAACAGGCCCGAAACAGTCCAGCTTACCACATTGCCCATCTGTACGCCTCCATTGGACGCCGTAAAAAAGGTGGAATTGGTGGGGATCACATCGCTGATAACGGTGCCGGTGGTGGAGATGCCGGTAGAATTGGTGATGACAAGGGTATAGGTAAAGAGTTGGTTGGGGGAAACCACCGCGGGGGCCGACTTGGCTATGAGGAACGTTTTGACGCCACCAGTGCGCAACCCGTCAATCCAGGTTGTGTTGTCTCCACCGTTGCCCTCGCCAGGCGTGGCATTGTCTGCTGGTTGATCATTGCCCCAATTGCTTGCAGTGCTGACACCAGAAGCACTGTTACCTTGGTAGTAAGTGCACTGGTTTCTTCCAGGATGAAGGGCAGCGGTAGAGCCTGGGTCAGTGCTGTAGTTGTGAATGGTGATGTCACCGTCATCTCGCAAATGTGGATTGTCAGAATTGTTGGTGTTATTGAGCGCCGGCCAAGAGCCACTAAAGTAGGTTGTATCAGTATGCGGAACAACGACGACATAGTCGCTGATATCTGTATCGTCAGCAGGCAACGAAGTGTCTTTGTCTGAGCCGTTATAGATGACGATTAGGCTACCTGCGGATACGTTGCTCCATAGAGGATCGTTGGAGAAGGTGAGGTCTCCAGGAGAGTCGTCTCCCAGGTCCCATCCCCGCATATCGATGGGGCCATTGACGACTAGTAACTCTACCCACTCTTTACTACCGTCATGGCCTTGTGACCACTCGTTGATGATCACGTCAAACTCATTTGCCGCTGGCGCTGATGGTGCCGGCGGCCCTGCCATCTCAGGGAACCGGGTGGGTTCGCTCGCCAACGCTGTGTGTGTGAGCGCGCCGACGCCCAGCAGCACGACCAGCGCGGCGGTGCTCACAGCCACAGAGACGGCAACGGCGACGAGCTTTCGCTTCTTCATTGGACATAGTTTGAAAGTCGGTTGATCTGCGTATCAGGCAGGTGGCCATACATCAACGCCATTTTGTGGTAATATTCTCCCCAATCTGTTTGTGGGGAGGAAGCCATAAAGTGGCATACCATCTGTCTTATCACCATCTTCTTGCTGTTTGTCAACCTAATTAAGGCCGCAGTCTCCGGGGAACAGGTCATGAGCCATTCAGTGCTTCGTCCGTCGTGGTCGCTGTTCGAGCGTCCCACCATAGCGTCAGCAGCCTGTTCATGGAGGCCCACTGGCAAGCGGTGGTATGGGCGTATGGAGCCTGTCCTGGGCGCAGTCGAAGGATCGGCGCCCTCCGGCACCAGCCAGACAAATCGAGCCAGCCGCCGCGCCGTGACCTCAATCTCAAAGCCCTCATCCATCTCCGGAACGGTGTAGCGCAGTTCGGGGTCGGTCAGGTTGAGATGCTTGGTGGGCACGAAGGGGACCAGGCTCATACTGAGCCGCTCGTCACCCTGCCACAGTTCGTAGACCAGCACGACCTCGCGACGAGTGCCTGTCCTGAGCGCAGTCGAAGGATCGGTGCTGATCTAATCGGAGAAGTCGGGCGCGCACACCCGCACAGAACACAGCGCGGGCACGGTCGCTGCCTCCTCCCCCGCATGCAATCTCTCATCCTCCAGCGTCTCCAGCGACCAGCGCACGGTCCTTCGCCACTCGTCGGTCACATTCCAGCCCTGATCGCGCAGGTGCTCGTTGATCAGGTCTTCGACATGACTTTCACGAAGGAAGAGAGACATCTTCTGTTCTCCCCGCAAATTCTATGCGTTAATCGCCCCAAACCATGTCTCATCCAATACATCCACAATCTTCGCTACCACCGAGCACCGTTGGAACCGCTGAGGCCACTGATGGACACTAAACACACTGAGTCAGTGCCCTCACTCCCCTCAATGCTTCAGTGGTTCCACCGCCCTAAAACAGCGTCTCATCCCTCTCTGCACAAGTTCGTCTGGCCGGGCCAGCAGACCCGGGCTGTCTTGCCTCCTGCTTATAAACTCAACCTTCAGCAGCACCGGCTGAAGGGGCAAACGTCACCAACAACTCACCGATAACTTGCTCGATGAGTCGAGGCACGGTTCGGTTCTGACGTCTGGCCAACTCTTCAAGCGTCCAATAAGCCGGTTCGGGCAGCTCGATAAGCACTCGCCGTAAGTGCTTTTCTCGCTCGAATGCTCGCCATCGCACTTCCGAGCGTTCAGCATCACCCAAAGCATCCTCCACCGAGAGTAATTCCTCTCCAGGCTCGTGGGGTGCATACTGTTTATTCATTATCAAGACCTCCGCAGACGGTTGTAGATCTGCTCGATGAACACAAGGGCGTAGCGGGTTCCCTGACGCCGGCACACCAATAAGGCATCCCGTACCTCTCCCGGCCCGATCAGGCCTTGTTGACAGGCCCGGAACAGAATGCGTGCAAAGCCGACAATGGGTATCCCCCGCTGCTCGGCTATCTCTCTGGCCGCCAATTCGTCCAGCAACAACTCCATCACCCGCAAGTTAGCTCTGCCCATCAAAGCCATCGCCTCCGCCTCGGGATAGTGATGAGCTGGCTCCTTATTCCTGGACACTGCCGAATGTGCGATTTTTGTGCAATCTCTCGCGCTAGCTCTCTCTCCGATGCGGTCAAGTCATCGTGCACTACGATGAATCCAACCTCTACCAGCGCTCTTATCTCTTGCTTGGCACCGTGCTCCTCATACTCCGGCATTTCGCTGGCAGGGATGTGGATCAAATCGTAGAACTGGCGCAAGATATCCATCCGTCCGCATTGCAAGGCGGAGATCAGTGGCCCCGTGTTGCTGACAACGGCTCTAAGTTCCGGTGAGTTCACGGGCTCTCCTTATGTATCCCAGGTGTGCTGCCGCGCATCAACTTGATTATGCCATAAATTGCCTCCAAGAGAAAGGCTATGCAACGAAACTCGTTGCGGGGCTGCTTTCATCAGAGAAAGGGGAAGCCAACGGCTTCCCCTTTCAGTGCCCGTCCACTTCTACCGACGAGGCTCACGCTGCCTGCGGCCGACCGGTGAGGAAGAAGTAGATCCACACCGCGGCGAAGATGACCAGGATGGCTAGATCCACCCAGGCGGAGGTCGGCGTGGGCACAAAGAGCAGGTGGCGAAGCAGGCCGATGGCTCCCAGAACTGTGTAACCGATGTGAAATTGGAGCAGGACCGCGACGGCCTCCCACTCGGTGGCCTGGTAGCAGAGCCAGTCGCCCAGGGCCATGGCCAGCAGCGCCGCGCCGAGAAGCCGGCTGGTCACAGGATCAATGGGCTGCCAACCCGTGAAGCTCAGGAAGCGCCCCGGGATGATGAAGAGCAGCAGCCCAAAGACGAGCGAGATGGCGAGGTGGACCAGGAAAGCGGTTTTTAACCCTTGTGGAATGGATTTGTTCATCTTGGCCTCCCTTTCTTGGCCAGTGAGGGAGGGGAAAGAGCAAACATCTCAGGCCCCCCAGGTGCCCGTTTGCGCACTCCCCCTTTGCCCCGGTGGACACAGCCCTCTGGGGATTTCACTCATGGGCATCACCTCCCCTCATCCTTCCGAGTGCTCTCGGAAAGTATGAGCGTTGACTCTATCGAAGAGCCTTTGCCGCTCTCCGAGAGATCTCCCTTCATGATCTCACACAAAACGTTGGTGGCGTAACTTCCCGGGGGCAGCTCAAAGCGAAGCATCAACCCCTCATCGTACCACAGCTCCACCTCCCCCAGGGGAACGCGCAGCGGCCGCCGCGCACCTTCAGCCCTCAGACCTCCTCGCAGGCGGAAGTCCTCCAGCGATAGCCCCTCCCCCTCCAGAACCTCGCGCTCCACACGGCCCGGCTCTCCCTCCGCCATCCGCATCTTGTAGCCAAAGATGGGCCCTGAGGGGCTGATCTCCAACCGCTCGGCGCGGGGTTGTTCGGCACCGGCATCCTCCACCAGGAACACGGCTCCGCTGTCGTGCTTCCAGGCCAGATCGCCCTCCCGTACCCGGTCAATCTCCTCCAGCCGCGCGGCCACGATCCGATTGAAAAGGTGAGATTGATAGGCGGACAGCAGAAAGCGGCGCATACGCCGGGACACGCTGCGCACCGCGCGGGCTTCGTCCCGCGTCTCAATGAGGATCCGAAGGGCGTGGAGCTCGCCGGTCATGGCCGGCGGCCACAACTGGAGCGCCCCGGCCCAGTCACTGGCGTCGAAGCGCAACCGGGCTTGCAATGTGGCTCCTCCCTCTTGGGAGCGAGGATGGCCCAGGAACTCGGCCAGGAAAGAGGCCGCATCGTCGTGCAGCAGGGACCGGCCCAGAAGGTGGGAGTTAGCCCGCTGGCCAAAGCGCTGTGGACCGTAGTGGTTGGGCACCCCACGTTGCAGCAGCAGGTCCAGAAGCCGTCTCGTCCAGGGGAGAGCCGACTCCCCCACGTCGCGCACGCGGATAGTGAAGCGGTTCGCCCGGAGATGGCCGGTGCGCAGCTTGTTGCGGTGGCGGCTGACCCACAACACCTCGAGGCCGGGGATGCGAAGTTTTTCCACCTCCTCTGGCTCCACGTGCATCAGCGAGACCGTCTGCCGGCTTATGGCCTGCGCGCCCTTGATCCCTGCGAAGCCGATGTCGCGCGCAGGGACGTGCAGCTCCCGGGCGATAGCCTGCACCGCTTCAAAGGTCGAAAGGCCCTGCTTCTCAATGCGGGCGTAGGTGTGCTCTCCCTGACCGCAGGGGTCGTAGAGAGGCAGCTCATCAACCACGAAATCTTCGGGCTGGACCTTGATCCGCCCTCCGGTGCCGGGCAGGTAGGCGGTCAGATAGCGGCCAGCCACCGGCAGGCTGTACTTGTCAGGGTAATCGTTGGCCCAACTCATAGCTTGCTCACTTGAGCGTCACGTTGTAGTTCGTTGGCACCACCTGCACCCAGGTGTTGCCCGGCTTGAGGGGGATCTCCCTACCACCCGCGTCGAAGAAGTGGGGTGGCTCATTGGGGTCCTCGGCCCGCCAGGTGCTTTGATAGCCACTCCATCGCGCAGCACCTTCACTGCACCAGAGCCGCGCTGCTCTATGCGGATGCCTTTGGTGCCCAGTGCATCCTCCACCATATCGGTCAGCTCGTAGTGGGCATAGAGCACGATCACGTTGGTTGGCCGCGCTGAGCTGCTGGCCAGTGTCGGCATCCACATGCGCAGCCCCACACACCGAGCGCGGATAGCGCCCGCTGGCGCGATCGTACCCCTAACACTTGGATGGCTGCGGGGTGGACAATTCCCGGGGCTCTTTTACACTCAATTCGAGCTTTCAGCCAGTCACACTTCTATTCTATCACACCTGGTCTGGCAATGCAAAGGCAAGCTGGGCAGCGTCACCATCACCCTGACGGGTACAGGCAGGCATTGGTGCCTTCGGGACCGGACTCTTGACTATGGACTGTGGACTATGGACTGCCACGGATGTAGTTCAAGAGCCCTCCGGCCAGCAGGATGAGCCGCTGCCGCTCGGTCAACTCGCAGGTGACCGGGAAGGCGCGGCCTGTGGTGAGGTTTCTCACTGTCAGACTTTCCCCCCTTCGTACGCCTTCCCGAACTCCGGTTATCTCCCATTTGTCTCCCTGGCCCACCGCCTCATAGTCTGCCCCATCCACAAAGCGCAGGGGCAGGATGCCGAAGTTGACCAGATTGGCCTGATGGATGCGGGCGAAGCTCTTGGCCAGCACTGCCTTCACCCCCAGGTACATGGGGGCCAAGGCCGCGTGCTCGCGAGAGGATCCCTGCCCATAGTTGGCCCCGGCGACGATGAAGCCGCCACTGGCCTCCTCCGCGCGCCGGACGAAGGTGGGATCAACCCGCTGAAACAGGTAGCGGCTGATGGCGGGGATGTTGGATCGCAGGGGCAGAACCTGGGCGCCAGCGGGCATGATGTGATCGGTGGTGATGTCATCCCCCACCTTGAGCAGCACCTGGCCCCGGATCACATCCTCCAGCGGGCCTCGTGTGGGCAATGGCTGGATGTTGGGGCCGCGAACCACCTCCACGTCGGAGCCATCAGCCGGGGGAAAGATCAGCATATTGTCGTCGGCGGGGTATCGCTCCGGCTCGGCGCCTGTACCCTTGCGGGCAATGGAGGGCATCTCCCCCAGCCTGCGCGGGTCGGCGATGCGACCGAAGAGGGCCGTGGCCGCGCAGACCGCAGGGCTGGCCAGGTACACCTGGTCGCCGCCGGTGCCGCTGCGGCCGGGGAAGTTGCGGTTGAAGGAGCGCACCGACACGGCCCCGGTGGGCGGGGCCTGACCCATGCCGATGCAGGGGCCACAGCCGACCTCCAGCACCCGCGCTCCGGCGGCGATCAGATCGGCCAGAGCGCCATTCTCCGCGATCAGGAGGTAAACTCGTCGGGAGCCGGGGGAGAGGGTGAGGCTCACCTGAGGATGCACTTTCTTCCCCTTGAGCACTGCCGCCACGGTCATCAGGTCCCGATAGGAGGAGTTGGTGCAACTGCCCACGCACACCTGGGCTGCAGGCGTGCCCTTCACCTCTCGCACGGGGACCACGTTGCCGGGGCTGGAGGGGAGGGCGATGAGTGGCTCTAACTCTGAGAGGTTGATCTCTATGGTTTCCTCATATTTGGTCCGTGGATCGGGGGCCAGGGGACGCCAGTCTGCCTCCCGTCCCTGAGCACGCAGGAAAGCCAGTGTGGTCTCATCGGAGGGGAAGAGGGAGCTTGTGGCACCGGTCTCGGCGCCCATGTTGGTGATGGTGGCTCGTTCCGGCACGGTCAGCGTCTTCACACCGGGGCCGAAGTACTCCAGCACCCTTCCCACCCCACCCTTGACGCCCAAACGCCTCAACACCTCCAGGATCACATCCTTGGCCGAGACCCAGGGGGGCAGTTCCGCCACCAGCCTCATCCCCACGACCCGGGGCATGTTGAGGTAGAAGGGTGCTCCAGCCATGGCCGCGGCCACGTCCAGCCCCCCGGCGCCGATGGCCAGTGCGCCCAGCCCGCCGTCGGTGGGGGTGTGGCTGTCGGAGCCGAGGAGCGTCTTGCCCGGCTCGCCGAAGCGCTCCAGGTGCACCTGGTGGCAGATGCCATTCCCCGGACGGGAGAAGAGGACGCCGTACCTGGCTGCCACCGACTGAAGGTAACGATGGTCGTCGGCATTGCGGAAGTCAGCCTGGAGCAGGTTATGATCCACGTAGCTCACAGAAAGTTGGGTCCGCACGCGGGGGACATCCATAGCCTCCAATTGCAGGTAGGCCAGCGTGCCTGTGGCATCCTGGGTGAGCGTCTGGTCAATGCGGATGGCGATCTCCTCGCCGGGTACCATCCGGCCGGACAGGAGGTGATCGTTGATAACCTTCTGGACAATATTCTGGCTCATTTTCCTGCCTCGCCGCCTGCTCCTTTCACCGCGTGCCCGCCGAACTCCCGTCGCAGTGCGGCCAACAGCTTCGCCGCGAAGGATTCCTCCTGTCGGGAGCGGAAGCGAGTTTGAAGGGCCAGGGTGATGACTGGCGCGGGCACATCCAGGTCAATGGACTCCCACACCGTCCACCTTCCTTCGCCCGAGTCGGCCACCCAATCCCTGATCCCGCTGAGGTCGGCGTCCCTGGCCAGGGCCCTCTCTGTCAGCTCCAGCAGCCAGGAGCGGACGACGCTGCCCTGCTGCCACAGTTCGGCGATCTGGCGCAGGTCCAGGTGGAACTCCTCCTTAGCCCTCAGGATCTCGAAGCCCTCCGCCAGGGCCTCCATCATCCCATACTCGATGCCATTGTGGACCATCTTGACGAAGTGTCCCGCGCCGCTGGGGCCGACGTAGGCGTAGCCATTTTCGGGGGCCAGGCTTTTGAGGGCCGGTTCCAGGTGCTCAAAGGCCTCCCGCTCCCCGCCGATCATCAGGCAGTAGCCGATTTCCAGACCCCAGATGCCGCCGCTGGTGCCGATGTCCAGAAAGTGGAGGCCCCTCTGACGCAGCATCTCCGCCCGACGCATGGAGTCCCTGTAGTTGGAATTGCCGCCATCAATGAGGATGTCACCCGGCTCGATCAGCGGAAGCAGCCGCTCAATCATCTCCTCCACCGGATCGCCCGCCGGGACCATAATCCAGATAGGGCGTGGCGGTGCCAACTGCTCCGTCAGCTCAGCCAGGGAGTAGGCCCCCTGGACGCCCTCGGCCTCCATCTCCCTCGTTCGGGCCGGGGTGCGGTTGTAGGCCACCACGCGATGCCCATCGCGCAGCAGCCTTCGGGCCATGTTGGCCCCCATCCGTCCCAGGCCGATGATTCCCAATTCCACAGGGTTCTTCCCCCTTTCGATTTCAACTCCGCCAGACTCAGCAGGTTACGGGTAGGAGTTAACCCATCCAAAAACCCTTTCGATGGGATATCCCCAACACCTTTCTGCAACTGGGACAACAGTAAACATAACGCTTGCCAAAGACGGACTCCAGTTTACGAACCCATATTGTCTGCAACTCAGATGAGCAGTGAGGACAAATAGGTGCAACTGCTTCTTTCTCTTCTACTTTTATCGCTGGCATCAACGGCCTCCTTGTCAGATTTCAAAGTCTATCTGATGGTATATAGCTTGTTCGCACTGATCCGATTGCCCCCCGAAGCCGTGCAGTCCGGCCAATGCCTCACTCGATCGGCCACGACGGGATCAGTTCGTCTATCTCCTTCATCAGGCGCATGGTCTCTTTGAGGGCGACGACGATTTTCGGGTAGTGGAAGAGGTCGTCGAAGGAGAGTTTGCCGCCTTACTAGCGAAGTTCAATCTCCCCCTCCACCTCCACGGTCTCCGGCTCCACATTAGAGTAAAACCGGGGTAATATTGCAGATAAGCTGAGGTGTGACCTCCCATCTCGAACCTTCCCGACGGAGACATAGACGAGCTTGTCCACGATCCCATGCTGATATACAGCCTCTACGATCAAGAGCTGAGCGATCTTGGGGAAGACCTGGGCATCATCACCGTACTGCTGGTAGAGTGCTTTGAAGTCAGTGCGTGGAAACGATGCGAGCAGCGGATCGCTAGGTGGCTGCTCGCCAAGGGCCACACTGCGCAGCGCAATTCTCACCAAGTCGCGATATTCGTAACTGCCCGACGGACCTTGATAACTGCTAGGCATCAACATCAACGGATGCTTCCGTTGACGCTGATACCAGTCCTCCACAGCCTTGCAGGTCAACACCAGGGAGTCATTTCCCAGTGGGTCAATCGTCTCGTCCAGACCCACGACCTGTACTTCAAAAGACTCGCGCCTAAAGGTCAGCTGTGGGGTGGTTGTGCCAAACTGTTCTTGCACCATCCCTGCAAGCTCCACTGTGACATGCGGGTCTCGACTGGCAGTGGTAACCGTGATTGTGGTCGTTTGCCCTTGCATGGCCTTCGCAATCCGGGTCGCCTGAAAAATCACTCGGTCGAGCTTCACCCAGGGAGTTAACTCATCTCTGGCGATTTCTTGGAGGCTGGTCTTCACTCGCCGAATGAGATCCGACATCCCGCGATACTTGGCCAGCACATGGAACTGGTACAGCTCCCTGATCCAGCGATTCAGATGACCATCCCGCTCCGGGTCTGGTATAGTTGCATCCAAGAACAACAGGATATATTTTCGGTGTTTTCGCGCTTCCTCATATTCCTCATGCGTGGCCGAATACCCAGATGGAAGTTTGGTCCCATATCGGCGTGACATGATCCCAAGATAGACCTGGCTACGGCGGACCTCGCTCGTGTAGGCCTGCCTGCTGTCGTCGGAACGGGCGCCAAGCGTTTCGAACATCACAGGCAGCGCGCCAAACTCGGTGATTGTTGCAGCCACTGCTTGACGGAGATCGGCCAAGTCATCCATGGTTGAGCTGATGAACACACGCTGCTTGCTCGCCCACTGCTTGATTTGCTGATCCGATGGGCAGTGAATGGGAGTTATCCGGTCAATGAGAAGGTTTTGCATCTTCCCGGCCATCTGCTAAGTTGCCTCCTGTTGCTGCGGATACCGCTGGAGGAATCGTCTTATCGGTTCTGTCCACTCGCCAAGTTGCCAAACCGGGTAGGACTCGCTACCACATCTCGTGTCGATGTCACGCAAGAAGTCAGCGAAACGCTGCAGCTCAAAGCATCCAAACAACTTGGTAGCAACTTCTGGCTCCAGCAGTTGTTCAATAACCGGATTTGTTTGGGTGTTTGGGTATCGTGCAAAGTTCGGGTAGGTGCGCTTTCCCTGGCACCACAGCGCATAGGCGACTACGAAGTCAAGCTGGCATAGGCTATCAGTCACCGCATCCTTGTCGAAGAAGAAGAGTCCAAACAGTTCTGGACCGTTCACCACCTGGCTCAGTGCATCATCAAAGTAGCCACGGAGGTCACCCTCTCCGGATCCGAGCTTGAAATGCGGAAGGGACAGAAGCAGCACACGGCTCTTGCGGTAGTCGTGCTGTGCTTGTAGGCGAAGGAGGGCTCGCACCATGTCCATTCGCTGCCGAAACATCGTATAGCTGCCGATGACGTACAACTGTGTGAATGTGTGCTTCGATGGCACAGACCAGCTCAAGTGTGACTCACCGTGACTAGTTCCGAGATCTCGGAACCGCCCCAGGTCATAGATGCGCGCCAACCGTTCAAGTCCTTCCCGATAGACAGTAAGGTGGTGAAATCGAATCGCGGCGAGACACACTCGACCAAGCTTATGGATTGCGGGCAGCAAACGAGTGTCCCTAGTTGCCGTAATCTCGTCCACAGTGCCACCTTTGGTCTGCCGCCACGACGAGATGGCATCACTAGCCAATCTATCCAGCAGCAGGATCAGACCAACAGCGTCGTCGTCCCGGAACAGCGCCTCTATCAGGCCGAAGAAGTCGGTCTCACTAATGCTCACGATGGTTTCATCAATGACTGGCTTGTGTGATGGGCTTACTCTTCTCTTTGGCATAGTTTCCGCTCCTCATTCTTCTGCCGGGCGTCCTGGCACGGGTGATGATGTACTCGGCCGCTCCGCACTCGAACGCGAGGGCTCGTTGATGGCGGTGGTTCCCTCTCTTTCATTCATTCAATCGGCCACGAAGGGATCAGTTCGTCTATCTCCTTCGTCAGGCGCATGGTCTCTTTCAGGGCGACGATGATTTTCTGGTAGTGGAAGAGGTCATCAAACGAGAGCTTCCGGCCCTTGCGGTCCCTGAGCCACTTCCGCAAGACCTGGTAGCCACCAATTCGGAACTCCCAGACCTCCGGTTTGATGCCCTCGAAGTAGTGGGTTTTGTTGATGTACACGCGGCCCGGCGCATCTTTGTGCCGTTCCGTGTAGCGCACCCTCACCACCTCATTGGAACCAACCACGGGGAACCGGGTGATAAGTTGGTTCAGCACCGGCGACTCCATCAGGTGCAGGCTCACCAACTCCTCTCCCCTCTCGGCCAGGGTCTTGAACAGCTCCCGGTCCGAGGTGAGGGGCAGGCGGGGGAAGTCAATCTTGAGGAACTCGGCGTAGCGCTCCCGGTAGGTGGGGGAGTGGAAGATGGCGTAGGCGTAGTAGAGGATGTCCTCCGGGCCGAAGGTGGTCTCCAAGTCCCCCTTGCCATCGGGCACGAAGTCCAGGCCCAGCTTCTCCTCGACGGCGGCGGTGAAGTTGGGTGAGAGGTTGGGTTTACGGGTTACTTCTTTGGCGGGGAAGAGCTCGCCCGCAGTTTCTTCGGGAGTGGTGTAGAGGTAGAGGGGGAAGACATTATACGGGGCAAAAGGCTGCGAACTAATTTCGGTTATAAGCTGAGTAACAAACAACACGAAATGTTTGCGAGCCGCAAGCTGTCTTGTTGCAACTAACGCTATGTTCTTGTGCATCATGTGGTGCATCACTTCAAATCGTGGCCACTCGACAACATTGTGGCTGTAATAGATAGAGCGAATATCGAAGGGACGATAAAGGCACTGTGTAAACTTATCTTCCCATTCCTTGTCCTCTTGGAGTCCTTTTCTTGCTTCTGAAAGCTTCCAGTCACGAGTGTCCCTCAGCCCGAATCCGTCCCTCACCTCATAATCGGAAAGGGCTTTGTCCCGGAAGGTAGCAATCCGTGCTCGCAAGCGCTCTTCCTCGAAGTCAATGACGAAACGGTCGCGATGAGTTTTGATGCCGCTGGCGTTGACCGGGGAAATATCCGTTACACTCCATCCCCGCTCGTACTCACTCAGCAGGTCAAAGTCCTTGGGCACAAAGAAGAAGTACGGTGACACCGGCTCAAGCGTCTGCCAGTCGGTGGTGCTGATATCGTTCTCCAGCAGGTAGCGGTATTTGCCCTCCCGCAGGCCCCAGAGGTCGGCGTACTTCACCTGGGCCAGGCCCTCGCCCTCCTGCTCTTTCAGGAAGAGAGCAATCGCTACCCCTGGTCGGATGTCAAACACGTTCTCGTCCGGACCACCGTCAGGAGCCACCTCTTTCATCAACAAACTGCCATGCAGGTTGAGGATGCAGATTTCATCGAAGGTCTTCATCAATTCCTCCCTCATCCCCCGATGGATCAGGCCGGAGAGGTAGGAGTGATTGGTGATCATGCCGACGACGCCGTAGCCTGTCCGCTCGATGCGGTCGTGCGCAAAGCGGATGAACTTGATGTAGTCGTCGGAGAGGGGCTGGATGTTCTGCTCGTCACGGACGGCGGCTTTGTAGCGATCCATCAGTCGCTCGATGTGATCCCCCTTGTTGGCCGAACTGACCGAATAGGGCGGATTGCCCAGCACCACCATGATGGGCTTGTCCTTCTTGATCTCCGCCGCAGCGTTGGCCTCATCAGTGATGAACCGAGCAAAGCCCAGGGTCTCGGCCCGACTGATCCCTTCCTCCAGGGAGTTGGTCAGATAGATGCCCAACCGCTGGTCGCCAGCAAAGTCATAGCCCGTTTCTTGAAGGAGGACGCCCAGCTTCATGTGAGCCACGGCGTAGGGGGCCATCAGCAACTCAAAGCCGAAGACGCGGGGGAGGAGATGGTTTTCGACGTAATCGTTCCAGGCACCGGCTTGCCCCATCGTCATCAAGGTCTCGTGGATTTGCTGGATGACGAAGTACAGGAACGTCGCCGTGCCCACCGCCGGGTCGAGGATGAGCGTGTTGGTGTCGGCCAGGCCCCAGGGACGGCCGAAGCAGGTCTTTACGATATGATCGAGGGAACGGACGATGTAGGAAACGACCGGCTCGGGGGTGTAGTAGACGCCACGCCGCACACGCTCCTTCGGATCATACGCAGCCAGGAAGGTCTCGTAGAAGTGGACCACCGGGTCCTCCTGTCGTGTGCGCTTCCCGAAGTCTCGCAGAACCTCCGCCATGTCTGCCCGGGCCAGCAGGTAAGCAAGGTCGTCCACCAGCCAGGCGATGCGGTCGTCCAGGTCCGGGCCAGCGATCTCGTTGAACAGCCTGCGCAAGAAGGGGTTGGTCTTGGGCAGGTTCCAGGCCGCCTGCTCGCGGGTGAAGCGACCCCCTCCCCATCCCTCCCCCTCGTAGGGGGAGGGTGCAGGGTGGGGGTAGCGGATGCGGGCGGCAAAGAGGCCATACGTGATCGTCTGTGCGTACATGTCGGCAAACTGCGCCGGTGTGAGGAAGGGTATCAGCGTCTCCCGGAAAGCCTTCAGTTGGGCGTGCAGCATCCCCTGCTCCGTCTCCCACCTGAAGGTCTCCTCGATGAGACCGCGCGTCATGCGGGCCAGGGCGGCCATACGCTGGGCCAACTCTCCAGGCCGGCCGTGGATAGGAACCTCCTGGACGAGGAACTTCTGAAGCAGGTCAGCGACGGCCTGAACGCCATCTTTGGACCTCTTGACCTTCCCGTCCCTGGTCACGGTAGCGAGCCGGGCGGTCTCCCGGTGTTCGCCTTCCACGTACCAACGGAACTCCAGGTAGTCGGTGAGAATAAGGTTGTTGAGCGAAGCACGGTAGCGCTGCAGTTGCTCGGACCTCTCGGCGGTGTCCAGGCTCGCGCCCACGTCCTTCGCCTCGACGTAGCCGATAGGCGTGTGAGCGCGGGTGATGACATAGTCGGGTGCGCCGCACTCCACACGGCTGGGCTCATTGGTTGCCAGAACCCGATCGCCCACTGCCTCGAGCAGCGCCTCCAAAGCCGAGCGGTGAGTGTGCTCGGTCGCCGCTCCCGTCGAGAGGTTCTTCTGGAGTTTCTGCAGGTACGTCTTGAAGGGATCAGGGTTGGTCATAGGTCACTTTCACTGGCTGATCTTCCATACAACGGCTGGTAGGGTCAGGGGATGGCGCCTAGGACGTAGGCGGAGCAGCCTGTTTGCTCTCCGTTTCCTTCGAGAGTGCCTCAATTACCCACACCCTATCTCGGTTTCCATCCCCTGCCACCTCGAAGCGTACGTGAGGTTTTCCCCCATACGGCTCTCCGACAACCTTCTTCCTGTAGCTTGCACAGTTCCCTCACCTCACGCTTTGCATAGCCTGCCACATCAGGCCAGCGTCAAGTGTTGTCTCC
>Ga0209979_1000639_pt1 | contig 45131 bp, 32 predicted proteins | sample AnhtaG_FD_183114 | JGI IMG/M metagenome (GOLD analysis project Ga0209979, IMG submission 183114) | Deep subsurface microbial communities from Anholt, Denmark to uncover new lineages of life (NeLLi) - Anholt_01485 metaG (SPAdes) (version 2) | ecosystem: Environmental > Aquatic > Marine > Oceanic...
GGGCCACGAGCGCCATGGCGACCTGGGCGAACAGCAGGAGATTTCGCTTCTCCACGCGATCCGCCACGGCGCCCCCCACCAGGGAGAGCAGGAGCATCGGCAGACCCCAGGCGATAGTCACCACGCCGAGCGCCGTTGCCGAGCCGGTCAGGTCGTAGGCCAGATAGCCCCGCGCGACCGTATCCATCTGCATGGCCATGAAGTAGGCCAGCATCCCGAACCAGAGCCAGCGGTAGCCGGGAATCTGAAGTGAGGAGTAGGTTCGCCGCCAGCCTGCGGGCGCGCCAGGAGCGACGGGCCAGTCCCGCCGGCTCTCCGGCGGCATGGCCCTGCTCGGGTTGAGGCTGGGGCGCCAGGGCTTTCGCATGCTGGCCTTACGCGCTACACCGGGACAAGCTGGGGGGAAACCGTCCCACCGAGCGGGTGCCTGAGGATGCAGATGGCCTAGCCGGGCCTCGATGTCCGAAGCAGCGCGACAGGGGACCCAGGAACCACGTTCGGCAGCACCAACGGTACGTCAATCAGGGCCGCAAGGACAAGTTGAGAGCGGTACGAGGGAGGTGACCGCTGCCAGAGGCGGCATGCAGCGGTTGGGAGCAGCACCGGCGTCCCATTTCCCGGTCGGCGAAGGACTGCGGGGTCGCGGAGACTGACCTAGGCTGCCTGCCTTGTGGCGGCCTCGTCGCGCAGGGGATCGAGAAACAAGGGATGGCTTGCGGGACAAACAGAAGGGGGTGAGTGTACGGGATGTACTGGACAAGTACAGCGACTTCTTGGAGGTGCTCCCGGCTGGTATACTGTCGAGGGTATCGCCTGACAAGCTGGTCAGAGCGGGGGTAGCTCAGTCTGGTAGAGCTCCTGCCTTCCAAGCAGGTTGTCGCGGGTTCGAGTCCCGTCCCCCGCTCCAATGTTCTAAAATGTGGTAAAATTGTATCTGGAATGGGGGATTTCGGACCCGCCGACGAGCACCGCGAAATTGCTAACAGGCATCGGGAGCCGATAACTGCACGATCTCGTGAACCTGCCCTGGAGCCGATAATCTCCGGGCAGGGGCTCGACTTCGCGACCGCCTGGCAGGACTTCGAAGCCTCTCTCCTCGCCGAACGTAAGGCCACCCGCACCATCGACTCTTACCGTGAGGCCGTCTGGCAGTTGGCCTCCTTCCTCCGGGAGATGGGCCTGGCCGACGACGTGACCGCCATCACCGGCGAGCATATCCGCCACTTCCTGGGCCGCCTTAACCGTCTCCACAAGCCGGCGACGACTCACAACAGGTTCAGAGGTTTGAGGCGCTTCTTCCAGTGGCTCGTGGATGAGGACGAGATTCTGGCGCATCCCATGGCCAAGATGCGGCCTCCTAAGGTCCCCGAGCAGGTGCGGCAGGGCTTCACCGATGACGAGTTGCGTCGGCTCCTGAAGGTCACGGAGGGCCGGGGCTTCTTGGAGGTGCGGGACCGTGCCATTCTCATGAGCCTCCTCTCGACGGGCCTGCGGCTGGCGGAGCTTTGCTCTCTCACGGTGGAGGACGTCCAGGGGCCGCATGTCCTCGTCCGGGGGAAGGGCGGCAAGGAGCGCGTCGTCAGGATGGGCTTCAAGGCCCAGGAGGCCGCAAGGCGCTACCTGCGCCGGCGCCGAGGCAGCAGTGAGCGGGCCTTGTGGCTCTCCCAACGCGGCCAGCCCCTCCTCGACAACGGTATCAAGCAGATGTTCTATCGGCGCAGTGACGAGGCTGGCGTCAAGGACTGTCACCCTCACAAGATGCGCCGCACCCATGCCCTGCGGTTCCTAGAGAAGGGCGGCTACCCGGAGGATCTGCAGGTTCTAATGGGGCACTCGAGCGCTGAGATCATGCGCGTCTACACACGCGCGCGAGAAAGGGAGCGGGCTCTGAAGGCCCACGAGAGGTTTGACCCGGCGGACGAGTTCTAGGTTCTGTGAGGCGCCAGTATCCGCTCTGTCTCCTCCCAGGTCAAGCAGGCGACGCCTCCTACTCGTGGGGCTGGATGTCCGTGAGGGCATCGTGCCCCAGGGCTGGCCCAGACAGCTGAGCGTGTCAGTGCTCCAGATACGGATGGGGTCTTGGCACCCCACACTCGTCGAACGCCTGCTAGTATCCCCGCCTGAGATCCACCATGTTCAGCAAAGGGCGGCCATCCAGATAACGGCGCAGGTTCTCGCAGAAGATGGGCATGGCTTTCTCGAAGTAGCGATCCGTGCCACCTGAGATGTGCGGGCTGAGAATAACGTTCTCCATACCCCACAGCTCGCTGTCTTTCGGCAGGGGCTCCCGTTCGAAGACGTCTAGGCCGGCGCCACCGATCCCACCCTCCTTGAGAGCCTGCACCAGAGCCGCCTCGTCGACGACAGCGCCACGAGAGATGTTGATGAGGATTCCCGTTGGCTTCATGGCCCGCAGTTCCTCCCGGCCGATAAGGTGACGCGTCTCCTTGGTGAGGGGTACCGCCAGCACAACGTAGTCGCTTTCCGACAGCAGGTATGGGAGGTCGGAGGGAGGCAGCACCTCGTCGGCCGGCGTCTGGCCGGAGCACTGCTCCACTGCCGAGCGCCGGACAGCCAATACCTTGCACCCAAAGGTCCGGGCTAGCCGCGCAACTTCCGTCCCGATGCGCCCCATGCCCACCACACCGACCATACTACCCTTCAACTCCGCGGGGAGGAAACGGAGCCAGCGCCTCTCGGCCTGAGCACGTAGGAAGTGGTGCGCCCTTTTGGCGAACATCAGCATCACCATCAGGACGTATTCACCAATCGGGGTAGCGTGCACGCCGCTGGAATTGGTGACTACCACCCGCTGCTCTGGGAAGCCTCCCTGATCGAGCCGGTCGATGCCAGCACTGGCAGCCTGGAACCAGCGCAGCCGCGGCGCCCAGGCCAGCAGCTCACGCGCACGCTCCGGCGAGGGCGGGAAGCCGTATAGCACCTCGGTCTCTGCCAGAACAGCCTCGAGGCGTTGCCGGGCGGCTTCGGCGTCGACCTCCGGCGGCAGCGGCCGACCCCGGAAGAGCAGGCTGGCCTCCCGGTTGAGGGCGCTCACCTCAAGACGCGGGTCCACAGCCCGCACCTGCTGCACCAGTGCTCCGGCCAGCTCAATGGCTATGAGCACTTTGACGGCAGGTCGTTCAGCACTCATCGAGGCCAGATCATAGGGGTTGCCGGGAGCGAAGGCAATCATCTCCCACGGTGTCCTGGACTCTGGGGTGACGAAACTCCACCGGTATCTGGAGGGTTGACTGTGGGATGCCGAAACCCCATCCGTATCTGGAGCGTTGACACACTGAGCTGTTTGGGCCAGCCTTAAGGCATGATGCCCTCGCGGGGATCCAGCGCTACGAGCTCGGGTATGTCGCTGTTTGACCTGCGAAAAGACGGATGGAATATTGGCACCCCACAACACATTGAACCCCTTGAGACGGCCAGCTGACCTGGGGGTTCGCTCTGCGGGCTCCGGTGCCGCGGGTCCTCTAGTTGGGAGGCCGCGCTGTCAGGGTGCCCGCACTTTTAGTTGCTCAGAAACTCCTCGACGAGGGCCGCCAGCTCCTCAGGATGCTGCTGATAGTGCATTGCGGACCGGGCCACCACCAGCCTCGAGCCCTCGATGGCCCTATGCAGCACCTCGGCCGAGGCCAGAGGGTGGATGTCATCGTCGGGGTGGGCGAGGATGAGGGTGGGCACCTTGATCTCACGGAACCGCTGGTGGGGAAGCTCCGGGCCCAGTACTATGCCGCGGATAGCGGGGACAATGGCTTCCGCGTTCTGGGACAGTAGCAAGTTGCGGACCCATCGGAACAGTTCCGGGCTGGCAGCCTTCAGGGCCGCCCCGAGACGCAGGGCCAGGGCGACGTCCACCCCCTTCTCCAAGCCCAATCCTTCGACGAGGAGGGCCAGGCCCCCGAAAAGCTGCGCCGAGGGCGCCGATGCCTGCTGCCCTATAGGCGGTGGCGACGGCAGGATCAGCCGTTCCACCATGTGCGGATGGTGGAGCGCGAAGACGAGGGCAGTGCCAGCGCCCACGGAGCTGCCCCAGATAGAAGCCCGCTCGATTCTGAGATAGCGCAACAGCCCATGGAGGTCCTCAGCGAGGGCGTCCCAGGTGTAGTTGGCGGGGTCCGTGGTGTAGCCCGAGCGGCCGTGCCCGCGGACATCGTACGTGATGAGCCGGAAGCGGTCGGCCAGGTAAGTGGGGGTCTCCCCGAGGGCATCAGCCATGTCAATGCTGCTAAGGAGGCCATGGATCATCACCAGCGGCGGACCCTGGCCCATAATCCGGTAGTTCAGTTCGATGCCGTTGACGGCGGCTTTGGGCATGCCTTTTCTCTAGTTAGCTGGCATTCCCCATGCTTGCTACGGCGACGGTCTCTATGCTCGGCGCCATTTCAACACACAAGTACTGATTGGAGTGCTGATACCAACTCCCTCATCTAAGGTTCAAATCCAATTCACATGCCTATACTAGCACAGCGGTTCCCGTTCGGGCGCAAGCCTAGCTATAGATCAGGGGTGTGGGGTGCCAGAACCCCGTCCGTATCTATGGCGCTCATACCCGGAGCCGCCTTGTGCGTGGTCAGGACTACGGACCACCGATCCCCGAGCAGTGGTCTCCGACCCCCTGCGTGGGAGACACATGGCCGCGTGCGGGGATGTGCGGGGTTAGGCAGGCACCCGCCGGAAGGGGGAGTGCCAAATCTCCATGAGGGCATCACGCGTCAAAGCGCCGGGGCCGACAGGTCCGTGTGACAACCGTTCAGATACGGATGGGATTTCGACACCCCACAACCGCGCCACAACACGACATTCTGGCTGCGACTCAACACCACATTTGACATCCTTCTCAGCCTGATACACAATCGCCCCGTCCGCGAGTGCTTCCGAGGCAACGCGATGTTCTGCTCTTCCTGCGGCCACGAGAATCCTGAAGGCGCGACCTTCTGCGGCGAGTGCGGGTCTTCGCTTGGTGGCGAGTTGACTTGCAGCGCTTGCGGCCGCCCGAACCCGCCAGGCACCAAGTTCTGCCACGGCTGCGGCCAACGCCTCTCTCAACCCGCGCCACCCCCGCCTACCCCAGCCCCAGCACCACCAGCAGTTCCCGCCTCCTTCGCCTCCGGCCGCTACCAGGTGCGGCGCTTCCTGGGCGAGGGAGGCAAGAAGCGAGTCTACCTGGCCCATGACACTAGGCTCGACCGGGACGTCGCCTTCTCCGTGATCAAGACCGAGGGGCTGGACGCCGCTGGCCTGGCTCGGGTCCGCCGCGAGGCCCAGGCCATGGGCCGCCTGGGAGACCACCCCAACATCGTCACCGTCTTCGACATCGGTGAGGAGGCGGGCCGACCCTGCATCGTCTGCCAGTACATGGAGGGCGGCTCGGTGGAGGACCTGGTCGAGCAGGCCCCTGAGCACAGGCTCCCCATCGACCAGAGCCTCCAGATAGCCTCCGAGGTCTGCCAGGCCCTGAGGCACGCCCACGACCGGGGCATCATCCACCGCGACGTCAAGCCCGGCAACATCTGGCTCACTGCAGACGGCCATGCCAGGCTGGGCGACTTCGGCCTGGCGGTGGCCCTCGACCTCTCCCGCCTCACCCAGGCCGGCATGATGGTGGGCACAGTCGCCTACATGCCACCAGAGCAGGCCCTGGGCGGGAAGGTCGACACCAGGAGCGACCTCTACGGCCTGGGCGCCACCCTCTACGAGATGGCCACGGGCAGGCCCCCCTTCTCGGGCCACGACCCTGTGGCCATCGTCTCCCAGCACCTGAATACGCCGCCTGTGGCACCATCCTTCCACAACCCATCGCTACCTCCTGCCCTCAACGACCTCATCCTCAAGCTCCTGGCCAAGGACCCCGAGGACAGGCCCTCCTCTGCTGATGAGGTCCTGGCAGTGCTGGACAGCCTCAGCGAGCAGATGGAGCGGGGCGAGGTAGTGGTCCCTGCCGAGCCTGCCGCCGTCACTCCCATTGGCCGGGTGGCCTGGGGCACCTTTGTGGGCAGGGAGAGGGAGCTGGAGCAGCTCAAGGAGAGGCTGGCCGACGCCTTCTCCGGCCTGGGGTCTGTGGTCATGGTGGTGGGGGACGCCGGTATCGGCAAGACGCGCCTCCTCCAGGAGTTCGCCACCTACGCCAGGCTGCGGGGCGCCCAGGTGCTCTGGGGCGCCGCCTACGAGGGAGAGGCCGTGCTCCCCTACGGCCCCTTCGCCGAGGCCTTGCGGGACTACGTCTCCCGTACCTCTGTGGAGACCCTACGCCGGGCGGTGACGGAGGGAAGCTCGGTGCTCGCTCCCCTGGCGCCTGAGCTTAGGGCGAAGCTGCCCGACCTCCCCGAGCCCTCCCCCGTGCCTCCGGAGGCCGAGACATATCGCCTCTTCCAGGAGGTCACGGAGTTCCTCAAGAACGTCTCCACGTCCGCTCCCCTGGTGCTGGTGTTGGAGGACCTGCAGTGGGCGGACAAGGGCTCTTGCTCCCTCCTTCAGCACCTGGTGAGACGGCTGGCTGGCGGCAGGCTGCTGGTGGTCATCTCCTGCCGGGAGACCGAGCTGGAGCAGGGCCATCCCCTGAGGGAGGCCCTGCTGCAGGTCAGGAGGGAGAGCGGCTTCTGGGAGCTGCCCCTCAAGGGCCTGCGGGAGTCCGAGGTGAGGGAGCTTATCACCGTCCTCGCCGAGCATGAGGTTCCCCAGCCCCTGGTTCTGGCCCTCCACGAGGAGACCGAGGGCAACCCCTTCTTCGTCCAGGAGACCCTCAAGCACCTCATGGAGACGGAGGTGCTCTACCAGGAGGAGGGGCGCTGGACGAGCAAGGCGACCACCATCTCCGACATCGGGTTGCCGGAGAGCGTGCGGGAGGTGATGGAGCGCAGGCTGTCGGGCCTATCGGAGGAGTGCCGCCGCCTGCTCCAGGTGGGCGCCGTGCTGGGCCGCCGCTTCAGCCTTTCGTTGGCCCAGCGGGTTGCTGAGCTGGACGAAGAGGTCATCCTGCGGGCAGTGGAGGAGGCTCTGGCTGTCCAGGTGGTGAGGGAGCAGCGCCAGGAGAGGCGCACCTACTATCAGTTCACCAGCACCCTCCTGCGGGAGAACCTGTACGGCCGCCTGAGCGCCCCCCGGCGGGAGCGGTTGCACCTGCGGGCCGCCCACGCCCTGGAGGAGGCTTACCCCGACCGCCTGGAGGACTATGCGGCGGAGCTGGCCTATCACTACCGTGAGGCGGGAGAGGGTGCTCCTGCCGAGACGGCCTACCGCTGGACGGTGAAGGCTGCCGAGCAGTCGCTGGCCGCCCACGCGCCCGCCGAGGCTGTGTCCCTCTATCGCTCCGCCCTTGAGCTGGCGGATGCCGTGCGCGTGTCCGAGAGGGAAAGGGCGGGCCTCCTGACGCGTCTGGCAGGGGCTCAGCACGGTGCAGGCGACTTTGAGGGCATGAGCCAGAGCTACGAAGAGGCAGGCCGGGAGCGAGAGGCGGCGGGCGATGTGGCCGGGGCGGCTGGAGCCTACAGCTGGCTCGCTGGATTCCTTGGCTGGCAGGGGCAATTCGAGCGCGGCCTGCGCTTCGCCGAAAAGGGACTGGAGCTGTTCGGCCCGGCAAACCAAGCAGAACGGGCCGTCCTGCTCGGTTATCACGCCATCAACTCGCTGTTCCTCCACCGCTTCGACACCGCGTTCAAGGAGGTGGCCGAGGCGGAGTCCCTGGCAGAGCACGTCACCGGCCCCCTAGGACTCGGCATGCTGTTCAATCCCATTGCCTGGCTCTACTGGTTGGCATGCTTCCCCGAGAAGGCCCAGGAGGCAGGCGACCGCGCTTCGGCCGCGTTCGAAGCGGCGGGCAATGTAGCCGGGGCCTGCTACCCGAGACCCCCGAGCCTGGCTTCGGCGACCATGCAGGGACGGGTGCCGGCCGGTGGCACTGAGTGGGCGGAACTGCGCCGGATCTCCGAGGAGCGCCTTGCCTTCCAGCCCGCATACACGGCCGCCATCTTCCTCGCATGGCAGCGTCTTCTGGCCGGAGACCTGGTGGAAGCGGAGCGCATCGGCGAGGAGGTGCTGGCCCTGGTCTCCGAGATGCGGGTCTTCGGGTTTGTGCCGTGGGTCTTGGAGCACTCTGCGGTGCTCATGACGCTGACGCGACGCTACGACGAGGCCGAGGCCCGCCTGGCAGAGCTGCAGGACGCCTATGAAGCAGCGGAGAGGGCTACATTGCTGGCGGGCGCCTGGCCCGGGCGGCTCCGCCTCTACCTTGAGAAAGGGGATATGGCCTCAGCGCGGGAACTCCTCGCCGACCGCCCCCAGTGGCCGTTCGAGGAGCCGCTCAGCCTGGGAGGGGCGGGCAACCTGCTCGCCTGCGGAGAGGCCCTCGCCGAGCTCGGCGAGACAGAGGGTCTGGACGCCTGCTACCAGCGTCTGCGCGAGCTGAACGGTCGAGGCATAGAGTTGGTCATGCCCTGTCTGGTTCCCCGCGTCATCGCCATGCTGGATGCCCTCAGCAGGCGCTGGGACGACGCCACCACCTACTTCGAGAAAGCCCTCAGCCTGGCGCGGCGGTTGGGCTACCGCCTGGAGCTGGCAGCTACCCTCTTCTGGTACGCGAAGATGCGCCTGGCCAGAGACGCCCCCGGCGACGCAGAGGCGGCCGCCGCCATGCTCAACGAGGCCCTCCAGCTCTATCAGGACATGGGCCTGCCTCAGAGGGCCGAGAAGGTCCTCGCCGTCAAGATGCAGGCGCAGGAGAAGGTCGCGCCCGGCCTCACCCCCAGGCCAGGCAGGGCAAGGAGAACCATGCGCTCCACCATCGAGGAGATCCTGCCCTCGGCTCTGGCCGATGCCCCCAGCCTGGCCCGCCACTCCGACGAGCGGGGCACAGTCACCATCCTCTTCACCGACATCGAGGGCTCCACCGCCATGGCCCAGCGCCTGGGCGACGAGGCTTATCATGGGCTTCTGCGTGAGCACAACCGCATCGTCAGGGAGCAGGTCGCCCGCCACGGCGGCCACGAGGTCAAGCACACGGGTGATGGCTTCATGGTGGCCTTCTCCTCTGCCTCCAGGGCCCTCTCCTGCGCCGTGGACATCCAGAAGGCCTTCGCTCAGCACAACGAGACGGCGGAGGAGCCCATCAAGGTGCGGGTGGGCCTCAACGCCGGGGAGTCCATAAAGGAGGCGGGGGACTACTTCGGCACCGCCGTCACCCTGGCCGCCCGCGTGGCCGACAAGGCCCAGGGTGGGCAGATCCTGGTGTCGGAGCTAGTGCGCAAGCTTGCCGGCTCGCTGGCGGGGGTGGAGTTTCGCGACGCCGGCCGTAAGCAGCTCAAGGGCATTAAGGGTAGGCAGCGGGTGTACGAGGTGGTGTGGGAGTGACAGTGCGTGGGTGGGTACCGCCACAGCCAAGAGCGACCCGAAGTGATCAAATCGCTGTCATTCGACAGTATGGCTGAGCTCTACGATGAGACGCGCGTCTTCGATAGGCAGTGTCTTGACTCTGCACTGGACTTTCTGGTGCAGCGATTCCCTCCTAAGGATTTCAGCAACGTCTTCGAGGCAGGAATTGGAACAGGGAGGATCGCAGTTCCGTTGGCCCAGAGGGGCTATAGGGTTCTCGGGGTGGACATCTCCCGAGACATGCTCGCGCTCTTGAAGAAGCGGCTAGTGCGGTCTCAGGGATCTCTGGAGATGGCGCTTCAAGAGGCTGACGTTACGAGATTGCCCTTTCGAGACGGAGTCCTCGACGTTGCCATTGCCGTCCACCTCTTCTATTTCATAAGGGAGTGGAAGAAGGCCGCTGATGAACTCCTGAGAGTCGTCAGGGCTGACGGTCCGGTAGTTCTGATGCACACAGGGATGGGCACAGAGATCCCCTTCCTCAACGAGAGGTACAAACAGTTGTGCGCTGAGCAGGGTTGTTCAATCAGCCAAATAGGTGCTAGGAGCACCAGGGAGGTCACCGACTACTTGGAGAACCTGGGTTGCCATGTCGAGTGGATACGTGACCGCTGGCAGTGGACCTCCCGTATTCGCCTAGATGAGGCGCTCAGCTACATCAGGTCTCGTGCCTATTCCTTCACAACCGTTGCCGCTGACGACGTTCATTCAGTGGCCATCGAAGGACTTCAATCCGAGTTGCAGCATCGGTTTGGTAGTCTGACGAGCGAGTTTGAAGTTCAGAATGAGGTCCGCCTCGCAGTGATTCTGAGAAGCGCACGGTAGGTGCCCTCATGGAGCCGCGCATCCAGTACGGCCACGCAACCCACAGGGGAAGGGTCCGTCGCAAGCCTCTCGGAACACATGTCCCCTTCGTGCGCGTTGGAGAATGAGCCACCAGCACATCCCTAAGGTGGAGCTCCACTGCCACTTGGACGGCATCGTCGATCCTTCGATCCTACGCGCGATGCAGAGAGACGGGTTAGAGCCAGCCATCAGTCCGGAGACGCTGGAAGGGCTCTACCCCATCGAGGATTTCGGCTCCTTCGTGCGCTGGGGAAGCGTGGTCGACGAGGCCCTCGAGGGAGATATGGATGCCTTCAGGCCGATTCTTGCCACGCACCTCGAGCGGCTCAAGTCCCAGAACGTTGTCTATTCCGAGATCATGCTTCCCTCCAGCGAGCTGCCTCGCGATCGGAGCGAACTGCTCTACAGGGTCCGCGCGTTCCGCAACTGGGTCAGGACCATCGAGGACGGACAGGTCCAGGTCGAATTCCTCGTCGGGATCCTGCGTAGCCGCACACCGGAGTTCGTTGAAGAGCTGGCCGAGATGATCCTGCTCCTGTATCAGGCAGGATTGATCGTCGGGGTCGCGCTCGCTGGACCGGAGCAGGGCAATCCGGTTGAGCCGTTTCAGCGGACCTTTCATCGATTCCACGAGGCTGGCCTCGGCATCGAGATCCATGCCGGGGAATGGTGCGGCCCGGAGTCGGTGTGGGATGCGTTGGAGCACGGCTTCCCCGACAGGATCGGCCACGGCGTAGCAGTCTTTGCCGACCCCCGCTTGCTGAGACACGTCCAGGAGGAGCGCGTCCATCTGGAGATGTGTCCCACCAGCAACGTCAGGACGGGCAGCGTTCGTCGCATCGAGGAGCATCCCGTCTGGCTAGCGAAAGAGATGGGGCTGAGCTTCAGCATCAACACCGACGACCCTGGAGCATTCGAGTGCAGCATGGAGAGTGAGTTCCAGCTGGTCAGCGATCTATTCGGTTTTCGGCACGAGCACTTCGAGAAGATCAAGCGTGATGCGCTCGAGGCGCGCTTTCAGCCCGTGCTGCGCCATCGTGTAGTAGGATAGTCCCACCATGGAGCCGCGCATCCAGGAGGAATGCTATGCAGTCCAGCTTCATGGTTGCTCCGCGCCATGTGACAGTGGGTGACCGGTCGTGAACGAACGCGAGCGAGGACAGCTTCAGGGCGAGCTCGCAGCCGAGCGCGAGGCGCTGCTGGCCGTCGTCTCGGGCGTGGACGAACAGGCCCTCACGTGGCCCACTCGCAACCCAGAGTGGGCGGTGCGGGACGTGCTTGCCCACGTCCTGGCCTCCGACGCGGACCTCATCTCGCTGGTCGAGGGGGCGGGCCTCCCGAGCACCACTCCCCTCTGGGGTCGGAGTCTCGAAGAACATCAGCAGGAGATGGCCCGCTGGGCGGACGCGACGCCCCAGATGTTCGCCCAGCAACTGCAGGAGCGTAGCGACCGCTGGCGGGAGCTCCTAGCCGCCCTGCCAGGCTCGGCGTTCGTGATACCGGCGGCCGTCTACTGGGCGGGTGGTGTGAGGACGCTCGCGGATGTCGTCGCGGATTGGCGGGGCCATGACCGACAGCACGCCGAGGACGTGCGCCTGGCACTGGCGCACGGACGTGCCAACCCGTCGGAGCGGCCGCGGAAGAGCCTCTAGCGGCGATCCAGCCCGGCAAGCCTCAGGCCACCCCCGCGTTGACATCCTCCCCAGCCTCGTAGAGAATCGTTCTGTCCGCGAAAGCTATCGAGGCAACGCGGAGGCCACCGATGGAGCCGTGCATCCAGTACGCCAAGACCGCCGACGGGGTGAGTATCGCCTTCTGGACGCTGGGAGAAGGCATGCCCTTAGTGCACATGCCAGTCTTCCCGTTCAGCCAGATCCAACTGGAATGGCAGAACCCTGAGTACCGCAGCTGGTATGAACGCCTGGCGAAAGAGCGGAAGCTGGTCAGATACGACGCCAGAGGAACCGGCCTGTCGGACCGGGACGTGACCGACTATTCGCTCGACGCTGTGGGGTCCCAAAATCCCATCCGCGTCTGGAGTGGTGACACGTTGAGGTGTTTGGGCAGCCTTGAGGCACCATGTCCTCATGGAGGAGCAACGCTACGAGGTCGGGTGGGTGGCTTCTTGATCTGCGGAGAGACGGATGGAATATTGCCACCCCACACCCGAGCAGGCCCTGCGCTCGGAGCTGCCCGCATACTCTCGTTCTTGTCGCATTCTGCGCGCGAACGAGGGATGCGAGGGCTTCGAGGCCCGGTTTACAGCCTGCACGTCCGACTGCTATAATCTCCTGTGCCGCGGAGGGCGCTCTCCGCTCCTGCGCGCATCGCGCTGCGGGCCCGTGCCTGGCTCGTGCCCGAGGTACTCCTGTGAGACCCCGAGGACCCCGCCATCATCCGACCTATTATTGACATTAGCCTCCGCTACGAGCCTACGGACAAGGAGGAGGATATGTACCGGCTCACCACCCTCAGCATGGCCTCGCTGGAGAGCAGCATTCGCTGCTACCGCGAGCAGTGGTTTATCTTCCGGCGCATGTGGAACAACCAGGCGGAGGTCCTGAGCACGGAGCGCCCGATGCCCTCGAAGGGCCAAGTTCTCTCATCCGCCTGACGCCATGTGGAAATACTACGCGCTCTTGCTGACCTACTGGCTCCTGGGCAGGCTCCCCCGGCGCATCGTCTATGGGGTAGCCCGCCTCGGCGCTGACGCCACCTACCTGCTGCGGGCGGACATCCGGCGCCACGTGCAGGCCAACATGCGCCAGGTGCTGGGCCCGGAGGCCAGCCAGCGCTCTGTGTGCAGGGGCGCCCGCGAGGCCGTGCGAAACGCCGCCCGCTACTATGCAGACCTCATCCGCATACCCTATATAGACCTGCGCCGTTTCGTTGTGCAGGACCTTACGCTGGAAGGCCTCCACCATCTTCAGAAAGCGCTCGCTGAAGGCAGGGGAGCCGTGCTGGCCAGCGCCCACTTCGGGAACCCCGAGATCGCTGTGCAGGCGCTCGCCCTGGGGATCCGAGTCCTCGCCCTGATCGAGCCCCTGGAGCCGCCGCAGCTCTTGCGACTCACACAGCGTCTGAGGTCCGCGCATGGTCATACCTATTTACCGGCGAGCTTCAGCGGCGTCAAGGAGGCGCTGCGATATCTCAGGAGCGGCGGCACGGTGGCTATCCTCATCGACCGCGATATCCAGCGGCGTGGCGTGCCGGTGCCCTTCTGCGGCCACCCAGCGCCGATGCCCATGGGCGCCGTGGTCTTGGCCCTGCGCACCGGTGCCGACCTCATCCCGTCCTTCGTGCACCGAGAGCGCGGGTTCCACTACCACGTCTATATGGGACCGCCCCTCTCCCTGGTGCACACCGGCGATGAGCAACAGGACCTCCGGATCAACTCGGCGAACCTGCTGGGCCGCTTTGAGGAGCACCTGCGTTCGGATCCTGGCCAGTGGGCTGTTCTGGAGCCGGTCTGGACCGACGATGAACCGGAGTCCACTGCATCTTAGGTACGGTAGAATGACGTGATGACACGGGCCACGGAGGGGTTACAGCGGCCAAAGCTGATCTCCATATTCACACAGCACGGGGCGACGATATGGCTGACCTGCCCGGCGGGGGTGATAACAGCATGAGCGAAGCGCGGCCGATTCGCAGAAGGGTAGTCGTCACCGGCATGGGCGCGATCAGCCCCCTGGGCCTGACTGTCGATGAGCTCTGGCAGGGGCTGGTGGAGGGGCGTTCGGGCATCGACTTCATAGTCCCCATCAGCTCCACGAAGTCCATGATCGGGCACGCGCTGGGGGCCTCTGGTGCCCTGGAGTCGGTGGCCTGCGCAAAGACCCTCCAGACGGGCATCATCCACCCCACCATCAACTACGAGTTCCCGGACCCGGACTGTGACCTGGACTACGTGCCCAACGTGGCCCGCCAGGCTGAGGTGAGGGTGGTCCTGAAGAACAGCTTCGGCTTCGGCGGTCAGAACGCCTGCCTGGTGTTCAAGCGATTCGAGGGATAGCTTGCACGTCTTGGTGACCGGTGGTGCGGGGTTCATTGGCTCTCACGTCACCAGGGTTCTTCTCCAGCAGGGCCATCAGGTCACCGTCGTCGATAACCTCAGCCGGGGCCATCGCCATCTCGTCCATCCGGAGGCCCGCTTCATCCAGGCCGACCTGGCCGACCAGGATGCCCTCGATGCCGCCCTGGGCAAGGCCTGCAGCCGGAGATAGAGTATCGATAGAGCGCAACCTAGAGGCTAAGTCGAGAGGGGCGACCGCCCGGTTGCCCCTCTCTTTGTGCCGCTCGCGCCTACAGGTGATTTCTCGGCGGCCGGGACCCGGTGTACGGGATACCCCCGGTCCGCCTACCGGGAAAGAGAATGGTTGCCCTTTGATAGTGCTCATGGGTACCTTGCGATACTTGGAGCGAGAAACAGGATTCCGACCGCGACCGTCTGCTCGGAAAGAACCAGTAGTTCAGGGGCCTGGCCCGCGGTCAGCGCTCGCTGCGGAGGAGCAGAATAGGTTCTACGCCAACCAGGGCATCACCGCGCGCAGCTGGGGCAGCGCCTGCTCGGCCGCCCTCTCTCCCGCCTCCATTAGCTCGGGGCCGCGCCGGAAATCCAGCATACCGATGTCCTCTGCGAGTTCGGGTTCGATGGTTATGTCCGCGCGAGACGAGCTCGTCTCGACGATCTTGCGCTGCATGGTCTCAAGCGTACGGCTGATGGTCTCAAGTATCGAAGGGGCGCGCAGGATGCGCCTGGGCGGTCTCGTCGCCTCCCGTTCACCTGACCGCGTGCCCAGCTTGACACCCACCACCAGGTCAGCGCCCAGGGCCAGCGCGGCGCTCACCGGGACCGGGTTGACAATTCCACCATCCACCAGATAGCGATGACCTATGCGGACGGGCGGGTAGATCCCCGGCAGCGCCATTGAAGCGGCCAGGGCCGGCCACCCAGGCCCCCTGCACAGTAGCACCTCTTTCCCCCCAAAGACATCGGTCGCCACAATGCCCAGCGGCGTCGACAAGTCTTCGAAGCGCCGCTCGCCAGCGATCTTCCGGAGCTCCGCGACGACGCCCCGGCTGCTGAGAAGAGAGTGCAGCGGCAGGGCAAACTGGAGCGCCTTCCGTCCGGCCGCATCCATGTGCTCCTTGATCCGCTCCAGAGTGTAGCCAGCGGCCACGCCCGCAGCGATGGTACCGCCTATGCTGCAACCTGCCACCACGTCTATCGGCATGCCGCACCCTTGCAGCACTTTCAAGACGCCCAGATGAGCGTACCCCCTGGAACCCCCGCCACCCAGCGCAAGGCCAACCTTGAGGTGGCCGATATCTCTGGCTAGCCAGTCCACCTTGCGCCGGGCAGCCTCTAGCCCGGGAACAGCTTTCCCCTCCTCCCAAGCAAGGGCTTCCAAGGCGCCGACCCCACCGGGGACGAGGCAACGCAAAGTCAAGGGCGTGGTCTCCTGCAACCGCTCGAGCTCGCCGATGGTGGGTGCCGAAAGGCCCTCCGTCACCATGACCACACCGACATCACATTTCCTGTCCGCCAGGCCCAGGGCTGCCGCCAGACCCTCCGCCTCCCCCAACTCGGCCTCCAGCACGAGAAGAAGAGCCAGCGCCGCTGACCGGGCGATGGCCCGGCCTAGCTCCTGGTCGCACCCTGCGTAAACCAGCATGTAGTCGTAGCGGTCCCGCAGTGATTCCAGGACAGGCATGACCTGGCTGGCTGGCGGCGCAGGGCCCTCGCTCGTCACCAGGCTCAGGTCATAGCTGTCCGCCCCCGGTGGCTGCGCTGGGCGTCCATGCTCACGTAGCAGCGCGCGGTCGCGCAGAGCTTCCTGAAGGGAGAGCGCGCGCCATCCCGGAAAGGCCCTCTCGTCCGGACCCCGCGACAGGTCGACTAACACAACGCGCCGCCGCGAGTGCAGAGCCAGGGATCTCGCCAGCGCTCGGGTGACTGCCTTGGCCCATTCGGGGTCGCCCGGTGACAAGAGTAGTGAGACCTCCGCCTTCTGAGCTTGGAGATACCGTTCATTGGTCTGGCGCAGCCGCTCAACGAGGACGGTGCACAGTCTTTCCAGCAGCAGCGGGCTGCTGGCCGTTAGGGCCGCAAACACGGCGCGGGGCAGGGCCCAGACTTCCACTTCACTCTCCGCCTGCACCGTGGCCGATGCCGGCTCGCCTGTGAGCAGTGACATCTCCCCGAACCACTCGCCTGGCTGGAGACGGGCCAGCTCCCTCTGTCCGCCGTGCTGGTCGCGGCAGGTGACACAGACAATACCCGAGGCGAGGATGCAGAGCTCCTCGGGCTGCTCTCCTTCCCGAAGGACGATCTCGCCCGCCCCATAGCGACGATGCACCAGAGCACCGCGCAGGCGCAGAGCCTCCTCCTGCGGCAGATCGTCTAACAGCGGATGAGAGAAATCGCTCATACCAGCACACCTCTCCATGCCGCCCGCTGCCCTTCTTCTAGATGGGCGGCGCCGGTTGGAACCGCCCGTCTTCGAGCCAGAGCAGCCGGTCGGCTACCTCCCTCACTCGAAGGTCATGACTCACGATTACCATGGCCTTAGCCAGGTCGCGAGCGGCTGGTCGCTGACCGCCACCTCCCCGCGGAAGCCCTCTAGAACGATGCGGCTCTTCTCCTCCGGGCTGAACTTGCGCCTTGTCACCCGCCTAACTCTACGGATGAACCCGCGGGTCTCCTCTGTGCGCGCCTCGACCTGAGCCTCCGCCGGCGTTCCTTCCTCGCTCGCTTCTCCCTCCTTCCAGGCGGTAGCCTACCGCCACTGAGGGAGCCTGGGCAACCGGGCTGGTGTCCGTCAGGAACTGTCTACACGGATTCCCAAAGTTACTGGGGCTGTTGCCGAACCCCTGCGCAGAATCTGATGCGGCCCGTTTCGTTCCAGTCCTGCGAATCTGATTCTCCCATTGGAGATGACTTGGGCAACAGCCCTACTGAAGACCTATACGGCGAGTAGGAGGCACGCCTCCCGCCGAGGAGAAGGTCACGTCCGCTGCCCCGACGGGATGGAGACCAGGGCTGGGAGCATTAGGTGTCCTCGAACTCCTCCTCAGCCTCCCCGGAGGGCTCAGTGCCCGCCCCGAGCGCGGCCCCGAGCGCGGCCAGGGAGGCGCGCTCCCAGCGCTTGACATCGAAGGAGTAGGAGTCCTTGAGGCGGCCGCGGGCGACCTCGCGCAAGACGGTCTTGGGCAACGGGGTGTCCGTCAGGACGATCTCGCTGATGCGCTTGAAGGGGGCTATATCCGCCCCGAACCTCTCCAGTTCGCCTGCCAGCAACGTTCGCACGGCGCTTTCGCTCAGGGACACATTCTCCGCCCGACACCGCTCGCTGACTGTCCCGAAATTGGGATAGATGATCGCCCCCACCATGGTCTTATTGCGAATGCACCGGGGCACCACGCAGATGTCTTCGATAAGAGGACTCTCCCCGAGCCTGTCCTCCAGCTCGTCGGGAATGACCTTCTCGCCGGACTCAAGGACGATGACGTACTTCGTGCGACCGGTGATCCAGATGTTGCCCTCTTCGTCGATGCGACCGAGGTCGCCGGTGCGGAACCACTCGCCCACTCTGGCCTCACGGGTCTCGTCCGGCGCCCTCCAGTAGCCGGGAGAGATGTTGGGGCCGCGGATCACCAGCTCGCCCTCGCCGTGGAGGTGGACGTAGATCTCCTTCTCCGGCACATCGATGAGCTTGACCTCCACGCCCGGAAGGGGCTCTCCCACCGTGCCCACGCGCTGCTCATAGTAGTTGGTGAAGCGGAACTTGTAGGGGGACCAGCGCTGGGCTGCCGCCACCGGCGACGCTTCGGTGAGGCCCCATCCCTGGAGGAGAGGGAGGCCCAGGCGGAGGTACTTGAGGGCCACGTCCGGGTTGAGCGCGGCGCCCCCGCAGACCATGAAGCGGAGCTTACCGCCGAGCTGTCGGTGGATCTGGCCGAACACGTAGCGGCCGATGTTCACGCCCGTGTTGGTCTTCACTCTTTTGACCATGCGCAGGCCCGCCTCGAACTGTTTCTTGCGCCCCTCGGTCTCCACGCGCACCTCGATGGCGCGAAACATCAGCTCGAACAGAGCAGGCACGCCTATGAGCCCGGTAGGCCGGACCTCGGCGAAACGTTCGCGTATGCGCAGCAGGTCGTTCTCGAAGGTAGCCTCGGCGCCCACCGTTACCACGCCCACCACTGCGATTATGAAGGGGAAGGCATGGTGCAGCGGAAGCACCAGGAGCAGGCGATCCTGCTCGCCGACGGGGAGGGTGTGCAGTACCTGGTCGACGTTTGACATAAAGTTGCCATGCGTCAGCATGACCCCCTTCATGCCCCCGGTGGTCCCGGAGGTGAACACGATGGAGGCCAGGTCATCGGGCTGGACACGGGTAGCCGCGAGGATGCGGCGGCTCTCCTCGGTGGCGGCCGCGGCTACCTCGTAGAACGGAATGAGACGAGGGCGAGCCCGCCGCAGGAGGCCTGGCGGGGCGCCCGGCCGTGCCTCCACCTCCTCGCCCACCCCGATCACCTTCATAACTCCGGGGATGTCCTCGCGGATCTTCTCTAAGACCCTGGCGGAAGCGACAATGAAGCGCGCCTCCGCCCGGCGCACCATCTCCTCGATCTCCCGGCCCTTTAGCTCCGTGTAGAGGGGAACGCCGACACCACCAGCGATCGACTGCCCATAGTAGCCGATCACCCACTCGAAGCCGTTCTCGCAGATGATGGCCACGCGGTCGCCCTGGCGCATCCCCATGCCGATGAGGCCTGCGGCGAAGTCGGTAGCCTGCTGACGCAGGTCCTCGAAGGTGAGCGTGCGGAACCCCTGCCCTTCCTTCATCCGATAGGCTACCTTGGAGCAGTAGCGGGGACAGCACTCCTCGAGCACACCGCGGATGGTCATAGGGACGCTGTCGGCGACCGGCGCCTGCTGCCTGCTCGCCTCCCATCGTGAGGAGAGCTTGAATCGCATCATCGCTGTTCCCTCCTAGGATAACCGGCGCCTATGCGGCCAGCACTCGCACTTTATCTTTGACAGTAACGCTGACAGCCACCTGGGTGAATGACGGCACCCGTTCGTGGGAAAGACGGCCTGGAATCCCAGACTTCAGACTCAATCATGGCCTACGTTCGGACACGCGAGCCTGTCTAAGACGACTCCCCACCGCTCGGCAGATACTGGACCGTGCCACCGCCTGCCCTCGAGACCAGCCAGCCGCGCAGAGACCTGAACGCCTCTCCCATGCCGGGTTCCACCCTCCAGGTCCAGCCCTCTTGCCTGCTCCTCGTGCGTGGCCTGGCAGCACGTTCTGCCTCCCGAGCCGCCGTGAGCTGGGTGATCTCTCGCTCCCTCTCCGTCAGGGTCGCTGTCAACATCTCCTGAGCAATCATCGCACCCACCTCCTCGTAGCCTTGCATCTGTACGATAGCTGCGTAGGCGGTCTGCTACCATGAACCTGTTCACACAAGCGGCTGTCCGGCGTCCACCAGGAGAGTTGCTTTGCGCTTCCCTACGCCACCTAACGTCGTACGGCCGCACCGGCACTTCCCGCTAGGGGGCAGGACTTGTGGGGTGGCAGAACCCCATCCGTATCTGTGGCGGTCATACCCGGAGCTGCCCTTGTGTGCAGTCAATAGAACAGACCGCCGACCCCCGAGCAGTGGTCTCCGACCCCCTGCCTCGGAGGCACATGGCCCCGTCCTGGGGTGTGGGCGTTAGGTGGCCACCCATACGGATGGAATATTGGCACCCCACAGGGTGGCTGCTTGACCTGTGAAAAGACGGAGGCAATATTGGTCCTCCACAGCTCCCTCGAGCGGTGGTGCATCCGCACACGGGCTAGAGGCCTGCCCCTGGGACTGCGCTAGAGGCTCGCCGAGAGGCAGTGAGGCCCGGCGGTCAGCTCAGGCCCATGGCTCTAGGCTGTTGTTGCGGACCATACTTACCAGCCGGTCGAAACGAAGTCCGGTGACCACGCCGCTTTCGTCAAGCACCAAGGCGACGCGCGGCGGCTCCGGCTCTCTCGTATCGAGAACGAAGAAGGCCGGGTCGGCCCTGTCTGCCGGCAGCATGCGCTTCCCCTCTTTCCAGGGACCCCGGCGGGCGTGCAGGATCAGCTGGCCGTCTTCGGCGCTGATCTGAATTCGACCGGTTCCCGTCATGATCCGGAAGTTGGTCAGTCGCCCGGGGGTTGCCTCGTAGACGCCCGGTGCGCTTGCCAAAATCCTGGGGTCAACAGGGGCTGCCGGGACCGCCACCTCTGGTGCGTCGAGCACCGCCTGGAGGATCCGCCCATGGACCTGGTCGAACTTGTCGAACGTCAGATTCAGGTGGACGAGGACGGCCAGGTCGTGGTCTGGGAGCACGGTAATCATCGTGTTCCAACCGCCCACCACGCCACCGCCATGATGAAACGTCCGCCGTCCGAATCGGTGTTGGCGAAAGAACATGAGCCCCATGCTCGTAAGGCGGTCGTCCGGGCACCAGTGCGGAGCAACCATCTCCTCAAACGTGTCCGGCTGGACGATTCCCCCGCCTCGGCGCAGCAGAGCGGACGCGTATCGCGCCATGTCGGGGATAGTCGACTGGACAGCGCCTGCGGCACGCCCTCTCACGTACTGGTATCGCCCTCGGATGTTGTGGCCGTCCACCGTCTCCTCGTCGGGGACTTCTCTGCCGGCCCGCTCCAGCAACTCGCGCTCATCTGGACCGGGCGGACGGTGGTACCCGGTGGTCAGATCGGCGGTGGGGCTGTCGAGGCAATCGGTGTTCTCCATGCCGAGCGGCTCAAAGACACGCCCTCGCAGCACCTCCTCAATGGGGAGACCTTCAGCGCGGGCGACGATCTCTCCCAGGAGCACAAACCCGTGGTTGGCGTACGCCCACTTCGTTCCCGGCGGGATTTCGATGGTGATGCCCTCGGGATAGGCTTCGGGAATGCCGGGGATGTCCGGCCCATCCGACCACAAAGCGACTTCCGGATTGGCGAGATTGTCCACCGTGGGCGCTTCACCGATACCTCCCGTATGGGTGAGCAGGTGCCGGATAGTTAGAGACTTCGACAGCCCGTGAAAAGTCATGTCGGGAAGGCGATCCACGACCCGATCGTCGAGGGAAAGCCGTCCTTCGTCCACAAGAGCTATGGTGCAAAGGCCCACCATCGTCTTGGTGATCGAGCCAATCCGTTGCCTCAGCGAGGGGTCCTGCGGTGTGCCACTCTCGATATCCGCGAAGCCGAACCCTTCCGCGTATACCAGCTCTTCTCCTGACACCACTCCCACCGAAATGCCTGGAAGACGGTATTCCTGCGCCAGGGACGCCACGGTCTGGCGGATACGCCCGACGTCTTTTGCGCTGGACCTCTTCATGACATCCCAACTCCTTCCCGTGCAGGTCGTAGAGAGATCACTGGAATGCTGACTCATTGTGAGGGCATGATGCCTCGGCGCTGGCGCAGATAACCTATCGTCTCAACGCTCGAGATACGGATGGAGCTTTGCCGACCCGCACGAGGATCTAGCGCTCGGTCCGAAAGTCGAGATTGCCCTGGCCGACAACACCACCGACTTCATGTCATCACTCCCGAGGGAACGCTCGAGACGCAGATTCTTCCCGGCCCCAGAACGGGCACCCCCTCAGAGGGGGAGCCGCACGGCCTGCCCCGTCCGGGCAGCGCGATAGCAGGCCTCCACCAGCTCCTCAGCGCGGTATCCATCCTCTGCCGAGACGGCGGGTGGGATCTCGCCGGCCACCGCCCTAAGGAAGAGGCCGTCCTCCTCGACGTAGCCCCACTTCTCGGGCATGGGGAGTTGCGCCTGGTCATGAGTGACGGCGGCCCGGCCCAGGCCGGGGCAGTAGGTCACCCGCTCCATCTCCTCGGCGACGGCGGCGGCGTGGTCCCCGAAGACCTCCAGCCGCTCGAAGGGGAAGAGCCAGGTGGCGTGGGCGGAGGAGCACAGGGTGGCTGTGACGCCGGAGGCAAAGCTGATGATCGCGGCGAACTCGTCTAGTTGGTCATGGCAGCCCTGGGCGGCGCGGCACACCACCTCCTGCGCCTCGCCGAAGAGCCAGCAGGCCATATCGAGGAGGTGGATTGTGCTCTCGTGTAGGAAGCCCCCGGAGACGGAAGCGTCGGCCACCCAGGATGGCTTCTCTAACTCGCCTCGGTTCATCTTGATGTGGGCCCAACGGGGTGTGAGCTCGCCGCTCTCTATCAGCCCTTTCAGGAAGCGGTACGTCGGAGCGAAGCGCCTGTTGAAGCCGAGCTGATAGATCACTCCGGAGGCGGCAGCCGCCTCGCGCACGCGCCGGGCATCGTCCAGGCTGGTGGCCATGGGCTTCTCACAGAAGACGTGCACGCCCGCGGCCAGGGCGGCCAGGGCCATCTCGGCGTGAAGGACGTTGGGTGGGGCGATGAAGACGGCGTCCAGTCCGCTCTCGAGCAGGGGCTGGAGCGAGGGGAACACCTTGGCTCCGGTCCGGGCGGCCAGGGCGGCCGCTCGCTCGCCGTCGGTATCGACGACGGCACTGATGCGGACATCCTCCTGCCTCAGCAGGATATCGGCGTGGACGTTATTGATGAAGCCGGCCCCCAGGAAGCCTACCTTGACCACAGCCTACTTCCTCCCGTTCTGGTGCCTCACGTACTCGCGGAGCGCCTGCTAGCCCGGATAGCTCGGCATGTCAACCCTTCAGGCCGCTCCCAGGAAATCCAGAAACCTCTGTGGCTCCTCCAGGGAAACAGCTAGCCTGCGCAGACTGAATAGGCCCCATACCCGCCCAGGAGTGCGGAGGTGAATCTCCACCACGCCTTGGTAGGAACCAATGAGGCCGATAAGGCCGCGAAAATTCGTTCGCCAGCCAACGCCGTACCAGAGAGGCCAGCGCCTGGGTACGGCCTCCTCAATGTCGCTTCGCGGGAGAGTGCGCCGAAACAACCAGCCAAAGCGAAAGTTAACGGCATCCTCACTCAGCTCCACGTAGGAGTTGCTAGGTGTGGCGCCTCCGATTAGCAGGAGTGGACGCCACCATGGGTCTAACCGCATAGGGAAACGTGTGCTGGACACGCGTCGCATCCAGTGAGAGATGCCACTTTGACCTCAGCGCGTAGCTCTCGCAGCCCTTTCGCCTAGGGACGCAGCAACCATAATACATGTGGGGTGCCAAAATCCCAACTGTATCTAGAGGATTGCCATACTGAATGATGTGGGCCAGCCTTGGGGCACCCTGTCCCCATGGAGCTCCTGCGCTACTGGTTCGGGCGGGTGACCGCTTGACCTGCGAAGAGACGGATGCAATATTGGTACCCCACGCTCTTCTTGCAGTGAAAGGAGTTCATGAGCATGCCCTGCGCAAAGTTTCCTTGGCGCGCGCCCGCCGCCATTGCCCTTCTATTCGCGCTGATTCTCGCCGCCCTTGCCTGCGGAGAGGGCGAGGAAGCCCTCGAACCTGGCGTTGACCATGGCACAGCTCAGAACGTCATCCTTCTCATCGGCGACGGCATGGGCGCTGCCCACCGGACAGCCGCCCGGCTCGACTCCATCGGCCGCGAGGGTGAGCTGGCCATGGACACCTTGCCCATCGGCGGCATGTCCCGAGTCTGGTCGATGGAAAGCGTGGTGCCCGACTCCGCAGCGGCCGGCACGGCCCTCGCTGCCGGCGTTAAGACCTCCATCGTGGCTATCGCCGTGGACTCCGACGGGAATCCGGTCGAGACTATCCTGGAGAAGGCCCAGGAGGCCGGGAAGTCGGTGGGACTGGTGACCGACGTCCAGTTAGCCCACGCCACCCCCGCTGTCTTCGCCGCCCACAACACGAACCGCAACAACTACCTCGAGATCGCCCTGGACATCTTCGAGCACGATGTCGACGTGCTGCTCGGCGGCGGCGAGGACCACTTCCTACCCGAGGGAACCCCCGGCTGCTACCCCGAGGACGGCGAACGCACGGATGGTCGCAACCTCATCGACGAGGCCGTCGCCAAGGGCTACGAGCACGTGTGCAACGAGGCCGACTTCGACGCTGTAGACCCCGAGCAGACCGATAGGCTCTTTGGAACCTTCGCCGACGCCGGCATGGCCCGGCCCTTTACCCCGAGCCTGGCCGAGATGACGGCCAAAGCCATCGCCATCCTGAGCAAGAACGAGGAGGGCTTCTTCCTCATGGTGGAGGGCGGACAGATCGACTGGGCGGCCCACGCCAACGACGCCTTGAACACCCTCGGTGATACCCTGGCCTTCGACGAGGCGGTCAAGGCTGCGCTGGACTTCCAGGTTGAACACCCGGAGACGCTGGTCATCGTCACCGCCGATCACACCACCGGCGGCCTGACCATCGAGGATACGCCGCAGGACGAGGCCTGCCCGGAGCCCCTCCCGGACGATTCGCGGGAGTGCAAGACCGCCCTCTGGGAAGATGGCCCCTTCGAGGAGAGGAGCGGCAGCACCTTCTGGCTCGACTGGACCAGCGCCCACCATACCGGAGGCGACGTGCCGGTGACGGCCATCGGCCCCCACGCCATCGACCTGGCGGGGTACTACGAGAACACGCACATCTTCGAGGTGATGCGCGACGCCCTAGGTCTGACCGAGTAGCGGCCTTCGGGACTACAACGGCGGCGAGGGCCTCCCAGCGGGATCAGGCCTCCAGCGCCGCCTGCAGGCGGTCCGGGTAGTCGGTGGTGATGGCGTCAACGTCGCAGTCGCGCATTCGGCGCATGTCGTCAATCTCGTTAACCGTCCAGGTATAGAAGGAGAGCTTGCGCCGGTGGGCGCGGCGCACCAGTTCGGCGTCCACCTTCTCGAAGAGCACGGAGACGCCCTGGGCGTTCAGGGAGAGGGCGAAGGCAAAGAGTTGATCCCAGTCGGCCACGCCCAGGCCGGCTGTGAGGAGGGCGGCGGGGAGGGTCGGCTCCAGCGCCCGGAAGCGCCGTACGACCTGGGCGTTGAACGAGTGCACGACGCAGTCGTTGAGCGCGTTCTGGTCGCGTACGACGCGCAGGATGCGTCTTTCGATGCCCGCCTGCTTCACCTCTATGACCAGGAGGACGCGACCTCTGGTCAGGTCGAGCACCTCGGCCAGGGTGGGGATGCGTTGACCGTCGCCAGCGTCTAGCTTCCGCAGGCGGGCGAGGGTCATCTGCGACACCGCTCCCGCCCCGTCCGTCGTCCGCTCCACCGTCTCGTCGTGGATGAGGAGGGGCACGCCATCGCGGGAGGCGTGGACGTCGATCTCGATGCCGTCGGCGCCCAACTCGATAGCCCTGCGTATGCCAAGCAGGGTGTTCTCGGGCGCATGCCCCTTGCAGGTGGCGTGGGAGATGACGAAGGGTCTGTGCATACGGCTCCCTTAGCTCGTAGGAGCAGCGGCGGCCCCCGCTTTCACGGTCGCATTATAGCGACGATACGCGTGATGGGCGACAGGCGGCACTTCGCGATAGGTGGGACGTTCGGGACGCTTGCTCTCTTCACCGTCGTACAGTTGACCGGGTGTGGGCTGCCAGTCGAGATTGAGCTATGATGCGGCCGTGGATGCGTAGGGAAAAGGCAGGCATGGCAGCGGCGCCCGGTACCTCACAGTCACAGGCCCCGCTACTCAGAAGAGGGGCGCAGCGCACATTCCAGGGGGCCGCCCTTCAGGAGATCGCCTTCCCCATCGGCGGGATCGGCACCGGCACGGTGTCGCTCGGAGGGCGCGGCCAGCTTCGCGACTGGGAGATATTCAACCGTCCCGGGAAAGGCAAGAACCTCCCCTACACTTTCTTCAGCCTTTGGGCCCGGCCCGAGGGCGGCACGCCGATAGCTCGCGTGCTGGAGGCACGTCTTCAGCCGCCCTACGGCGGCGCCTTCGGGGTGCCCGCCCACCTGGCGGCGGGGCTGCCCCGGCTGGCGTCCGCCCGTTTCAGCGGTGCTTATCCCCTCGCCCGCATCGAGTTCGAGGATGAGGCGCTCCCGATGCAGGTTAGCCTGGAGGCCTTCAACCCCTTTATCCCCGGCAACGCTGAGGACTCCGGCATTCCCGTCGCGATCTTCCTCTGGACAGTCACCAATGGCGGGCCTCACGCTGTGCAGGCGACAATCGCCTTCAGCCTGATGAACGCCGTCGGCTACGACGGCCTGGCGTCCCTCTTCAGCCGTCGCGGCCACCTTTACGGTCAGAACTTGAACCAGGTGGTGAGCGAGGGCTCGCTGCGGGGGCTGCGCATGTCCAGCGCCAAGTACGGCGCGCACGATGCGCGCTTCGGCACGATGGCCGTCGCGACCACCTGGCCGGACATCACGGCCTGCGGCCACTGGGAGCGCGCCGGCTGGTTCGACGACATCCAGCGCTTCTGGGACGACTTCTCGGACGACGGGCGCCTGGCCCCGTCCGACGAGAGCCCCACGCCCGACAACGAGACCGACATCGGCACGCTAGGCCTGACGGCCCTGCTGGCTCCCGGCGAGACGGTGCGGCTGCCGTTCATCCTGGCCTGGCACTTCCCGAACCTGGAGAATTACTGGAACCTCGAAGAGGCGGTGAGAGGGAAACGTCTGGGCAACGAGTACGCTACGCGCTTCGCCGACGCCTGGGACTCGGCCCGCTACACGGCCGAGAACATGGAGCGGCTGGAGTCGCAGACCCGCCTCTTCCACGATACCCTCTTCGAGAGCACGCTCCCTGACTATGTCCTGGACGCCGTCTCCAGCCAGATGTCGACCATCCGCACGGCAACCTGTCTGCGAACCGAGGACGGTCGCTTCCACGCCTTCGAGGGCTCCGCCGATAGCGCCGGCTGCTGCCCTCTCAACTGCACACACGTCTGGAACTACGCACAGTCCCCGGCCTTCCTCTTCCCCCGGCTTGAGCGAAGCGCACGCCGGACCGACTTCGCCTCGAACACGCGCCCTGACGGCGACATGGCCTTCCGCACGCTCATCCCCCTGACCGGCGAGCTGTGGGCGCACGCGCCCGCCGCCGACGCCCAGATGGGCACCGTCGTCAGGCTGTACAGGGAGTGGCAGATCAGCGGGGACGAGTCTTTCCTGCGCGAGCTCTGGCCCTACGCGAGGCGCGCCCTGGAGTTCGCCTGGCGATCCTGGGACCGCGATCGCGATGGCCTCATGGAGGGCGAGCAGCACAACACCTATGACATCGAGTTCTACGGGCCCAACCCGCTGACCAGCATCCTCTACCTCGGCGCTCTGCGTGCCGGCGAGGAGATGGCACGCGCCCTCGGCGAGGAGCAGGCGGCGACGGAGTACCGCCGGGTGTACAAGCGCGGCCGTCAAGGCATGGAGCAACTGCTCTGGAACGGGGAATACTACGTTCAGCGCCTAGACGACGTCAACCAGCACCGCTATCAGTTCGGCATCGGTTGCCTGTCCGACCAGCTTCTTGGGCAGTGGCTCGCCTCGGTGGTTGGCCTCGGCCATCTGCTGCCTGAGGAGCGCGTCCGGCAAACGCTGGCGTCGATCTACCGGTACAACTACCGCGCCGACCTGTCCGGCCACGCTAACCCGCAGCGAGTGTACGCGCTCAACGACGAGCGGGGTCTGGTCCTCTGCTCCTGGCCGCACGGCGGCCGACCGCGCTATCCGTTTCCCTACGCCCACGAGGTGTGGACAGGCGTCGAGTACCAGGTGGCCGCGCACCTCATCTACGAGGGGTTTCTCCGCGAGGGCCTGACGCTGATACAATCCGCTCGGGAGCGCTACGACGGCCAACGCCGCAACCCCTGGGATGAGATGGAGTGCGGGCACCACTACGCTCGCGCCATGTCGTCATGGTCGCTGCTGCTGGCGCTGAGTGGCTACCAGTACAGCGCGCCGAAGCGCTCCCTGCGCTTTGCCCCGCGCCTCTGGCCGGAAGATTTTCGTTGCTTCTTCACGGCGGGCGAGGCCTGGGGCAGCTACGCTCAACGCTCGGACGGCTCGAGGCAGACCCACGCGCTCGACCTCGGGTGGGGCAGCCTGACCCTCGAGCGTCTGCACGTCCCGCGCCTGGCCAAGGGCGCACAGCCCCGGCTTCACCGCTTGTCCGTGGCCGCGAGCGATCTGGAGGGGCGGCTAGTCGTTGACAGCAGGACGGTGACGGTCGAGCTGGCGCGGCCAGTCACGCTGCACGCTGGCGACAGCCTGGTCCTCGAGATCGACGCCTCGGCGATGGGATCCTCCGGGAGACGACCATCCGGCATCAAAGCGTGACATTCAGAACGGGCAGGGCCATTGACGGGAGTAGGCCTGTCTAGCCAAAGGAGGAAGCGGCGCGAAGCATCTGAAGAAAGGTGTTGGAGGGCTCGGCGCCCAGTCGCCCGGAATTCTACTGAGGAGATCTTGACATGCCTACGATGACCGCCGTCCTTCTTGCGGGTCCCCGGACCTTTGAGGTGAAGGACATCGATGTGCCAGCCCTTGAGCCAGGGGGCGTGCTGGTGCGGGTGCACCAGTGCGGAGTCTGTGGCAGCGACCTTCACTTCTACCGGGGTGATCTCCCTCTGCCGCCCGGCACCTGCATGGGCCACGAGATCAGCGGCGAGGTGGCCGAGGTGGGCCCCGGCGTCCAGGACTTCCGCCCCGGCGACCGCGTCTGCGTCGAGCCCCTGCTGGTCTGTGGGACATGCCAGTACTGCCGCAGTGGTCAGTACCAGCTCTGCCGCCAGCGCCGGTTGCTGGGCGCCCCGCTGCCGGGAGGTTTCGCCCGCTACGTGCAGGTGCCAGCCTACTGTCTCTATCGCCTACCCGACGCCATCGACTTCGAGGTAGGCTCGCTAATCGAGCCCCTGGCCGTGGCTGTGCACGGGCTGCGGCTCGCCGGCCTCTCCGTCGGCGACCGGATGCTGGTCCTGGGGGCAGGCACCATCGGGCTCATGGCGGTGCTGGTGGCTCGGGAGATGGGGGCAATGTCGGTGGTGGCCTGCGGGCGCTACGGTCATCAGAGAGAGGCGGCCCTGGCCTTGGGTGCTGAGACCGCAGTCGAGGACAGCGAGGAGGCTCTGGCAGGGTTGTCTGGCTCTCCCTGGGGAAGCGCCTTCGACCTGGTGGTGGAGGCCGTGGGCGGCCACGCTGATACCCTCTCACAGGCTGTCGGCCTGGCTCGCTTTGGCGGGCGAGTGGCACTCCTGGGCCTGTTCACGCGGCCGCTGACCCTGAACGCGATGTCGGTGATGCTCAAGGAGATACAGCTGGTGGGCGCGGTGACCTATGGCCGGGCCGGGACGCGCTCTGACTTCGCCGTGGCCCTGGACATCGCCGCCCGGCGGGCGCCGACCCTGCGAAGCCTGGTCACCCATCGCTTCCCCCTGGAGCGCACGGGGGACGCGTTCGAGACGGCGGCCGACAAGAAGACGGGGTCCATAAAGGTCAGCGTCCTCCCTTAGGCCGCCCAGGGTTGCACCGTTTGCGTGACCATGCACGACGCCTGTGGGGGGTGCGGCTGGTTCCGGTCCGGGTAACGTGCGGGCCTGTCCTGCCGCTCAATCAAAGACCACTGTCTTGTTACCGTACGCCACGACGCGGTTGCGCAGGTGCAGGTCCACCGCCCGCGCCAGCACCACCTTCTCCAGGTCCCGTCCCTTGCGAATGAGGTCCGCCACCGAGTCGCGGTGGCTGACTCGGACCACGTCCTGCTCGATGATCGGGCCCTGGTCCAGCTCCGGCGTCACGTAGTGGGCCGTGGCGCCGATGATCTTGACGCCCCGCTCGTGAGCTTGGTGATATGGGCGGGCGCCGGCGAAGGCGGGAAGGAAGGAGTGGTGGATGTTAATGATCCGGTTGAGGTAGCGGTCCACGAAGCCTTCACCGAGGATCTGCATGTAACGGGCCAGGACGATGAGGTCGATTCGCTGCTCTTCCAGCTTCTCGATCGTGCGCTCCTCCTGGGCTGCCTTTGTTTCAGGGCTGATGGGGAAGCAGTGATACTCCAGCCCGAAACCCTCGGCGATTGAGCGCAGGTCAGGATGGTTACTGATGATCAGAGGGATATCAACCTGGAACTCCCCCATGCGCCAGCGGGCCAGGAGATCATAGAGGCAGTGGGGCAGCTTGGAGACGAAGACCGCCATTCGGGAAACGTGGTCGGAAAAGTGGAGGCTCCAGGTCATGTGAAAGCGCTGGGCGATGGGGCGGAAGGCTTCGCCGATCTCGTCGCGGCGGATAGCGAAGTCGGCCAGTTCCCACTCCACGCGCTGGAGGAAGATGTCCTTCTCTAGGTCCGTGTGCTGGTCCGCATGCGTGATGTTGCCGTTGTTGCGATAGAGGAAATCGGAGACGGCTGCGACCAGCCCCTTCTGGTCAGGGCAAGACAGAAGGAGGACGGCGGTCACGGCATCGTTGTTCATCCCGTCTCAATATACCACGTGACTGCTCGCTGTCAGCGTTTTTCCGCACTCCCTGGCCTGTGGAGTGCCGGAACTCCAAGAAGTGTCGACCCGCTAGGTGAAGGCTAGACCGCGTTTACCATACCTCTTCTCCTCCCCGGAAGGAGGCTGTCAATATCCGGGCCGGGTCATCGGTCTCCTCCACGTTAGGTAGCTCCCTGGAGCCGCATCTGCCAAGCCTGGGCGGCACGTAGACAGTGAATGGCAGCGGCGAACTTCCCTCGGCGACGGCCTGCGCGTAGCGCTCCACCGCCGTCCAATCGCTGTCCGGTCCCAGGCTGCCGGTATAGCCGCCGCGGTTGGTGGTCTTGTCGGCGTACTGAAAGGCTTGGGCGTACAGAGAGAAGAGGTCGAGGAAGTCCGGCGAGGCCGTTCCGTACAGCACGCTGCTCAAGAAGGACTGGCGGGCGAGGGGCAGGCTGGGCCAGTTGCCTTTGCCCCAGGCCAGCCCGGGGCAGAAGGGGTCGGAGTGCTCTTCGGGCGTCTGCGACATGCGTAACGCCATCAGGCAGGCCGCGGTGTCGCCGAACTCCTTGAGGACATCGTGGCCGCCACGGTTGTAGGAAGGTTCGCACATCTTGAGGTGGAAAGCACGGGCCTGGAACGTGCCGCGAAGGAATCCATAGGGCTCGGCGGCGCCAGCGGCGAACTGGTAGCCTGTGGCGCCGAGGAGGGCGATGAGATGCCCTTTCCTGCCCATCTCTTCATAGTCGATGACGCCGTCGCCGTTTTCGTCATAGGCTTCCAGGAGTTCCCGACGGTAGCGCGAGCCGGTTAGGCTGTCGTTGGCCTCGGCGTATGCGAGGACGGTTGGCTGGAGATCCCACAGTGCCTTGCTGAAATCGAAGTACAGCGTTGAGGTCAGAAGCTCAGAGAAGGCATCCCCCTCAAGCTGGCCGAGGCGGCCCTGGAGCGAGGCCAGGGAGCCGCCTTCTCGCAGGTCGCGGCCCACCACGTGGTACTGCTGGCGACCCAGTCCGCGGCCCTCCGCATAGGCGGGCAGCCTGTCCCTTGACAGAGGCGAATCAAGCCCGAATCCGCTCACGATGTTCCGCCCGTCGGAGGTGGGCAGCGGCACCGTGCGTAGGAACTCTGAGGGAAGATCGAGCTCCTGGCTCAGGCGACGGGCCTCCGCCATCGGGACCGTAGTGAACATGTAGCGGGCGCACAGCAGGTCCAGGGCCAGGGCATCCAGTCCGGCGAGGACGTAGCCTTCGGGCACGGCCACGCCCGCCGGCGACCCCATGTGGCTGACGTTCGCCGTCTCGATGGCATCGATGACGCTTAGCATGAAGATACCCTGCCCGGCCACCGCCTGGATGACGTCGAGCATCGTGCCGGGCATGCCGGCGGTGCGCCGGACACGGTAGCGGCCGCTCTCGTCTCGGCCAGCCAGGCCCATCTCATCCACGGCCTCGGGCATCCACACCTGGTGGGGGATGCGGCTCTTGATGCCGGGGACTGGCCCGTCGGGGGAGCTGTACTTCCAGGAGGTGCTTGACGGATCGGCGTCCGCGGCCGCCTGCATGGGGTACAGGCCGATGCCCAGGTTCTTGACGGCGCAGGTGAGAAGGGTCATGTTGTGCACTTTCAGCTTCGGCAGGTTAATGAGGACGCAGCCCGGATAGTCTCTCATGTCCTGCGGGTCGCCCGGGTTGCCGCCTACCACGGCCTTGTGGAGCGTGATCTGCTGGAAGTTGGCGCCCTCCGGCACCGGCACATCCCTTCCCCGGAAGGGGTCGGCCTGAACATGGTTCAGGTCGTAGACTGGGAGCCGGTCGTCGGCCCGTCCAGGCGGCACGTACGTTCCTGAGACCGAGTCCTCAAAGCCTCTCATCGGGTCGTCTCGATGGGAGGGGTCATGCGCCTCCGCCAGGTAGCGACGCGCGAAGTAGAAGCCCCAGCCGCCGTAGAAGTCGCCGGAGCGGCCCTCGAGGACGGCCTCAGGGGTGATAGTACGCCCCCGGCCGTAGTGGAGAGTGAGGCGACCTGCGTCGGCGGTGAGCGTCGTCGCGGCCTCGCCGACCGCCATCTGGTGGTAGGATACGTCCAGCTCGTCATGGAACCACCTTAGGACGGCGGCGACGAACGGCCAGGGAGTGCAGGCCAGCCAGCCGACCCCCTGGCCGTGCGCATGCGGGTCGATGGCCGTGGCCAGGATGGTGTTCGGCTTGAAGAGCAGTTTCCGGCCCCGCTCAAGCTCGGCGTGCACGCTGCGGCCGAAGGGCGTCTCTCCCTCCAGCGCCCGCAGGGCGTGAGCGATGCATTCGTACGTGTAGTCGATCCTGGCGCGGATCTCGCTCCAGGCTTCGCCGCTTTCCTCCTCGATGACGCGCTTCAGCAGGGCAGGGATTCCCTGGTACGAGCGGGCGGGATCCAGCCGGACGGCGCCAATGGGCGAGCCCTCGTCATCCAGCGGCAGCTCGCCGAGGGGAGAGCGCACGATCTTCTCTCTGCTGGCCATCTTCTACCTCCAGGTGTACCGCGGCCGCTGTGTTGCTAGGCTTGGATGATCGCCGGCTCGAGCGGCGTCTTGCTCAGGGGCTCGCTGCCATCCTCGGTGATGAGGACGGGCGTCTCCATCCTGAGCCCGCCGATGCCCGGCTTGTTGAGCACGAGCGCCGCGATCTCGACCATGTTCGGCTGAAGCACAAGGTCGGCGCCGGACTCGTAGGGGGCAGTCGAGTTAGCGATGGCCGGGTACCATTCGTTCCCGAGGATGCCGATGCCGTGGCCGTAGCCCGGCAGAGCGTACTGCCGGTAGCCGATCTCATCGAGGAAGGTCTCCGTCTCCTGCGCCACCTTGCCGAGCGTCGCCCCCGGTTTCAGGCTCTCCAGCAGGTGCTTGCACGTGGCGACGAAGGCCGACGACAGCTTCTCCTGCTCGGCAGTGGGCTCGCCCATGATGGCGTTACGCGACACGTCCCCCAGGTAGAGGTCATACATGCAGTGCAGATCGATGACCACGTTGTCCCCCGGCTGGATCCGTTTCCGCGTCGGCGGCGTGCAGCCACCCCAAGCGTAGGCCGTGCGATAGCCGGAAGCTATCTCCTGCCCGCCGGTGAAGGTCCAGTTTAGCTCGCTGCCGGCCTGCCGCATAGCGTACTCGGCGATGCCCGCCACCTCCGTCTCCGTCATGCCGACCTCTATCTCCGCAAGCACCGCCGCCATCCCCAGATCGCAGATCTCGGCCGCCCGCCGGAAGAGCGCGATTTCCGCCTCCTCCTTGAGCAGGAACATCTCATTCAACACTTCAGTCGCGTTCTTCAAGGAGGCTTGCGGAAACTCGCTGCGCAGGATCTCGTGCTCGCTTGCCAGGAGGAACGTCTCGATCCTGATGGGCGAGTGACCCAGCTCGATGCCGATGGTCCCCTTCTCGAGCCCTCGGGCCCGAATCGACGAGACGATGCGTTCCCACATCAGCATCCCGGGCAGCGGGCCGACCGGGTTCACGCTCTTGTAGAAACTGTCGTCCTTGACGCGCTCCGCGTCGAGGGCCAGCACGTACAGCTCTGGCTCCCCATCCTTGGGGATTAGGGCGATCCCCCGCCACGGGACGAAGGCGCCGAAGACATAGCCCACGGTACTCAGCCTGGTGGCGATCAGGACATCGATGTCCTGCTCGCCCATCCTGTCCTGTATCTTCTTCAGTCTCGCCGGATAGTCGACGTGGGCGGCCATCTTCTCACCTTGTCCTTTCTACCCGCAAAGGGACATCGACGCTGGAGGTACTGATGATACCACTGGAGGACGGCGACCCGCACCCAGAAAACCGGACACCAGAGGGGGCTGTTGCGGGAGCGCCCCTGCGCACATCGAGGCCATGGCCAGGGCGCTGACCGGCGCCAGGGGAGCTAGTCGACGGGGAAGCGCGCTGCTCATCTTCCCCAATGAACCGCGCGGCCGTCTTCAGCGGAGGAGTGCCCGATCACTGCGCTGCTGCCAGCTTCAGGAATGGAATGTGCTGGGCGAACTGCGACGCTGATCGTTCCTGCAGAGACTTCCCCCGTGTGAATCTGCGAACTACTGCCCTCACTGAGGCGTGTCCGCGGACACGGAGCCGGGCGGGGCCGTGGGCGTGTAGTAGCCCACGATGTAGCTGGTAGTCGGCATGAGCTCGTCTCCCTGGAGCGTGCCCGAGTTCGTGTTCTCGACTAGGACGAAGTGCTCAGCCCCCAATTGCTCCATGGCGACTAGCAGGACTGCAATGGAAGGCGGCGAGTCCAGGTAGGCGTTATCGAGCGTGAAAAGTGTGTCGGCGTCGAAGGCCTCCAGTAGAGCGACGGTTACGACATCGTGGCGCTCGGCTTCGGCCCGTACCAGGTAGTGGGAGAAGTCCACGGCCGCTACGATGATCAGGTCATCACTCCACAGCCCGGCCAGGGCCTCGCCCAGGCGGCGGGCCTCAGTCGGCGTCAGGTCGCTGCTGAGGACGAGCGGCACCACCCGCGCTTCCGGCAGATAATACTTGACGGCAGGCATGATGCCCGCCACCGAGTGCTCCGTCGTGAGGCTCCAGGGCTCAAGTTTCACCAGCCCCCGCTCGGTGAGCGCGCGGATCAGATGCTGATTCGGCCGCACGAGCCCGAAAGGGGTCTCCCACGCGAGGTCGCTGGTCAGCGCTTGAGCGCTTCCCGCATTGGTGTGGTTGGGGCCGAGGATGACTACCGTATCCGGCGCATCGCTTGCGGCGAGCCCCTGAAAGAACCCCGTGATCAGGTGACCAGGCAGCCAGTGGTGGGGGATGATACCCCCAAGGACCGGCCCCTCCATCGCCGGTGTGGACTCTGCGCCCTGAACGGCCCTGTAGAAAGTGGTTTCATCGAAGAAGAGCAAGGGATGGGTCGGTCGCTGGGTAGCCGGAGGGGCATCCTTCGCATGTTCGGCGCCAAGGCCCGTAACGGCCAGCGCCACGAGCAAAGTGACGCCCCCGGCTAGAGCCAGGATGGCCGCCGCCAGCCGTTTCCTTCGAGGCCATCCAGCGTATTCCATCTAGCGGATCTCCACCATGTCAGGCGCCGACAAGTTGAAGCTCTCAGCGCTCTCCATGGACTGGATAGTCGCCGGCTCCGCAGTGTATTGTCCCGCGCTCACCACCCGTGCGTAGTAGGCGATAGGCTCGTAGGGGATGTCCTTCCTCACGCAGAAGCTGACCCGCTGCCCCTCGATCCGGTATGGGTACGACACGTCGCTCCGAGGTCGCGGCTCGTCCTGCGTTGAGCGCCTGGTAGAGGGCTGAGTGACGGCCTTCAGTCCGGAAGGCAACATGTCCGTCACCTGGTAGCAGCCGTCGAGAGCCTGGGGCCCAAGCTGGTAGTCCAGAGTAATCCGAACCAGCGCTTCCTCTGTGATAGACAGTCCCTGGGGCCCGCCCCCCTCGTATCGTCGAGAAACCGAGATATCGGGATCGGCAACGATATCTGCGGGGTCGAAGGGTACGGCGAAGGAGGAGGCCACCCCCACCTGTCCCTCCAGGGCCTCGAGCCGCAGGTCGGCGAGCTGCTCTGGCGTCAACTGGAGGGCGAACGCCTGTCCCCGTTCCAGCGTCACCTCCTCCCGCTCACCGTCGAGGGTGTAGGCGAACCGCACCGGCTCCGGCGACAGCCGCGCGAGCACGCTGTCGAGATAGGTGATCTGCTCCAGCTCGATGAGCGTGTCCTTGGTGTAGTTGTTGGTCGTGTAGTCGAAGAGAGCGGGCGCGGACTCTTCGCCCAGACCCGCCGCCAGTATGGCCGCCAGAGACGTGGCCTCCAGGATGTCATCCTGGTCCGCCCCTACCCTCAGCCGAAGGAAGGGCGCCAGCTCCTCACCGTAGTCGTCCAGCAAACCCTGATAGACGCTTCGAGCCGTGGGCTCATCGCCCATCTCCAGGGCCGCCAGCCCGAGGTAGAGCCGTTCGCGCCAGGTCAGGTCCTCCTGGTCGAGCAGGTACTGGAGGCGCACCAGCACCGGCTCGTCCAGGGCAGCCAGCCCGTAGAGGGCGGTGATGCTCCGCTCGCGTGTCTCCTTCGGGTCCTCCGCGATCGTGAGGAAGTAGCCAGCGAGGCCGTTGCGGCCGAATCGCTCTGGGGCCAGGGCAGCTACCCGGGCGCTCAGGGCCAGGTCGTCGTCCGCGTAGGGGAAAAGGGCGATGCCGCCTTCGGACGTCTGGTAGAGAGAGCCGTCGAACTCCTCCCGTGCAGCCTCTGCTTCCTCGAAGTAGCGCTCCAACAGGTCGGCGGCCAGGTTCCGGGCCAGCATCTGGTCCACCCGATCGCCGTAGCCCCAGGTAAGCTGCTGCAAAGTCGGGAAGTACCGGCCACGGTTATGGTCCGAGAACACCAAACGGGTGGGGCCGTCCGATCTCCCCTCGATCTGCAGGTCGGGTGCGAGCTCATAGTAGTGAGCCTCGCCCCTCATCAGCCGCGATAGCACGACCTTCACCTCGCGCACCAGGCTGTCGTGCATGTCGCCTACGGAGCCGGAGATGTGGATCTCGTGATCGCCTTCCTCCAACTCGGGCAAGGGGACCCTCGCCGCCTGGAAAGCCGGAGCAGTGGCGGTGACAGGCTCCGTCAGGCCGAGGCTGGGCGCGGTGACCTCGAAAGTGACCTCCTGCCCGGAGCTTAGCTCTCGACCGAAGGAGCGCAGTTTGATGGCCGGCTGGTCTGAAACTAGATACTCGCTGTTCATGGCTACGTCCACGAAGAAAGGCAGGCCGACCGGAAGCAGCTTAAGCGAGGTGCCCGCCTTCAGGTCTGCCGTCACGCCCTGGGCGGTGATGCGCCACGAAGTGAGATTGTCGGGTAACTCGAAGCTGACGGACGCGCGACCGTCAGGACCCGTGACCACGCTGCCGAAGAAGGCCACGTCGACGAAGTCGCGGCGCTCGCCGCCGTCGCCGCCGCGCTCGGCTTGGGTGACGTCGACAGGATACTGGTGAGATGCATACGTTCCGAGGATGCCGGAGGACACCGGGTCGTATAGATCCTCGAGAACATCCTGCTCGTACTCGTACCGGCGCTGGATCTGAAAGATGGCCTCGTCTACCAGGCTCAGGTTTACCTCGGCGCCCTCCTCCGGCTGCCCCGTCCTGTTGGTGACGAATACCTCCAGCGTGGCGGTGTCGCCCGGCTCGTACAATTCCCTGTCTGAGGATACCCGGATTTCGAGCTCACGCTCAGCCGGGTCGAACCGCAGCGTGTACTCGTAGTCCACGTCCTGGTAGGTGATACCGGTGAACCATACCCCCGTGACTGTTGTGCTGGGTACATTGGCCTCAGCGAAGGGGAAGCGGAGGGTGGAGGCGCCCTGGACGTCGTACTCGCGCAGGCCGTTCTGAGCCTGGTAGAAGAGATAACGGTTGTCGTCACCGCTGGGCAGAAGGTCAGCACCCCGGCGCATCTCCAGGACCACCTCATCGCCGAGGGCATACTGGCTGCTCCCGCCCCAGTAGTCGCCCTGGCCGCCGGGTGGAGCGAGGTACACCATGCCGGAGGCGATGTTGAAGCGGCTTCGCTCACCCGAGAGGGCCAGCTCGGTTGTAGCGCGGCGCCCCGCATCGTCGGTAACACTTGGTTCGATCTCGTAGTACTTCTCCTCCTCAACCGGGAAGGCGTAGCGGAACCCGCCGTCGCTGTCAGTGGTCACTGTGAAGCTGGTGAGCGGCCTCTCTTTGCGGTCATACTCGTAGCGCTTGCGCACGATCTTGGCGATGAAGTCGTAGTACTCGCCGGTCTCCCGCTCCTCCCATGACACCTCGGTGATTTGGCCCGAGACGCTCACGCCGCCCGCCGGCGCTGCCAGGTAGTCGTCGTAGTCCTCAGCGGTGCCCTCATTGATGCGGCTCAGGTCGATGTGGTGCACGGAGCCCTCGATGATCCCCTGGCCGTCCTGAACCTCCGTTGAGGCCGAGATGTTGAGGGCGGCAGGAAAGACCGACACCGTGGTCTCACCAGTGATCTCGCCTTCCTCAGCCAGCACAGGCATGGCGGAGAAAGACAGCGTGTTCGGGTAGGCGTACGAGTCGGCGACGTGTGGGGCCTCTAGGGAGACGCTGGCGGACCCTGCTGAGTCGGTGCTTACCTCGCCCGAACCGAGGTCTTCTCCCGTCTCCCACATAAGGGCGCCCCAGCCAAGCCGTAGCTGCGGCACCGGGCTCCCCTCGAAGAAGCTGGCATCGATGTCAAAGTCAATCTCCTCCCCCGCGAAGACCGCCCTGCGGCTGGGGACCACGTCGATCTTGTAGGCCGGCTTGGTATAGGTCTCGACATCGACGTACGCGGTGTCGATCACCTGCTCGCCAGACTTCACCCGTAGAAGGTAATTGCCGGGCGAGAGGCCGCTGAACGAGAGCTCCCCGCTGAACGTGCCCAGAGACGAGGTACTCACGTTGGCCTGAGCGATGGTCACCGGCTGGTGGAAGAAGCCGAAGTAGTCGTAGCCGGTGAGCTCGACGGTCAGTTCCTCGGAGGTAACGGCCTCCTCGCGGCGGTGAGCCACGCCCCAGAATCGCACCGTGTCCGTCGGCAGATACAACGGGCGGTCTGTGGAGATGTAGTGCCAGTAGAGGTCGCCAGAAGGGAGGTAGCCGCCGTAGGCATAGTACCCGGAGGAGCCATACCCAGAGACGTTGCTCAAGGGCACCAGCGCCTTGCGTCCATCGGGCGCGGCTACGAGCAGGTTGCCGGTAGTCTCGAGGTATTCATAGGTGGCCTCATAGTACTCGCCGCTGGACGGGCGGGCCCTCACGATCTCAGGCGGCGTATCGAATCGGGCGATGCCCTCGTCGTCCGTGGAAGCCTCTACGCCTGTTCCCAGGAGCTCCAGGCGAGCCCCCGCCACGGGGCCCTTTGTCGCCAGGTCGTTGACCCAGGCAAGGGTCTCCGTGCGCGTTACCGTCACGTAGGTGGCGATATCGGTCACCTGGAGCCATGACTGCGCTTTCCTGCCCTCGAGCTCGGTCTCCACCAGGTAGAAGCCCTCCGGCAGCGGCTCCGGAAAGCGCACGAACATGTCGCCGTACGTTCCTTGCCGCTCCACCGGCGTGGTGAATTGGGCCACGCGGGTCAAGCTGCCCATCTCGGCCAGGTAGGAGTCTCGGGTGACATGGGCCCAGGCCGGGATGCCCTGGAACTCCTGCAGCGCCGCCAGGAAGGCGTCCATGTCGGCGTAGGCAAAGATTGAGATGGGGACGCTCAGCTCGCCCTCGTGGGAGGTGTAGACGGAAAGGGCGGGTGTTTCGTGCGGCGAGGCCTCGGCCACCTTGCGCGTGAAGTCGAGAAAGGCAGGTCGCCGCACTTCCCCTGTCCGCTCGAAATCGGAGGTCTCGAACTGGAAGACGAAGTCCTCGGCCATGACATCGTCTGTGCCGGGCAGCCCCAGCCCGGCCCGGACGGTGACGGTGTACAGGGTCGCCGGCTTCAGTTCCCCGGGAACGAAGACCACCACCCGCTTATGAACCTCGAAGCGGCCCTCCGTGGCCGGAGTGATCTGGAAGTAGGCCGAGATGTCACCGATGCCGTCGTGACTGAAGGTGAGCTCTATGCCACTGTTCACCGGCACCTCTGTGGCCTCATGCCGCGGCAAGGTCTGGACGATGCGGATGGGGCTCTTGGTCTGAAACGCCCAGGAGGCCAGCACTGTCGGAGCGCTCCGCTCCTGCACCATCGAGAGGTGATAGACCCGGTCCTCCTCCAACGGTTCCGGCGGGACGATGCGAAACTCCCGGCCGCTTATCGCTCTCACTTCGAGCGGAACGGAAGGCTCCACCTGCAGCAGCGACTGAATGAGGTCGGCGTCCACCTCCTGGTCGGCGGTGAGCACGAACTCCGTCTTGGGATCGACTCCGAGGCTATCCGCGATGGTTGGTGTCAGTTCGAACGACACCTGCTCCCCGCTGACGGAGGGGGTCGCCGCCGGCGCCGACACCTCCCCGTCTCCGCCGCCGCCGAGGACGACCAGCGCGGCCAATCCGCCGGCAGCAATCAGGACAACTACCGCGAGGGCCGCCAGCACCTTCGGGCGCCCTAGCCCCCGCCTCAGCAACGAACCTGCGATTGCTAGGAATCCTCTCCGTGTCATGACCACACCTCACTCGCTGAAGCCCGGCCTGTTACTGGACCCCGCCCGCTCGCCGGGGCTGGCAGCAGCGCCGCCGTCAGCACGACCTTCCCCCCGATACCTCTCCTGCTGCTCTGACCCCAAACCCGTAGCGCTGGATCTCCGTGAGGGTATTATGCCTCAAGGCTGGCCCTGGCGGCTCCGCCTGTCAATGGGGGATATTCGCACCCCACACCAGCATCTCAAAACGCCTCATGCGTCTGGGCGATGGCAAAGACGGCCTGCTCGTTGATCTCGGCCTTGGTCCTCTCGCCCCGGGCGACCCGCAGGAGGAAGTCCAATATCTCCTCGCCCACCTCGGCTACCGTCTTCCCGGCCAGAACCGTTCCGGCGTCAACGTCGATATCGTCGGACATGGCCTGATAGAGCTCGGAGTTGGAGGAGACCTTGATCACCGGTACCACCGGAAAACCGGCTGGCGTACCTCTGCCGGTGGTGAAGATGATCGCCTGCGCACCGGCCGCCGCCATGCCTGTTATGCTCTCGGCATCGTAGCCGGGTGTGTTCATGACGACGAGGCCCTGTTTGCTCGGCCGCTGCGCGTAGTCGAGTACCTCGCGGATCGGTGAGCTGCCGCCCTTGGCAATGCAGCCCAGGCTCTTCTCAGCGATCGTGGAGAGACCCGATTCGACGTTGCCGGGCGCCAATACTAGGTGGGCCAGGGCTCCAAGCATCTCCTGTGTCAGGGCCTCTTGATGCTCTACCATCTCCTTGAGACGGGCGGCCACCTCCTCACTCTCTGCTCGACGCAGGAGCGGGCCCAGTGCGCCGATCATCTCCGTGGTCTCCGACAGGATCGCCGTGCCGCCCATCTCCACCAGTCGGTCCACGGCCTTCCCAACCGCCGGATTGGCGGTGATGCCGGAGAAGGTATCCGAGCCCCCGCATTCCAGGGCCACGGTCAAGTCCGCCGCCGTGCCCCTCTGGCGCGGCATCTTCTCCAAGTCAGCCAGGATCTCACGGGCCATCGCCTCAGCCTGATCAGCAGCCTTCCTCGATCCCCCCGCGTCCTGGACAACCACGCTAGCGAGCGGCTTTCCGTTGCTGGTGAGGGCGCCTCGCAGGGCTCCGGCGGACAGGGGCTCGCAGCCGAGTCCCACCAGGACGGCCCCGCCGACGTTTGGGTTCTCCACCAGCCCGGCCAGGGTCTTGAGCTGGAGCCCCAGGTCGGGGCCGCCGCGGCCGCACCCGTGCGGGTGCTCGACGCCTACCACCTGCGGCAGGCGGCGCGCCACGTCCCGCACCACGCCCGCTGCGCACACGACCGTGGCGAGCACCAGGCAGTGGTTGCGGATGCCCAGCCGCCCGTCCGGTCGGCGCCAGCCCTCAAAGGTGGAGTCCTCGCTCATGTCCGGCCGCCCAGGTTGTGAGTGTGCACGTGCTGTCCCGTCGCGATGTCCTCTGTCGCCAGCCCGATCTCTTCGCCGTAGCGGATAACTATCTCCCCCGCAGCGATCGGAGCCAGCGCCACCTTGCCGCCACGGGGGATCGCTTCAGCCGCTCGCACCTCAGTGCCGTCAGCAAGCTCAAGCACGTCGCCGGCCTTCGCCTCGGCTGTCACCACCGCCACGTTGTCCCTGGTGTCCATCCGTATCGCTCGCACTGCCATGCCACCACCCTAATCAGTGCGGCCGTGCCGCGTCAACCGCGCGAAATCCGCTGCCCCGGAGCTGGGGAGGCGAGCGCCAAGGGATCGGTGGCGCTGTCGTGGAGGCGGGGGGCAGGAGGCGCGCAATCAAGCAGGGGGAGCAGGCGAAGCCCGTGGTGGGAGGAGGACAACGGCGAGAACTATGCTTGCCAGCAACAGCTGCCAGACCATGGCTTCACCTCCTAGGTGCCACGCCGCCTGGCGTAGAGACAGGCAGCGACGGCCAGAAGGCTTGTCGCGGCCAGTCCCGCCAGCAGAGGCAAAACGAACGCGTGTGCTGCGTCAGATGTCGGCCCGCTGCCGGTGCCCGCCAGCGCGTCAGGCAGAGGCTGAGGGGCCACGTGGGTCGTCGTGTACGTGTAGGCAGTGCGCGTGAGGATGGGCGGTATGCCGTGGCCCGGTTCGATTACACGTTCTTCAAGGTCGGCGGAGATCCCCAGTTGTCCTGAGTAATGCTCGTCTAGGACGGCCGCCCTACAGCCGAGGGATCCAAGGTTGACGTTTGTGACGAACCGCCCGCTCGGATCGGTCGTGAGCGAAGCCAACTTTCCCATCGACCCGTCGCCTTTCGGCACAATGATGTCCAGGCGAATGGCGGTGCTGGGCGGGAAACCATGCCCCGCGACCTCCACCGTCGCGTCACACGGGCCGCTGGCGGGAAAGACCTCCATGGTTTCGGTGGGTACGTACGGGGTAGTTGTGGTGTATTCGTATTGAGCGACTGCGATGATGTCCGGGATGCCCTCACCGGGCGGCACAGATGGTCCTTCAAAATTCCAAGCGGCCGCAATAACCAAGCGGCCGGTCGGTTCCGCCGCTCCGCTGTCCACTTGCGCCGCTTTGCAGCCCAGTTGGCGGAGCGGAGCCCATTGAGTGAAACTACCGTCGGCCTCGGCGACTGTGGCGTTCAAACTACCCATGTTCACGTCTGAGGTGCCGGGCTGGAGGAGGTACAGTACCAGCACCTGGACCGGCGCGCGCGTGGGCTGAAAGCCGCTGCCGCTGACTTCCACCGTCGCATCGCAGGGGCCGCTGGGGGGTGAGATGGTCAGGGTGGGCTCCGGCTGGGCCGTCGCCGTGCCTGCGTTGCCCGGCAGGAATACGGCAAGGGCGGCGACGAGGGCGGTGGAGTAGAGGAAAGGTCTAGGAAGCACATTTCACCCCCGCGCGCTGCTGCGCGCATGATACCACGTTAGCGCCGGTTGTCAAGACGGGGCGCGTGCGCCTTGCTACCAGCCGCCGCGATGCATCAGCTCGTCGAGCGGCAGGCGCGGCAGGCCTCGCGGCTTGATCCCGGAAGGCGGCGGGTACGCGAACGGCAGAACGATGGTCACGCGATAGTCATCGGGAAGGCCCAGCACGCGGCGGGCCCCGTCCATGTCGTACATCGACGTAGGACAGGAGGTGATCCCTTCGGCCCAGGCGGCGAGCATCATGTTCTGGGCGGCCCGGCCAGCATCGAAATCCCCTCCATCCTTCGGCATCACGACAGCGATCACCAGAGGCGCGTAGGGCAGATGCTCGGTGTACTGGCCGCAAGCGGCGAGTTCTCGTATCCTGGCCGCATCTTCGATAACCACGAAGCGACAGGGCTGTGAGTTCTTGGAGCTGCCGGCCATCCGTCCCGCTTGCAGGATGCGGCGCAGGGATTCCTCCGGGATGGGCGTGTCCATGTAGAACCTGGTGTCACGCTTTGTCCGAATGCAGGTGTAAGTGTCCATGCTTGTCCTCAGCCTTCCTCACCTTGTGCTGGCAATCTAACGGCGCTCTGGGAGGCGCCGAGTGGATCGCCGGCGGTGACCTATAGTCGGCACAGGTCGCGCGTGTCGCAGTAGTCGCAGGAGGAACCCCGGTCCGGCGTCAGGACGTCCTCCCCGAGGGCCACGGCGTAGGAGATGGACTTGAAGGGCCTGAGCAGCCCTGACTCCAGCGCCTCCACGCCTATTTCGGCGGCCGGAATCAGTTCGACTATCACGTGGTTGCCGGAGAGCGGCCAGTGGCTGGTGCCAGGATTCAGAGGGATGCTCGCCCTGACGCCTCTGCAAGCTGCGAGATCCTGGATGACGCCATGGGCAACCTGTCCGACCTCGTTGACGGCGAGCGAGCCGATCAGGTCCAGTGCAAAGCTTGTCGGATAATCGCCCGCAGCCTGATGCTTCGCCACCTGTTCCTCCAGGAGTGGACCGATGGTGAAGATCGCCAGGACGACCTCTGGAGCACCCGCGAAGAGCCGCGCCACGACGGCGCTCTCGAGCGCCTGCCCGTCGGCGATGACCAGGCGTTCTCCGTCGGCCCCGGTGACGGGGTGGACGGCATAGGCGATGCCCGGGCGGATAAGGTCACGGGCCTCCGCGAGCGCGGACCCGTACATCTTTCGCCACGCTGGCCGGTCAGCCAGCCGCGATAGAGGGCCGCCCCGCCGCCTCATGGCCTGGGACGGATCGAAGGTGAAGGCGAATTCCTTGAGGACCGGCATGGCCGCTTTCGTCCCTTTGGAAGGTCCCGCGGCGACGATACACCCGCACTCTGCGTGGATCAAGCAGGGGGGCCGGATTGAGGGATGAGGTTTTGGCGCCCCACAGGTTACTGGGGGACGTCCTGGACCTATTCGTGGCGGAGGGCCTCGATGGGGTTGAGGCGGGAAGCGCTGAAGGCGGGGTAGATGCCGAAGAAGAGGCCGACCGTCGCCGACACGCCGAAGGCCACCATCACCGAAAGCGGCGTTACCAGGGTGCTCATCTCGCGGTCCCCGATGGTGCGGCCGTCGGCCACTTCTGCGGCTGCTATCCCTA
>Ga0209979_1000640_pt1 | contig 45125 bp, 33 predicted proteins | sample AnhtaG_FD_183114 | JGI IMG/M metagenome (GOLD analysis project Ga0209979, IMG submission 183114) | Deep subsurface microbial communities from Anholt, Denmark to uncover new lineages of life (NeLLi) - Anholt_01485 metaG (SPAdes) (version 2) | ecosystem: Environmental > Aquatic > Marine > Oceanic...
CGGCACGTTCAAAGCCCAGTGCCTCCAGATCCAGGCTCTCCACGAATGCATCGATGAAACGGACCGGATTGTCATCGCCGATGTACTCATCTACCGATTCGGGAAACATGATCCGCTGATTCCGATGGATACCCTCGATGAAACCTGCCATACGGCCTCCTAGCCAAGCTCGTTACGATGCTGTCCCTATTATGGCACAAGTGGGAGTTTTCACACAGTCTGTCGTTGAAGCGAACCTCGGATGCCCGCCGATTCATCTTCGTCACAAGCGTATTAGGCGGACGAAATTTCCGCCTAATACACGAGACAGGAAATATCACTGTGGAAAAATGTCCGTCTACAAGACAGCTAGGCGCCACTTATATGTAAGAGGTGAGAAAATGAAATACAGGGTTCACAGATTCAATATCAGGATGACAAGAGACCAGACCAAGCTAGAACAATTCCTTAATAGCTTGGAGGGCGAAGTCGTGGCCATAATCCCCAACGTTACCCCCTTCCCTGCCACCTTTGTGGACTTCTTTCTCATCGTGGAGAAGGTGGGCTGATGAGAACCGTCTTACCTCATACGTTTTTTCGCCTTGACTTTGACCAAATGTTGGAAGAAGGCAAGCGTCAGGAAGAGATACACCCTGCCAACAAGGGAGAATATGCTCTCGTGCGAAATATGCACACCTACTTCGACGGTGCAGTTCTCCCTCTTATAACCAGCAGTGATTGGGTATTTGAAGCTGCCTCAAGATTCGCCGCGGACTATGCAATAGATTGTTTCCACCTTCTGAGATTGAGTGGTCAAGAAGTTTATAACACACAAAAGGATCTGTTAGAGATCAACGAGGGAATAGAAGATTTTCTGGCGCGTGCTTGTCATGCAGGCGCTGCCCCGTTGGCAGGAAGAATCGATTTGCTAAAGGGAAGCGACTTTCTTGAACTGGTGGAGCTTGACAAGCTAAACGCGAAAATGCGTCGGGAGGCGTGGACTCTTTATGAGCGGGCAAAAGACCATGAAATCCTTCAAATAAAGGTTACACTCCGTGCCATACACTCGAGTTACGAAACAACGCTTCCAAGAGTCATGTATGTTGTGCGAAGGGCAATTAAGGTCAAACTGAGGTTGCCCGCAAAAAAGAGTGACGATGAACTAACAGGTATTTCGGCCTACATGAACTGGTATGAGAAGCGAGTGAACAGCGGACACCCTCTCTACCCAGTACTCGGAAAACTGCGCAGTTTCTACAAGATAGCGCGTAACGTTGGAAGCCATCACCGAGGGCTAAGGTGGGAACCGGATAGTAACGAAGTGATATTGACAGATGAGAAAACAGAGTTGAGAATGTCTGTACACGAATTTCAGCAGAAATATCGGTACTTGAGTGATCTATGTGAGCTTGGCCTAAGAGGAATCCTCTCGGCCTTCTGTGAGCGGGAACAAGGAGCAGTGTCAAACTGGCTAGTTAAGGAATATGCAAAGACTTTCCCTGAAGACTTTCCAGAAGGCGAACAGGGTGTAGTCAGATTCTATTCAACATAAACACAAATGAGCGAAGCGCCCTAACAAGTCACTGTAGCGGGCCAGAAAGCTCGGCTTTCGTCTTCGCTTCCTGGTCGCTCAGCTCCCATCTGTTAGGGGGAAGAGGCATGGAGTATGACCTTCTCTTGAGCATCGCCTTGATGTTCGTTTTCGCGGCCCTCGCTGGTCGCGCGGTTGAGCGGGCCATACAAGAGGCCAAGAAGCGCTACCGTCACAATCTGTCCGCTTGGTCCAAAAAGCAGATATGGATAGCCGGAGGAAAAGCCCGTTGTCGATAGCGGTATCTGCCACTATTGCGAAGTCGGCCCCAGCCAAAAGGCGGGGGCTCTCTTTTCGCCGCCTTTGGGCTAAACAGGGGGTCTAGAGGATGTGTGATGAGAGGTCTTTTGAAGTTGTGAGGCAAATATCAAACGCGTGCGATGGATGGCTTTTCCCGCCCTTTCTAAGCCCAGGGCAGCCAGCACTTCGTCAGGACGCCCGGCCCCCTGGGCATCGTGCTTCAAGCGCATCCAGAGGCTCGAGCCCTCCACCCGTAGATCGTCGATGAGGGGGCGGAGGTCGTACTTTTTCCCTCGTCGTTCGCGGGGGATGGCTTCAGCGGCCAAGAGTGCCTCGACCTTGCTCTCTATCTCTTCACCGTCCAGCGGAGAGACGGTGTATTCGGCGAAGCGCACCTGAGATTGGAGGGAGGGGAGGGCCATGTAGACCTCTCGCACCTCCTTGAGAGTGATGCCGGGAGGTGTTTGTTTCTTCACACTCCGGGCCAAACTGGTCAGCGAAACGGGACGCTCCAAGAGAATATCCATCACCTCCTCCTCGCCGGTGAACCCCACGGCGAGAGGGGCGGCGATAGATATCTTGGGCTGGGGGTTGAACCCTTTGGAATAGGCCAGGGGGACGTTCGCCCGGCGGAGGGCCCGCTTCCAGAGCCGCATCATATCCAGGTGGGAGATGTACCCTATCTCCTCCCCCTTGCTGAAAGTGATGCGTATTCGCTGGCCGCCCTTCACCATCAACGATCCTCCCCCCGGGGCGGACAGCCCCAAAGCCCCTGGCGGGCCGCTTCACGAGCCCCGGGGAAAGTTTCAAGGACACCACAGGCGAAGCAAGGCCCCCCTCGACAATCGGGGGTGGTCTGGCCCCGCAGGGCTCGCTCACACTCTCGGGCCAGGAACCCCTTTTTCACCCCCACATCGATATGATCCCAGGGGAGAGGAGCCTCTCTATCCAGGGGACGCCGAGCGTAGAAATCGGGATCTAACCCCTGGCCCTGAAACGCCTCCCACCAGTTTGCGGGCTCGAAGAGTTCGTCCCAGGCATCGAACCGCGCACCCCGCCGCCAAGCCTCATAGATGACCGCTCCCAATCGTCGATCCCCACGAGAGAGGACGGCCTCCAGAAGCGTAACTTGAGGATCGCTCCAACTCAAGCGGAAGTTCTTCAGTTCTCGACGCAAGAAGGCCTGCTTCTCCTCCAGGCTGGCTTCGTCCTCCAAGCCCATCCATTGGAAAGGGGTATGGGGCTTAGGGACGAAGGTGGCCACACTGACGCTCACTTGGGCCCGCCGTCCCTCTATCCTCCGGCCCATACCCCAGATCCGCTTCACCAGATCACAAATGGCGGCCACATCCTCCATGGTCTCCGTGGGCAACCCTATCATGAAGTAGAGTTTGATCCTCTGCCAGCCGGCGCGGAAGGCCCTCTCTGCGGTGCTTAAGATATCCTCTTCCGTGATCCCCTTATTGATCACCTCCCTCAACCTTTGGCTCCCCGCCTCTGGGGCGAAGGTGAGGCCCGTCTTCCGCCGTCCTTGGAAGAGAGCGGCTAACTCCAAGGAGAAGGAATCGACCCGCAGGCTGGGCAGGGAGACCGTAACCTGCTCCGGGCCGTGCCGAGTGATGAGCCCTCGCACCATCTCCTCTATCTGGCTGTGGTCACAACTGCTCAAGGAGACCAAAGATACCTCCTCATAGCCCGTGGCCTTCAGGAGTTCATCGGCGGCGACCAGCACCTCCTCTACCGGGCGCTCCCGAAGAGGCCGATAGATCATCCCCGCCTGGCAGAAGCGGCACCCCCGAGTGCAGCCCCTCATGATCTCGATCGTGCCTCGGTCGTGGACAGCCTCTACATAGGGCACTATCACCTCCATGGGGGGAGGAGGCAAGCGGTTGAGGATCCGCCTAGTGATGACCGGCTTCGCTTCTGGAACCCGAGGCTGGGGTGAACCCAGGGCACCATCCCCATAGGCCACCTCATAGAGGCTGGGCACATATATCCCCTCCATCTGGGCCGCCCGACGCAAGAATTGATCCCTCTCCCCTCTGCCCCATTCCCGGCAAGCCTCAACCAACTCCAACAGCACCTCCTCTCCCTCGCCGATGACGAAGAGGTCAAAGAAGTCGGCCAAAGGCTCAGGGTTATAGGCACAACTGCCTCCGGCGATGATCAGGGGATGGCTTTCATCCCGCTGACAAGAAAGGAGGGGGATGCCCGCCAGATCGAGCATGGTCAAGATGTTTGTGTAGTTCAACTCGTAGGAGAGGCTGAAGCCGATGATGTCGAAGTCGCCCAGGGCGTGCCTGGTCTCTAGGCTGTAGAGGGGTATCTTCGCCCTTCGCAGGGCCTCCTCCATATCCACCCAAGGAGTATAAGCTCGCTCCGCCAGGAGATCGTCTTCCTTATTGAGAAGGTCATAGAGGATCATGGGGCCCAGGTTGCTCATCCCCACCTCATATAGATCGGGATAAGCGAGGAGGACCTTGGTCCTGACCCGGCCCCAATCTTTAACTACGCTATTCCATTCCCGGCCCGTGTAGCGGGCGGGTTTAGTCACCGGGGACAAAATCCGGTCTAACCTTTCCTCGGAGATCTCCACCCCTAACCCCCAGGTAGGATTATAGCCTCTCCTGTCAGGGCCAGCAAACATAAGAAGCCCTCTTCAAAAGAAGAGGGCTTTCGTAGTGGCGATATGCTCTTATGTCTCTTGATACTCAATCTGGAAGCGGTCTTGGTAGATAGGTTCCCGGGATAGGCTCTCTAGGAGCTCCTCCACCCTCTCCCCTTCCATCCACTGGGTGACGACCCGCCAAGGAACCTCTTCTACCTCCTCGAAGGTGAGATCGACCCTATCTCCCCTCACCTCCACCTCGAAGGTCTCTCCCAGGAACTGAAGGACGTATGTAGCATCGTGGAAGATGAGGGTCTCGAACCCTCCAGGGCCATACTCCGGCTTGGAGCCGCTTACAGAGGAGAACCGATTGCCCCAAGGGTCGGTGGCGGTGATCTCGATCCCTGAGCGAGGGAAGGTGCCCACTATCAAGCGGGGCCCCGGGCTCCGTTCCACCGTCATCCCCCAGCGGTGAGGTTCGGGCTGAGGTTCTGGTTGAGGTTCAGGTTGAGGTTCGGGAGCCGCTACGATCTCTTCCACATCGATACCGGTATAGTAATGTTTCAATATCTCATCGAAACTTGTGCCCTGCTTGGCCAGTTCCAAGGCCCCTTCTCGGCACATCCCTACGCCATGCCCCTCTGGTTCGCCGCCCACGGGGCAAGGGACGCTCCGGCAATAGGGAAGAGCCTGCCGCCAGACATCCTCACTGTTCTTCGTCTGCCCCCCACAGTTGGCGAAGTAGAAAGCGTTGATCACCTGGCTAGCGTATTTGGCCACTGTATCTTCCGTCTCCCCCACCGCTTGCTCGGTGATCTCCGTAGTCAAAGTGGGCTCCCAGGTCTGGCAATGGGCGGAGTTGCAGATATTAGCGTCCTTCTCCGCATGCCTGGGGTGAAGTTTGGTATAGTAGGCGTAAGATCTAGCCGCCACGGCCTGGGCCTTGAGAGCCTCAAGGGGCCCCTCAGGGGTCATGACGCTGGGGACTACGCCCTTCAAGTATTCCTCCATGGGCATGGTCACCACCCGCACGATGGGGCTATCGGGGTCTTGCCAGTCCTCCCGGATGGCCAAGGTGATATCCCTATCGAACTGCAGGGGAGGCTCAACAGGGGGCAAGGGCTCGGGGTCAGAGAGCGGCGGCCCCATGGCCATCACCGCGTCGACGACGGGGAGTTTCCCCCTCTCATCATGCCACCAACCATCCTCTCGCCAAGCGGGAGCGCTGTGACCCATAAGACGGTTGGCCAAAAGCCAAGGACACATCCCGAAAAACCAAGGGTAAGTGACCGCATACCGCTCTAGCCAGCGGTACATAGCCACCGTTCTCTCGGCCTGGCCACGATAATCGTAGCCCGGATAGCGAGGATCGGGCTGCGTCCAACCACCTTGGGGGACGAAGACGCCACCCTCGGTGCTGATGACGGGGACCTCCAAGCCGAAATGTCTCTTGAGGAGGGTGACGGGCACCCGATGGCCCATGAGCGAATTGTCACCGTCGAAGATGGTGAGCCCAGGGTGGTCGCGCTGTTCTATCTCGTCGTAGGGGCATTCGAAATGCCACTCGCCGCTCTCGTCCTTGTAGCAATGGTTGAGAACCGCATCGTGGGTGGCGATCCAGGCCCCGTGCTCGAAGACGGATCTCGCCCTCTCATAGAACTCCTGGGCCATGATCCGAAAAGAGTCTTCGTACCAGTGGATGCTTCCCAAGAGGGGTGTGCGACCCGATTGAGCCATGGCCGGAAAGGCGGGGTAGCCACCGCGAGCGATCACCTCCTGGGCATCGGCCAGCCAAACCTCGACCATAGTCCGTTTGCGCCGCCCGGCTAGGGCCTCCCATTGTCCAGGCCTCCATTCCAAGGGAAGGTTGGGCTCGTTATAGATCTCGAACCATCGCGTTACCCCTTCCCTTACATACCGGGATATGGTGTCCAAAGCCTTCTGGGGGAGCCGATTGGGCAAGGGGGCATCCTGAAAGATGCGCACAATAGGCATAATCCCCCTTGTCTTCAACATTTTTGCAAAGTCAAAGTTACTGCTATGGCCATCATCCAGCAATTTGAACCAAGATACCCCCAGAGCCCTTGCTTCATCGGCCCACCACTCTCTGCGGACAATAGGTTTGTCTACTGCGGCGGCCCCATGGATGCCCCTGATGTCTGGGGCTCGTTCATAATCTTGGAGTCTCATAGTTGACCGTCCACCCCCATCGTCTCACTTGTATCTGAAGTCAGCGCAGGCGATTTGGGTGAGGGTTGAGAGCCCGAATCAGATACACGCTCTTTGGTGAAGTTGCTCTCTTCATCTCCATGCTCGAACTTGAACCCTTTCTCGGTGATAACCTTAAAGCAAGCATCTACCACGCTAGGATCATAAAGGACACCCTTATTCCCTGAGACTTCGTCTAAGGCCTTGTCTATACCGAGAGCCGGCCGGTAAGGTCGGTGAGAGGACATGGCCTCAACAACATCAGCTACAGCTAGGATTCTTGCCTCCAGGAGAATGTCTTTACCCACAAGCCCCTTGGGATATCCAGAACCATCCATCCTTTCGTGATGTTGAAGCACGATTTGGGCCACCGGCCACGGAAATCCTTTTGTCTTCAATATATCGTAACCGACTTGGGGGTGAGTTTGAATTATACCGAATTCGCTCTCGGTTAACCGACCGGACTTATTGAGAATCCCTGCTGGTACAGATGTCTTGCCGAGATCGTGAACAACCCCCGCCATACGGATTCCATCAATCTGCCCCTCTGAAAGGCCCATATATGTGGCGATGGTGCGGGCAAGATCGGTGGCGCGCCGTTGATGACCAGCTGTGTGAGGATCCCTCGTTTCAACGGTCAATGCCATGGCCTGGATGATTCCCCCCAAGGCTTTTCGCAACCTCTCAAGAGTATGTTGAAGTTCTCCCTCCGCCCGCTTGCGCTCGGTTTCCGATGCTTCCAACTCAGCAATTCGTTGGCCCAATTATGCCAATTCACTTACAAGTTGGTTTTGTCTTCTCCTCGCCTTTCATCTTGTGTGCGTCCTAAGATGGGCAGCGATTTCACCATAACTGGTGCATAACCACCCTGGGAGAGAGAAGCAGACCACCAATAGGTGCCCGCGCCCCACCTCTGTTCCAGAGGCCGCTCTTCCTACATATCTATTGTTGCAAGAACCGTGCCAGTCCCACAGGGATCCTGTAAGGATAAGGAAAGCGGGCGGCCCAACTCAGAGGAGAAAGAGCAGCCGCCACCGCTCATCTGTGAAGCGGCCGCAGGAGAGGGCACGAGATATTGTGGTCCATAGGTAGCGGGGTGCAGATGTGGTAGGCCGAATAGTGAGGGAGTGGAACGCTGCTAGGAGGAGGCCCTTCTAGGGGACAGAAGACCGGGGGGATTTCCCCCATTTGGGGAATTTTACACCATCGATAGTCCGGTCATGAGTCCGCACCTGTCTTTTACGTAAAGTATCCCTATGGGAAGGCAGCCTCTACCACTTTGACCAAGAGCCTGCGCCGCCTGGGCCCATCGAATTCACAAAGGAAGAGCCCTTGCCAGGTCCCCAGAACCAGTCTCCCACCCTCTATGAGTACCGTCTCCGAGGAGCCTACGATGCTGGCCTTGACGTGGGAATCGGCGTTCCCCTCCAGATGGCGGTATGAACCGCCCCGTGGGGCCATCTTCTCCAACACGGCTAATATATCCTGGGCCACGCTGGGGTCGGCGTTTTCGTTGATCGCTATCCCTGCCGTAGTATGGGGGACATAGATATGGCAGAACCCCTCTTGGACTCCGCTCTCGGATACGGCCCGCTCCACCTCCCTTGTCACATCCACCATCTGGGCCCGCGAACTGGTGGCTATCTCCAAGCGACGGATCATGCTCCCACCTCCCCTAAGAGTTGCTCGCTTGATTATACTAGAAGAGCGTCAATCTTGACAGCGAGGCCAGTTGCTGATAGAATCAACATAGGTGGCGCATTCGTCTAGTGGACTAGGACGCTGGCCTCTCAAGCCGGTAACAGGGGTTCGAATCCCCTATGCGCCATAAGACCAGGGCCCTGAGAGAGGGCCCTTATCCCTATAGGGGGATGAGATGGAGGATTTAGCGAAGAGCGCGGGAGAGTTGTTGAAAAAGATGGGCCTCACCTTATCGCTGGCCGAGTCCTGCACCGGAGGGCTCATCGCCCACCGGCTCACCAACATCTCCGGGAGTTCCGACTATTTCCTGGGCGGGGTAGTCGCCTACTCCAACGAGGCTAAAGAGAAGATCCTGGGCCTGCCTCATAAGATCTTAGTCCAATACGGCGCGGTGAGCGAAGAGAGCGCGCGGGCCATGGCTGAAGGGGCCCGTCGCCTATTTGTGAGCGACCTAGCCTTGGCGGTGACGGGGATCGCTGGCCCCACGGGGGGCACCCCGGAGAAACCGGTGGGGCTGATCTACATCGCTCTAGCAGCCGAGGGGGAGGTGAGGTGCGAGAAGTATATTTGGAACGGGGATAGGCTACAGAATAAGGCCCAATCTGCCGAGGTGGCTCTAGAGATGCTCATCGCCTATCTCAAAACCTTAGGGACGGAGTAACACCTTCAGCGTCTCCCTCTTTCCCGCCAACTGAAAGGCCCTGATCCCCTCATCCAGGGGTAAGGTGGCGCTAATAAGGGAGACCACGTCCACCAGCCCTCTACGCAAGAGTTCCAATGCGGGGACGAAGGGGCCGCATCGGGAGCCGATAAGCGTGATCTCATTGACTACCACACGGCTCAAATCCACCTCCGCCTCACCATGATAAGTGCTTTTCAAGACCAAGGTGCCCCGCGGGCGCAGTAAGGCCAAAGCCTGAGCGAACCCCTCGGGGTTCCCCGTACAATCGACCACGATCTCAAAAGAACCTTCCAAGGAGCCCTAACCTAAGTGGGTGGCGATGCCTCGTTTACTTAGGACCTCCAATTTGTGAGCGTGGTGCCCCACGACCAAAAGGTCACAACCTTGAAGAGCCAACACCTGGGCCACGAGCAGACCCAGTTTCCCATCCCCTAAAAGGATCACCCTATCTGTGGGCTTGACCTGTATCCGTTCAAGTATCTCCAAGGCTGCAGCCAGGGGCTCGACGAAAACGGCATCTTCATCGGGAATCTCCTCAGGAACGGGGTGCAAACTGGCCAGGGGAAGGGTTAGATATTCGGCGAAGGCTCCATCCCGCCCCCAGATGCCCAGGGTGGTGCGCTCCGGGCAGTGGGTGAAGAGCCCCCTTCGGCAAAGAGGGCACTCCCCACAGTAGCAGTTTATCTCCCCCACCACCCGCTCTCCCAGCCACCCTTCCTCCTCCGCCGCCTCCACGATTCCCACGAACTCGTGACCCAACACCCCCTGGAAGCCCATATACCCCTTGACTATCTCCAGGTCGGTGTTGCAGATGCCCGCCAGGGAGACCCGAATCAGGGCCTCGCCCGGCGGAGGCTTGGGACGGGGCTTAGACGAGAGTTTCAGTTCCCCATCGTAGAGCAGGGCTTTCATCAATCGCCCCCCTAAATTGAACTGAAAAGGGGCCGTGCCTCCAATTAGTTAGACGACCCCCCTCTACTAACCCCAAAAAGCAACTACTACCGCTCCCCGATATCGGTCAAGAGCCAGTGTTCCCCTTCGCTGGGCTGGATGAAGGTGGCCACGAACTTCCTAGTAAGGTCCTCGGTGCTAAAAGTGAGGGTCGCCTGCGATTCAGGCCCCCATTCAACCATATAGGTCACCGCCGCATCGTCCAGCCCCAGCGCCTTGGCTTCCCCTACCACCGAGGGGTCGCTACTCAATTGCAAAGCCCCTGTCTCATCGCCAGCCCTCAGACGGCGCAGGAACTCGAAGAGAGAGGCGTAAGGGTTAGGCTGGGTGATCTCCCAGAGCCTATCATAGTAGGGCGCATCGGGAGGGAGAGCCACTTGAGGCACGTACTTATCTCCCTGGCGTTCCCACAGAACGCCGAAAAAGCGATGGGCGCAGGCATGGCACTCGAAGAAGGGGTCCTCCTCCGAGAAGACACCCCACGAACTCCCCTCCATCCTCAATAGGGAGAGGTCACCGGCGGCGAAAGAAACGTCTCCGTCGGCGGTTATCCAGAGGTCTCTCCAGGGCTCTGGATCGGAGGGCCAGGCCTTTCGCCAGCCATCCTCCTCACGCCGCAGAAGGATGAAATCGGGGGTTACGGTGCTGGCCCCGATGTAGGCGAAGATGACGCCCATCTCATCACCCACCATCCGAGCATCGGAGATAGCATCCCCCTCCGCGACCGAGTAGCAGTCAAAGGGGGCTCCCGCCTGACCCCAGAAGAGGGCCAGGGGGTAGAGGCCGAACTTGACCAGGTAAAGGGTAGGTTCCACCCTCTGGAGATCGACCCCCATGACCCCCATCTCCACCCCAACCTCTTGGCTCAGGGAGAAGAGTTCGTCCGCTATCTCTTCCTCGGACATCTCTTCTATCTCCGGCAGGGAGAGATAGAAGGCCAAAGCCTGCAAAGCCGACTCTTGGGCGGCCTCCAAGTCGTGCTCCTCCTGAAAATCGGCAGCCTCCGCAAGGAGATCTTTCACCTCTTGCGTCAGCGTGGCCACATCGACGGTGGGTGTGGGGCTGGGCGTAGCGGTAGGTGTAGGACTGGGCACGGGAGTAGCTGTATGAGTGGGAGTCATGGTCGCCGTGGGAAGAGGGGTAGGAGAAGGGATCGCCAAGCCCGACGTGCACCCAGCAACTAGCAGGGGAAAGATAAAAGTGAGGAGAAGATAACCCCCAACTTTTGACATTCTCACCTTTTTCCCCCAGCCAAAGCGTTAGGCATCAGTATATTCCAGCAAGATGAGGATCGGGGGCGCCAACCTCCACGCCTCCGAATCCTTTACATGGGCGGGCTTATATCCACCGGCTGGTTAACATTGGAGATCTCCTGCAGGAAGTGGAACTCACCACTCTCGCCCTCGCAGGTGCCTGAGGCATCAACGGTTCCCTTCACTGGATAGTTGCCCGTTACCGCCACCCACCAGTTCTGCTCAGCGGTGACGAAGGTGCACTCAGGGCTTACCCCAGCGAACTCCGTGGCTCGGTAATGGCGCACAGGAATCCCGTTCACCACATCCAGCCCCACGAAACTGGCATCTTCGGGCTCTTCCAAGAAAAGGGTGCCCCAGAAGCCGAGGAGGGTGAAACTCTCGATGATAGAGGGGTCGGTCATGGGAACCTCCATCCACTCCCCGCCCTCCTCAACCTGAGTCCACATCTTGCCCTCTTCCTCGATGAAGACCCACTCGATATAGGTATCCTCATCATTGGTCATGGTCCAAATGATGTGGCTGGCGCGGCTGGGCCTGTTCTGAATCTTACCTTCCCCCTCCAAGGTGCCGGCCTGCAACTCACCCTCGGTGACACCAGTGAACTCCATGCGGAAATGGTAAGCGTAGGAGTCCAGGTCGTTAAGGGCGCTCTCTTCCAGGGCGAATGGTAGTTCTTCCTCCGGTGTCTCCACCGCCTCGGGCGTCTCCTCGGCCGGAGGCGGCGGTGGGGGGGTGGGTGTGGCTGCAGCCGGTATCGGACTCTCCTCCGCGGGCGGCGCGGCGGGAGCGCCGGGACCACAAGCCAGACTGGCAGCGATCAGCAAGGAGAGAACCGCCACCACGACGAACCATGCTCTTTTCTTATCCATATTTTTCCTCCTTTTCTATGGCCCATCTCAAGGGTTAAGGGAGACTTTCACCATGTCGAGTTGAAAGGTGCCCTCATATACAAAAAAACGTTCCTCAAAGACTTGAAATATTCTACTCTTTCTAGATCAGATTGTCAACACCGTAGGTGACCGAGGACAACGGGAAGCCGTTGCCGAGTCTAGGCTATGACACGGCGGAGGAAAAAGAGAGCCAGCACGCTAGCCACACCAAGCCCCGCCGCCACGAGGCAACCCTTGGCCAGGGCTTTCGAGCCCCCTCGCAAGAGGGTATATAAACCGACCACGAGACCTACTGGTGGAAGGACAAAGGAGAGGGCATAGAGAAGCCGCTCCGGCCTCCTTTCCCACTCCACCAGGAGGGGGCTGGCGGTGAAGATCGAGGAGTAAGTGCCGCTGACGATGCCGATGAGCAGGGTGAAGGCGAAACCGCGGATGGTGGCCCCTCCGAAGAGGAGAAGAGCGGTCAAGGTGAAGAGCACGTTGAGTTCAGTAATCATAGAGCGGTTGAGAGTCTGGATGATGCTATGGTTCACTACGCTCTCTATCGGTTCACCCGCCCTCCGCTTCACATTCTCCCGGATGCGGTCGAAGACCACTATGGAATCGTGTACTGAGAAGCCGATGACCGTCAGAAGAGCCGTCAAGAAGAGAGCATCCACCTCCCATCCTCGGAGGTGCCCCAGAATGGCAGCCACACCCACCACCACGAAGACGTCATGAATCAGGGCTATGATGGTGCAGGTGCCGAAACGGATAGGGTTGGGAACATGTCGGAAGGCCCAGGAGATATAGAATAGGATAGCGACGGCGGCCAACCCCACCGCATAGAGGGCTCTTCGCTGCACCTCCTCCCCTACCGCCGGCCCCACCGACTCGAAGCGCAGTTCGGTGAGGTCGCCGAACCTCTCCTCTAGATCAGCCTCGATAGCCGTCTTTGTCGCCGAGTCGATATTCTTAGTGCGGATGAGGAAGACCCTCTCGCCCGAGGTCTGGACTATGGTATCGCCATATCCATGCTCGGCGAAGACCTCTTTCACCTGAGCGGGACCGATTTGCGCTCGGGTGAACTCCACCTCCAGTAGAGCCCCTCCCGTGAAGTCTATGGAGAGGCGCAGTCCGAAGAGAGCCAGGAAAACCACACCCGGTATCAGGACCAAGGCGGAGGTAAGGAAGTACCAGTAACGCTTACCTACTATGTCAAGCATAGACCGTCAACGCCCCAAAGCAGGGTTATACCCTTGCTCCATATCGCATTCATATCGTCTCAAACACCGAACCACCAATGGGTCTTCGCTATACCCAAATCGATCACCAAGCGCAGAAAGGTACGAGTGACTGTGATGGCGGTAAACATACTCACCAGGACGCCGATGGCCAAGGTGAGGGCGAAACCTTTGACGACGCTAGCCCCAAAATAGGAACCCAGCCAGAAGAGAATGGCGCAGGTGATGAGGGTGGAGAAGTTGGAATCGCGGATAGAGAGCCAGGCGCGGCTGAACCCTTGCTCCACCGCCAGATGGAGCCCCTTCCCAGCGCGGAGTTCCTCCTTAAGTCGTTCGAAGATGAGGATATTCGCGTCCACCGCCATGCCCACGGAGAGGATGAAGCCAGCGACGCCCGCTAAGGTCAAGACCACGGGTATCAACTTGAAAAGAGCGAAGACCACGGCAGCATATATCATCAAGGCTAGATCGGCCAAGAGGCCTGGCAGACGGTAGTAGATGAGCATGAAGACTATCACGATAGAGAGGCCTATCACCCCCGCCAGCGTACTCTTACGAATAGAATCCTCGCCCAGGGTAGGGCCGACCTCTCGGTGGGTCTCTACCCGCAAGGGTATGGGCAGAGCGCCATATCGAAGACGGATAACGATGCTTTCTGCCTCCGCAGGCGTGAAGCCCCCCTCTCTGGTGAGGAGCACCTCGCCTCTAGATATCACGTCCTTGATGGTGGCACAGGAGACCACCTCCTTGTCCAAAACGATGCACATCACCTGACCCACGCTCTCTGCGGTGTAATCGGCGAAGATCCGTGTCCCTTCCTCATCTAAGGCGAAGGCGATCTGGGTCTGATTGTAATCGTCAACGGTTAGGTTGGCACCTCTTAGGTTCCGCCCGGTCATGATAGTCTCAAAGACACGCTCCTCCGGCAGGGGAGTGGGGGCGAGAGGCTCAGTAGCGGCTTCGGTTGGAGTGGCGGTGATGGTTGCTGTGAGGGTAGGCGTGGCCTCCACAGTGGCAGTGGGAGTGGCTTCGACGGGGGGCAGAGCCACCTTCTCCGTAGTCTGAACGAGGCTTCCAGGAGGCAGGTAGATCTTCCCGGCGTGGACAAACTCCAATAGTCCTGTCTTGCCAAAGGCAGCGATAGCCTCCTCTGGGTTCTTCAGGCCAGGCAACTCTACGATGATCCGCCTCGTCCCCTGCAACTGAATCAAGGGCTCCGAGACCCCAAGCCCGTTAACGCGCTTCTCGATGATGACCTTAGCGTTGGCTACAGCCTGGCGATCCACAGGCTCATCGGGGGGCACATCGGCCTCCAAGAGCACCTGCATACCCCCTTGAAGGTCCAGCCCTTGGCGTACCTTTATCTCCCGGTCGATCTGGATAGGACCAAGATGGATATGGATACCCGGATTAGTGGGGATGTCCACCCAGATAGCCACAGCGGCCAGGATCATGATGCCTCCGAGCAGGACAAGGTTCCTTCTAGGCATTACCTTTCTCCACCTCCGAGATAACGGCAATTATGATAGGCCATCAAGATGCAACTGTCAAACACCAGTCCCCACTACAACCAGTGGCTTGACCATCGACTGTACCGACCAGGAGACGAAGTATGACGGCGGTCTAGTTGGAGAGGACAAGCATCACGTCCCAGGGCACTACGCTGGACACGCCTCCCCGGCTGGGCGCAAGCCGGTGGCACCTCTTTCTATATCCCTATGCGCTTCCGTTTCAGAAACCGGCCAGCCCCCGATCCATACGGGCGGTGTAGCAGAGTCCGCACTTCACCTACCAAGAGGCTCTACCCGTCAACCTGCCAGAGGTTCAGGAAATCGCTTTGCGAGCCACCAGGTTGCTAATCGCCTCAGGTGTGCGGCCGCTTCGCCGTCCATCGACTGGGATAAAGGCTACTTTACAACCGTCCTGGCCACCAACTCCGCCACTTCGCCCGGGTGGCGCGCCACTGGGACCCCAACCTCTTCGAAGGTTCGTATCTTCTCCTCCGCTGTGCCTCTCCCCCTGGAGATAATAGCCCCGGCGTGACCCATCCGCTTCCCCGGAGGGGCTGTCCGCCCAGCCACAAAGGCCACCGCCGGCTTGGTCATATGATGGGCGATGAACTCGGCTGCACGTTCCTCATCGCTGCCCCCGATCTCACCAATGAGGACCACCATCTCTGTGGCAGGATCCGCCTCAAAGAGTCGCAAGATATCTACGAAATTGGAACCCGGGATGGGATCACCCCCGATCCCCACCACGGTAGATTGGCCCAGGCCGCGCAGCGTCAACTCGTTCACCACCTCGTAGGTGAGGGTGCCGCTCCGAGAGACGACGCCCACGCTCCCCGGCGTATGGATATCTCCAGGCATGATCCCCACCTTGCACTCTCCGGGCGTGATAACCCCTGGACAGTTGGGCCCGATGAGCCGCACCCCGCTGATATCCAACTGTCTCTTCACCCGCATCATATCTAGGATGGGGATCCCTTCAGTGATGCAGACGATGAGCCTCACCCCCGAATCGGCGGCCTCATAGATGGCGTCAGGGGCGAAAGGGGCGGGGACGTAGATGATAGAGGTATTAGCCCCCGTTATGGCCACCGCTTCCTTCATGGTATCGAAGACGGGGACCCCGGCTACCTCCAGCCCCCCCTTGCCCGGGGTGACTCCCCCTACCACCTTGGTGCCGTACTTCATCATGCGGCGGGCATGGAATCCACCCTCTCGCCCGGTGATACCCTGGACTAAGAGCCTGGTGTTCTTGTCAACAAGGATGCTCATCTTATGCCTTCGAGATAACTGCTCACTGATCAACCTTGCCGTCTCACGGATCTCTCCTTCATCCCCACGCTTTGGTTCCCAGGGGCGTATCAAGCCGTCGTCTTTCCAGCGGGGGACGATATGAAAATGCAAGTGGAAGACGCTCTGGAAGCCACCTGGCTCATTGGCCTGCAAGATACAAATGCTGCCCTCACCGCCCTGGCCACCTTCATGGTAGTCCTAGCCGTGGCCAGAAGGACCTCCTCTTCGATATCGTAGATATTTCGGAAATGCTCCTTGGGTATCACCAGAGTGTGGCCTTGGGCAGCAGGGTGTATATCCATGAAGGCCATGGTCTCTTCGTCCTCATAGATGACCTCGGCGGATGCATCGCCCTTTACGATGGCGCAGAAAACGCAATCGCTCCCCACGCTCAACCACCCTTAGCCGCCTCCACAGCCCTCTGAGCCGCTTCGACCAGTGTAGAGGCGGTTTCTATATCGGCATCGGCCAAAAGCCGTCTTCCCTCCTCCTCGTTGGTCCCCGCTAGACGGACAACCATGGGAACTTCAACCCGTACCTGAGGGAGGGCCTCCAAGATTCCTCTGGCTACCTCGTCACAGCGGGTGATGCCCCCGAAGATATTTATGAGCACCGCCTTAACGTTCTCATCGGAGACAAGGATGCGCAAAGCCCCAGCCACCTGTTCCGCCCGGGCTCCCCCGCCAACATCCAAGAAGTTGGCCGGCTCTCCCCCATGGAGTTTGATCACATCCATGGTGGCCATAGCCAAGCCCGCGCCGTTGACCAGGCAGCCTATCTCTCCCTCCAGTTTCACGTAACTCAACCCCCGTCCCCGAGCCTCTCGCTCGCGCGGTTCCTCCTCCGTTAGATCACGGAGGGCTTCCAAATCCCTATGCCGGAAGAGGGCGTTATCATCCAGGACCATCTTGGTGTCGATGGCCACTAGCCTCCCCTCTCGGGTGAGGGCCAGGGGGTTTATCTCTGCCAGAGAGGCGTCGCACTCCACGAAAGCCTTGTATAGCCCCTGGGCGATGGCTATCCACTCGGCCACCTTCTCCTTTCCCAGACCGATCTCCAAGGCCAACTGGCGAGCCTGACAATCGCGCAGGCCCAAGAAGGGATCGACGGTTATCTTGGCTAGTCTTTCTGGCATGGTGCGGGCCACCTCCTCGATCTCCACACCCCCCTCCAAGGAGGCGATCACCACCGGGGCGCAGAGGGCTCGGTCCACCACCACTCCCAGGTATAGCTCCTCTTCGATCTCCATGGCCTCAACCACCAAGACCTTGTCCACCAGCAGGCCTTTGATATGCATCCCAAAGATATGACCGGCCATCTCTCTCGCCGCTTGAGGGTTAGAGGCCCTCTTTATGCCCCCTGCCTTCCCCCGCCCTCCTACCAGAACCTGGGCCTTGACCATCGCCGGAACGCCAAGGCGGCAGACGATCTCGTAGGCCTCCTGGGAGGTATAAGCCAACTCGCCCCGCGGTAGAGGCACCCCATAACGAGCGAATATCTCTCTAGCCTGGTATTCATGTAGGTTCAAGGGATCACCCCCCTAAATGTGCTCTACGTCGTGCCTTCCCTACGCGGGAGTCGAAAGCGCCCGCTCCCTATGGAGGGTTCTCATATACAAACCCATATTCTCCCCTCATCTCGTGCCACTCTCTGACGTTGAATCCCCCCGTTCCCCTTTGGGCGGCGTCGATTTGCAGCCTCTGCCAGGTCTCGAACTCCTCGGCTTCCACGGCGGGTTGCCGCTCATAGGCTGCAGTCGGCGACTCCATCCAATCCACGTAGGCCCAGAGGTTGATGGCCACGGCTACTGACAGGACAACCGCAACAAGGCCCACCACTACACGCCTGTGTCGCCTGCCCCAATAGAGAATCTGATCGATGCCTAGTGCGATGAATAGGTAGAGAAAGGGCGCCGCGCCGATCGCTCGCGCTCCATCAGGCGTGCCACTACTCAATATCTGAACGGGAAACAGGAGAACTACTAGAAAGCACCACCAGAGAGCGGTCCTCTTCTTCCACATGAACAGGCCTGCCACAAGACCGACCCAGTATAGTATGCTCGATAGGGGATCGAGAAAAGCCCACCCTAGCCGAAGGTATTTCTGATTCAAACCATACACGTTCACCCTCGGATCCATCAAGAAAAACGATCGCAACGTTCGTTCGACTTGGTGAAGGAGAATCTGCGTAGTGCTCGAGTCACCCAGGTAGGGCCGCTCTACATTCCATATCCAGAGCAACTGAACCCGGCTATTGAAGTGCTCCCAGCGCTCCCAGATGATTCTTGCCTGAGGCAAGAATAGTATCATAGCCGTGAGTAGGATGATCGCGTAGCCTTTCAAGATGTGCTTCCTGTCATGTGGATTGAGGAACAGGGCAAGTGGAAAATAACCAAGGATAGCTAAGATGATCAGTCTGCCGGCTAAATGGCCATATAGCCCCAAAGAAGCGAAAACACCTGCAGAGACGTAAAAGCGCCAGTTCTTTTGCCGGATCGCCAAATCTAGGAATAATGCCGCGCCAAGGGTAAAAAGGCTCACTTGAACGTTGTCCCAACCGTTGCGGGAGAAATGCAGATACCATAGTCCGCTAGATAGCAGAAGGGCGCCCCATAGACTTGCAAACTCCGAAAGGCCGCGATGGGCGAAGAGGTAGAAGGCGATGACAGCACCGACGCTCAACACCACACTGGCCATGCGCATCCCGACGATGGTCAATCCAAAGATTCGCATAAACAGGGAGATTAGATAGACCGAAAACGCCGGGGCAGGCTTCCAGTCGAGGTCAAAGAACCCAGGGCCCTTGCCCACAAGGATGTGATAAACGACTCGCAGATTGTCCGCTTCGTCTGGCGAAACACCGGGTGGTATCGTCGAAAGGGAAACAAGTCGTATGGTCAACGCGGAAACCGAAAGCAGAACGAGCGATAAGAGGAGGTGATGTTTCTTGCCTAGATTCGCCACTGACTCTCCCGCCCAGTTCGAGGACGCCAATTCGCTCCTGGGTTCTGGAGTATCCCCCTGTAATATCTCGTCCCTAGGCCTCATTCTAAGCCGGTGCTCCCAGGGCCTCAAGCCGATGCTCCATCGGCGCCAGGTAGCCTCCAACTAAGACGTCAGAGCCAGAATGATGGCTACTCAGCCTCCATTGGTCTCTGCACACACCCAGGGCCTCGAAACCTGCTCTCATCACCCAGACTCCTGAACCACCGTGGCTGTATCTATCCCCCAGAGGCCACCTCAGTTCTGATCCTAAGCAACGATAGGTTCTCACGCCAGAGGAAAAGGAGCCCCAACCCGGTAACCAGTAGATACTGCAAGGCATGGGAGACCACGCCATAGGAGAGAGCGGTCTCCCTCGCCGCGCCGAAAACGGCCAAGGCTGACATGGCGAAGAAATGGAACGTGCCAATATAACCCGGGGATGAGGGGATCAAGACGCCCAAATTGGCTACCACCATGACGAAGAGGGCTGCAACCACCCGCATGAGAGGGGAGAGATAGATAGGGAAAGCCCAGGTCAAAAAGAGATAGGAGGTAGCCTCGCAAGACCATACCAAAAGGGAGAGGAGAGCCAAACTGGGGATGGAACGGCGATGGCGCAAAGCCTCCGCCCCGGACACGAAGGAGGATGCCACTTGAGTTGCCCTATCGGCGAGGCCAAGGGGAGTGGCCAGCCGCTTTACCACCCGCGAACTCTGCTCCCTCCCATAGAGGAGAAGAAAAAGGAAGGCCAGGGCTCCTCCGAAGAAGAGCACAGAAAGGAGCCCCATCTTTCGCCCCCAGCCCGGCAGGGCGAAGAGGAGAGAGACCAAAAAGAGGGAAAAGATAAGGGTGAGCCCATCGAGGATCCGCTCCACGACCACCGTGGCGAAGGAGAGGCTCTTGGAGATCCCCTCTTTCTCGCCCAAAAGATAGGCCCGCGCGAACTCCCCGATCCGTGCCGGGAGGAGGTTATTGACCGCAAAGCCGATGATAAGGAGAGGGAAGAGTCGGCCTGCGGACACCTCCTTGGAAGGCAGAAGTATCACCCGCCAACGAGCCGCCCGTAGGAGGTAACCGCAGAAGGTGACGAGAAGCGCCGGTGCCACGAAGAGGTAGTTAGCCTCCAAGAGCGCCGAGCCCACCTCCTTCAGGTCTAACCTATAGAGAGCCAAGCCGCTAAATATGAGGGTCAAAAGCAGGCCAATAAAGAGGCTAACTCGGCTCCTGTTCAAAATCTACCTCCCGTTGCTAACCCCACGATGACCAACCTTTTCACTATGACCGCACCTCAATTGTGCGCAGCAGAATATGGTCGCCCACCGGACCACCGGCTTCATCCAGAACGGGCAAACGCTCCATCGTCTGTGGGTCATAGATGGCCACGACAAGCCGGTACTGGCCAGCCGGGAGACCATCAGGAAGAGACAGGCCGTATTTATCGTCGATGACCTCCCCTACCCTCCACGACGATGTGGGGCTAAAACCTCCCACGGGCGAACGATCAACCTGAGCACGCAAGAAGCCATCCTCATCCAGCACCTGAAGAGAGATGGTGAAATCCTCCTCTACCCTCCCTCGCGCCTGCCAAAAGAGAGATATCTGAATGACATCTCCGCTTCTGGCTATTTGAGGCTCTTCACCTCCTGCCGCGGGACGTATATTAAGACTATGGCGCAACAGCGTTATCTTGTCGTCCAAGTTAGCGTCCACTGGGTATCGAATTGCTCCCCCCGAAACCGCCTCGGGCAGGGAGTAGAGACACACTCTCACCGAGGAGCCGAACCAGGAGCAGTCCATTAAAAAGGTGTGCTCGTTAAGCCACCGCTCATGGGCGCTATTGGGATCGGCAGGCGGTGTCCGCTCCAGCATCAGCCAGAGCCTCGAGTACCTGGTCGCTAACCATTCCAAGAGGGGTGCCTCTGGCCCTTGATCCTTCTCGCGGCGGAGGAGGAAATAGTAGGGGATATGGGCCTTATAGTAGTTCAAGAAATAGTTGCTCGTCTGAGGGAAATCTAGATAGGCGGGAACGTTCAAGAGCAAAACATCCCCCGGCTGGCCAACCTCCTCTATAAATTCCATCAACTCTCGGTAGTCGTCCCTCACCCCATACCTTTCATCCACATAGTAGCGGCTGAGGGAGAAGAAGAGGAGAGGAATGACGAAGGCAAAAGCGAGGAGGCCAAGGAGGAGAGGAGTCCCTCGACCTGCTGATACTATGCCCCTGGCGAAGAGGTAGGTCGCTCCCCCAGAGAGGGCCACTAAGAGCAAGGTAGCAAGGAGAACGGGAAAGTCGATCCTCACCCCCTCTCCGCCCACCCTGGCCCAGGCTAGATCGAGGTTCTCCAGGCTAAGGGGCGCGAAGAGGAGCGGGTACCGCTGCCCATAGAGTTGGAGGTAGAAGAGACGATCGAAGGCTAGGCCCATCACCTGGACAGCCATGCTCAAGAAGCAGAGGAGGGAGAAACCCCAAACCACTCCCCTCCCCCTCCCATCTTCAAGAAGGGGAGCGATAAAAAGCACCAAGAAGGGGGCAACTGGCAGCAGAAAGCGAGGCCCCCAGACGGGCCCTCCCCAATAGACATGCCATTTGGCGCTCAAGAAGGGGTAGATCACTATCAGAAGTAGCGAAAACCATCCCTCCCTTGGGTATCGCTTCAAGAATCTAGGTATGCCCAAGACGCCAGCCAATAACACGGGAGAGTAGAGGAAGAGACTTCGGTCCAGGCTGAAGAGGTAGGCCCCAAGCCCTAAGAGAAGGGGGCTGGTGAGCCCTCCAGTGTAGCCGAACCGCGAGATATCGCCGAACCTAACATAGTTGTAGGTGACAACGAGGAGAGAGAAACTGAGGAGGGGCAAGATAAAGGCCCCTGCCGACGAAACCACTTCCCACCTCCTTGCCCCCTCTCCAAAGGGTGGTGATCCTTCTCCCCTTTGGGCCCCTGCTAGAAGGGGCCAGAGGAGATAGCCTATGAAGAGAGGGGTGAGGATGGCGTTTATAGGCCTAGTGATTATGGCCAATCCTAAGAACCCGCCACTCAACAGGGCCTCGATAAGGGAATGACTTGTCCCCCATCGAAAGAGGTAGTAGGAGGAGAGAAAGAGCAAGAAAGTGGCCAAGGAATCGCTGAAGAGGTATTTAGAGTACACCCAGGCCATGGTGCAAAACCCAAAGATCAAAGCGCCAGCCACACTGACGGCAGGGCTCAGCCCGAGACGCCGGGCTTGAAGGAAAAGAAGCGTCCCCGTGCCCGCAGTGACAAGGGCGTTGAAGAGGAGGACAAGATGGCCGCATCCGATATGGGGGAGCTGCAGCGCCATCCAGTAGAGAGGGGCGGCCAGCAAGGGAAGCCCGATGCCATGGGGAGAATACCACTCTCCATCTACCCCCTGCCTGCCCATGGGGTCGCCGAAGATCCCTGGCGATATCTGGCCTATGCTGAAATTGCCATGCTTCACCATGCTCTCCATCACCGCAAAGGCTGTGGCCTCATCAGGGTTATGGAAGACGCCGCTATAACTCAAAAGGTAGACCCCTAGAAGGAGGAGGTAGAGGCATGTGGCTATAGCCTTGAGCCTTCTGCTCTCCACCTCACTTCCCCTATCTTCCATTTTGAGTCCCTCTATAGGCAAGGGCAAACATTGGCCAGCGGGGTATACCCGCTGGCTTCATGGATTGCGTAAGGGGGCGAACTTCATGATCCGATGATTGCCGGAATCGGCTACGTAGATATGCCCTTCTTTATCCACTGTTATACCGGTGGGGAGGTTGAAAGAGGAGTTATCGGTGCCGTACCGGCCGAAGAAAGCCAGAAGTTGACCCTGGCCATCGAAGACTATCACCCGAAACCCCTCGGGGTCGGTGATATAGAGGTTAGAAGCGGTATCGACAGCCAAGTAGGGTTTATTGACCACCGACTCGCCCACCCAACCCTCCACCGGCCACTGGGCCAAGAAGTTGAAATCTCGGTCGAACTTCTGAATGCGCCGGTTCCAGGTATCGGCCACATAGATGTTCCCTTCTTCGTCGATGGCTATCCCCGCTGGCTCTTTGAACTCTCCAGGCCCAGTACCATCTCCTCCCCACTGTCCCAAGAACCCACCTTGAGGGTCGAACTTCTGGATCCGCTTGTTACCGGTGTCGACCACGTAGAGGTTCCCTTCCCTGTCCACGACGATATCCCTGAGCCCGTAGAAGAGGCCAGCCATCCCTTCGGCTCTGCCCCCCGTATCGGCGAAACCGCCCCATTGGTCGAGGTACCGCCCTTGAGGGTCGAGCTTCTGGAGGCGATGATTCCAGGTGTCGGCCACATAGATATACCCCTGACCATCGATAGCCACCCCCCAGGGCTCGCGGAACTCCCCAGGGCCATCTCCCCCCTCACCCCAGGAGTCTATAGGTCGGCCATCGGGGGCGAAGACCTGGATGCCGTTGTTACCGCTGTTCACCACGCAGAGGTTCCCCTCCCCATCGAAGGCTATATCCTTGGGGTAACTAAGCGCCTCTGGCCCTCCCCAGATCTCGAGGGCGGCCATTTCGATCCGCTTCTCAGCGTACTCTTCGACTGGAGGGGTTATGAGTATGGCACTGGAGCGCCACAACCGGGAAGCCACATCCCTTCGCAAGTAGAAGGCGAAATCGGAAGAGCCGGGAGGCTTCTCTAACTCCCGATAGAAGAGGAACCGCCAAACGTTGTGCCGCAAATCTGGATCCTTGAGGCCGAAGATGATCCGTTGCCAGGTCACCCCCCGATAATCCTCCGGGAACCACCAGCGGAGACGATACTGCTGTCGAATGTAATCGACGAGATAGGGGCGCAGGTGGGGCTCGTTCTCCAGCCCCACTAGGACCACAGGGGCCTGGAAGGGCTCAGATACCCCCTTCCCATCTCCAATGAAGCGGCGATTAGGGTAATCCCTCAGATACCAGTTGAAGGGCCAACTGGTGAAATCGTCAAAAGCCACCTTCATCTCTTTCCCCCCTACCAGCCTTGCAGAGAGGGACTCTATCTCCCTGGTGATCATGGTCACATCGGGGCTGGTTTGGGTATAGATGAGCATCTCCTTGGCGATGTCGCCATGGATGTAGGAAGCGAGTATAGCGTAGCGCACCGTTAGAACCGCCAAGATAACCAAGAGGGTGAAGAGGGCCACTCTAATAGCCCTCACGAACCCCAGAGGTCGAGCGGAGAGGAGGGCCCAAACCACAAGAAAGACCAAGATAACGAGAGCGCCTAACCAGCGCATGGCCATATTCAGTTCGGCCAAGGTGGTGAAGCCGACGTGGGGAAAAGAAGAAAGGAAGACCACAGCCGCAAGCAGCATAATGGGGAGGAGAAGGGCCAGCCTCCATCCTCCTCTCTCCCTTAAGGTGTGCCAATCGGTCCCTTCCATCACCTGGCCCAATGAGTACCCCGCCAAGAGGATAGTGGGTAAGGCCAAATGGAGGATCAACCAGGGCATCTTCTCCCCGGCCCAACTGTAGATGAGAAAAGCCATACCCGTCCAATAGATGAGAAAGGGAGCGAAGAGCGAATCCAAGGAGAACGAGGTCTCTCTGCTTTCCGCCGCTCCTTTCCCAAGACCCAAGAGATAGCGCACTCCACCTAAAAGGGCCAGGAAAAGGGGTAGGAACTCGTATAGAGGGATGAGAATGAGGTAGTAGTACCAAGGCTGGCCACCCCGCTTGACCCCTTGCTGCTCCAACCAGTAGCCTAGGGAACCTACCAGGCCGGTGGCTATGCCCAGCATATTGGTGAGAAAGGTGGTATGGAGAAGGAAGAAGATAGCGTAGTACACGGTGGCCACGATAGGCCATCGTCTCTTATCCCAGAATAGTCCCACCAAGGCAGACACCCCCAGGATGGCCAGAACGACGGGGCCTGACCTGCGAACGCCAGCGGCGGTGTAGTCCAAAGGGTTCCAACCCAGAAGCCTGATGACCAGAGCGGAGATGAGAGGGAGACAGAGCGTGCCTAGGACCATAACTAGGTCGAAGGAAGCCAGGCCACGAGGGTCCCTCTCTTGGCGCTGCCACAACTGCCAGATCATAAGGCCGAAAAGAAAGGTCCCGAAGATGAAAGTGGTGATGAAAGCCACCTCCTTGGTGGAGAAGAGGAGCGCCAGGGCGGCACAAGCAAGATAGAGGTAGAGGTCCCTTCTTTCGTCGAGATACCTTATGATGGCCACGAAGAGGAGCATCTCCCAGAAAGCAGCGAAGATATCATGACGAATGAAGCGGGAGAAGTAGAGGAACCCGGGAGAGATAGCGAACAGGGCCGAGGTGGCTAGAGCCCCGTAGCGACCTAGCCGCTTGCGCAAGAAATAGGGCATAAGAACTAAGGCCACTCCCATGATGGCCGGCGCTACCCGGGAGGTGTAGTCGCTGGTACCGAAGAGAAAATAGGCCAGCGCCGTGGCGTGGAAGAGGAAGGGGCCATGAAGCAGAGGGTTATGGGAGAAGCCCCGGCCTTGGACCAAGTTCCAGGAGTAGAAGGCGTGCATGCTCTCATCATGGTGTTGAGCCCGAGAGCCCAGATCCCAAAAGCGACTGACTAGAGCCACGATCAAGATGAGGCTATAGAGCGCCATCTCCCAGTTAAGGGTCAAGCGGGCTAGGAGGGGCTTATCCAGTAGAGATCTCTTTTTTTCCATGCGAACCTCTAGGTCTGCGATACCCACATAATTATATCACGGGTCAGGGGGGGCAAGCCCTCTCGGTGAAGGTACCACTCCAAGAGGGCTCTGCCACCCAGGCCCTGGGATGGCCAAAAGGACCAAAGACGGAATCGCTGGCCCATATAGTTGGGGAGAGGCAACTCCTCCTGAGGAGTGATGACCACGGGGGTGGTGATATGCCCCGTGACGGTAGATACGAGATCTATATTGGGAAAACCCCTCAAATACCAAAGGAGGGCAGGGTTCTCCCCCAGCAGGGTGATCCCTATGGAGTAGCGATCTCGTCCTCGTTGATTGGAGAGATTCTCCAGGGCCTCTACCAAGTTGCGTATATCGGGTGATGTAGCCTCGCCCAAGAGAGGTTCCGTCATCTCCATCCCATAGTTCACCCGCCACCCCGCCCGCCAGGTAAGGGCCCCCACCACCAAGCAGAGGAGAAGTACGCCCCCTCGAACCGCTACCTCTCGGCCCAACCAACTGTAGCAGAGGAATAAGACGCAGGCCAGAAAGAAGAGGGCTAAGACGAGGAGGAGGATACGCCCCGTCTCCACCAAATAGGACGATCCCGCCCATTGCAAAAAGAGGTAGACCACCGCCGGTAAGGAAAGGGCAAGATAGAGGCCCTCTTTTCTCCCAGAGATCTTCCCTCCTATGGAGGCTACCAGTTCCTCCAGGAGCATCCCCGAGAGGAAGGTGAGAGGCAAGGCCATCTGCAAGAGAGCCGCGGGCGACTTCTCCCCCATTAGGGTATAGAGGATAAGGCTCACCCCGAACCAATAGATGAAAAAGGCGGAGAAGAGGTTGCGGCGTCCCACGAATCCAGCCCCCAGCAGGCCGAGGACGAGAATGAGGGGCTCGTAAGAGAGAAGAAGGAGGAGATAGTAGGACCAAGGCCCTTGCCCCGACCACTGGCTGAGCCAAGCGGGGAAGAGGTCGATGGCCGCCTGCAACCCCCCAGGGTTCAGCAGCCCACCGGTGGAGGCCAAAACCACGATAGCCCCTAGAAGGGCTAAGGCTCTCCGCCAAGTTCCGGAGAGAAGATCATCTCGCCACCCTCTGCTAGTGGGCTGGCCACTGAGAAGCAAGAGAGGGACAAAGGAGAGACAGATGATGAGAACCGTATATACCTCAGAATCCGCGACTAGAGAGAGGGCTAAGCCGGCAATCGCGAGATAGAGATCCCGCGGAGATCGGTTCTCCCCATAGCGGAGGAGCCCGAAAAGAAAGGCCACCATCCCCAAAGCGACGATGATCTCCCCTCCCAGGGTGCAAGAGAAGAAGATATAAGAGGGGGAGAAGGCTAGGAGCGCGGAAACCAAGAGAGCACCTACCCGACCTAGTCGGGAGCGCAAAAGATAGGGGAGGCCGACCAATGCGCTGCCCGCCAGGGCGGGGATCAACCGAGCCCCATAGTCGCTGGGGCCAAAGAGCAAGAAGGAGAGGGCAGTGGCGTGGAAGAGAAGGGGACTCCCCATGGGGTCACCTCCCAGCCCTTGATAGAAGCGCCAGGCCTGGTAGGCCAAATCCGCCTCTTCCGGGGAGAGGGGTCGCTGGCCCAGCCCCCATAGGCGCAAGGCCGTGCCCAAGGCTATGAAGAAGAGGTAGAGCCCCACCTCCACGGTGAGCCAAGACCGCTCCCTCTGAACCATGGCCTCCAAAGGAGCTACCTCCGACGGTAGATGGTCACTCCGCCCTGCTGATAGACCGAATCTACTATAGCAGCCCATTTCTCTATCATCGCTCGACCGAGATCGTACTTACTTATCTCCAAAGGCCCTAGATAGACGTACTCGATATCATACTCCTCCAATAGCCTTTCCGTCTCCTCCAAATCGAGGCTGGTATAGAGGGCTTCGATGTCCGGTTCCCTCCGGGAGGGCTCCTCATAGGTCCCTCGCCATTGGAGTTCATGTCCGCCCCACCCCAAGAGAGTAGGTAAGCCCGTGTGAGCGGAAACCCTTCCGAAAGGGGTATATGAACCTCCCGGGGCTTCCAGTATCACCGGGCTCCCCTCCACGTTAACCCTCAGCCACTGGATAGCCTCGTAATCATCGGGGCTGGACGCCAAAAGGTTGGCCATCCCATCCAGGGTAGGCAAGGCGCCCGCCGTTTTGGAGCGAGTGGCGGCCAAAGGGTAGATGAGGCTCAAGGCGAGAAGAATGAGGAAGCCCGTCGTCCAAAGCCGATAGGCGACCCCTCTTAATCTCCTGGAGAGATAGTACACCCCATAGGCTGAAGCGATGGCCAAGAGCACCCAGGCCTGATAGTATAACTTAAAGATGGTGTTCATGCGGGTCCCAAAGATGTCTCGGATATATACGTATTCGCATAGATAGGTGAGCAGAAACCCCATCGCCACCAAGACGAGAACGAAGAGGGAACTCGAATCCGATACCCTGGCCCTCAGTTGACGCGTACGCCACCAAAGGGAGAACAAAGCCAGGCACAAAAGGAGGGCCAGAACAATCGTCAGCCAAGGCTGGGAAAAGAGAGGGTCGAGAAGAGCCAACCTCAGCATAGGCCAGGGGTCCAGAAGGACGGGAGGCATGTCGGGGAAGAGTGGAGCCGCTTCGTTCAACTTCTGGATGACGAAAGTTCGTGTCCCCTCGTTTATGGACACCACGGATAGGGTCAGGAGGAGAAGAAAGAAGGGAGAGAGGAGCAGGGCTAGAAATAGAGAAAGACCTCTGGTCAGCGTCTCCCTAACGGCTACCCCTTTCTCAGAGATGCCAAGTTCTCTGAACTGGGCTATGAGAAAAGAGAGAAGGACGAAAACGAAGAGGCCGAACATCACCAGGTACTGATGCCATCGCGTCTTCACGAAGAGCACGGGCAGGATCCCCCCTACTTGAGAGCGAAAGCCGAGATAGAAAGGGAGATAGAGAAGGAGGCTGAAGATGACGAGTTTCCCCCCGAACTCCAAGATGCCACTGAGAGTGGCCTGGCCTTGGATATATCGACCGAGGGCATATGCGGCCACCACGATCAAACCATAGGTGGGGAGATCCCAACTATTGAGAAAGCCCAAGGCCCCCACCAAGAGGCCCAAGAGACCCATCTCTGGCCAATCTAACCTCTCACGAGAGCGGAAGAGGTTCAGGGCTAGAGCGAGAGCCAAGAGGACGAAGGGCAAGGCTAGAACGTGAGGGTGCATATCCCCCAAGAGGAAACTGAAGAAGGGGAACTCGTCTATCACCTCCATATCCCGCCCCAGCATCACATCGTGCACCACGCGGGAGGCCCGCCACCACCACCAGTGATCGGTAGGGAGCCACTGGCCGCTCACGGGAGCGGCTGCCAGCCTCCTGATATCGACCCACTCCCAGAAAGAAGCGGAACCCAAACCTCGAGTATATAATACCTCCAGAACCCCCTCTAGATTGCCGATAATCGCCACCAGCAGGGCTCCTAAGAACCCGAAGGTGAGGGCGCTCCCCTCCTCCTTCTCGCCATAGACTAGATTGTAGACCAGGCTCGAAGCCCCGGTCAGAGTGAGGGCGAAGAGAAGAGCCACCCCCAGATTGAAAGTCACCTCCGAGGGGAGGCCCGAGAGCCTGGTAAGGAAAGCCATCATCAGATAGCCAAAATAGTAATAACTTATGCCGTATCCAGAGAGCCAGGGGTCGTGAGGAGGGAACCGCTCACTCCGCAAGATGGCGTTCAAGAAAGCGAACTCCATGGGCTTCTCCGTGCCCATGATCTCCGGGTTATAGGCCCGCACCAAGGCCCAAAGGCCGAAGGCGGCGGTGAAGAGGAGCTCGCTGGCCAAGACCACCTTTCTATGGCGGTAGAGAAAAGCGAGGATCTCCTCTCCCTCTTTCCGCCTACTAGAGTAGAGATACCAGGAGATCGCCGCCCCGAGCAGGATGACGAAGACGATGGCCTCTCGTTTGTTAGCCAGGAAGCCAAAACTCACTAATATCCAAAAGAGGTAACTGCAAAGGAGTATCCCCAACGGCTTGGAGAGGGCATAACCCCTATCGGGGAGAGCCCGGAAGAGGCGGAAAGCGAGGGGCAAAGCCACCAGCCCCAGGATCTCCACCATTAGCCACCAGATCAAGGCTGGCACCACAACAGTGGAAAGCATCAACCTTTCACCTTATACACTCGTACCTTCGGGTTCTCATAGGCCAACTCCAGGTAACCCTCCTCTAGGAGGGCGTCGAACTTGGCTAGGGATTGGGCTGGATAGACCGTCCGCTCCAACTGCCCGACATAGATATATCTGATATCGAGTTCCTCGATGAGGGCTTTCGTCTCCTGGAGATCGGTGCTCTCATAGAGGGAACGAGCCTCGGCTTCCCGCTGAGCCACCATCCAACCATACCGCTGCTCGTTCTGATGAGCCCCTACCAAGGTGGGCAGGCCGGTGTAACTGGCCACCCTCAGCCCCCCCTCCCGATAGTAGGGCAAAGCCGCCTCGGCCACCACCGGAGTCCCCTCTACATTCGCTAGGAACCACTGGATGGCTTCATAGTCGTATCGGAGTTCTATGGGGTTACTCTCATCGGGCCAGGTGTATCGTCCCACGGTCATGAAAGCCAAGCCGTCAAGGGTTCCCAGAGGCGGCCTGGCCCCAGGGAAGCGATCTCGAACCCGGGCCTGGGTCCCCAACACGGTATAGATGCTGGAGGCGAGAAAGAGGGCCAGAAAGGCTCCTTGCCATAACCTGCGCCACCTCAGACCTGTCAGGTACCGCCACAATTGAGGTAAGGCCGCGGCTCCCGCCACCGATAGAAGCACCCAGGCCTGGATGTAGAATTTGAAGATGGTGTTCATCCGTCGGTAGTCGCCGCCCTGGAGAAAATCTCGCAAGTAGACCACCTCGCAGCCCAGAAGGATCCCCAAGCCCAAAAAGCCCAGGAGATGAACAAAACCCCTCTCTGGCTGGGAGTCATCGTTAAGGATGAGGATCCCCGCCAGTATGAGCAGGGGAAAAAGCAAGGCTAAGACCCATCCCTTCAGGAGAAGAAAAACCAGGGCGGCCAGCAATACGGAACCGAAAGCGAGAAGGGCCCCCCTCCTCCCCAGCCTACGTTGAAGGGAAAGGAGAAGATAACTACCTATCAAGAAGACGAAGAACCCCCAAATAGTGAGGAAGGGCTCGATCTCCGTCCGGCGCCTAACCAGACCCAACCCCAGATGAAGGGGCTGGTAATAACCGAAGAAGGGGAGATAGAGAAGAATACCCAAGACCACTATGCCCAGCGAAGCCGATAACGCTTTGGCCCTCGCCCAGGCTCCTCCTTGAGCCCAGGCTCGCAGGAGAAAGGCTCCCAAGATGATGAGAAAGTAGGTGGGGAGGTCCCAAGTATTGATAACCGCCACGCCGCCTAGAGAGAGTCCCAAAAGGAGGACGAAAACCAAGGAATCGAGACTGAAGAGACTATCCTGCGGAGACCGCTTTCGCAAGGCAAAGACTAAAGCCAAGAGGAAGATAGTGAAAGGTATGCCGATCATATGGGGGTGCAGATCGGCGAAGAGGAAACTGAAAAAGGGGAACTCATTTATGGTGAACGGTATCACCCGGGTGCTCCGCCAGTAGTCGAAGGGTGGGAAAGCCCGGCGGCCCAGGAGGAGTTGCAGGAGGCCCGGGATGGCTCGTACCAGCCCCTCCACCCCCGGGATGGGGCTTCTGAACCCCAACCCCCCTAACTCTCCCAGTCGTTCCACTATCTGACGTAGCCCATCTAGGTTTCCCAAAAGGGCAAGAAAAATAGCGGCCACCACCCCCCAAAGGTATTTTCGAGTCAGGTTGTACCCCAAGGAGAAGGCGTTACTCACCGTCAGGGCGAAGAGCGTAGGGATCGCCAGGTTGAAAGCCACCTGGGGAACGATACCCGTCAGTTTGATGAGGATAGAGACGAGATGAAGGCCATAGTAGTAATAGTTGATATACCCTCCCGCGAAGTAAGGATCATAAGGCGGAAAGTAGGGACTCTTGACGATGGCGTTGAGATAAGCGAACTCCATCGACTTCTCCCCGCCGTTCCAAGGCTGCCACAGGTCAGGGTTGAGGAGTCGGATGCCTACGAACAGTAGAAAGGCGCAAGAAAAGATCGCCTCGCTGATGAAGATAGTCCGTTTCCTGGAAGAGAGGGGGGCGATTATCTCCTGGCGCCCTCTCAAAAGAAGAGATACCAGCCCCAGAAGTAGCCCGGCTCCCAAAATGCTGGGAAGGCTATTGGTGAAGAGACGAAGGCTGGCGGCAAGCCAGACCAAGTAGCCTACCACCAGAAGGCCCAAGGTCTTGGAAAGGATGTATCCCCCATCGGCGAGATGATGAAATACGAGGAGGGTCAGAGGCAAGGCTACCAGGCCCAACATCTCGACCGCTAGCCACCAGAAAAGGATGGAGAGAAGAGGGTGGCTATTGGCCAACCCATTCCACCCCCGATCTCTTATCACCGGCAACTCATCGACCGGCCCCTCTAGGAGGAGGCTCTTGCCTACTATATGCTCCGCTTCGGCGGGCACTAGACTCTTGGCGAAGAGGCGATCGAACTCCTCATCGGTGAGATCTCTCTCCTTCTCGAAGATGAGCACCTTGGGATGGTCATAGACGGTGAAACTCTCGTCGGCACGGTCATCGACGATGGTGAGACCGAAGAGCCCAGGATAGGAGGTGAAGGTCTTGATCAGTCGGAAGCCTAACTTCTCATCGAAGAGCAAATCGTAATAGCGGGTGGTGATGGGGTACCTTTGGGGCAGACGAGGGATGGAACCGTAGAGGCGGTTGCTGGAGAGGATAACGTAGTCGGCCGCCTGGAGGTTATCTCTGATCTCGTCGTATTTCGCCTCGTTATCAGGCTCGTAGAGCTCCATGGTCACGGTCTTATACTCACCTATGCTCCTCGGCTCCCCACTCACGGCCATCCCCAGGGGGAGGTCGTCGTCCCAATGCTCCAGAGCCAATGTCGAACCAGGCGAGATATGCCGATAGATCCACTCTGAGGCCTGGACCCGGCTATGAGGACGGCTGTAGATGCTCACAAAGGCTAGGGAGTAGACGAGGCTCAGGGCCACCACCAACCCCAGGGTGATCTGCCAAGCAGTTCGGGCTGCCCGCCCAGTAAACCGCTCCCTTATGGAGAGGAGCATCTTGGCCCCCATTATGAAAAGGAAGGGAAATAGAGGCAACATATAGCGCAGGAATTTCACATAGAAACTCCCGGTGATGAGGAAATAGGGCACCACCCAGGCCAAAAGCAAGAGTTCCCACGGACCTCGCCAGCGAAGGCCCCGCCACAGGGCGAAGAGAAAGCCACACCAGGCCAGGACCCCCAAAGGCGGCCCCATAGCCCAAAGGATGGTCTGGGTGATCTGGTAGAGGAAAGGGGTAGTCCCGGCGTACTGACGGGTGTAGGGCAAGTCGCGAATGCCCCGCACCATCTCCCCCTCCGCCACCACGCGGGCCAAGAAAGAGCCCCGGTCCAAAATGGCGTATGGCTGGGCGAAGAAGAAGGCTAAGGTCAGGCAAAGGAGAGTGAGCAGAGCAAGGGAGACAACCTCTCGCCACCCCCCACCCTTCCCTAGCCTACCGCGGATGGCGAAGGCACAGAAGAGGACAAAGAGGAGGGGAGCAGCGCTGACCTTGGTGGCCAGGGCCCAGCCGAGGGAGGCCCCAAAGAGGGCAGCCTCTCTCCTCCCCCCACCCTGGGCTAGCCCCAGGGCGAAATAGATGACCAGAAGGACGAAGATGTTGAGGAAGACATCCACGGCGAAGAAATGAGATACCTGGATCTCGAAGACGGTGAAGGTGGAGAAGGTGGCAGCCAAGAGCCCCACTCTCTGGCTATAGGCCCTCTTTCCCACCAGGTAGGTGAGGTAGATATTCGCCGTGCCCGCCAAAGCGGCGAGCACTCTCCCCAATATGGTAAGATAATCGTAATCGGAGGGGCGGCCAAAGCTGGTCAGAGCCTCGGACAGGGAGGGCCAAGAGGTGAGAAAGCGAGCGAGGGGAGCGAGGAGACTCAAGAGGTTGGCCACCAGGCGGAGGAGGTAGAGGGGCAGGGAGCCATAGGCGAAGAAATGGGGGTTGAGCGGGCTCGTCTCCGGGTCGAAGAAGTTGGGACGCTCCTCCGTGGCCTCCCCCGCCAGAAGGGGGTTGAAGAACTCCGGCCACTCTCGGAGCGGCGGCATCCCTATCTTGGGAACCACCGAGGCCACGATGGCCCGCTCGTCGGGGTGCAGATGATGCCCTTGATCCCAGTTGAGCCCATAGAAGCGGAGGGCGGCCCCTATCACCAGGATTAGAGCCAACCCCAGGGCGATCTTATCTCCCCTTAGCCAACGCATAGAGATATTCTAGCATCGAGGTACCCTCTCGGCAAGTAGAATATGTAGAGGGGAAAATAGCCCCGCGGTGTCTGAGCCTATCTCACGGTGTGCTCTATATCTTCATCGTAGCCTGCTAACGACATGACACTTGCCTCAAACTGAGAGGACGCAGAATGGACACAAGATCTTGTGTCCATTCTGGCAATTACTAGATAAAGCACTAGATGCCGAGGACCAGAATCGAACTGGTGACACCATGATTTTCAGTCATGTGCTCTACCAACTGAGCTACCTCGGCAAATCACCCCACTTCTTTCCCTATTTTATAGCACCTTTTTACCCCTGTCAAGATCAACCCTCTTTCCTTGATATGGGGTCTAGTCGATGGTAGAATCATCTGGGGGTGATACGTATGGGCATCACTATCATCGGATTGGGTCCCGGCGACCCCTCCCTCATGACTTGTGAGGCGCGAGAACTGTTGGAGAAGGCCAAGGAGGTGTACCTTCGCACCAAGCGCCATCCTGCGGTCGATTCCCTGCCCCACCATCTTCAACTCCACTCCTTCGACCATCTCTATGAGAAAGTCGAGACCTTCGAGGAGATCTACGAGAAGATCGCCCAAGAGGTCTTGAGGCTGGGAGAACGCCCAGAGGGGGTCCTATACGCTGTCCCCGGCCACCCCTTGGTGGGAGAGGCATCGGTGCATCGCATATTGGCCTTAGCCCAAGAGAAAGGGATACCGGTGACTATCGTGGCCGGGATCAGTTTCCTGGAGCCGGTCTTCTCCCTGTTGAGGGTCGATCCTCTCGCTGGCCTCCAGATGGGCGATGCGGTAATCTTGGCTTCTCGCCTCCATCCCGGCCTTAACCCCGATACCCCAGCCCTTATCGGACAACTCTACAGCCGGACAGTGGCTGCCGATTTGAAACTCACCTTGATGAACCTCTACCCCGACGATCATCCGGTGACCCTGATTCAGGGGGCTGGTACCTCCGAGGTGAAGACACACACTATCCCCCTCTACGAACTGGATCACGAGGAAGAGATCGATCACCTCACCTCTCTTTTCATCCCTCCCCTCTCCGCCCCAGGTTCCTTCTCCTCCTTGCAAAATATAGTGGCCCGGCTGCGGGCTCCCGACGGGTGTCCCTGGGATAGGGAACAGACCCCTCAAAGCCTGCGACCCTTCCTCCTGGAAGAGACCTACGAGGCGTTAGAGGCCTTGGATCTGGAAGATACAGAGCGGCTTCGTGAGGAGTTGGGGGATCTCCTCTTAGAAGTCCTCCTCCAGGTTCAGATAGCGGCCGAGGGCGGGGAGTTCAAGATGCCCGATGTGCTAGGAGGCATCATCGCCAAACTGATACGGAGGCACCCCCATGTCTTCGGAGAGGGGGAGGCCACTACGCCTGGTGAGGTGATCTCCCATTGGCAGGAGATCAAGAGGGAAGAAGGGCAGTTGGCCGAGGGGCCATTCGCCGACCTGCCCCTTATCATGCCCGCCTTGGCCCGAGCCCAAAGGATACAGCAGGTAGCGCCGGCCAGGGGCTTGACGGTCGAGATGGACGAGGCCGAACTCCTGGCCAGGGTGAAGAAAGGGCTCGAAGAGTTGTCTCAATTGACGACAACAGAGGCCGAAGAGCCTGTGCCCAGTGAAATGGAGGCAGCCTGGGGCGGGCTTCTCTTCGACCTGGTAGCCTTGGCCAACCTGAAAGGGGTGGATGCCGAAAGCGCCTTGCGCAAGGCGGTGCGGGATTTTGAGGGGCGCCTTGATCCCCCTCAAACGTAGCGCCGATTGGTCCTGAGCGCAGCGAAGGGCTCGTCCTGACTGATCTGGCACGATACAGCCCAGGGCTTATGCCCGATGTTAGCGGGAGGCGATGACTCCACGAATGAGCCGCTACGCTCGCCGAGCAATCGGCTGGCGGACAGTGGCTCTATTATCCTGTTTGTCTCACAGGAGCAGATCGACAAATAAGTCGGCCAACTCCGGATCGAATTGAGTGCCAGCACAATTCTGTATCTCTCGGAGCGCCTCCTGCTCAGAAAGTGCCTTGCGGTAAGGCCGATCGGTTAGCATTGCCGAGTAGGCATCGGCTATAGCCAACATTCTGGCCAGTTTGGGGATCTGTTTGCCCTTCAGCCCATCTGGGTAGCCCTTTCCGTCCCATCGCTCATGGTGATGGAGCACCGCATCCAGGATCACCTCCATCTGCGGAAGTTGCTGCAAGATCATGTGTCCTAAGCGAGGATGCTGTCGGATCATCTTCCACTCTTCTGGGGTGAGCGGTCCCGGCTTTCGGAGAACGTTGGTGGGGATGCCTATCTTCCCCACATCGTGCAGCTTGCCCGCGACCTCAAGCGCTGTCACCTCCTCATCGGACAGCCCCACCGCTCGTGCTAGAGCGAGAGCGCGCTTAGTCACCTCCTGAGAGTGCTTGAAGGTGTAGCGATCCTTGGCGTCTACCGTGATCAACAACCCCTGCAACACGTCGAAAGGAGCAACTAGTTCCTCAGACGCCTCCTCGGGTCCAACTGTCAGCGAGGCGAATTGCCCTCCTCCAGCCACTTTGGCCCTATACATGGCAGCGTCGGCAAGGGAGAAGAGTCGGTCGGCCTCATCACTATCCGAGGGATAGGAAGCGGCACCTATGCTTATGTTAATAGGCACTTTGGTTCCGTTTGATGCCGGGAAGGGCTCCTTCTCCAAAGCGGCCAGGATTCTCCCTGCAACTATGGCCGCGCCTCGGGCGTCAGCCTCTGGAAGAATGACGGCAAACTCGTCCCCTCCATACCTTCCCACGATGTCAATCTCTCGGCATGAGGTTAGGACGGCCTGGGCTACCGTGCGGATAACCCTATCCCCGGTTACGTGGCCGTAGGTATCGTTGAATAGCTTGAGGTTATCTATATCCATCACCAGGACAGAGAGTGGGTGATGGAAGCGACGCGCGCGAGCCACCTCGGTCCGAAGGCGTTCCCCGATGTGACGCCTATTCCAAACCCCGGTCAAGGGATCGGTAGCTGCCAACCGCTTGGTCTCCTCGTAGAGGCGGGCGTTCTCGATGGCGATGGCTGCTTGATCGGCGAAGGCCGAAAGCAACTGCAAATCATCTTCATCGAAGGCTCCATAGGAGGTGACATTATCCAAAGTGATCGTGCCGATACTCTTGCCCTTAACCGCAAGCGGGGCACAGATGGCGGATTTCTCCTCATGTACCTCTGGCAGATCTATAGTTTTGAATCTGGCGTCGGTTGTTACATTGTCAATGATCACTGGCTGATTGTGAGCAAGGGCCCACCCAGCGTAGCCCTCGCCAACCTTGAAGGTGGCCGCTTTCATCACCTCTGGGCTGAAAGCGTAGCCAGCCCTCATCACCAGTTCATTACGCTCTTCATCAAGCAGGTGCAGCGATCCCTTCTGGGCGGAAGGGATGGCTTTGACAGTCGAATCCATGATCAGTTGCAAGGTCTTACCCAACTCTAGAGTGCTCAGAATGCTTGCGCTAGCCTGATGGAGCATTTGCAATTCCCACAGCCGCCGCTGCGTTTCCTCATGAAGCCTGGCGTTCTCGATGGCCACGGCTGCCTGGGCAGCGAAGACCAGCGCCAGGCGTGCGTGTTCCTCGGTGTAGAAACCAGGCATCTGCTTATCCAGAGCAATCATCCCCAACAGCCGATCCCCGAACAAAAGCGGCACTCCCAGCCAGGCGCGGATGCCGGCCTGGGCGTGAGGCTCCTTGCGGAAGGCGCTGTAGACGGCCGGGGCGTCCTCTACGATGAAGGGGGCTCGGGTGGCCATCACCTGGCGGTTGGGGTTGTCGCCATTCAGGGGGAAGGAGATGCCGAGTAGTTCGTCGAGGTTGGGAAAGCCATGGCCGCCGATGATCTCCAAGCACTCTCCCTTGAGGAGATGCACCGAGGCACTGTCGTAGGGCACCACCCGTTGCAACTCGCTCAGGATCGACTTGAAGACCTCCTGTAGATCCAAGGTAGTGCTCAACGCTTGAGTCGCCTGGCGCAACGTCTCTGCCTCTTCTCGCTGTTCCCGTTCCTTCTCGTAGAGCCGGGCGTTCTCGATGGCGACGGCCGCTTGGTCGGCCAGAGTTTGCAGGGTCAAAAGGTCGCTCTCATCGAAAGCGTTGAGTTCCGTACTCTGAACATCTAGCGTTCCTATGACCTCACCCTTGAGCTTGATGGGAACGGCCAACTCCGACTTTGTATCTGCTACCTCCTCGAGGTGGAGGTACATACGCTCCTTGGCAACATCGTTGGCCAAGAGGGGCTTGCCAGTCCTCGCCACACAGGTGTTGATTGACCTCCCCTCAATCGCAATCCGTGTCCCTTCCAGAAGCCTTCCAGGAGGCCCGGCCCCTGCCCTGAGCACCAGCTCATTTGAGTCTTCGTCAAGCAGAAAGATGTGGGCATAGCGATAGCCAAAGGCATCTTCCAACAGGTTAACTATCTGGCGTAGCAACTCATCGAGGTCGAGGATAGAGGCGATCTGCCTCCCGACCTCGCCCACCGTGGCCAACTGGGTTGCTCGCCGCTCTAAGGCTTTCTCCACCCGTTTGCTCTCAGTGATGTCGGTGTAGACAGCGACTAGGCCGATCAACTCATCCCCAACTAGGATCGGGGACCCAGCCACCAGGACATCCACGGGATAACCATCCTTCGGGTAACGGATGGTCTCTACAGGAGGCAAATCCTTCCCGCTCATGACCATCTGCGTATACCCGACCGCCTCCTCATAGGTATTAGAGTTGGTGATCAGATCGTCAATATCTCGGCCGATCACCTCCTCCTGTGAATATCCGAACAACTTCTCTGCGCCTGGGTTCCATTCTACGATCCGCTGGTGAGCATCCAGGGTAACGATAGCGTCAGGGGCGGCTGTCAGCAGCCCCTCCAGGTAGAACCGGCGCTCTTCGATTTCGCGCTGCGCCTGCTTGCGCTGAGTGATGTCCTCTGTATGAACCATCACCAGATCGGGTGGCACAAAAACATAGCTGACGGCAAGATCCTTGCTTTCTCCTGTGGTTGTAAACCGATATTCCATCTCCCGTTTGATGGTAGTCTTCTCTATAAAGGATCGCGATAGTTCCTCAAGTATGTCAGGCCTATCCCGGTACATTCCACCGGCTGTTCTCCCCACAAAGTCGGCAACATTACCGTGTGTGATAGCCTCGGCACCATCGTTGTAGGCTACCAACACAAAGTCTTCCCCGACCCTCTGCCAGGTGTAGGTGGGGACAGGGATGCCTTTGTATTGCGCCTTGAACTTCTCTTCGCTCTCCCGTAACGCTTCCTCCGTCCGCTTGCGCTCGGTGATGTCCTCCGTATGAACCATGACTAGATTCGGTGGCACAAAAACATAGGTGACCGCAAGATGTTTGGTTTCCCCCGTGGTTGTGAACCCATATTCCATCGCTCGCTTGATGGATGTCTTTTCAGCAAAACATCGCGATAGTTCCTCTATTATGTCAGGCCTATCTCGGTACATTTCGCTGGCCGCTCTCCCCACGAAGTCGGCAACATTCCCGCGTGTTATGGCGTGGGCGGCGTCGTTGTAGTCTACCAACACAAAGTCTTCCCCGACCCTCTGCCAAGTGTAAGTGGGGACAGGGATACCTTTGTATTGCGCCCTCTGCCTCTCTTCGCTTTCCCGCAGCGCCTCCTCGGCCTGCTTGCGCTCGGTGATGTCTCTTGAGACTGCCTGAAGACCTATCGTCTTCCCGCCCTCCTTTAGCAAACCAACACGGACCTCGGCCAAAATGGGAGTTCCATCCTTACGGCAGAAACTGAGTTCAAGCGGCTTGGTTAATTCTCCTCTTAGAGCGGATTTGAACAACTTTGAGAATTTGGGAATCTCCCTCGCCCGGAGGATCCCTATCTTCGAGAAGTGTTTGCCGATAAGTTCATCTTGCGAATAGCCCAGGATTCTTGTCGCAGCGGTGTTGCTCGATGTAATCACGCCTTTCATGTCGACAGTTATTATGCTATCAGTAGCCAGTTCAACCACACTTCTATAGAGATCCTCCGTCCGCTTGTGCTCGGCCTGGTTCGACGGTCTCATCTTACCTCCCCTTTTTGTGAGCGCTGACGAGAATCAAGACTCTTCCCCACCGACGTTGCCGTCTTATAAGAGAATCCTGTGCTCTCCTCGAGGTACTCGTCTAGCATCTGCCGGCTGTACCTACGGTGGCCGCCCGGCGTGCGGTACGGTTTGAGGTACCCTAAATGCTCGATCTTCTTCAACGTGTAGAGACTAACCCCAAGGTAGGCAGTAGCTTGCTTGGCGGTGAGCAGACGCATTTCGACTTGCTGAGCCAATTTTACACCTTCCCTATTCTGGTATGTGAATAGCATTCCCCAGATGACACAGAACCCGCTAAAACCGCTAGAACTCTCTAGAAACCAGAGTACAACATAGTATGACGGCCTACAATAGGAAACTAGTACCAAACATATGCTTTTGACAATAGGAAAATGGTACCAGGTGTACGGATTCAGCACATTACGTTTGACACACGAGCAACGGGTGGGGACAAGCCCCGTCCCTCCATGCCATCACCGACCAGGAACGCCAAATCTTAGAGCAACAAACCTAGTGTCAGCCCGTCCTGACTGATCTGGGTCAGGGGCTTTAGCCCCACGCACAAACGTCACCCCAAAGGGCGACGCTACAATCTCTTTCCCGTCATTCGTGATCCCCCTTGACTATTCCCCCTGGCCCTGGATTTGACCTGTCCCCCGGCCTGGCAAGTACCGGGGCAGGCTGGCTGTAGTGGACCAGGGAATCCAGAAAGCAGGCCGTCCCCTACCTCTTGACAATCTAGAACATCTGTGCTATACTCTTTATTGGGATTTGGTCATTTGCCATTCTCCATTCCGCCAAGAGGTAGTTGTTTCCCATGTTTTTTTATTCAACCACCCCCCCTGCGCGTAGAGGGAGTATGTGCATCTTTCGCCTGCCATTCACCTTTTCACCTTTTAACCTCCCAAAGAGAAAGGCCGGTCCTTGAAACCGGCCTCTAAGTCGGGGCGAGAGGATTTGAACCTCCGACCTCACGGACCCGAACCGTGCGCGCTAACCGGGCTGCGCTACGCCCCGTACCTTTACAATACCTCAAAAATGGGTATAATTTCTAAAGAGCCCCTATAGCTCAGTCCGGATAGAGCAGTGGTTTCCTAAACCATGTGTCGCAGGTTCGAGTCCTGCTAGGGGCACCAGTTGCACGAGGGCCTGACGAGAATGCGTATTGCCTGGTCAGGCTTCTTCTTTTCCCTCGGGACCCTGTAAGGATTTCTCCCCTTGGCCCTTCTTCTCCTCGTCCAGCCCCTCCGAGGCCTGGCGAAACTCCCTAATGGCCTTGCCCAAGGCCCCGCCCACCTCAGGGAGCTTCCCCACCCCGAAGATGATGATAACGATTACCAGAATGATAATCAGTTCCGGGGGACCTAAATTTGGCATGGTATTTCCTCCGCTCTATTCATTGCCTGCTGCTTGATTATGGCAAAGGAGCAAGAACACCCCATAATGAAGTATAGCACAGGTCGGTCGCTTGCACAAGCAAATGGGGGTTCTCTGCCATTTACGGTTCTCACCCCTTGTCAACGGAAAATCTTGAATTGGCCTAGATAGTCCTTTTGGGTCATTGACCGCCACTTTCGGCTATGATATTTTAACCATGTATCTTAATGTTTCAGGGGGTTATGTGGGCGAAGAGATGGGTTCGGAAGGGCCGAGATTCGCCGACCAGGCGTCCATCGCCAAGCAGATCCTGATCGTCGATGATGAAGAGAGGTTAGTCTACTTCCTGCGGGTGAGCCTGGAGAACCTTGGCTTGGGTTATCAGGTAGTGACCGCTAGATGTGGGGAGGAGGCGCTTGAGGCGATGGAGCGCTCTCGTTTCGACCTCCTCATAACCGGCTTCGAGATACCGGGGATCGATGGGTTGGAGTTGATCCGGAGAGTGAGGGAGAGGAGCCCCGGTACCCTATCCATCCTCATGACCCTCAACGGCTTCCCCGAACTCGAGGCTCGGGCCCATCTTCTTCAGGTCTACGAATACCTCGCCAAACCTTTCTCCGTCGACCGTCTCATAGAGAGGGTGCAAATAGCCTTGGGAGATGCGGTCTTTCCAGAGGAGACGATGGAGAGAGACCAGAGGACCTTCGAGCCCCCGGCGGAGGAGACATCTGACTTCTCTGAGAAGGCCGCTGCCTTTTGGGAGCCCGAACCCCAGGAAGAGGTGACGCCCCTAGTCTCGGAGGAACCGGAGCAAACGATGCTGGCCAGCGCCCCTGAGGGAAGGCAACCACTGCTCTCCCAGGAAGTCAAGGAGAGGGAACAACCGGCTTTTGAGACCGTGGAGACAACGCCTGTGGCAAGAGAGAAGGCGATCTCTGCCCTCTCTCCCCACCGTTTCGAGGCCATCCACAACTGCCTCTCTGAGTTGCGTTTCGAGGTGGGTGCTCAATGCGTCCTTTTGGCTGATATCTTCGGTGAACTTGTGGCCGAAGTGGGGGTGACGACGGAGTTAGATACCGCTACCCTCGTTTCCCTCCTGGCTGGGGGCTACGCCACCACCTTCGAGATGGCTCGGCAACTGGGAGAGAGCCGCTCTCTCAACCTCAACTTCCACGAAGTGGGGCGGTACGATATATACTCCTCCAATGTAGGGGAGGACTTCCTCTTAGTCATCCTCTGCGATAGGCAAGTGGGCCCTAGTAGAGTGGGCATGGTGTGGCTATACGCCAAACGGGCCATTGAGAAACTGTTAGGCCTCATGGCTCAGGAGGAGGGGATCGAGGCCAGAGAGGCGCTGGGAGAGGAGTTTGGCATTTCCCTGAGAAGCGAATTGGATAACCTATTCGGGGAGGAGTCCGGCGACCAGCCGCGTTCTTCAGAGGAAGGGGATCTTCCCCTCAGTTTTGAGGAAGCTAAAGCGAGGGGGCTGGTGAGCGATAATATCTTCCCGCCTTTTGGCGATGATTCTGGGGAGGAATAAGGATACCACTGGAGGGGAATAACGAACCAGATCAGGCCTTCGAAGTCTGGGACTAGCCCGGTAATCAACTGGAAGTTACGGGAACTCATCTGAAGATCGTCTATTATAGTCCGCCTCTCAGCGGCAAGACCGGCAGCCTGGAATATATCTATTCCAGGGTCGATCCTCGCCTGAGAGGCGAACTACTATCTGAAGACCAAAGAGGACCGAACCATCCACTTCGATTTCATGCAGATGGAGATGGGCAAGTTGAGGGCTAACACAGCCAATGCGGAACCTGAGGAAAACCTGCGAGAATTGTGGTATAATCCCTTTGACATCCCTTTGGTCCTCCAGTTCAACAAACGGGATCTGCCGGACGCTATCCCGGTCGAGGTCCTCCGCTCCTATCTAGCCAGGGACGGATGCCCTCAGTTCGAAGCGGTTGCCATCCACAGCCAAGGGGTGATCGACACTCTCAAGGCAGCCATCAACCTGGTGGTGGCCTGGATCCAAGTTGGAGGGAGAGGCGTGGAGAAGGAGCAGCCCCAAACGGTTTTTGAGGAGGTTCTGCATCGGATGAACGAGGCTGGGGGTTTCGAAGCCTCGGTCCTGGCTAGTGGTGACGGCTTACCTATCGCTAGCGTCCCCCCCGATTATGACTTCCAGACTGTTGCGGCTATGGTAGCGGTCTTAGCCAGCGTGGCAGGGGAGACCCAGTCCAGGGTTGGCCTGGGTCAGTTAGATGAGGTCTCCGTCCTGGCCGATGACCGTATCCGCTTGGTATGTCGCTATTTCACCACCGGCGGGGAAGAGTTCATAATGGCTGTGGTCGTCCCTCGCGACGGCTACTACCGCCGGGCCACCAATAGCGCCATTCAAGAGATCAGAAAGGCTTGGCACAGTTAGTCAATTGGGCCACAGGGCAAAAGAGCCCGACCCATGGGTCGGGCTCTTTACTTACACCGCCTTTGCTTCGTGGAACGCAGGTAAAAATGAGGGACTTCCAACAGGCAAAAAGCCTCGAATCATCACTTCTTTGCGGTCAACCACAACTTTAAGGTCCAGGGCTTCCAACACGAGTCTCTTCTGCTCAAAATCCAAATTCTCCAAGTTTCGGCTTGGCCATTCACAATAGGTTTCGAGGCTCTTCATCTGCTCCGCTGCTTGGGACATTGTAGCCCACTGGCGGTTGAGTTTCTGATATTCCGAGTTGGCTTGCCTTTGAGCTTGTTTAAGCCTTCGTGTCTCCACTTCTAGCAGTTCTTCATCGTACTCACCAACCGTGAAGAGGTAAATCAACTTTTGCTCTTGTTTCTTTAACCTTTTGATCTCTCTCCTGGCCTCTTCCAGATCCCCCTCAAGCCTCTCTGGACTAAGACTCTCTTGCCGTCTCTCAAGTGCCTTCCAAATCGCTTTGCGGACTTTGCTCGGGACGCGGGGGTCGATCACAAGCCGATTTGGACGACTTACCCCGTACCAGCCCATCCCAGCAAGAGCAGCCCCTTCCCGCGTGAGGATGGAAGGGGCCCTGCTTATCTGATACTCACTAGAACGGCAACGGCCACAGTTCCAAGGCAGCATGGTGTATCATAGTACGAACTTCCCATTGACCGTCGTGGTGCGGGATGGTAGATTAGCTAGTGGAGAGCCTGGGTGGGGAATGCCTCTCACAAGACCACAAAAAGAGGCACGGCGGTGCGCCAGCCCAGGCTCTCTTTGTTACTTCGGCCACAGCCTCACGTTCTTTCTCCCGCTAGCTGCTGAGCACGTTTGCCTGTGCGCGCTGGGGTGCTGACCCCCAAAAGTTGGACTGAGTAGAGTCCTATGAAAGTTGACCTCCTCAGGTTGTTCTCTGGTACAATGGGACCGCGCCACAGAGGAGGTCGAAGACGTGAATAAACATGGCAGACGATATTCGCCAAAACTAAAGTTTCAGGTGGTCTTGGAGGCCATCACCGAGGATAAGACCATAGGCCAGATCGCCAGGGCGTATGGGGTACATCCGGCTACGGTGGGTAGCTGGAAGAAGGCATTCTTGGAGAAGGGGCCAGAGCTCTTTG
>Ga0209979_1000641_pt1 | contig 45097 bp, 33 predicted proteins | sample AnhtaG_FD_183114 | JGI IMG/M metagenome (GOLD analysis project Ga0209979, IMG submission 183114) | Deep subsurface microbial communities from Anholt, Denmark to uncover new lineages of life (NeLLi) - Anholt_01485 metaG (SPAdes) (version 2) | ecosystem: Environmental > Aquatic > Marine > Oceanic...
TTGGGTGGTCGACAGATCCCGATGACCGAGAGCCCGTTGGACCACCAAAATGTCCCCGGTCCGGCTGTAGAGGTGGGTGGCGAAGGTGTGCCGGAGCGCGTGCGGGCTGAGTTTCTTGTCGATGCCCGCAGCTTTGAGCCAGTACTCCAGCCGCCTGGCGACTTGGCGCTCGCAGAGCCTCTCACCGCGGTTGGAGAGAAACAATGCCCGGCATTCTCCGTCCCCTTGGCGTCGTCGCTCGGCCAGGTAAGACCGCAGGAGGGAGCGCAGGTTGGACTTTAGGAATCTTACCTGCGGTACGTTGCCCTTGGCGCGGATGCGCAAATGCTTCGCGTCCAGATCAACGTCGTCGATGTCCAGGTTGACGAGTTCCTGCAGCCGGATACCGGTTCCCAGGAAGACTTCGATGATAATCCGGTCCCGACCTGCCAGCACTGAGGACCTGCCGCGAAGCTCCTTGAGCAGACGGCGTTTCTCAGCCTCGGTCAGGAACCTGGGCGAAGTGCGAGGAAGCCTGCGCAACGTCAATGATCCGGCCGGGTTTTCCCGAACGAGCCCGCTTTGTTCAGCCCAGGCGAAGAAAGATCTGACGGCAGCCTTGAAGCGGTGCATGGACGCCGGCGACTTGGTGCCGCCCCTAGACGATCCCCTCACCTCCGGCGATGTCAGCACCTCGTCGATCATCGCGCTGGTCACACTGTCCAGGGCGATTCCCGGGTATCCTCGCAGCAGCACTTCGGCCATGCACGAGAGGTCGCGCAGGTATGCGCTCACTGTGTTCGGTGAGCGCCCATCCGCTTCGAGCCTGCGGCCGAAGGCCTGGACAGCCCGTTCGACAAGATCAGGCGCTGGTGTCAGCCGTACCGCACCAGCAGCGGCGTTAGTCATCGCCCTCTCCCCCCTTCTGACTCCGGCCCATGGGTGTGTCCTTGGGCAGGGGCACCTTGTCAATGCGGCCGGTCTCTTTGGCCCAGATCAGGAACATCCGCAGCACCCGCCTGGTCTTCTCTACCGTGGGCTTTGCCCGCTTCTTGCCATTGAGCAGTTTCAGGAGTGCATCCGACTTGAAGAATTTCCCCACGTGCGGGGTGAGGATGCTGGGGAGCTTCCGCTCGGCACCGAAGAAGGTCTCGATCTGTTCGAAATCCTTCCCATAGGTGTAGAGGGTCCGCTCCGTCTTGCCCTGGGTCCTCAGATGTTCGATGTAGGCCTTCGCGGCCTCGTGCAGTGTTTCACTCATAGAGTTTCCTCCTTTCAGGGGGTTCAACTTATTGTATATCATAGCGTTACGCACATTTACACACAGGCCTTTAATGCGCCGAAAGTCAAGGCCTTCCGTGCACATTCCACGACAAAGAAGAGGCCCCAGAAGAACTGGCTGGCCTCACCGGACCCAGCAAACCGCAGCAAATGCTTGGGAACTGGCGCATATCGAGTCGAGGGGTGTTGAAATGAGAAGAAGTAAAGGGCGGAAAAAGCTCTCCATGTGGAGCGCGCTGCCGCCCTATTTGGGTGGGAAGCGGCGTCTTTGCCCGCTGATCTTCAGGGAATTGGACCGTATCCTGCCAAGGCGGATTTGGCCGAGCTTGACGTTCTTGGACGGATTCCTGGGCGGCGGGTCGGTCAGCCTCTACGCCAAGGCCCAGGGGTTCCGCGTTGTGGCCACGGACATTGCCGAGCGAGCGATCGTGGTCGGCCAGGCGCTGATCGAGAACAGTCGTGTCCGGCTCGCCCGCGAGGACATTCTGCGCGTCGTGGTCCAGAGTGGCGATCCGGCGGGCCGGGTTGAGCAAAACTACGTTCCGAACGTATTCACGCGCGCACAGGCACGTCTTCTGGATCGTATCCTGACCATGGCCGGGGAAGCCCCAGACGCTGCCAAGGGCGCGCTCCTGCACCTACTCGCGATCCGTGTGGCCCTCGTGGCCCATCCTATGTCCTCGGTACGCGCCGGCACGATCCACCGTGTATCGAGCGGTGAGTTCGAGGCAATCACCCCGAGCTGCCTGCATCAGTATATCGATGGACTCCGTCTCAGGCGTCCTGATCGGTTGTGGCGGTTGGCCCAACAGATCAACGGTGGCATCTTTCAGGGAGAGGCGAAGGTCCTGAAAGCCGACATCGTCGAGACACTGCCGACGATCGAGGCTGACATTGCTTACTTCGATCCTCCATATCCAGGAGTCACCTCCTACGAGAGAGAATACAGGATCATCGACGAAATCCTGGAAGGCTCTTCTCTTCCGATTAGTCCGTTCAGTGCCAAGGGTGGTGCCTCCATGCTCGATCTCCTGTTCGATCACGCCGGGCACATTCCGGTATGGATTCTGAGCCTCGGAAACGCTGAGGTGACGCTTGAGGAGCTGGAGCAGCAGATGCATCGGCAGGGACGGGAGGTTCGAGCCACCGCAATCCGGTATATGCACAAATCCTCCCAGGCGACTGAAGAGAAAAGGCGGCAGAACCGGGAGTTCATCCTTACCGGTTGGGACCCTGAGGCACCGCTCTTACGGCAACGATTAGTTCACAGAATCAAGATCGGGCACGTCGCCCCGGGTGAACCGGCTGACGCGGTGGCCGGTGTTAAGAAAGAGGCCACAGCAGGAGGGATGAGAGTTGACTAAAGGCAGAAAGGTCACCACAGCACCCACGAACCGTAAGGGAACACGGATCGGTCCGCAGATGATTCCGTTAAGTGACCTCGTGGCACACCCTCTCAATGCAAACAAGATGTGTGATGAGGTGCGAGAGAAATTAAAGGCACATATCAAGCAGTCGGGTCGTTACCCATATCTCATTGTTCGCCCCCATCCTGATCAGCCGGACAGGTATCAGGTGCTGGACGGCCACCACCGCATTGCAGTCCTCCGGGAGTTGGGACATGTTGATGCCCTCTGTGATGTCTGGGAGGTAGATGACCGGGAGGCGAATGTGCTACTGGCCACATTGAACCGTCTTGAGGGACAGGATGTTCCGATCCGCCGTGCGCATCTTGTCCATGAATTGCTTGGTGTAATGAGCCTGAGTGATTTGGCGGGGCTGTTGCCCGAGACAGATGGACAGTTGGAGGAACTGCACGCGCTCCTGGAGTTCCCGGCGGATGAGGTAGCGGCCCTGTTGGATGAGCAGGCTGAAGAGGAGGAGAAGGTGTTGCCGCGTGTTATGTCGTTCGTGGTGACTCCGGATCAAGAACGACTAATCGAACAGGCCGTGGAGTTGGCCAGTGACGGAACACCGGGCCGGGATCGTAAGGCTCGAGGTCTCGCCAACCTCGCTCAGCACTTCATGAAGGATCGCCATGGGAAAACAACACAGCAAGATTCGTGAGGAAGCACGACGAATGTTTCTCACCGGAGAAACCGACACCAATGCCGAGATCGCCCGTCGGCTTGGCGTTAAACCTCACACTATCGGCAAGTGGCGCCGGGACGAAGACTGGGATGATTTGAGAATGAAAATCGACCGACGAGCTGCAGAGATGTTCGTCGAGAAGATTGCCAGCGATCGCGTCACTTTAAACGTCCGTCACTACCGCATGTGGGAACTTCTGTTGGCTAAGCTGGCCGAGGATCTGAAAAGCCGACAGGTGACCGATATCCGGGAGCTGGAACGCATCGCGGGCATCCTGGAACGATCGCAAAAGGGGCAACGTCTCGCGAAAGGCTTGTCGAGCACTGGGGAGACCGAAGAGGCCATCCGTGCCCAATCTCAAGCTGAAATCCGGCGTGTGATCGATACGTTCATCGACGCGGTCAAGGAGTATGTCACAGATGAAGAGACCCGGGACTGTATCCGTCGCCACATTCTCGCAGCACTACCTGAAGAGAAGGGCACCGGAACTGGCGACCCCGGCGACGCGGGCCGTCAGTGATCCGCTGGCGGAGTGGGCCGTCGCACGTATCCGCTTGGAAGGCCGACCGTTCCGGTTCGAGGGGCACGAGTACCTCCGGGCTATCTATGACGACACCTTCCCGCACGTGGTCTTGAGCAAGGCGGCGCAGATCGGGGGCACAACCTGGGCCATCCTTAGAAGTCTCCATGCATGTCTTACAGGACTCAACGTCGTTTACTTTTTCCCCACCCGGACCGATGTGATTGAATTCTCAAAATCGCGGGTGAGTCCGCTTCTTGCAGACAATCCTCTCCTCTCTCGGATGATGACTGACACCGATACGGCTGGTTTGAAAAGGATCGGGGATGCGTATTTGTACCTCCGAGGCATGCAGTCGACGGTCGGTATGAAATCAGTGCCTGCGGACATGATCGTCTTTGATGAGTTGGATGAGACCTCTCCGGCGGCCAAGGTGATGGCTAAAGAACGTCTCGCTCATTCGGACTACAAACGCATTGTTGAACTCTCGAATCCGTCTCTACCTGATTATGGAATCGACGAGCAGTATCAGAAATCAGACCAGCGGCACTGGACGCTGCGTTGTCCTGGTTGTGGGCACTGGTCAGCCCCGGAGAAGGAATTCCCGGCGAAATTGGGCGAGGAGGTCAAGATCATCCGCCCTCGGCGAGACGGTACGTGCTTCCTCGCGTGCACAAAATGCGGTGGAGAACTGGATATCATAGCTGGTGAATGGGTCGCTGATTTCCCAGGTCGGTCCCTCCATGGATACCGAATCTCGCAGCTTTTCTCATCGAAGGTCGATCCAGGTGAGATCCTTACGGAATATCGCACGACCCGGTTCCCCGACCGGTTCTACAATCTCAAGATTGGTATTCCCTGGGCTGATCTTGAGAGGCGTCTGGACATCATGTCTGTACTCTCCCTGTGCACCGACACGCCGATAGCGGAACGTTGCGACCGCTGCACCTGTGTCATGGGTGTTGACACTGGCAAAAACCTGCACGTGGTGATCCTGCGGGATGGTGAGGGCAATGATGGCGAGAAGCGCCATTTGATCCATCTGGCTGTTTGTCAAGACTTCTCAGATCTCGACCGGATCATGGAGCAGTTTCACATTTGGCGATGCGTGATCGATGGCCTTCCTGAGACTCATGCCACACGTGACTTCGCCCGCCGGCATCCTGGCCGAGTCTTCCTCTGCTTCTTTAACGAACATCAACGGGGGAGACCCAAGTGGGATCGGGAATCCTTCACGGTTCAGGTGAATCGCACCGAGGCGCTGGATGCTTCGAGAGCCGCCATCCGTCAGAGACAGGTGACCTTGCCCCGGCGCCAACCCATTATCGAGGAGTTCGCTCACCACATGTCGGCGGATGCGAAGATATTGGTGGAGAACGAGGAGACCGGAGCCAAGAAGTTTAAGTATGTCCGCACAGGAGAAGATCATCTTAGCCTGGCGTTCACGTATGCCTGGTTGGCCACATCTGATCAGCGACGGAGAGCAGGCGTCTGGGGGCGGACATGATGCTCACACGTTCAACAGACAAGCTTTCGCACGCCATCGTTACGTGGATTGGAACTGCAAATCAAGGGCGGCCTGACAAGAATGAGAATCCACCGCTCTTCACCGATGAGCGGAAAGCGGAGATAGAAGCCACCGGGCGGTTGAAGGCCATAAGGTAGGGCATAGCCCCATTCGCTGGGCTCCATTTTGCGGTATCACCTCCTGCGAAGAGTGCGATTCTACGGCATTGGTTATTTTGAAAGCATGGTTCTTGCGGCACGGGCCTTTCAGAGAGTGCTGGTTTTGCGGCATCGAAATCGCCTTAAGACGGCAAAACGGTAGTGGGCCTGGCAGAGGTCAGATTCGCTAACTCCTTATATTTCGACATGGTGCCTGTGAATCGACATGCTTCAAAAGCCTCAAAGTAAAGGAATAACCCCAAATACTGCCCCCATGATGCCATCAAGGCGTGAACTTCGCCCTTCGTACCAATGACGACGTGTTTGTGTATGACCTGCTAAAACTAACGGTGAACCGACCGGGTGTCGGACATTATGCTGGTGGGTTCATGCCGATAGTGGAGGCAGGGAGTGCACAGCTGGCGGCAGGCTTCGTGGCCATCCCTGCTCTCGGATTAACTCGAGAAGTTCTTGTGCCCGCGGTTCGGGGCGAAAGGAGGGATTGCTCATGAGGTAGGCGTCAAAAACTGTTACGCTTCCAGTGTTCAGTGTTATCGATCTTTGCGGGACCGAGTGGAAGAAGACCTGATCGCGAATTCTCGCTGTCGACGATCCTGCAATACTCCTCCCGCAATTCGGATTCGCTTTCATAAGGAATATGGACGAAGGGTCGGCAGGGGCGGAACTTCAAACGGCGCTGGGATTTCTCTTGATTTTAGTTTTCAGGTGTTATAACGTATACAATATTGACTGTTGATCTTGGTGCATTATGCCCACTACGCGGAGGAAGAGTCGATGGCACTTGAAGAGAGATATTATCCAATGCTGGTGAAAGAGGTTCGCAATCAACTCGGCCTCAGTCAGGAAGACCTTGCACGTGAATTGGGCGTCAGCTTCGCCACAGTAAACCGATGGGAAAACGGGCAGGCTAAACCTTCGAAGTTGGCGAAGGCTCAACTTGATGCCTTCTGCGCCAAGAGGATCAGGCAAGGCAGCTTGAAGCTACCTTAAGGGCAAATAGGTGAGAAAGAGATATCGGCGCAATATGCAGAGAGAGAATGAGGAGCAACCGTGAATAACTTCGGCGAAAAGGAAGAAGTGGATGAATGGGTGAAGTCAGGCGGGGCCGACGACCACCGTCAAGAAGATGGCGGGAGCGCTGGAAACCGATGACAACGTCAAGTAGCCAATTACGCGAAGGTTGTATCGTAGTCGGCTCTCTCTTCAATGAGCCGATGCGCGTAGAGACGGTGCGGGCCGGTGGCGACGGCACTTGGACTGTAGGGGCTGTCGGCACACAGTCGGAGTGGTTTCGTAAGGTGATGCTCACCACCAGCGATATCAACAGTCTGACAATCCTATATTCCGATTTCAGTTACGAGGGGACGGCCGCCTCCTACGACCGGGTTTGCAGCGGACGTGCGGTGGCAAGGCCACGACGAAAGACCAAGACGGGCAGTCGATGAACAAGATGGTGGTGACATGGACTACTTAGCGTGGAATGACGCAATCGGTGCACGCTTCTTCAATCCAGATAGAAGCGGTGCACGCGTTTTCCTATACGTTACGACGGACGTAGTGACAGAAATCGGCGCGCCGCACGATGCCGATCTCAATGATTTCATTGCTGCGGTGAAGACCGGCCCCCCCTGGAATACTCGTCGTGGCAGGGGTATCTGTCAACAGGCCCTGCAAACCTTCGAAGACTGGCGAAATCGGAATTTGGAGTACCCGCCATATCTTAGCTACCTAGCTTTATTTGTTCTTGCCGACACGGTTGATGTTGGTTTTGCTCGCCACGCCTACTACCCCGGCCTCCGATCCCTGCTTGGCAAAGAGCCAGAGATCGGCATGTACCCATCATTCCACTACATGTACCATCTTTGGGACGATCTTGCAGTTTGGTCTAACCAGGACCGACACGGGGATTGGGGTGTTTTCGATGCGGATATCGTCGGAGAATGGATGCATGTAGGCCTGCCGAGGGCACAGACCCTGCTCACAGACAAAGAACGCGACAGTCTGCCCCTTCTGTTCGCAGATAACGGTCTTGATCCCCTATCGTCCCCATCAGACCGGGAAATCGCCTACCTGCTCGGTAACGACCCTCATCATCATCTGAGGCCTCGTACCAAAGAGCTCCTTTGTTCCACAAGCGAAGACGATTCTCCAATTCGCACTGCCTTGGTAGAAGCTCTTCTCGACGAACTCGAACACTGGGACGGGATGGTTCCTCCACGCCCGCATGCGGGTGAACAGGCGTGCAGATCGCTGGGTAACCTTCGGTTAGCGATGGTGCTAGATCGTACGGCACAAACTGCGCGTTTCTTTCTGCGATGTAGATCAAATCGTGAGTATCCCGACGAAGGACTCCAGCTTATCGGCGAAGAGATACAGGAGCCGTTGTATTGCTATGAGGACTGGCAGGGATGGTCAACGCCCCTGTCCGATTCTGAAACCCAAACGAGCATTTTCGACCATTCCCGTCTCGATTGGCGGGACGGGCTCTCTCTGATTGACCGCGAGCACACATGGAAAACAACGCTTTCCAAGCGTTCCATTAGAGTTATGGTCAATGCAACGCCATTCGGCTTTGACGGATTCGTGGAAGACAGTCAGATACCACAGGGCAAGCCCTTCTACCTGCTTGCCCACAATGACCACGCCGATACGCTCCAAACATGGGGGAACGAGTGCTGTGGGGGCTTTTCCGAGGTGGACTTGATATCAGGCCTGCCTGCCGGATGGCGTCTTTATTCAGTGGATCGGGCGAATTCCGATGCTCACATTCGCGACGATTTCCCATTCCTTGCCTTTCCTACCGTCATACGAATCCAGCTTCGTGGCGGTCTCAAGGTGAGAGGTAATCAATATTTCACCTTTGCATTACCCGATATTGAGGTCACCGGCACAGTTGCGGTTGTGAATGTGTTCTGCAATGACCACCAGCTGAACGTCGATCCTGAGACAGGGATGTATAGCATTCCTGACGCCCTGTGTGCTCGCAGACTCATCGTTGAGGTAAGGCGCGACGGAGTGTGCATCCGCAGGAGATCCCTCTACGCTGTAGAGACGGTAGAATGGCGCGACGCAGTGTCGATAGCGTACCTCGATAAATTTGGGCGGCGCACCGAGGGCGGGGCTGCAGAAACATGTGTTGGTTCTATTGTCGATGGCGTCACGCCGCCGGAGTTCAACCCCGGCATATTCCTTCCCCCGAGTGCTGGACACCGCGTCTACTTCGTTGGGAAGAATCCTGGCGAAATAGTCCAATGCTCGAATGAGACTATATCGGGCGATTGGCAGCCGGTCTGGGCCGTACTGATGCAAAGGCGTGGCAAGGGGATTGCTGTTTACTGCGGAACAGACCCAGCGAACGAAGCACCAGGAACGGTTGGTTGCAAAGACCAGAAACGCCGCAGGCTTTGGAAGGAAATCCTGTGGTACAGGAGAAAGCGAATCACATGCCCATCACATCCGACGCTTCGTCCCTTGTGGCAGCTATACAAGGAGGTGGCGCACCGTGTCCGTTGATCCAAACCGCCTGCTGTTTGTCATCTCTGCCTGCGGCAGCATGAGGTGGGCCCAGTACTGCGAAGCCATCGACTTCCTATCGGGCTCCAGTTCTGGAAGAAGCCGGACAATAGAGGGTACAGCAACTCGGAGTGGCCTTCTCCAGTGCTTTCAAGCATTGGGTCATTGCGATGCCCACTATGAGATGGGAGAGAGCGCTATCACCGTCGCTCCCCCTGCGTTATCCCGCCTTCCTCGCGCTGGCTTACCTGTTGCCGTCCTCACTGGGGCTCGTTGCCCGCAAACGCAGAACCAGATGGCCGAAGCGGCACAGGCGCGCGGGGGGGCTGTGCAACTCAATGTTGAGCGCCGCCCAGGGCTACTCGGCTTGTTGCCGGACAAAATTCTGGTCAAAGCGGAGTCGGAAAACGCAATGGTAGCTTTCTGTGCAGACCTTAATCTCCGTTATGCTGCAATCCCTCCCGCATGGACGCTTGTGAACTGGTGTGGGATGTTATCCGAATATGAAGCAACACTGGACTACCGGATTCCCGAAACGCTGAATTGGGCGCGTTATGATTTCAACGTTAACTCTTTTTTCTTCGTTCGCACAACTTCTGACTCGCTCCCGCGCTACTCCCGTTACCGCAATCCCACAACCGGCCTTCCCATGCACGTCTTCTTCCGAGGTAGACTTGGGGCCGAGGTTGATCTGAACTGGGGGCGGTACCTTCTTCTTAACTCAAAGGGCATCACCGTTACGGCGTATGACAAAAGGCGTTTTCGGCTTTGCGTACCGGTCAAGGCCCCCTTGCCGACTGTTGTCGCAAGAACCGTGTGTTTGTGTTCCGGCAATCCACCCGTCCACCGGGCGAAGGAGTGTTTGGTGCAGGGCCTTGATTGCCAGGATTGGCTGATGTTTGAGGATGTGCCGCCGCAGATTGCGGTGGCCGCTCTTTCGAAAGTGGGGCAGTCTCCGGTACGGGTAGAGATACAATGACAACCTGCAATAACAGTTACGTTCTGGTCGAGGAGTGAAACAGCATGCATGAAGCCGGGATGACCGATGGGAGCAGGCTTGCGCTAGTCGCGGCTTTCTACCTCTCCAAGTTCGATACCGAAGCACTCGTACGCCTTGGATACGCCACATTCAAGGATGCGTTTGCTGACATCGGGCAGCAACTTGGAGTGAATCCCCACTCGGTCAAGAACAAGAGAGACGATTTCGATCCGATCTTCAGCAACGCCCGTGCAGGTTGGCACCAGAGGGAACTGGGGCCCAGTCGTTTGAAGGCCCTGCACCTGCTGGATGATCTGAGCTTCGACGCTCTCACCGGATTTGTGACAGATCTGATCAGGGACCCCACGTACAGACAGTCGCCGGAGGTCATGGATGTTTTGGATGCGTTGAAGAGGGAACGTCGCGAGAAGCGAGGTTTCATCCCGCGCGGGGCCACGGGGCGAATGGCCGAAGAGCTTTTTGTGGAATGGTTCCAGAAAGGAAGAACACCATTCCGTGGGACTATCGAGGACAGAAGAGAGGATGGATGTGGTTACGACTTCCTCATCAAAGACGGAGATGCTGCACGATTTGTCGAAGTCAAAGGTGTGGCCGACCGAGAGGGCGGCGTGTTGTTCACGGACAAAGAGTGGCAGACTGCACACGGCAACGCCGAATACAATCTGGCGCTCTTCGTCAATCTCCGTGAGACCCCGGAGCTACGTGTCTTCAGCAATCCGTCTCTTCTGCTTACCCCTCGTAGAACTGTAAGTCTCTCCGTTCGTATAGGATGGCAGGTGTCAGCCCAACAATTGGTATCTGAGGAACATGCCCATGAATGATCCCATCGGCGCTTTTGAGAAGATCCGAGACAACTTCATCCTGTATCTGAAAACTGCGTTTGGTACACAGTTCCCTGGACTGGAACGCGAACGAGAAGAGATGCTCCGGCGGCCGGGGATTCTGAACCAGGAGCCTTGGATTGAGCCCCTGCCCCGTTACCAGACAGACAGGCCGCTTGCGGATCTTGGGCCAGAGGATTTCCCGGCGATGGCTCCAGAGACGTTGGAGCGATTCAAAGATCTGGCTCGTTGTGGCTTGGTGGGAAACTACCCACTGTACACGCACCAAATATCCATGTTGCAGCGCGTCGTAGTCGGCCGAAATGCTGTCGTGACCGCAGGCACTGGATCAGGCAAGACTGAAGCCTTCTTGCTTCCGCTTCTTGCCTCTCTCGCTTTCGAGAGCCTCAGATGGGAAGCCCCGAACGCACCCCTCCCGCACGTGAATGATTGGTGGTCAAACGAGGATTGGCAAGCGTCATGTAAGAACAACAACCGGATTACGCGATCCTTCCGAGTACCACAGAGGGGACATGAGACAAGGCCAGCAGCGGTGCGCGCCCTAATACTTTATCCCATGAATGCCCTTGTTGAAGACCAACTGACGAGGCTTCGCCGTGCTCTTGATTCGCGCCAGACCCGCCAGTGGTGTTCTGAACACATGAACGGAAATAGGATATACTTTGGTCGATACACGGGCAATACACCTGTGCCTGGCCATGAGCAGAACCCACGGGGGAACCCGGACCGCCGACGGATCGAGAGACTGGCGCGGGAGCTTGTCGACTTGGATCGTGGTGCAATGGCCGCTGCCGAGCACGCTACGCAGAAGGAATCGGAGGCAACAACAGAAAACGAGCGGGAAGCTGCCCGCGATATCATCTACTCCTTCCCGCGACTTGATGGTGCTGAAATGCGTTCTCGATGGGACATGCAGCAGTCCCCGCCTGATATCCTCATCACGAATTACAGCATGCTCAGTATTATGCTGATGAGGGAAGCTGACTCGCCGATATTTCAGCAGACCCGTCAGTGGCTTGAGCAGCCGGGTAACGTTTTTCATCTGATAATCGATGAACTTCACCTGTACCGTGGCACTTCGGGAACTGAAGTTGCTTACCTCTTGCGCCTTCTGCTTCGCAGACTGGGCCTCACTCCCACTGATCCAAAGTTGCGCATTCTTGCCTCCAGCGCGTCCCTCGATCCCGGCAATGCTGATAGCTTGACTTTTCTGTCTGACTTCTTCGGCTGCGAGTGGGAACCGGAACAGATTATCCCTGGCTCTGAGGAGCTGATCCCTGACGTAGGTGGCCCGCCTCTTGACAGCGCCTCCTTTGCAGCCTTGGCTCAAAGCTACCAGGAGGACAATGAGGAAACCTTCGCGGAATCGTACACCCAGTTGGCTGCTACACTCGACCCAGAGGCAGGTGGCGACGACCCACACGTAAGGCTCTGCGCTGCACTTGAGTCGCAACAGGAAGGGATTGCAGCACGCATGCTGGACGTGTGCGTTGATGGTGCACGTACAAGAGCTGTATCACTTTCTGATTTCGCGACGCGCGTGTTCGCTAACGCAGATGATAAGCAAGTCGCAATGGACGCAGTCAGGGGACTCCTTGTAGCCCGCGGAATTGCTGCCTCACAGCAAGCTGCAACATCACTACCTTCATTCAGACTGCACTGGTTCTTCAGGAATATTGAAGGTCTGTGGGCATGTGTTCTACCAGGCTGCCAGTGCGAGGCTGACCATTTGGATGATGTACGGCCGGCTGGCAGGCTCTTTTCACAGAATCGAATCCTTTGCGGAAATCCCGGCGGACAGCACCGGGTGCTGGAACTCTTGTATTGCGAGCAGTGTGGCACTGTCTTCTTTGGAGGCAGCAGGCTGCGCAACCCGGAAGGCGGCATCGAGATTCTGAGCACCGATCCCGACATAGAGGGACTGCCCGATAAACAAACAGCGCGTTTTGTGGACAGGAGGACCTACGGTGACTTTGCGGTATTCTGGCCGAACGGTAGGAGTACTCTCAACGCCGAGGCGCGAGGGTGGCGTCAACCACGAGTTGTCGGCGATGGATCTGAACGGGGGCGGTGGGCACCGAAGCACCTTGACGCGATCAGCGGTCGCGTCACGGACGCGCCGAGTGGCGCGCCACCACCGGAAGGCTGCGCTATCTCCGGGCGCCTGTACGTGGTTGCCGGGGTCGATGGGACAGAGGCAGAGCAGGATTTCTCCGCACTCCCCGCCCGCTGTCCGAACTGCGCGGCGGACTACAGTCGGCGAATGTATCGCACCTCGCCAGTACGTGGTTTCAGGACAGGTTTTTCGCGAGTCAGTCAGCTCCTCTCGAAGGAACTTTTCTACAGCCTTCCCGAAGGGGAGACCCGCAAACTCGTGGTCTTCTCTGACAGCAGAGAAGACGCGGCGTCAATCTCCAACGGCATTGAGAGAACGCACTACTTGGATCTCGTGCGTGAAGCCATGTACGACGAGCTCCACCGCGTTGCTCTCAGCGAGGGGCTGTTACTCGGAGACTTGGAGGAGTATGGCGAGGCCAGATGTGCTGGGGCCGTTGCCTGCGCGGCAGACAACCCAGAGACCGCGGCGCGTTTCTTGCGAGAGATCGAGATCGAGAGAACGCCAATCCCAGACGGCCTCCCCGACATCTTGCGTGAAAACCTGGAACAGGAACGACAAAGGGCAGCAAGGGCATTGGCGACAGTCAGACAGCAAACCACAACTCTAATGGTCCCGCTACGCGCCCTGTATGAATCGGACGCCGAGGACGCGTCCGGTACACGTTCGATACTCCTGATCAAGCGTCTAAAGCAACTGGGGATCAATCCCGCTGGCAACGACGTAATGTATCAGATGTTCAACTTTGAAGGAGAGGACCACGACTGGACGGAGTTCTTCGATTACGCAGACGATGATGCATGCTGGCGAGACGGACTACCCGAAAGCGCGGTCGACAGAAGAGACCGCGTCCGCGGTAAAGTGCGAACTGAGATCATGAACGTGCTCTTCAGTCGTCTGTACTTCGGATTTGAGTCAGCCGGTCTCGGCTATGCATGCCTCGACCTATCCGACCAGGTTTGGGAAGAGTTTGCAGGCCGGACCGGCCTGGCATCAGGCACCTTCCGCGACCTCTGTCATGGCTGTGTTCGGATTCTGGGTGACCTTTATCGCTATCACCAGGAACGTCAACCGGCGCCCGACCGCCTCGACGATTGGACAGATTGGGTGCACCCACCAGCGCGAGCCCGACTGCGGAATTACATACGAGCTTGTTCGCAACTGCACGGTGTGGACGCCACCACGGCTCTCACGACTACATGGGATGCGATTTGCCGAGCTGGCGGGCATGAGAGCGCGAAGCTCCAAGCTCACCGTTTACTCGTCAGGATCGGCCTCCAAGACGATCCCGTCTGGATATGTCCGTCTTGCCAGCGAGTACATATGCACCGCGCAGCCGGAATCTGCACAGGTTGTCTTGCAAGGTTGGGTGTCGATCCGGATGCACAGTGCCAGGTTCTTTATGGCAGAAACTACTACGCAAGCGAAGCGGTTGAGCGGCGGCGCCCACTTCGACTGCATTGCGAGGAGCTGACTGCTCAGACAGACGATCAACCAGATCGGCAGCGATGCTTCAGAAATGTGGTTGTCCACGGCGGCGCAGATGGAACTCGTCCGCCGATTCCTTTGGTTGATTCCATCGACATTCTTAGTGTGACGACCACTATGGAGGTCGGCGTTGACATCGGTAGCTTGCAGGCCGTTGTGCTGGCGAACATGCCGCCTATGCGATTCAACTACCAGCAACGTGTTGGCCGGGCAGGCAGGCGCGGGCAAGCGTATGCGGTGGCATTGACGCTGTGTCGGGGCAGGAGCCATGACGAGTTCTATTACAGCCGCCCCCGTCGTATAACCGGTGATTTACCTCCCGTTCCCTTCTTGTCCATGGCAAGAGCAGAAATCGCAAAGCGCCTTGTGGCAAAAGCCTGTCTGTCTGAGGCGTTTCGCGCTGCGGGCGTTCGTTGGTGGCATAGCCCAACGCCGCCGGACAGCCACGGGGAATTCGGGACGGTTGCTGACTGGCTGAATACCCCGGATCGGCGGCAGGCCGTTGTGGAATGGCTTACTACATCGCCGCAGGTTCCGCAGATCGTCGATGCTATTCTTTTCGGCACAGATGGTAATTCCGCCGACGAAATGGTCAAGTACGTCCGGGAACGCCTTTTCGCGGACCTGGATGAATGCGCAAACAGTGTGGAACTCGGTGGTGACGGCTTGGCCGAACGGCTCGCCGAAGGCGCGATTCTCCCTATGTATGGCATGCCATCTCGTGTCAGACTTCTGTATCACGGCTTCCGGGGCCGCGAAACCCTGTCAATTGACCGGGACCTTGATCTCGCGATCACGGAGTTTGCGCCAGGCTCGCAGAAGACTAAGGACAAACGGGTCTACACGGCGATTGGCTTCACTCGCCCGCTTCTTCCTGATCCATCGTGGCATCCCGTATCGGATGATCCGTTTCCCCGGCGGATGTGGATGGCACGCTGCGATCTGTGCCATTTCGTGGACACTTACGATACGGAGCCGGACATGAATGGCTGCCCGGATTGCGGAAACAGTTGTAACGGCGAGAATGCTTTCCGTGTGTTTGAGACCGTCGTCCCATCCGCATTTAGAACATCATTCAGCCATGGCGTAGACGCGAAAGCCGACGACGAGTTCCTTCCGCGCGGCACGAGTTCTGTGGCCGAAAGGACTGACGTTCCTTCGACAATCGTTCCAGGCACGAACACCGGCCTCGTTCCGACATTTGGCGGTCACGTCTATCGAATCAACGATCGTGCCGGCCGTCTGTTCACAGGTGGGCTTGGCACAGCCCGATGGAGCCGTGGAGGTGTGACGCTGTCCCACCAGTGGATTGACGAGCGATATCAGAACGTCAGAGGAGACAACAACGTGATATTCACCGCAGAGACACCAGAGGCCGACACAGTTGCCTTGGCAGCTCCGAAAGTCACTGACGTACTGCGAATTCGACCCCATTCAGTACAGCAAGCCTTGTGCCTTGACCTGCTTGCCCGCGACACCTTTGGTAGAATGTCCCAGCTTGGCCAAGGGGCCGCAGTGAAGGCCGCCTACTACTCGGCCGCGTTCATACTGCGTTCAGTTGTCGCTGAGGAGCTTGATATTGACCCAGAAGAAATCGACATCAGCAACGTGCGGGTCGTGGAATTGGATGATGGAACCTACGCGGGTGAGATCGTAATCAACGACCACCTGGAGAATGGAGCCGGCTTTACGGCCTGGCTGTCGCAGGACAGCAATTGGCGTCGGATTCTCGATATAATCACGGGGCCGGACCACGACGAAGACACATTCATTGGCAAGCTCCTCTCCACTGAACATGCGCAGGGCTGCCAGTCAGCGTGCTACGACTGCCTCTGCCTGTATCGAAACATGAGCTACCACAGCCTGCTAGACTGGAGACTAGGCATGTCAGTGCTCCGGATTCTTTCCGACGCGACATACCCTTGCGGCGTCGATGGCGATTTCGGTCCCCCGGAGCTCTCCGGATGGTTGGATTTCTCAGATGTGCTTCGCACTACGTTCTGTCAATCGTTTCAATCCTGTGAACCTGCGGAATTCGGACCTCTCCACGGCTGGGCAGTTGCGGAGAGGAACGTCATCCTCATCCATCCCCTTTGGAGCACGGTTCATCCAGGTGGAATCCTTGCGGAAGCACTCGCCATACTCAGCCAAGACGATGACGTTCGTCTTGTAGATACATTCAATCTGCACCGCCGAATGAGCTGGGTGTATCAGCGTCTGGGGACATGATGACGAGAAAGTAGAACAGATGAGTTTGAAAAGCCTAGTTGTGAAGCAGTTTCGCCGCGTGTCGCCATCGCGATACACGCTGATGCAGGCCTGCCTCCTACGCGAAGTCTGGACTGCATCTGGTAACGAACCACTTCTTCCACCATCACCATTGGCGGAGCTGGGTTCTGTTATCCATCGTCTTCTTGAGGCAGCAGGTCGCGGCCAGCTGCACGGCGGAAGGAATGAGAAGGTTGACGCCACTTGGGACGAGCTGGTTCTGGAGGCTGAGAGGAAGATGGCGCTCTCGACGCTGAGACAGCATCAGGTGCCTATGAGTAGAAGTATACCGGACTTCCAGGTCCGTAAGCTTCGGGCATGTCGAAGAGCCGCAGAGATCGCGCATGATGCATTTCGAGCTCACGACGGTCGCCCTTGGCAATCTCCTCATCCTACGGGCTTCGAACTCTGGGTCGAGTCTGACGACGGGCGGGTCGGGGGATACATTGACCGCGTGACGATGACGAAAGAGGGCGTTGTCTTGCGTGACTACAAGAGCGGAGCTGTCCTGGACTCTGGGACAGGGGAAGGCCCCGGCGAACTCAAGCGCGCATACAAAGTGCAGCTGGAACTCTATGCTGCCCTCTATCGGCTCAAGTCTGGAGCTTGGCCTACCCGATTGGAGATAGTGCCGCTTCAGGGCACTCCGGTTGATGTGCGTTTTGACCCAGAAAACGCCAAGCGTCTACTTACAGAAGCAAGCACATTTCTACGCTCTGCCAACAAACGGATTGCGGAAGTGGAGAACGGGAGCGCGGAGAGCACTGGCCTCGCGTCGCCGCAGAGCATGCATTGCAGGCTTTGCCTGTTCAGGCCGGCGTGCTGGGCCTACTGGATCGCAAAGCGGCAGGAGTCGCAGGAGAAGTGGCCTGTTGATGTACAGGGATTTCTCAGAAAGACGACACGCCTGCGCAATGGGAAAGTGTGTATGAGAATTGCAGAAGATCATTCACCCACGTCATCCTGTGTCACCGTCCGCAACTTGACCGACTCCACGGATCGGCATCCGCTCCTGCACCGCACAGCGATAGGAAGGCGGGTGGCAGTCTATGGTCTCAACCGTGACTATCGCTCCGGTGACTATACCGAGACACAGAACACTGTTATTTATGGGATAGATTGAGGACCATGCATCACAAGACACACAAGACCAGCCAAGACCGGCCAGCGGAGATAAAATCCGTTATCAGCTTCTTCTCCGGCTGTGGCGGTTTTGATCTCGGATTCTCGTCAGCGGGATTCTCCATCGGACTGGCTCTTGATGTGGATGCCATGGCTGTGGAAAGTTACAACCACAATCGTGACAAGGAGGTCTGTCACGTCGCTGACCTAGCAGAAACGGACCCTGAGACCATCGTCGAAGTGTACAGCAAGAACTGCGGCTTGGTATCGCCACGAGGCGTAATTGGCGGTGCACCATGCCAGACATTCTCAAACGGGAACGTGCATTTCAGTGACGACGATGCAAGGCATCTGTTACCGCGTCGCTACGCATGTATGCTGCGTGTCCTCAACGAGGAATACGACCTCGATTTCTTCGTATTCGAGAACGTCAAGGGCATCACATCGCCGAAGCACCGGAAGGAATACACGACCATCAAGAGGCTATTCTCTCGCGCTGGATTCAAGCTCTTCGAGGGAGAACTCGACGCAGCCGATTTCGGTGTGGCACAATATCGCTGCCGTGTGTTCATCGTGGGTTTCAACAAGCTCAGACACCCGGACCTTGAGTTCAAGTTTCCGACAGCAGAAACAAGTGTTCCTCTGACCGTTGCGAGCAAATTGAAGGGACTCCCACCGCCATTGCTCTTCAAGCGTGGAATACGAAAGGATGATATCGCATTTCACCCGAATCACTGGACCATGTACCCTCGGTCGAGGAAGTTCACTGATGGTTCCCTCACCAAGGGCCACAAGCAGGGACGATCATTTCGTGTTCTGCAATGGGAGAGGCCGAGCCTGACAGTCGCATACGGGAACCGCGAGATTCACATTCACCCCGACGCCCAGAGACGACTCAGTGTCTATGAGGCTATGCTTCTCCAGGGTTTCCCAGGTGACTATGAGTTGCTTGGCACGCTCAGTGATCAGATCCGGCAGGTCTCCGATGCCATACCGCCCCAACTTGGCGCAGCCTTGGGCAAGGCGATACATGATGCTCTGTACTGCGGAAAGCCGGAGGGCGGGCGCTCATCTACCGCTTTTTGTTGTAGCCCGCACGGGACTCGGCAGCCCTAAGCAACTCAGTCCGTGACGGGAGAGCGTATTCCGCTGACTCTTGCGTAATCCCCCGGAGTTCTTTCGCTATCCGCATGGCAATGCGAATCGGGTCTTTCTCGATCTGACACTCCCAGAATCGAAATACTCGCCATCCCTCTCTGCGGAGGGCACGGCGGTTCTTCTTGTCGCGTTTCACATTGCCCTCAAGCTTCGTTGCCCAGTACTTCTTGTTCGTCTTCGGCCGTACGGCCTCAATGCACCCGGGATGCTGATGCCAGAAGCATCCGTGGACAAAGATAGCCGTGTGGTATTTCGGAAGGACGATATCGGGTCGGCCCGGAAGTCCCCGGTGATGGAGCCGAAAGCGAAACCCCATGCGGTGCAGCACGAATCGAAGCACCATTTCGGGTTTTGTGTCAGCAGAGCGGATGCGACTCATGTTCCAGCTTCGTCTCTGTGGTGACAGTTTGTCAGTCATTCGCTCCTACCTCTTTGCTAATCGATAATACCACAATCCTATACCGGAGTCCCCTTTTTTTTCCTTTTTCTCCGCGGAACGAAGATTTGCCGCGTGGAAAGAAGATGATGCCTGAGAAAGTGTGACGAGGATGGACGGCGGCCGTGCGGGCCCTGACTATACGTGTTGCCAGAAAAGAGTATGAGGATGCTGGCGAAGATTCAATGAGGTCGAGCTTGGCTCGACACACGGAGCCCCGAGGTGAGGTGAGGTCGGGGCGGTCTTGCACCAGCCCCCGCCAGAGCTTCCTCAACGGATCGCTAACCGCCTGCTCGATCCAGACACCACACTGCGTGGTAAGATTGTTGAGTTTGTTTCCAAGGGCGACTTTGGGGTGGCTTCAGGCCAAAAGCCTGACGGAACGTATGAGCGTGTATGGTTCCATTAACCGCTCGGGGCTGACGAGGTAACCTTTGAATCGGGTGTGTTCCTTCTCTTGAAGTCAAAGGCCGTTTGCTGAAAACCGTGCCGGAACTGGGGGCTGAGCCGGAACCTACTCCTGGACCTGAACCTACGCCTGTCGGAGGGCGCGACTAGCCGATCCCAGGTCCCAGCCCTGAGCCGGAACCAGAACCTACGCCTAGTGCGGGAACACGGACGTTCCGAATTTCCGGTGACGTACCTCCGGAGATTTAGAACCGGCTGGGAACGAAGGTGCTGCCGAAGCTGCGCGGCGGCTCGGATCTCAAATCCGGAATTGAGTTCTCTGTGACCATTGAAGGACAGCTCGCACAGACCTTCGAAACCGATCTCAAACAGATACTCGAAGATCTTGGCCTGACGGAACGTATACATGTCGAGTAGCAGAACGAGGCTGGATGAATCGAGAAAAGGCTGATGACGAAGGCGAAAGCAAACATGGAGACGGTCGTGTGGTCGGGCCGCATCGTGGCAGTCCAGCCTCGTATCCGCCTCATGCGGTCTTTTGATGAGCGGAGTCATGGTTACCTTGGATACATCCTTTGTGTCGATGGAAGGTGCGGAGACGAGACCGGGGAGTTTCTGATTGCTGTCGGCAAGGGCGCGCATGAGAAGCATCAGTTTCGTGCTGGCATGGAACTCAGTGGCTTATCTGCCTCAGTCGACGATTCGCGGCTTGAGACAGCCGGATACTACAAAACGAGTCGGATCAAGATCGGGAAGAACGATGAGGATGCACCACCCGAAGGGCCGCCTTTCTTCGGAGTGCCGCCTGATCTATCGACATACCGGGAACGTGGCCATCGACGCCTGGATGCCAGGACCTATGAGTCAAAATGTACGGTCTGCATCTGGGGCTGTCGGATGCCGGTCGAGATGATCATCGACCAGTGGAACCCGTCGCACAAGAAGTACCGGTTCGAGACATTTTGTTACGGCCCGAGAAGCTGTCCGCTCTACCGGGCCGGTACCACGCGCAAGGTACCCGGCCGCCGCGGCATGACCTGGGAAGAAGAGGACTGGGTCGACGAGGACGCCACCTCGCACAGGGAACCGGACGATTGAGGATTAAGGAATGACGAAGGGCTTCAAACCTATCTTTACGATCACCAACCGGATCACCGCCGGGCTAACCCGCATTGAGCGGGCTCGTGGGTTCTTGGAGGCCGCGACTCTGTCCGAGACCTGGGTGCGCGAGATGAGCCACCGCGCGTTGATCCTGGAAGCGCACCACACCACGCACATCGAGGGAACGCGCCTGACCTTGGAGCAGGCCGAGCAACTTCTGGTAGGCAAGTCGGTTCCTGAAGCCGATCCCGATGACGTGCGGGAACTGCTGAACTACAAGAGGGCGTTCGAATACGTTTCCGATTACCTCGAAGTCGGCGGACCGATCACCGAAGGGCTGGTCAGGGAAATCCACAAGCGGCTGGTGGAAGGTGTCCGGGGTGGGGCCGCGGCCCCTGGCGAATACCGGAAGATCCAGAATTACGTGGTCAACTCCGTGACCGGAGAGACAGTCTACACGCCGCCTCCGGCGCACGATGTTCCGATCATGATGACGGAGCTGGTGGACTGGCTCAACCAGGAACAGGAGGCCCATCCCGTGCTGGCAAGTGGCATCTCCCAGTTTCAGTTCGTGCATATCCACCCATTCCTAGACGGCAACGACAGGACGTCCCGGCTGCTTTCGACCCTGTGTCTCTACCGGGCCGGATACGACTTCAAACGGCTGTTTACGATTAGCGAATATTACGACGGGGACAGGCCCGCCTTCTACCGGGCCATCCAGAGCGTCCGTGAGAGCGACATGGACATGACCGGCTGGCTGGAATACTTCGTCGAGGGGCTGACCACCCAACTTGTCGAGGTCAGGGAGCGCGGCGAGCAGGCCATCCGCCGGGACGTGCTCGTCAAAGAGCACCGGCTTTCGGACCGCCAGGCCAAGGCCCTCGGCTATATCCTGGAGCACGGCAGCCTGACCATCCAGGATTTCGAGGGCTTATGCCCAGATGTCAACCGCCGCTCCCTGCAGCGGGACCTGAAGGTTATGGTGGATATGGGGCTATTGGTTTCAGAGGGGTCGACCAACAAGCTCGTTTACCGGATGAAGGAGACTGGCTGAGCTTGCGACAATCTTGCGACACAACTTGCGACAAACTCACGACTCGACTTGCGACAGCCCCTTTGGGTAGAGTAGTTGGGAAAGCGAGATTGACGCCGCTTCCGCCCCGCCAGGAACGGCATGCTCTTTGATAACTCATTGATATATGAAGACTTCGGTTAACAGCCGGAGGGCGAGAATGAACGAAAACGGTCATGTTGGTCGTTACGTTCGGGGAGCTTGAATACAATGCCTTTTGAGTTTTTGGGTATATATTCTTCAGAGTCGGTCTACGAGTCGACACTATTGCGGTTCTACCGGCAATCTCCAGGAGCGAATCCGTTAGCACAATGATCCTGGCTATCATGGTAGCAAGACGACTAAACGTTTCGATGGGCCGTGGTTGTTGGTGTGGAGTGAAACACACCAGAGTCGTGGAGACACAATGCGACGCGAGCGTCAGATCAAAAAGAGAGGTATCAATCGTTTTCTTGACGGTTTGCCCGATCGGTAGAGTCCCGCTGTGGCGGGATTAATCAATCCGCCTCGGCGAACTGGTTCGAGCCCGGCCACGGGAAGGAAATCTGCCTCGAAGTACAAATTGATTATCTCTGAACTCTTGCTTCAGCGCACACGGGCAGAAACGGTAGCCAACTTCTTTGATACGTTCATCGGTCAGTACCCTTCGTGGAAAAAGCTCGCCGAAGCCAAAGAGCCGGAAATCGGTGAGGTCATCCAACCCATTGGGTTATGGAAACGTAGGGCTCCAACTCTCAAACAGTTGGCAATAGTGATGGCCAAGAGAAATGGCAGGTTTCCAAGAACAAGGGCGGAAGTAGAGGCTCTGCCTGGAGTCGGTCAGTATGTTGCCAATGCAATCTTGCTTCTCTGCTACGGCGAGGCACAACCATTACTTGATGCCAATATGGCAAGGGTACTGGAGCGGGTATTCGGTCCCCGGAAGCTTGCAGATATTCGTTACGATCCCTACTTGCAGGAACTGTCTTTGAAGGTCGTACAGTGCAAAAAGTCGAAGGAAATGAATTGGGCCATCCTTGACCTTGCCGCCACAACCTGCCTGATAAGTAAGCCACGTTGCGATGAATGTCCCCTGATGTCAACATGCCTGACCGCGAGAAAGTGAGTTAAGAAGCGATGGCACGATCGTTCAGTCTTGTCGATCAGAAGTTAGCAGAGGCTGATTTCTTTCTGGAGAAACTCAAGGAAGCAGGTTTCGATTTCTTTGCGGTGCGTTGCTACGCTAGCGTCTTCACGACTGCTGCAAGACCGCCACCTGAACCGCGGTGACAAAACCTGTCACTACTCCAACATTTCGTGCGGTACGGAAACGAGGCTTCCGGGACATTTCCTAGTTTTCAGGGTAGATATCGCAAAAAAATGCTTGACATGGAAAGCCACTATTGATATACTTGTAATCAACAGAGGAGAAGTCATCTGAGGGAAGGGAGTTTCGCAGTGGATGGCCCACGAGTTAACATCTTCAAAACCAGTTTTTCTTTCAAGAGTAACAGCTTTTCGGAGTGTAGACTGCGCAGCAAAGAAGTTTCCCAACCTCAGGCCTTAATTCAATCCTTAAGAAAAGGAGGTACCATAGTATGTATCTAGTGAAGTCTAATGTAGCAAGCTTCCCCGGGAGATCGCTGCTGGTGCTCGTCATTTTCTATCTGACTAGTATGGGTTTCATCTTCGGAACCGACCTGAGTACGGCTGACAGTACAATTCTCGGAAAAGCCAGCAACATGAGAGTGATCAGCGAGGAAAACCTGCATAATATACAGGTTGTTGCTGACAAAATCATTGTCCAATCTCTTGACGGAGAAAAGAAAAAGATTTCCGTGATTGACTCAGAGTCTCTCAGCCAGTTATGGTCCACCGTATTAGCGTGTGATTTCTACAATGTGAGTCTCGGTGATAACGCGGCCATCGTTCTTGAGGACGTAATCGAAGAGGGTACTATTGATATTGTCGCCTATTCTCTTAGCGGCGATTTATTGTTTTCGAAGAAATGGTTTTACGAGGGGGAGATATTCCCTTCACCAAATGGACAGTACTTTTTCACCGGAAGATCACAACTCTCAAATAACAGGTTTATAGTCTTCGACAGAAGCGGGAATGAGTTGTTTTCTTTTCCACGTGGACAGGGCGGATGGCACACAGCAGCTTTCAACGACACCGTCGTTGCATATTTCGTCGACGAGGAGATTAGATTTCTAGCACTGCCTACGGGTAGAAGTATAAAGTCTATCCGAATGGCAGATCCAAGTGGTAGCAAGCGCTTGCCCACGACGCCGGCTGTTAGAATTGCCCGCAACGGCTCCCATATGCTTGTCTGCTGGCGTGGTCAAGAAGTCTATATCACCCCAACACTTGAAATAGGCTGGAAAAAAGACTGTCAGACTGCTTTTCGAAACGCTGCCTTTTCAGAGGATTCGCGATTTGTCGCCGTTTACGAAGCCAAAGGGCATGAGTACAGTTTGACTCTTGTAAGCTGCAACACAGGCAACGTGCTGTGGTCCGAGAAGGTGGCCACCAACAGATCTGAAGGCAGGAGCCGCCATCACGACCTAGCTATAAGCGGCGAATTTGTGCGGCTTTTTGTACCCCAAGCATACTACTTGGCAGCAGGCTTATTAAGTGTCAACACACGCACTATCATTGCACATTTTGATCCCAATGACGGGAAACTGACAGGCTATGACGAAGTTAAAGGTATAGTATTTGTACAGCGAGTAGACGACGGATACCGCACGTTATCTGTAACCATTGAACAAGCTGATAATATTACATTGAAGGAGTGGGAACATGAAGGGAGCAGATAAATATTGCACGTTGCTCTTCTGCATACAGCTCGTTTTTTTGACGACAGTTCAGTTAGAGGCAGCAGTATGGCCCATTTCTGGCCTATCTTATCCTTTTGCTGATACCGCAACTTCTCCCTTCGGAATTAGACGAACGGATACGAAAATCTGTGACCACCACGCAGGCCTTGACCTTCGAGCCGACGGGCACATAGTACATTCCACAGAAGATGCAGTAATTAAAGAACTTCATGCGTATGATGGCCAGAATGGAAACTGGGTACGTACCGAGAATCTTTTGTGGCCGGACATGGTCCAGTACCTACACCTATACATGTGGGAGATCGGTCTCCATGAAGGTGACACAGTTTTAGAAGGGGGTTGGATTGGTTACTCCGGCTCGACAGGAGGAGTGGATCCCCACCTGCACTATGGCTATATTGCGACGGATGATGGAGATAACGGACCTCGACAAAATCCCGTTGTGCAACTGACGTTTACGGACATGACTTGCCCTGATATGTATTGTCAAGGCGATCCCGTCGTAACGTACACTGGTCAGGGAAAGATCGACTATATTAATCTTACTACCTGCGTCCCGGCTGACGAACTAGATTTCTCCGACTTTAGAGTCTGGCTATACAGAACTGATGGACACGAGGTCGCTAACATTTTCACAGATGATCAGTTTAGCAAGGGTGACAATAATGTAGATGATGAGGAACCTGACGGCAATTTCATATTCTTTCTTGGCGATCCAGATTACGAACTCAGTATTGAATGCCGACCTCGAACTTTCCTAGTGGGCCATCAATACCACATTATAGACTGGAAGGTAGACCCTTCGAACAACGAGATCTTCTTAGACGAACGCTTCATCGGGATTTCTGTTGACGATGCGCAAGGGGATTTCGACTGTCACTTTGAATCTAACTCCGCCAATTGGGGCAATATCACAGGTGAAAGCCCGTTGGCAGTACTGTCGAACTTTCGAGCGCAATTCCTAGGTCGTTCGCAGATAAAGCTCAGTTGGGATTGTACTCCGCTATCAATAATAGAGGGACTACACCTGTATAGATCACGTGATTCCTTGGTAGATTACGTGCGAGTCACGCCGGAAGCATTGCAATTAGATGGTACACATAACATCTTCATCGATTCAATTTACGAACCGAGGGGCACTTACTATTATAAGTACTCGATATTATACAAGGACGGCCACACAGTCCTGTCCAGTGAGATGGCTACTGTTGTTGTCTCTGTCCCTGTAACTTTCAAACTGGCCCAGAATTTTCCGAATCCGTTTAATCCTACTACTATTATAGAATACTCGCTGTCATCAAGCGATGCCGGTTACGTGGAATTGCGTGTTTTTAATGTACTCGGTCAATATGTAAAGACGTTAGTTGATAAAATCCAGGGCGAAGGTTTTTATCGTGTTACGTGGGACGGGACAGACGATAAAGGCAAGCCCGTCGCATCTGGTGTATACCTTTATAGTCTGAAGACGGAAAAACTTTCAGCAAGCAAAAAGATGTTGCTGCTGAAGTGAGAAACGGAGGAAATCGCAATGAGAACTCTGATTAAAAGAACAGCAAGCAGGCTGGGTATCACTCTTATTCTGTCATTGGTCTTGTTCACCGACGTCTCTGCAGACGAGCCAGACTATGTCATCATAAGCCATGAAGCGTTTGGAGACACAACATCTTATGAAGGCGTCGGCAGTATCTGCAATTTTCTGGAGGAAAACAGGAACGTACATGTGATTTACTACTCCATTTCTGACGGAACCAGCGCTGATTCAATCAAAGCACTGATAAGCAACCACTACTTTACAGCCAAACTTTTACCCACCTACGTACTATTGGTTGGGGCTACCAGGAGAGGGCCTTCTGAAGCAATTGCGGATTCTGTGAGCAAGAACTTCATTCCCGCGATCTACGAAACAGATGCCTTTGAGCATCATACCCCCTACGACCTCTCATATGCATGTGTCGATACGGTTGGACTCCAAGGCTTCTCACTTCATACATATCCAAATCTAATCATTGGACGTCTGCCGGTAGTAGATTATTACGAGATTGACACGTATGTGGCAAAACTCGAGGAATACGTGGCATCTTGTGCCTCTCCGGCTGATTGGCACAGTGACCTCTTGTTCGTGGCAGGTGACAGGTATCGGGATGACGGAAAGATGCCATTTCCTGGTCAAATCCGTACACAGGTGGATAACTTGATTCAAGACATATTGCCTCCGGAGGTGGATTACGGTGTGATACGTTACTCAGATTTTGCTACCGATTTTGCCAGAAAGGAGGCGCTCTCAGATTCGGTCGACCAGGGTAAATTGATTGTCCTGGGAATGGCCACTGGCGCAAACGCCAGGAATTTCTGTGAGATGTGGAAAATGCTCCTCCCCCCACCAGATGGGTTTGACGCGGCTAATGACCTTAGCAACTCAGGCATGTACCCTTTGATCGTTGGCGCAAGCTGTAATATCGGCCAGAGTGACAATCTGAGCGGCGGAAAACGTTCGCTGGCTGAAAACCTGTTGTTTCAGGATGATAGAGGAGCAATTGCGCTGATCGGGCCTTCCGGTGCCAGCGGTCAGCTTGCGAACGAGTACTTTGCGAATCAGTTTCTAGCGACTTTCTTTGAGCACCCTGACTGGAGCATCGGTAAGATATTCACAGTAACGAAAATAAAGGTTTTGAAGAATTCACTGCTGGCAAACCTAATGGATACTCATCTGATGTACACTTTCTATGGTGATCCTTCTCTCCTTCTATGCTCTGAGAGCTTAACTGTTTCCACGCCTTCATTGTCAACTGGATTCGAGATGGACGAATTCGTTCATATATACGAGAGAGAAGCTCTCTCTATTGCTCCACAAGTAACTGAAGATACCGCTCGTGTGGTTTCGGCGACTGACGGCTACCAAATGACAGGAAATAGAATGTACAAGGTTGCAGGGCAAGACATCTGGTTGCTAGGTCAGCCTGCAAGGTCATTCTGGAAGCTGCGTGATGTAAACGTGGTTATCGACAGCAGTTCGAGATTTCTAACGTACTACGCCAGAATACCAGAACACCCTAGAGACACCGCCAGGATTGGTATTAATGGTTTGTTAGCAGGTGGCGGGTACCTTTCAGATCCGGTCGGATCCGAAAAAATTACCGATCAATATGGAGATCCGATGGCAGCTGTGGAAAAAACAAGGCCTGTGTGGAATGATAAGGATTTGTTCCTTGCTTTTGACTTGCTACTTCACGAAGGAGAAACTATCGAGCAACTGTTAGTCGAGTATAACACGTATTGGGACAAGGATGTGGGCTGGTTCGAGGCTTACTTTGATAATATATCAATTTGTCCTGACTGGGGGCATGAGCCAATTGTCGGCAACATCAATATGCCAACTAATATAGTTAAAGGTTATTCTGTCACTGCTTCAATCAGCGCAGATGACTTTTCGGACATTCACAAAAAGGGAGATACCCTTACTTATGAATGGCTCGCAGAAGAGGGATCCTTTGAAGGAAGTGGACCTCAGGTTTCCTACCATGCTCCAGATCAAACCATGTCAAACGTGCTCGTGACCTGTAGTGTGAGCGATCTGGGTGGACACATTGTCGAACGCACTAAGTATGTAAATATTACTGATCCGCCACCGCCAGGGTGTCCTTATGTCTACGTTCTTGCAGGTGGCGTTTACCAGACGGATAATGTATGCCTGACTGAATCTGAAAACCCTTGGAGGTCAAATGAGGTCGTAACCGATTACCTGCCTTTAACTTTTGTTCCGGACGTGAATAGTGGCCTCATTCGTCTGAAAATAGTAGAAAACGAAACTGAGGTGTCCTATATAGATCAAATTCAACTCCTTGTGTATCCCTACAATCTTAATGTAGGTGAGCAACTAGCAATCAAGACTAACGGTGAACTGGTTTACATAAGCAACGCAATTGCGCCCATACATGCGTCCAGTCCCCTTGGCCCTGACTTGACTAAGGCGATCAAAGAGAACGATGGAGTCTATTTTGAATACTATGGACCAGGTGAATTAGTTCTTGCCTTTCCTGATGTAGATTCAATCCTTCAGATACGGGGCGGCCGTTCAAAGGCACTCGGAACTGGCGGAGGCGGTATTGTCGATCCCCCTCCTGGCAAGGATGATCCGATCGAGAAGGTAGCTACAGCATCGCGGTCGGACCAGGGCACGACCGGGAACTATGTCTCTATCGAGACCCTGAATAAAGATGGAAGTTCAGATCTTGTAGACATGATATATCCAAGAATCAGGAGGACAATGCCAACTCTGACTGACTTAACTGATTTGATAAATACGACAAAACAGCCTTCTGTTAGGATTTCTTGGGAGCGTTTCTACAAAGCAGATCAAGTTGCATTCTTTAAGTACCGGCAGGTCGGGAACCCACAGTCAATCGACTGCCAGTCTGCTGTCAGCCAGAGGGAAGGTACAGTCCTGACCTCTGTTCAAAAAATCGGCAGTGCATATTTCACTTTAACTCCAGGCGATGAATTATCACTTGCTTTTGAAGCTCCCGCCAACTCCGCGACCGACCTTCAATATGTCTTAAAGGTAACAGGCTACTATGAGCGGAATACTCAAAAGACTCAGGGCGTCTCGCAACCGAAGGTCGTTGAACTGTCGCAAAACTATCCCAATCCTTTCAATTCTGGAACGCTGATTTCTCTCCATATTGTCAAAATGACAAATCTCAAGGTAGAAGTGCTCAATATTCTCGGACAACGAGTGAAGGTTCTCTATAACGGAACTGCGCAACCCGGTTCTGTCGATCTTTATTGGGATGGCAGAAACGAAACGGGCGATGTTGTTGGATCAGGAATTTACTACTACAGAGTCGACGCCGATGGTTACGTGGAGACCAGGAAGATGGTACTCCTCAAATGAGTGCCCAGCGAAGGGCACGTCTTTTCTTGTCGGCTGTAAGGTGCCGACCGGGGTAAATGCCTGTCAGCCCTGTAGCAAGAGATCAGGCCCAGAGTGGTAACGCTCTGGGCCTAAGCGATCCGACCAAGTCTTGCAAGGACGCGATGCGAACCGGCACGTTGTAATGTGAGTAAACCTATGTGTAGCCTCGTAAAGATCGAATTGAGGAGGGCGACCCGGTATTTGAGCGGGGAAGCCAGCATCTTGGGTGATGAGACAGGAGACGCAGCTCGAGGCTCCTCTGGGGTATCAGGGGCGACATGCCAGGACAGAAGGACGTGTCAACTAGGGAGACCCTATCAGGCCCCTGATGACATATATCAGGGAGGAAACTTTTGGTATAAGGCTCTGTCGAAATCCAGGAGAGTCTGTTAGGGAGTCGGATGGAGCCGTAGTACTGTTGACCCCAGAGATAACATAACACTGGGAGAGGGAAGGGCTCCTGCTGCATCTAAACGCCGTTTCCGCCCCCTCCGAGATGTGTAGCTCTTTGAAAGATATTGAGTATCAAGGCGTTAGGCAATATCCTGACGATGGAGAATGGTTATGAAGAGGGTTGCACACGGGGAGCTTTTTTATGTTCTAGTGCCAATAAGAGTCTTCTTAAAATAATGTCACAAGCGTATTACCCTTACGTATTGTACTCCTCCAAGCATGACAGGCTATACGTTGGACAAACTGCAAAGCTGAAGGATTCGTACGCGGCGGACGTCCCGAGGCCGTACAGGTCCGACCCCGCCCCAAGCGGGCCGACCAGGTGGCCTGTCGGGCTGTCCTAAAAGGTTTGTTGGTCGGGTTTCGACCCGCCTGAGACGGCCGGCAAGCTGCCGGTGGCGAAAGTCCAAGCCACTCCTATAGCAAAAAAAAGACCACCGGTGACGGTGGCCTTTTTCCGGAACATTTGGTTGAAGCTTAACCAGCCAAAGTCACATTTCGAGCCTGAAGTCCGCTGTCGGTACGGGTAAGTTCGTAGAGCACCTCCTGTCCTTCCCGCAATGTCTTGAATCCATCCATGTTGATCGCGGTGTAATGCACGTAGACATCCTGCCTTGAGTCCTCAGCAGCGATGATGCCCCAACCTTTTAGGTCGTTGAAATACTTAACCTTGCCCTTGGACATGTCGCACCCTCCAATGGACGTTTTGACTTGCCTATATATTATTATACGAGGTTCGGGCAAAAAACCTACAAAAATATTCGCTCCGGTCAGAAACTTATTAGAGTTTTGTCAAGAAGTGTCATCGACAGCCCTGAAAGAATGGGTACCGTTATATTGTCGTCAATGCCGAGCGGGAGCGCCTCAACAATTGTGGCAACGACCGCGCCAAAAAGCCGGATTCCCATCGGCAAATCTGGCACAATAACTGCCACAATGACAGTGCCAGCCAGGCAGGCAAGAGACCCCTCAACGGACTTGTTTCCAAATCTATGCCGACCAAATCTGCGCCCGATAAGCGCTGCAAGAGTGTCGCCAACTATTATAAATGCCATCGCCGCAATGGCAATCGGTTTGTCGTAGAGGGCAACGGTCAGACAGACCGAAAGGAGTATGTAGGTGGCGCCGGTGAAATCTCCGGCCATTTCATGTTGCCTGATCACGGGGGAAAGAATTTTTCGAGCAAACGCCTTCCAGAACAGCCATCGGCGTAGCCGGGCGATATCAATGAGTATCATTGCCACTGTTACGGGGACCATGATGCTCAGCATTTCCGGTCTTTCAAGGTGCAGGAAGTAGTAGCCGGCGGGAATTATCAGGGCCCCCATGTGCGTCCCCTTACGCATCAGTTCCTGGACAAACGTGATCTGACCTGATGCCATCGGCTCTTTGTCAGCCATTGCTACTTGGAGCGAGCCGCAAGCGGTTTTAGATGTATCGGATATATTTTTCCGGGAAAGCGCACATTGAAGCGGGCATACAACTCATCTCGAAACCCGTTGAATACTTGAAGGTCATGCTCTTTCTCCAGAATGGATACTATTTTGTCTCTAACCTGGTCTACGCTCACGGCACGGGTATGTTTGAGAACTTTGACAATGTGATACCCGTATTGGGTTTTGACGGGATGGGAGACCCCTCCCACGGGCGTCACCAGCGCCACCGCGTAAAGCTCCTCAGGGACGTCCTCAGGACCGATATCGCCCAGGTTGGCCAGGTCGGCTCTGATGCTCGGTTCCCCGGGATAGTACTCTTTTGCCAGCTCAATAAAATCGACTCCCGCCATCGCCTGGTCTCGCAACAATTCCCCGAACACCGAATCCTCCACAATAATATGCTGTATGCGTAACTCCTCGTCGACGCTGAACTCGTCAGTATGCTCATTAAAGTATTTTTCTATCAGACTATCGGGAGGCCTCCACCTCTGGTCCCGGCTGTCCAGGTAGACGATCTGTTTGGCATACTTATGCCTTAGCGCTCTCTCCTTGGCCACAATCTCCGGCAGAGTGTCAACGCCTATGGCACACGCAGTCTGAACAATAGCGTAGGGCTCGGCAAGACTTAGGAGCATCCCCTTTTTCATCTCAAGGGTCGTGTTTGGGACGCGGAAGCGCTTGCGGTACAACTCCTCCAACATTCTCATTTCATTAAAGCTTATGGTGTCCTGCCCGTTGACGATGGCTGCCCAGGTTTCCTTCTCCACAAAGTAGATGTTGGTATCAAGGAGCTCTTCGTTGAACATAAGTTGTATCTGTTGATATATGGAATCCTTAAGAGGGCCGGCAATCTTCTTGGCTCTCTCTTCAATCAATGAGGTTTCAGCCGCCTTATACTGTTCCTCGTCAAGTGGCTGCATCCCCTCATCTATGAGCCGCTGAACATAGAGAATATGCCAACCGGTTTCATCCCGATACGGCTGTGATATCTCCCCCGAATCCATCGCAAACGCAATCGAGTCAAACGGGTCAAGATACATCCCTCTTGTCGTCCAGCCTACCAGCCCGCCCTGGCTTTTGGTACGGACGTCATGCGAATACCATCGAGCGACCTCCTTGAACGGTTCGCCAAAGTCCAACAACCTGTGTATTCGCCAGGCATATTCAGCGGTTTTTCGATCCAGTTGTTCAGGTGTCAGAGAATTGTAATACGAAGAGTCAGGCCCGTTTTGCAGACCAAGGGGAGAAATCAGAATCTGGTAGAGCATCACCTGTTCGTCGAGGGCAAACAGGTCGGGGCGGCTGGAGCGAAAAGCCACCACCTCTTGTGAATCTACCGTGACCTTTTTGTAGGCCATCTCTTCAAAATACCTCGCGGTCAATAATCGATAATACCGCTGTTTGTACATCCTATGGCGGTCATAATACTGGCTAAGGTCAATTTCGTCGGCTTTAAATCCTGCCAAAGTATCGCACAGAACGCTGTCCAGAAAGGCCTTCACCCTGTCCGCTTCAAGTGTCCCCCCGTACTCAAGCAGCTCACTGTGGACCAGCTTTTCATAGAGCTCCGGCATAGTTAACGAGTACAGGGTATCTGCCTGTGCAACAACATAGTTGTGTTTTTCGATGTTTCGTCCGGAAATAAGTGCCGGCCCACACCCTGCCAATAAAAAAGCCAATAAAACAACGACTGGCCATATCCGTTTCATATACAACTCCTCAACCTCATTGAAGCACATTGAAGATGCTAACTTATACTCCAAAATGCGGAAAAGCAACACCCAAAAAGTCCGAGAATTGCGGTGAAAGCAAACATAGGGCGGAACCTTGTGGTTTGGCCACAGATAAAATTTGTTGGTGCTCTATGGGAGAGTCTTTTGTAACTGCCCGATCTGTTTGGATCCCGAAAGGGGCAGATGCGGAAGGATTTTCCCACAAATCAGTCGTTCAGTCGGGTCTTGGCTCGCCTTTGGTTCGTCTTTAGCTAATGACCCGACTGAGAATAGACTCTTTTGGAACGCAGGCACTTAGGAGATCACTCGCAGGGTCACACCCCCGAATACGTTGTGGGCAAACCCTTACGAAGCACTGCAATATGCTACATAGTTTTTCGTGTCGAGGGATTTTTGTGCCCTCACCTTGCTCCAAAGAGCGGAGTACCCGGCGCGCAGAGTACATAGGGTACCAAGACGACTGATATTCCACTTGCCTTTCGCCAACCACTTCCCTTATCATATTTACTACTGGTTTTTCTGGTTTCAAAAGCAAGGAGTGCTATGTATACCAAGCGGCGAGTCATCAAGGGAACCCCGATTTCAAAGGGGATCGTACTCGGCTACGCCCGGGTAGTGATCCCGGGTGACATAGAAGTAGTCGCCAAGCGGATACCGACCTCTCGCACGAAGGGTGAGGTGGCCGCTCTGGATCGCGCCGTGGAACAGACAATCGGCGAGCTCCGCGCGCTGCGTGATTCGGTGGTGAAAAAGATCGAGGAGCCGGTGGCCAAGATTTTCGACGCCCAGTTGCTGATTGCCAGTGATTACGAGTTTCTGAAAGGGGTCAAGGAAGAAATCGCTGCGCAGCAGCGCAATGCCGGCTACATTTACCACACTCACGTCCAGCGCACAACCGGTAAGCTGAAAAGATCGCCCGACATCTACTTGCACCAGATGGCCGTCGATATTGAAGCCGTGGCCGGCAGGGTACTGTCGCACTTAGCCGGTTATCACAAGAGCGACCTCACGTTTGCCCCGAACACGATTCTGGTGGGGAAGACCTTTACTCCCAATGACATTGTGAACTACCGTCGGCGCAAGGCGATCGGTTTCCTCGTGTCGGAGGGGGGCGGTGATTCACACATGGCGCTGATTGCCCGTTCCCTCATGGTTCCGGTGGCGCTTGCAGAAGACGCCTGGCGAAATATCCCCAATGACTGCCGCCTTATCCTTGACGGGACCTCCGGTCTGGTAATTGTCCACCCGACCGACAAGGACTGGGCTGAGTATCAGAAAAGAAAGAAGCGGCTGGGACCGGCAGCCATTACGCGGATCAAGCAGTTGGTGCAGATTCCGCCACTTACTGCTGACGGTCGGGAAGTAGTGGTTGCTGCCAATCTGGCCCTGCCCGGCCCTGCCGATGATATTCTGGCCAGTCGGAACATACCTATTGGCCTGTATCGGACTGAGTTTCTCTATATGGCGCAAAGCCGGTTCCCGGATGAAGAAACACAGTACTCATACTATTTGCAAATAGCCGAGAAGTTTGCCCACACCAACGTGGTTATCAGGACGTTTGATCTCGGCTACGACAAGTCGCTGTCCAACTCAAGATGGCCACACGAGGACAACCCCGCTTTGGGCTGGCGGGGAATTCGGGCCATGCTTGACATGAGCCATCTGTTCAAAACCCAGATTCGCGCTATCCTGCGTGCCTCAGCTCGAAAGAACCTGAAAATTATGCTTCCGATGGTTTCGGAGCTGTCTGAACTGGAAAGAGCAAAGAAGCTGATATCTCAGGTGAAATTCAAGCTGAGAAAGGAACAGATCGAATTCGACCGGGACATAGAGGTCGGCATTATGGTCGAGGTGCCGGCGGCGGCAATGATTGCCGACAAACTGGCCGGCAGTATCGACTTTATGTCGATCGGAACCAACGACCTGACGCAGTACGCCCTCGCCGCCGACCGGACCAACAGGAAGGTAGCAGATCTGTACTGTCCCTACCACCCTTCGGTGCTGCAACTGATCGGTATGACGGTTGACGCCTGTAAGAAACACGGCAAACCGGTGTCAATATGTGGGGAAATGGCCGGGGATATTCTGGCTTTGCCTTTGTTTATCGGCCTGGAGGTCGACTTGCTGTCCATGAGCCCGACTCGCATCTTCGACCTGTGCCGCGCGGTGAAAAGGATTGACTCCAACCTGGTGCGACATCTGGTCGGGGCGGTTATGGCAAGCGGATCGGTACGCGAGGCGGTCAGCATACTTCAGAACTTCAGGGCAGCCGTGGAGAAACGGAAACTCTAACAGGACAAGGAAGATGGAAACCACAACACTACTGGATGATGTTGAGAAAATACGGGCGACTGACCCGGGCAACATGTACAACTACATTTTCGACTTTCCCGAGCAGATGGCCGATGCCTTGAAAATCGGTCAGATGTGGCAGGTTAGCAAAGATGATTTTGCCGGGATCAAGAACATCGTCGTCATCGGCATGGGCGGCTCGGCGATAGCGGGCGATCTGGTGCGCAGCTTTCTGACCTCAAAACTGCTCATACCGTTCCAGGTCTGCCGCCATTACGTGCTTCCCGAATACGTTGACGATGAGACGCTGGTGATCGCCTCCTCTTATAGTGGAAATACCGAGGAAACGTTAGCCGCACTGGACGATGCTCTGGCCCGCAAAGCAATGGTAGCCGCCATGACTACAGGAGGACTGCTTAAAGAAGTGGCCGATCTGAATTCTATCCCTGTTGCCATCCTTCCTCCCGGTCTCCAACCTCGGGCGGCGCTGGGATATTCTCTGGTGCCTCTTCTGGTCTTCTTTGAGGCGATTGGCTTGATCAAGAATGTGGCCAAAGAGATCAAGGAAATCATTGACAAGCTCTATTCATATCGCGAAAAGTATATCGAGGATAACCCCACCATGCAGAATCCGGCAAAAAACATCGCCGAGAAGATTCACGGCCGGATTCCTATTATCTATTCCGGGCCGACGCTAACCGACACCGTGGCCGTGCGATGGAAAGGACAATTCTGCGAAAACTCCAAAAACCTCGCTTTTGCCAATCAATTTGCCGAGTTCAATCACAATGAGCTGGTCGGCTGGTCGGATACGGTCCAGGCACACCAGGAACACCTGATTGTCATCATGCTGCGCGACGCCGAGGACCACCCCCAGATACGAAAACGCATGAACATTGTCAGAGAGCTTATCCAAAAGCAGTTAGTCGACGTGATCGAGGTTCACTCGCGCGGTGAGCTGCCGTTGGAGCGGATGTTGAGCTTGATTCAACTGGGAGACTTCGTTTCCTATTACCTGGCCATTCTCAACGAGGTCAACCCCACTCCCGTGGAAGTTATCGAGTCCTTGAAAAATGCGCTAAAACGCAGCCTCTGAGCGCCGGTCATTTCGTGTTCTGTCGGTTCTTGCCCGCCGAAGGCAGGGTAGCCCACCCGCCTGTGGCGGGCTGTGGGTTCCTTTCATTTAGATGCCTCCATTGCACGTTTAGTGTTGCGTCGGGTCTGGCCCGCTAGAACACAGAAAGTTGGGGCAGATGTGGAGAGGCTGTCCCAAAAGTATGTTGCTCATGGCAATGAAGATCGTCATCCTGAGCGGAGTCGAAGGGTGACGACTGTGTGGCAAGGACTTAGTCATGGTTCGACTCCGCTCACCATGACTTCCCAAGTGTCCTGAACGGCATATATAAACCTTATGGGACAACCTCTGGACATCTGCCGCCCATGAGCATGCCGTGCACGAAAATGGAACCAGTCGCCTTAACTTGATTTATAATGACTTGATAACTGTGAACGCGGTTTAGCGGAATAAGAAGAGCATCCTGATGCCCTTCTTGACAGCAGGACAAACGGCGCATATTTTCTGCCTTACCCTGTTTTTGGGAAGATGAAATAGAGTTGTTTGGTCGAAGGTTTTCAGACAAACAGTGAGGTAAACCTGGTGACAGATGATTTGAACATGACCATGATCGAAGCCCGCGGGTTGACGAAGTATTTCGGCTCGTTTGTGGCTATCAAGGACATCTCGTTTAGCATCCCGAAAGGCCAGATTGTCGCCTTTCTGGGACCCAACGGCGCCGGCAAGACGACCACTATGAGAATCCTCAGCGGGTTTCTTGCCGCCAGCGAGGGATCAGCCTCTATTGCCGGTCTTGATACTCGCAGCCGGCGGCTGGAGGCGGCTAAACACCTGGGTTATTTGCCCGAGGACGGCCCCCTCTATGATGACCTTACGCCGGTGGAGCTGCTGCGCTTTTTTGGTGAAGCGCGCGGTTTGAAAGGGAGGCGGCTGTCGGAACGGCTGGAGGCAGTTGATGAGCTGTGTGCCATACATGAAGTTCTGGAAAAGCCGATCGGCAAGCTTTCTCGGGGCTTTCGCCAGCGCGTGGGACTGGCCCAGGTTCTGTTACACGACCCCGACGTTCTGATTATGGATGAACCTACCGCCGGGCTGGACCCCAACCAGATTCGGGACTTCCGGACCAATATCGGCGAGTTGGGCAAATCAAAAACGATCCTGATCTCCACCCATATCCTGCAGGAAGTCAAGGCGGTAGCAGAGCGGGTGCTTCTGGTGCACGAAGGCCGCCTGATATTCGACGGTACGCCACAGGAGTTGACGCAGGACGGCTCCTTAGAAGAGACCTTCTATCGCCTGACTGACTATGGAAAAATGACGAGTGACGCGCACAATGGGGGTGTGGTATGAAGCTCAATACTAACGTGATATGGGTGATTTGCAAGCGCGACCTGCGGTCCTATTTCAACAGTCCCACCGGCTATGTCTTCATTACGCTCTTTATCTTTCTGAGCGCTGCCGCTGCTTTCTGGCAGGAGCGCTTTTTTGCCAACAACCTGGCCAACCTTGACCAGCTCAACAACCTTCTGCCATACCTTCTGCTATTCTTTGTCCCGGCCCTCACCATGAGTGTCTGGGCAGAGGAACGCAAGCGGGGAACGGACGAACTGCTGCTTACCCTGCCGGCTACCGATTTAGAGATCGTGCTCGGCAAATACTTCGCCGTCCTCGGGATTTACACAGCCTCTCTGGCGCTCTCGGTCAGTCATGTGCTGGTGCTGTTCTGGTTAGGCAGTCCCGATATCGGCCTGATGTTCGCCAACTACTTCGGCTACTGGCTGATCGGTGGCGCTTTGCTCTCGGTAGGCATGCTGGCCTCGTTGCTCACAGCCAACGTCACTGTCGGCTTTATTCTTGGCGCCCTGTTTTGCTCATTTTTTGTCTTTGTGGAGTCCGGAACCTGGGTCATCAGTCACCGGCTGCAGAGTTTTTTGGCACCTTTGAGTGTTTTTGACTACTTTGGCGACTTTGCGCGGGGCGTCATCAGCTTTTCGGGACTTCTGTACTTTCTCTCAATTGCAGCAGTGATGTTGTACCTCAACGTGGTTATCATCGGCCGCCGTCACTGGCCGCTGGAAGCCGGCGGCTACAAGTTTTGGGTGCATCATCTGGTGCGGGTGCTGACAGTGGTTGTGGCTGTAATCAGTATCAATTCCCTTTTTGGTCGACCATCCTTACGCCTCGACGCCACCGCCGAGCAACTGCATTCGCTGTCCCCGGAAACAAAACGGCTCCTTGACGAATTGCCGGACAATCGGCCGGTCCTGATTCAGGCCTTTGTCAGTCCCGACGTACCGCGAGGGTTTGTTGAAACGCGAGCTAATCTTGTGGGCAAGCTGCGGGAGATTTCCGCTGCTGCGGGAGATAAGGTTCAGGTGCTGCTTCACGATACCGAGCCGTTCACACCTGAAGCCCGCGACGCGCGAGAAAAGTTTGGCATCAACCCCCGGCAGGTGATGGTCACCGAAAGCGCCCGCTCGAGCACCTCCACGCTGTTTATGGGGGTGGCCTTTACCAGCGGCGCCAACGAGGAAGTGGTTGAGTTTTTTGATCGCGGTCTGCCGGTTGAGTATGAGTTGATGCGGTCTATCCGTGTGGCTGCCAAAACCAGCCGTAAGAAAGTAGGCGTCTTGACCACTGCGGCCAAGCTGTTCGGCGGGTTTGACTTTAACACCATGAGCAGCACTCCTTCCTGGCCGGTGGTGGAGGAACTGAAAAAGCAATACGATGTCGTCCAGATCTCAGCAACCGATTCAATTAGCGAAAACCTCGACGGTCTGCTTGTTGTTCTGCCATCGTCATTGTCGCAAGAGGAATTGGACAACCTAAAAAACTACGTTCTTACCGGCAATCCGACGCTTCTACTCGTTGACCCTCTGCCGACATTCAACATCGCTCTGTCACCGGTCATCCCCAGCGAAGCCCAGCAAAATCCGTTCATGCGAAATCAGGCCCCGCCGCCAAAACCGAAAGGGGATATCAACAGCCTGACGACGGCTATCGGGCTTAACTGGAGCACAACGCAGATTGCCTGGGACAGCTATAATCCGCACCCGGACCTGGCCCAACTGTCCCCGGAAATCATTTTTGTCGCTCAGGGGAACGAAACTACAGAAGCCTTTAACGAGCTGAATCAGGCCAGCGCCGGTTTGCAGGAGCTGGTTATGCTTTACCCGGGCTACCTCTTCAAGGCGGTCAACAGCGACTTTGAATTTCAACCTCTTTTACGCACCGGCCGCATTTCGGGGCTTTTGTCCTTCAACCAACTAGTCCAACGTGGTTTTTTCGGATTCAACCTGAACCGCCACCCGCGACGGGTGCCCACTGGCGAGACCTATATCGTGGCTGCCCGGCTCTTCGGATCCTCGGGCGGCGATTCAACGGTAGCCGAAGGCGAGACACCGAAACAGGTTAATACGATTGTGATTGCCGATATCGATTTCATCTCCGACCAGTTCTTTCAGATTAGACAGAGAGGAATAGCAAACCTCCATTTCGACAATATCCACTTCTTCCTTAATTGCATGGATATGCTAGTCGGGGACGAATCGTTCATTAACTTAAGGAAAAAGCGGGCTAAACATCGCACCCTCGAGGCGGTCGAGGCACAGACACGCGAGTTTGTCGAGCAGCGTATTGAGGACGAGAAAAAGGCAGAAGTCGAGGCCCAGCAGGCGCTGGCAGAAGCCCAGCAGCGACTGAACGAAAAAGTCGATGAGGTTCGCAATCGTACCGACCTCGACCAGCAAACCAAACAAATCATGGCAAAAAACCTGCAAGAGGTCGAAAACCGTCGTTTCGAGGTTCTCAAGGCCAATATCGAGGCTAAAAAAGAGGCCACCGTAGCTGCCAGTAAGGAAAACATGGAGTCGGCCATTCGGAGAATTCAGACAAGAATCAGATCCCTGGCGGTGCTGTTGCCTCCGATTCCGGTCTTTACCATGGGGGTATGGATTTTTGTACGGCGACGTCAACGTGAACGGGAAGGGGCGGCGGCCGCCAGGAGATTGAGGAGCTAACCATGAACGAAAACAAAAAGACTCTTGCGTTCGCCGGCGCGGCTGTGGCATTGGCGATATTGGCGCTGATTTTCGCACCCCGGAGAATTACCCCCGACGCTTTTCTCGACCAAAGTGAACCGTTCTTTCCTGAGTTCACTGATCCCAACGAGGCCATCACGCTGGAGGTCTTAGATTTCGACGAAGCGACCGGGGCTGCCCGGCCTTTTAAGGTAACGTTTGAGAACGACCGGTGGACCATTCCCTCCCACCATGACTATCCCGCCGACGGCAAGGATCGCCTGGCAAAGACGGCCGCCGGCGTCATTGATATCAAGAAGGATGATTTCCGATCCGACAACGTTTCCGACCACGAGGCATGCGGCGTCATCGACCCTCTCGATGAGACCGCCGGCTTAACCGGACGCGGCCAAAGGGTGACTATCAAGGGGGACAACCAACAGGTCCTGGCTGACTTTATCATCGGCCTGCCGGTTGAAAACCGGGAAGGCTTTCGCTTTGTCCGCGTCCCTGAGCAGAAGCGGGTTTACGCGGTGCGCATGGATATTGATATCTCGACCGAATTCAAAGATTGGATTGAAGCCGACCTGCTGCAGGTTGACAAGAACAAGATCGACCGGGTGGAGTTGCGGGACTATTCCATCAATGAACAGACAGGTTCGGTCCAGCAGCGGGATGACCTCATGCTCAACCTCAAGGATGGAGAATGGAAAGCGAATAAAATGAAATCGACTCAGCAGGTTGATTCGGTACAAATGCAAACCGTTCTTACCACTCTCAACGAGCTCGCTATTGTCGGTGTGCGCCCCAAGCCTGCAGGTTTATCGGCAAGTTTGAAAAAAAGCTCCGAAGGGCAGGCCATCTCCCAGTCGGAAGTAAGATCACTGCAAAGTAAGGGGTTTTACTTTACACGAGACGGGCGGCTTCTTTCCAACGAAGGGGAACTTCAAGTCCAAACTAAAGGCGGCGTCAGCTACACGCTGCGCTTTGGGGAGGTCGTTTATGGGTCCGGGTTGGCAGTAACGGCGGGGGTCGACGTGGAGGGCAGCGAGAAGCAAAGCAGCGCCGCCCAAAATCGGTTTCTCTTCATCACGACTGACTTCGATCAAACAGCTTTTCCCGAGCCAAAGAAACCAGCCGGTACCGACTTTCTCAAAAAACCCGACAGCCTCTGGACAGATGAAGATCGAGACAACAAAGCTCTGCAAGATACTCACGACAGATGGCAGCGGGAGGTGGAGAACGGCAGGCGCATCAGCGAGCAGCTTAACGCCCGCTTTGCCGACTGGTACTACGTGATCTCGGCCGACAGCTTTGAGAAACTCCGCCTTAAGCGCCAGGACCTGGTGGTCAAAAAGGAACAAAAAGAAGGGGACTGATACGGAGTATAGTAGGTCGGGTTCCGAATTTCGCCGAAGGCGAACGGATGAGAAACCCGACAACAGATTGAGTGGCAAAGGTCGGGGCATGTACGACCGGCTACATAGGTTACACTTTAGACCTGGCAGGTGGCCCACCGCTTGCGGTGGGTTTACGGGAAAGGCCTCTTGACTTGTGCGTGACACTACCTACGAGAAGTCCAGACATATCGAGTAGGGCAAGTCTTCTCGATATCCGCCGAAGGCGGACATGAAACAGTGACTCCTGCCTATTCTTAGCTAAAATATTATATAATAATTCAATTAGAAAACAATATTACACCCGAAACAGGTATTGGAACTTAAGGAAAAACTGGCGCTCGCTCTTTTCGGGATAGTGGGCCTCTCCCAATTCATACCAGAAGCTGTGCGTCGACCCGATATAAAAGATTGTGTAGGGATTCAGCTTGTAGGTCACCAGCGGTTCAAAACGGAGATCATTGTCAAAGTCGTCATACTGTACAATCATCCGCACAAAAAGTTCGCGGGTAAACTGGTAGTTCAGGCGGGCGCGAATGACAGACCCTTCGTGAATCTTTTCCCCCGTGTCACGGTTGTGGAGCTTGAGGTAGTCGACTGACGGTTCGATGGTCAGTTGTTGCAGAGGTTTGATGGTTCCCGATATACTGACTTCGGTGGCGCGGCCCATCACCGGCTGTGGATCTACGTTTCGGGCGATCAAATTGCCGTAGCTGAGATAAACACCCAACTGGAGTGCCTTAAACATGTGGTTATCAACATTGACACTCACACGCCTGATATCGTCAAACCAGACTCCCCGCCACCGCTCGCGGCTCAATATAAACGAGGGGTGGATGTGCGTCTGCTTGGCAAGGTTTATACACAGATCGGCGCTCAGCCACTCGTCTTTTCGCGTTCCTTGGTAGTTCCAAATCCGGCCAAATGCCAGTTGGGGCGTTATGCTGGTGACAACTTTCCTGTTGGGTCTGAAAAACAGCCCGGTCCAACCGCTCACGTGGCGGGAATCGTTGCGGACGATAAAGCCATTGTCGGCACGAAAGGTCGGGCTGGTAGCGGAGAAATCGATATCGAATTTCCACAGCCGAGCCTCGCGTTCGATGCTTGCATGCAGGGCGTGCCCGTCATACGATTCGGCGTCTAAAGCGACAGTGTGTTGGCCGCCGTCGAAATACACCTGCCCGCATCCGTTCTCGACCGTGGTATCGATAACGGTGGGGGCGTCCGGTTCTGCCGAGTGGCTGCCCAGAGCTTGAAACTGCATCCGGTAGTTCTTCAAAAAACGGACAGCCATGTCGGCGCCATAGACGCTGTTAGAGCCGCCGCCCTCCAGTCGGCGGTCAGTCACAAGGGCTCCGATGTGAGAGTCCTCAAGGACTGTGCGGCGGACACGCGCGACATTGGAGACGCTGTTTTTGAGAGGAGCAAAGGCCGTTCGTTCTTCAAGCGGTACGATGTTGGGTGTGTTTTCGTCATGCGCCAGCAGATAGAAAAAGCTCGTCCGATTCATCCGGCCGGTGAGTTTGAAAGCGGCGTCGGGGTCGTTGACCGACCGGGTATAGATGGCATCGATGAAGGTGTTGTACAGATCGCTTCCTTCCTGGAAAAACGGCCGCCGCTCCGGATATAATAGGGCAAAGGTGGTGTTCACGTCGATCTGGGCGGCATCCGATTCCACCTGGCTGAAATCAGGATTGATGGCGGCTTCGGCGGTGAGGCCGGGAGTAATCTGGTAACGGGCATTAAGCGCCACTTCGGCGTCGGGATCGGTATTGTCGAAGTGAGAATTAAGATTGTCGGGGTCACTCAACATGCCCGATTGGTATCCAATCACCGAGGGCAACAGATCCAACTTGCTGCCCGGTTTCACGTTACGGATTCCAGTCAGGTAGCCGAACTGGCAGAATAAACACGGCTCACCGATCTTCAGAGGCGCCCAGGAATACTTGTATACGTTGTCACGGGGATGGCTCCGCCAGAAGGTCGCCCGCCAGGCTTGCTCCTTACCGTTCGGGAAGCGAAGCGAACTGAAGGGCACCGCCATTTCCGCCTGCCAGCCAGTCTCGGTAATCCTGCCGGCAGTCTCGTACACAAGGTCAAACCGCCAGTCCTCGTCCTCGTTGGCCACCCAGCGCAGATCACCCTGAACTCCGAGAGGGTTGACGTAGAACTCATATGCCCAGGCGGCGTTACCATACGTATCAAGTATTATCCCGATAAAATCATCGGAAAACATCCGGTCGCGGTCGGTCAGGGTGGCGCGAATGGTGGCGGGATCGTCATGGCACACAAACGCCAGGTACAGGTAGCTGTCGTCATAGGCGACCAGCACCTCCGTCTCAACTGACGGCTTCACATTGTCGATGGGTAAGAACTGTGTGAAATCAGTGACTCGGGCCGCATCTTGCCAGCCGGGGTCGCTAAGAACACCGTCGATCTCTATCTCTCCGACCACGCGGGGGACTTCCAACGTGGGGGGAACCGGAGGTTGATTAGTTTGTTGTGCAGCGACTGATGCTGACGCCAAAAGAAGCCATAGCCAACGTTGCATTGAAACCCTTTCGTGGCAGATACTTTCCTTGTTCCTACTGGAAAGTTTTACGACAAGAGGGCTGATAAGGTTTCATCCGCCGGGTAGTTTTGCCTCTGCTAAGGATTTCCCGGGCGGACGCACAAAAAAGGGGGCCCCACCAAGAGGCTCCTCGATGGCATTTGCGCTACCCTGCTCAGGTTGAAAACGACTTGACTGCCTCTGCGCGGCTGTCGAAATGCTCAAAGACCGTAATAAGGCGGGTGACGGTCAGGATCGATTCAATCTTGCCAATGTCGGCCAGCACGAACCGACCGCCGGCTTTTTTCACGGTCGTCATAGCG